>Ga0315268_10000918_pt1 | contig 34351 bp, 32 predicted proteins | sample C1_top_MG_FD_204535 | JGI IMG/M metagenome (GOLD analysis project Ga0315268, IMG submission 204535) | Sediment microbial communities from Yellowstone Lake, YNP, Wyoming, USA - C1_top | ecosystem: Environmental > Aquatic > Freshwater > Lake > Sediment | place: USA: Wyoming | collected 2017-08-01
AAATTCGCCTACAATGTTTGCGCGGTCATCGGTCTTCAACGAGTCTCTGACTCTTTCCAGCACGTGTCCGTCTTCTGACGTTATATTTTGTGCTTTGCCATTCTTGGCAATGATCTCTACATGTGTCTTCAAAGGGCCTATTCCGCCTATGGACATATCGCAGACTAATTTGCCTTCAAGCGAGTTTTCAACTGGCGCAACTATGACCTCGCCAGTCGGCATGTTCATCCATTTCATTGTCTCCCAGTCAAATATAGTGTCTGTGAAGAATGGTCTTCCTTCTACATTCATTGATAATTTTGTGCCGTGCGGGTTTGTAATTTCCACTTTTGTTGCTTGGCTCAGGTTTTGGATTAGGTTTTTTGAGAATCTCTGCATTCGTCTGTGGTCTTTTGTTGTAAGGGCCAGTGCGCCGTCGGTGAGCATGTCTAGGGTGATGCCTGGGCAGTGGGCCGCGCGTGCTTTTTGGCCTGTAGTTTCCATTTTGGTGAGTTCTATTCTGAAGGGTGTTTCTTCTCGGACTCCGCGCAGCAGGTTGATGAAAATGTCGGTGTTTTGTTTTGTGAATATGTCTTTGATTTCTTTCGGGATTTCTGTTCGGAAAATGTTCGGTTCAGTTTTCAACTTGACCATGTGTGTTCTTAATCGAAGCTTCAGGGCGCCGACTGCAAACGCTTGGCAAACGTCCATCTTTTCATCGTCGCAGAAAATAACGATGTTTTCATCTTTCTTTGCTTCCAAGACGCATCCCAAGGCGTTTTTGGCAGCTTCGATTGCATCCATGGTCGTCATCTGGCTGAGTCTTATGAGGATGCTGATGATAAAGCTTTAGAAAGTCTGCGGCCATTCGGGTTCGGGGTTGAAGTGTGCATCTGAGGGTTGCTGAGTTTCTTGCGTGTCCAGTTTGCAGGAAGTCCTTGGTTTTTGAGGGAAAAAGGGCTGGAAACCGTTTTTTCAGCGGGTTTTTCAAGTGCGGTGGAGGCCACGTGTATCAGGTAAAAGAGGAGATGGGGCTGTTCAAGGGTGCGAGGTTGTCTGCAAATGAGTTTAAGTGGAATGTTGATGTGGCGGATGAGAAAAGATACGACGAGATCAGGAAACAGTATGATTCGTATTTGCGGGAGGATCAGCGAATTGCAGTGGGGGAGATGTTGTCTAGGCTGGTTCGTTATGTGGCTGGGTCACGTGAAAGCTCTGGTGGCATGGTCTTGGACATTGCATCTGGGATGGGCGCTTTTCTTCTTCAGTTGGCAGACAGCTGTTCGAGGGATGCGTTGGTGATTGGCACTGACATGGATGAGAGGCCGTTGAGGGGGGCGATGAGCAAGGCTAGGAAGGCTGGTACTTATGATAGGCTGTCTTTCATTGTCGCGGATGCGAGGCATTTGTGCTTCAAGGATGACGGTTTCTTGACGATTTCTTCCCATTTTGGGTTTGACAATGTTCCAAAGACCGTGCTGGCTTTCAAGGAGTGTGCGAGGATTCTGCGGATTGATGGAAGAATGTTTTTCTCGTCTCTATGGTTGAAGAAGAATTCTGAGAGTATGCGGCTTGCCGAAAAGCATCATGTATGCGAAGTTGCCAGCCTCACCAAGCTTGAAAATGTCCTGAAGAAGGCAGGGTTGGTTCTTGATTCGGTTGAAGAGGTCTATTCTGGTGTTTGGCCTTATAATCCGATGGATCTGTTGCCGGTTGAAGGTGATGAGTATAAGCATGTAATAGTGCAAGCAAAGAAGCCAGCAGGCTGACATGCATGCAGTTGCTTTGTGTTGGTGATGACATTGTCTCAGTGAAGTCTGGGCTTTTCGTAATTGATGACGCCGTCGCGCAGGAAAGTTTGTTCTTGCGCACTTAGGACCAATTTGGATTGATTTGATAAGCGTGTTTATTGAGGTGTGCTCTAATCTCAGAAAAGAGGATAAAAACCAATTTACACTAATTTGCGAGCAAGCGTACGCGCTGCTCTTGTTGTGTGGAGTGTGTGCGTGCGTGCAACGGTGGTAGGGCCCTGTATTTGGAGCCAAATATGTCTCTTTTGCGTTAGAGTGTGGGATAGGCTGTTTTTCCTGTTTTAGGTGGCGGTGGGGAGTGTGAGGTGAGTTGCTGGGCCGAGAGGGCTGGGGGCTGGTTTTTGTTGATTGGGTGGGTATTCGGTTTGGTGTCTGTTTCGGGGTGGTGCAAGTGTGCGGTTGTTTGTCGCATGGTCAGCAAGACGAGGTTTTTCCTTCTGCTAGTTGCATGCAGAATTGTTCTATGTTTTCGAGTTCGTTGTCCAGTACACTGTTTATTTCGTGTCTGACTTTGTCGATGTGGTTGTTGTCTTTCATTATGACTTGTGTGGCTGCTACTGCTGGGTGGTCGATTGGGCTGCCTATTTTGCTGAGCATCCAGATGTAGACTTCTTCGAGTTCTGAGATTTCTTCATAGATGTGTTGGGCGATTTTGAATGTTAGGAAATTGTAGATTTTGCCCACATGACTGACGGGGTTTTTGCCTGATGCTGCTTCTGAACAGAATGGTCTGTTGAGTGATATGAGACCGTTGACGCGGTTTCCTCTGCCGACTTGTCCTGAGTCTCCGCTGTCCGCACTTGTGCCTAGAACGGTGAGGTAGAGTCCTCCTAGTCCTCTTCCTTTGACGTCTAAGGTGTTCAGTTCGACGTCGACAAGATCGAAATCTGTGTTCACTGCGACGTATCTGTTGATTTCTTCAAGGATTTTCTCTTTCTTTTCAAAATAATCCTCTTCGCTACTGATGTAGCGGTCAACAAACGCCATTGCAACTGTGAGTTTGAGGTCGTTGCGGTTTCTGAAGCCCATGACTTTTACGTCTTCGCCTGATTCCGGGAAATGCCGTTTGAAGTCACTCGAGTTTACGTATCTTTCGGTTTCTAGAACTATCTTCTCAGTTCTGGTCATCGGTGCGTAACCCACCGCGGCTGAGGTGTCGTTGGCTCCTAGGACTTTGCCTTTTCGTTTGAAAATGTCTGTGAGTCCCACTGAGCCTGGTTTGAGTTCCACTTGGTATCTCACGTGTTCTTCCGGATCAACGAAACGCATGTTTCTCTTGAACCAGTTCTTCGCTTCTTTTGTGGCTATTTCTCCGATGTCTATTCTTTGACCGTCGAACTCTGACGTTGCCCGGTCGCCCAGCACGAAGAGCATCGGCTCTTTCACCGTGCCGCCGCCGAATTTTGGAGCGGTTTCTCCAGCAACGAGCAAAGATTTGTCAACGTTGTGGTGGAGTATTGCTCCCGCTTTCTCCAAGTAAGCCTTGCTCAGACCCACTGATATGCGGTCGGCCACTGCGTCGCATATGTAGTCTGGGTGTCCAACACCCTTTCTTTCAACTATCTCTAGGCGTTGCTTTTCAAGCGGTGTCTGTTTCAGGTCTTCAACGATTATGTTTCGCATTTTCAAAGCCTTCTCTCGAAGTTCACCGTGTATGTGAAGCAACATACAGTAAAATATATATTTTACTGTATATACTTATGACTAAAAATAACTGGTGGTTATTTTGTTCGCGGTTACGGGCAACTCGATCAAGAAGCTTAGAGTTGAAATGGGCCTAACGCAGAAAAGGCTTGCTGAACTGGCTGGAGTCTCGCAGGCTCATATTGCGAAGATTGAACAGGGAAGAGTGGATCCGAGGCTCTCAACGGTGAACAGGATTTTGCAGGTTCTCAAAACGGGAACTGAGAGAAGATGCGGTGACATCATGACCGACGGCGTAATGTTTGCAAAGCCAAGCGACAGCGTTTTGAAGGCGAGCGAAATTATGGTGAAGAACGCTGTTTCCCAGTTACCTGTGCTAGATAAGGGAAAGGTCGTTGGAACGATAACCGAGGAGAGTATAATCAGGAATTTGCGGTCAAACTTGGCTGATGAGAACGTCAGAAACGTCATGGATTTCTCATTGCCAGCTGTATCGGAGGAAACAGGTTTGGACGTGGTTCGCGCTTTGTTGGAGAAAAGTGCCGGTGTGCTGGTCATGAGGGGCAAGGAAGTCGTTGGCATAATCACAAGGTCAGACTTGCTGAAAACTATCGGGTGAAAAGGGCAAATTCAGAATGCTGGTTTTCTCTACGTAATGCCCACCTTGATGAACCCACAATGCGCCACCAAGAAGAGACCCTAATGAGGAACAGCCGCCCATTGCGGCCATGCTTATTCCCCACGTGGATGCCAATCTGTCTTTGGATGCTTTTTCTGACAAGAGTACTCGAAAAGCCGCGCTGGAGGATTCCGCGATCCACTGGAGGGTGGATAATTCAGAATCCCTCTTCTATGACGTTTCGCGGTTTCATTAGCTCTCTTAAGAGAATCGTCGCGTACGAGCCATGTTGTAGCATGAAGCTTACCTTTGCCATGTGCCTCGCTGGCCTTGCTGCATCCCGAGAGACTTCGTCTAAAGAAAAATCGTTCAGAGGAGTCGTCGCTGTGCGTAGCTGCCCTCGCGTTGCCATTTCGGGCATAACAGTTATCCTGAAGTCTTCCATAGAAACGTTCTCTTCCTCCAGAATCCTCTTCTCAATTTCGCCCTGGACGCCGTCTGACGGACGCTGCTTGAACCCGATCAAAGGAATCGCTAACCGCATTTTCCCAGCCCTGATCAGGTCATTGATTTCTTCGAGCGTTGCAATCTCAACAGTCCTATGCATTGTCACCATAGGCAATCCAGAACGATCAACAAACACAACGTAATCGCCCACACTAGCCATGTTCAACGGAAGTCCACGTTCGATTCTCTCACTCAGAAACCTGTTGAAAAGAAAGGATTGAAAGGCTTGGACGAAGAGTTCCCGCAGCTTGAATGGCAGTCTTCTGAATGCGCCGCTGAAGTCGTCTGGCCTTTCAGCCAGATGCGTGAGCATCGAGCGTTCGTAGCGCAGTTGCTTGGGAAAATTCCTCAGGGCAAGTTTGAAGTCTCGGGTCTTCTGCAATTCACGGCGTGCTTCTCTGGATGCCGGATGCTCGTACCGGCTGGGCTTAGCCAAGAACAACGTTGCGGCTCTCTCCAGTTTTCCTTCAACAAGGGCTTTTCCCACCAGATGCGTGATTGTGCGGGTCGTGCCGAAGCGCTGATGACCGAAAAAGTTTGGGACACCACCGATGGCATCAAATTCTTGTATCACTTTAGCAACTCGTTCTTGAACTGTGGGCTTGGAATGGCTTATTCCTGTGATCGTTATTTTGAAGCTGTTGCCCATGAGATAATACGAGGACAGCTTGTTACGCACGTAGCCTATTGGACGAATCTCCATATCCTTAACAGCGACTTCCTTGAGATCCTCGGTGAAAACATTTTCGACGGTGATGTGTTGCGCTGTAATGGCCTTGGCGTCTTTTATCCCTGCGATCTGAATCCTGTTCGTGCTTATACCCAGCTGTGCAGCGATGTTTCTCAAGGCTATGAACGTGTCCCAGTTCCGCTTCACCAGAATGCAGAGCAGGTAGCGGTTTTTGACGGCGGAAGAACCTAGTACCTTAACGCCGGCTCGGCTTTGCCCGGTCTTTATCTCAGCTTTTGAACGGTCAACCAGAAGTTCCTCAACAACAAAGTCCCCAACGTTCTGGCGGATGACACCGCCGATGCCCAGCGAACGTGTAGCGTAGACTTCGATCCCCATGAATTTCTCAATCTTAGGAACGAGCAAGGTTTGCGCCTGTTCAGAGTAGCGGAAGCTTGCCTGTTATCTTGTCAACTTTTTCGACGGGCGCCGGTCCAATTCCCAAGCAAGTCACTGTTCCAGGTGGGATCTCTGTGAGACCTCTGTCAACTATCAATGAAGAGGGCAATCCCAGCTCTATTGCCTGCGTTTCCAGTTCTTGCATTTCCTTTTCATTTTTCACTTTAACCGCGATCTTGCGCTGTCCTTCGCTGTACCATTCTTCAAACCATTTCCTGTGGTGCTTGCGAGCTTCCTCTGCTGCTGAAAATGCCGCATGCCCTGCTTGAACTGCCGCTTTGCCCTTACTTAGCTTCAGGTCGGAGCGGAAAACAATAACTTGTTTGTAGCGGAATTCAGACACGGTTTCACCATCCCTTTCTTTATCAGTTTGCACTCTGCACATCTTAAAGGTTCGCAGACAGGTAAGCGAAGAAGAAATAGCCAAGAGCTGTCAACATGCGGGGACTCCGCAAAACCCGCAAGAGCGATTGTCCCTGAAAATCTATGTCTTCAACATTTTGAAGAGTCTTATCCAGACCTAGCTTTGTGCACATGCCAATCATGCTGTCGATCGTTCTGTCGGACATTGCGTCAAGTGTTTTTCTCATTCTAAGCATGATCTTCACATCAAAACCCAATGCTTCTCGGCATTCTTTCTGGTATCTGGCAAGAAATCTTGATGAAAGATCATTCCTGTCTATGGCTTCATAGGCGACTTTGGCTGCGATCTGTGCACAGGTCATGCCGAAAAGCACGCCGCCTCCCGTGGTGGGTTTTACTTGTGAAGCTGCGTCTCCAACTGTTAGGAAACCGTTTGTGCAGACTTGTGGGGTTAGGCCGCCGAGCGTTATCGGGTGAAACGTGGTTTGCAGAATTCTTGCATTGCGCAGTTTTTTGCGGGCTACTGGATGTTCGTGCATCAGTTTCTGCAGGAGGTTTTTTGGGTTTCCAGTTTTTGTGGCAAGTCCGACCTTTGCTTTTTCATCTTTTTTTGGGATTAGCCATGCGTAAAAGCCAGGAGCATAATCCTTTCCGAGGTAAACCTCAACGGTGTCTGGCTCTGTGTTCTCAACGTTTTCCACTTCTGCTTCCACACCGTTGACAAGCTTGTCGCGGTCGGGTCCGGGTAAGCCTGCTTCTCTAGAGAGCCTCGGCGGTATTCCTTCTGCGTCTATCACGATTTTGGCCGAGTTTCTCTGAGTTTTTCCTTCTTGTTCGGCAGTTACGCCTTTCACAAAGCCATCTTCAATTATGAGAGATTCAACTCGCGAGTTCAGGCAGTACTCTGCTCCGACGTTTTCTGCTTTGTTAGCGATGTATCTGTCGAAGAGGGCGCGGTTGACGGTGCACGTTACGGGCGACGAAAAGCGCACTGAGAATTCATTGCCGCTCGGTGAGTAGAAGGTTGCTCCGTGGAAAGTGTTTTCAACTATTTCCGGCGGCAGAGGATGGAGCTTCAGCTGCTTTAAGCCTTTTATGCTTAAGTGTCCTGCGCAGTGGGATGGGATGCCTATTTCATTGTTTTCTTCAAAAACCGTTACGTTGACGCCGTGTTCGGCTAGTTTCAGAGCCGTGAATGAGCCGCTTGGCCCGCCTCCAACGATTATCGCGTCTGAAGCGTTTTTCATGGAATGCACGCGGACGGTTTTGTCAAGGTTTTCCGCCTAGGTTAATGGTTCAATGCGTCTCTTTCCGCGAGACATGGAAGTCACGCGTATTTTTCCACTGATTTCCAGTCGCATTAGAAGTTCGTTGAAGTCCTTGAAGCCTAAGTCTTCAAACTCCTCAGTCAGTGCGTCGAAAAGTTCCGCGTCTGTCATGGCGCCTTTCTTGTGTAAGACGTCTAGTAGAACAAAGTAGGCGGGGTGGGTTTTCCAAGTTTTGGTTGGTAATGGCATTTGCATGCGCACCTTAGGCAACTGGGGTTGCAGGTTTTTGCACTTGTCTGGCTTGCTGCATGAAGCTTTTGTACCATTTTTCCATGTCAGGCGTAACTGATGGTCCGATTCTTTTTCTTCCTTCTTCGAAGTCTGCCATTGTGACTTCTTTTGTGTTTACGTCTTTTCTCAAGGCGTACATGGCTGCTTCTCGGCAAAGGGCTGCTATATCTGCTCCTGAATAATTCTTTGCTATGGTTGCCAGATTTGCCGAGTCGATGTTCTTAGCCAGCGGCATATCTTTCGTGTAGATTTTGAATATTTGAACCCTGCTGCGCTCATCTGGCTCAGGTACGTATATCAGTCTGTCGAATCTTCCCGGTCTGAGCACCGCTGGATCCACTATGTCAGGTCTGTTCGTGGCTGCTATGACAACTATGTCTTCTAAGGTTACTATGCCGTCCATTTCGGTTAGGAGTTGGCTGATGACGCGTTCGCTGACGCCGCTGTCTGAGAAGCCTATGCCTCTGCGGGGCAGGATAGAATCGATTTCGTCAAAGAATATCACTGCTGGAGCTGCCATCCTGGCTTTTCTGAAGACTTCTCTTATGGCTTTTTCTGATTCGCCGACCCATTTTGAAAAGATTTCTGGACCTTTGATTGTTATGAAGTTGGCTGCGCTTTCAGTTGCCACGGCTTTCGCTAGTAGGGTTTTGCCGCAACCTGGAGGTCCATAGAGTAGGATGCCTTTTGGCGGTCTTATGCCGAGTCTCTGGAAGATTTCTGGTGTTTTCAGTGGCCATTCGACTGCTTCCTTTAGGTCTTGTTTGACTTCGTCGAGTCCGCCTATGTCTTCCCAGTGGGTTGTCGGTATTTCTATGTAGACTTCACGCATGGCGGTTGGTGTTATCTCTTTGTAGGCGTTGATGAAGTCTTCCATGGTCACTTCCATTTTCTCAAGCACGCTGGGCGGTATGCGCTCTTCTTCTAGGTTTATCTGTGGCAAGTATCTGCGCAGTGATTTCATGGCTGTTTCTCTGCCCAAGGCAGACACATCTGCACCTGTGTAGCCGTGAGTCATGTCTGATAGTTTCTTAAGATCAACGCCTTCTGCCAAGGGCATTCCACGTGTGTGAATTTGAAGGATTTCGTGCCTTCCCTGCTTGTCGGGAACGCCTATCTCTATTTCTCGGTCAAATCTGCCTGGTCTGCGCAAGGCTGGGTCAAGTGCGCCGGGCCTGTTTGTGGCGCCTATTACTATGACGTTTCCTCTGCCGGACAAGCCATCCATTAAAGCCAGAAGCTGCGCGACGACTCGTCTTTCAACTTCGCCCGTTACCTCTTCCCTTTTGGGCGCGATGGCATCTAGTTCATCGATGAATATTATGCTTGGAGCGTTCTGTTGGGCTTGCTGGAAGATTTCCCTCAGTCTGGCTTCTGATTCCCCATAGAACTTGCTCATTATTTCAGGGCCGTTTATTGAGAAGAAGGTGGCTTCGGACTCGTTTGCCACGGCTCTTGCCAGCAGGGTTTTTCCGCACCCCGGCGGTCCGTGAAGCAGCACTCCTTTCGGCGGTTCTATGCCTAGGCGCTGGAAAAGTTCCGGATGTCTGAGCGGGAGTTCAACCATTTCCCTTACTCTTTGAATCTCCTCATGCAGTCCGCCGACGTCTTCATACGTTGTTCTGGGCAATCCTTTTCCTTCAGGTGCCGGTTCATTCATTATCGTGAGTTTTGTTTCGGCTGTGACCTTCACTATGCCGTGCGGACGGGTCTTTGTCACGGTGAACGGTATAGCGTGACCAAGCATCATAACGAGGGTCGTGTCTCCCTCGACAAGGGTTCTTTCCATTAAACGATTTTTGACGAAATTCGTGAAGTCTTCATCAACGTTCAGTCTCATGTCAACCGGCGCAAGAGTAAGGCTTAGAGCAGTTTTGACTTTGGCTGCTCTTGCAATAACATACTCGTTTATCGCTACGCCAGCGTTTTTGCGCGTGAAACCGTCTACTCTCAGAAGGTCTCGGTTCTGGTCTTCGCTGTAGGCTGGCCAAGCTATGGCTGAAGTCGTTCTTTTGCCGCAGATTTCTATAACGTCGCCCGCTGATATTCCCAGTTTCTGCATAGTTCTTTGATCTATGCGGGCTATGCCTCTTCCTACGTCTCTCTGTCTTGCGTCTCCAACACGTAGTTGTATTTCACTCAAGAGAATCCTTCCCATAATAACTGTGCGATTCGTCTCGAAACAGAAGCGTGTTCCTATATAAACCTGAGCCAAAAACCTCACCTTTCCAATACATAGGACGCAAAGACTTCACCTTTCCAATATATAGGACACAAAAAAGAAGACGGGAAGATATTCTTATGCCTTCCGCAAAGTAACGCTGCCATCTGGATTCTTGTCGATCTTGAGCGCCATGCCCTTGTGCCAACTTAGCGCTTCCAGCAGGGGTTTTCGCACGCCTATGAACCCGTAGTTATTTATTCTGATGGGCGCTGGGAATGTCAAAGGGGCTTTAGCTTTCTTCTGATGGGTCGCTTTCTTTGTTTCTTTCTTCTGTGTCTTTTCCATTTGCTACCACCTCACGTTTCGGTTGCGTGCAGGAATGTCAAGAGGAGCCTTTCATGTGGGTCGGGGTCTTCGATTAACGGCGACCAATGTTTGTCTAAGCCAAGCGATAGAACCCAAGTCTCTGAGTAAAAGTCCGCGACTACTTTGCCCTCGGAATACTGGTTACGCGTGCAGAACTTGCACGGTGGCGATTTTTCGTCAACTGGCTGATGAACGCTTCTCTCTTCGCAGTCGCCTAGGCTTTCTAGCCCGCACAAATGGCAGGTTCGGGCTTCTTTTCGATTTTCTGGCATTTTCTTGCCTCAAAATCCTATTGGCTGCCAGCGATTTAAAGCTCAGGTGCGCATGCGTCGTATGCCGCTTGGGTTCTGCGAAGTCTTCGGTTAACGCGAGTTCCGCGCGCGCTAGTCTTCGATGAAAACGAGTCCACGCGAGCCCTGTAGAAGAATCGGTGAATGACTACCTGTTTCTTCTAAATAGGTGTAGGATTAACAAAACGAGAACGCAGAACAAGTCTAGAGATAGACTCCCCAAAAGCAAATAACCCCACAACGCAGGAAAAGGCAAGACCATACCATATAGGGGCAATATGATGGCAATGAAACAAAAAACAATGATAAAATAGCAGACTGCAGTTACATAACCCAAGACCAAGACACTTTTTCGTTTAAAGGTTTTGGCTGTTTTCAACGTACGGGGGAGTGGAAATAGAATCCCTCCAATTACGACTATCGTAAGGACTGGAACGATGGCTCTGGCTATGGAAAGCACAGACACAAATTGGCTGATTGTGAGAAATAGAAAGGCTATTCCTGAACCAGTGCATATGTAAGAGAACAGCGAAAATTGTGCTAAGGAAGAACGCCTTTCATCTTTCTCTACTGCAAGAAACAACTTCAAGACTAGAGAACATGAAAAAGCAAACAAGAACATAAGCGAGGCAGCAATAGCGTATGTCTGTGCGAGAGCAAGTGACTCGCTCGCGAATGAGGTTATGAATGCAGCTATTGTCATCGACAGTGAGCTTAGGACTCCTAGCGGATAGACGTCTTTTATGGCTTTGAGAAACTGAGGATGAAACTCAAGCATAAACTGATCTATTGACTTCTTCTCGTTTGCTACATTCTTCTGATCATTGACCAATTCGTTCCCCTACATACATAGCCTCTCTATGCTAAATAGGATTTCCATTGATAGTGCTAACTTGAAGGACATGACCTAAACGGTTTTTGATTCTGAGAAGCCCTAGGTGGGCACATGGTTCGCCTTTTTTTACATACCTGTTGATCTAAGGTCAGTCATTTCCCAACATAGGATACATAAAAAATCTGACAAAAAAACGCGGATGTGCGAAGATTAGGCCTTCCTGACTATCGCGCTGCGGTGAACGTCATCTGCATTCTTTTTTCAAATACTTATTCAACCATTTTGTAGCTTTCATTGATACTGAGAGATTTTTCGCAAGTCTACGAGACTCTCTTTCTTGTCTGCGTAGTATAAACGCAAGCGGCGGAACAACTATTAAATCACCCAACAAAATGCCAATTCCAGTATAGAAATTATTCTGTGAACCCGGTGACAAAATCATCGAATTAAATGCCATTACAATTGAAGAATAATAGAACGCCACGTTACCTGCTAAATACAATATTTTCCGAAACAATTCTCTCTGAGCTTTGTTGAACGGTGAAGTCTGTCTCTGGAAGAAAGCTCTTGGTATAACCCATTCAAGCAGAAACATAAGAAAAAGCATGAATATTCCGATGGCTATTTTGTATTCGAATGAGAAAGAGGTGAAGAAGAAAATACTGTTGAAACTGATAGCTACTACGAGGTCAAAGAAATACACGATCCCCCTTGCTCGCTCGATCAAGGACAGCTCCACTTTATCTTGGAGTTGATATTTCGCCCTGTAGCCGTAAATATAAAGAGTCCACAACAGGAACGCTACCATCGGCACCCAAAGCAGCCTCAAGTCCAAGCCTAACGACGCAACAATTCCCGAAACAATTGGACTGAACAAATAGAAGAGCGTAAACAACTCGTCAAGCGGTTTGATTTTCTCTTTGAAGTCCGACTCTTCACTTTTCACAGATTGAATCATGTGGCCTTTACAGGCCTAAGAGTTTTTCTATCGTAGTACACGCTCTTGTCGATTGTGAACTTTTCGCCCTTTGCCAACTCAAACCTGCATGCGTGTTCCGAAAATGGTCTTACAGCGATAAAAGGACACAAAACGTGAATCCGGCTTAACCATTTCAGACCGAAAAAGGGTAAGGTTTGTGGGGCTATGCTGTTTGTTCTGAGCGTTCTAACAGGGCTTCGTTCCCTCACGTTGGGAAGCATATATTCCCATATAACTCGGATTTCGGCAGTTTCGTGCCTAAGTCATGAATAGCTTCATTACTGCCAAAATAGACTCTTCGCCCGATCTTGATTCTTCCAATTCTCTTTTCGTTGGCAAGATTCCACAGAACCCAATCTGTAGTGTTTTGGTTCACTTCTGGAAATGCTTTCCGTAGGTCTTCATCCCAATATTCAAAAACCTCGTCTGGATGTTCCATTATATATTTGTAGATTTTTTCTTCCACAGTCATTCCCTTCAAATCCTTTTCAAGGTTCTTTACGAACTCATCAATTTTCATCAGACATCATCAAGCCACTTACGATAGCTTCAAATCCTAATAAGCTTTGCGGTAGTTCAAAGCAACAAGCTTGAAACTTGCCAAAATACCTGACCCATGCAAAACCTCTGAGACTCAAAGACAGAAATCTTTAATCTGCACAGCAACAGAAGAAGAACTGAAGGAAAAATGCCTAGTCTCGAAGAGCACTGCAAACATTCGCTAAAACGCTATGGCGTCGAAGGTAGAGATATTCACATTTGGTTAGATGAACCTTCACAACACTACGCTGGTCTTCATAGGGAATTTCGTCATGATGAAAAAACCATAATTCTTGCTGGTGAGACCTTTGGCAAAATTTACGGAGAAGATGAGGCTCAAGCTATAGCTTTAGACCACATTATGGCTGACCATGAAGAGTCAATAAAGAAACGCAGTGAAAAAAACGGTGTTGCCCTTTCTAAAATAAAGGCTTATGAAGAAGAAAAACCGAAATACGAAAAGAAAAAGGAAGAACTAAGGAAATTGCTTATGGACGAATCAGAACTGCCTGAAATTAAGACGGGTGAAATGAGGGATTTTCTGGATAGGGTTTACTCCGAAAGACCAGAATTAAAGAAATTGGCAGAAACTGCTCAAAGGCATTGGCAACAATATGTTCTGTCGAGAGAGAACCCCAATCGGGAAATTGAAATCAGAGACATAACTGGTTTTGTTTCTAGTCTTTTCAAGAAAGGGAAGAGTCCAAGGACAATTTCCCATTATTTGGGGCGATTAGTTGTTTATTTTAAACATGTAAGCAAGAAAGAGTTAGCCGACTACACCAATAGAGAAAAGAAGAAATTTGACAAAGAAATTGCAGAAGCTGAGAAAAATACCACTCCCATGCATCATAGAGACGTTATTAGGTTATACCAGAGTGCTTCATTAGAGGATAAGATTTTGATAAGGCTGTTATTGCTGGAAACGCTTCCTATAAGAAGCTTAGAAAAAATATTGGTTAGACAAGATTCCAGAGGAGAGTACGACTTTACCGATGGTACACAGATAATTAGTATTAATGAAGAGACTGTTAAGATTGCTAAACCTCTGATACAAAAGAACAGTTTAAAGGGTGACAAAAAACTTCTACGTATCAGCACAAGACAAATTCAAAACCACATACACGATGCAGGAAAGAAGATTGGCTTACCTGACAACGTTTCTCCAAAGGATTTAAGGAGGTTCGGAAAGAACCATCACCCAGATGATTTAATGGAAATGTTGTCAAACGCCCCCAATACAATGTCAGGTTAAACAATCGGCTGGATTGGTTGGATGTTGAAAGCAAGGAGCATAAAACAAGTTCGAAGCTTCGGTGTGTTGACGGAAAACACGGTTTCAACAGGTGTGGTTATATGGAATCTTGTATGTTCGAAAGATATCGACCTAAGTTGATTTCAACATCGTTTTATCGAAATCTCTTCGAAAAAGTACTGCAGTTCGCCGAGACAAGCGATGTAGCAAGCTATTTCCGCGGCAAAAGGATGAGATTTTTCGGGCTGTCGAAATCGAGCCTATGTTGAATCTGCAACGCTTTCTCAGTTACTTCGGGCTCCAGAAAAGAGTAGGAAGCGTAGCCTATATCTACACGTCGCGCTTGTTAGGCTATAGTGCTTCGATAGCCTTCGAAAAGCCTTCGATGCGCGATGTTGACTATACACTCCTTTACTCTTCATCTTGCATACCGCAAATACACTCATCAGCAGGGAAGCCGCAGTTTTCACATGGAGGTTCACAAGGAAGAATCTTCACAATGTTTAACGCACCGGTATAAGGCGGTTCATCTTTGAGATAGCACCACTCACGCACACCCTCATCATAATAAACCCTGCGAAGAAGGCCTTTAGGATACTCAACAAATGCTACACGCTTACGATCAACAACGCTCAAGAGTATATCAAAACCGCAAGAAAGATACATGCGACACACGTAATCGCTAGAAATTTCCGACTTCAACATTGTTCACCTCCTCTTCTGGTTTACAGTTCTGGTTTACACAAAGGCCATCAAAAAAAAGCGACCAGAGAGGGTAGAAATCCTATATCTTTTTTGATATTTGCTCTTACTACTAGGTTGTGTACTCTCTATGGTCGCTGAAAATTGACGGCCTTCATCATGTTGAATCAACATCGTTTCCGCTCACTCGATCGATCGCGCCCGCTTCCTCACGGGAATTCTGCGCTTAAAAATTTTGATGAACGGTTCTAAGCCCACTGCCTCTTTCTGTGATTTCTCAAATTCCGGCTCTGTGAGTTCTTCTGTGGGTTTCACGATGTCGCTTAACTTCGTGCGCCACAAACGCTTAAATTCTTCGGTTGTGAACCAGTGGAAGTCGGGTTTAAGTCGCATCGTGTATCCCATTTGTTCGCCACCGGCTGTTGCGATTCTTTCTTCTTCTAGCGTAACGATGTCTAAAAGCTCAAGGGTTTTCATCGTTCTAACGGCCTTGTATCTTGAGCAGGGAAGGTCTTTCACTAATTCATTTGTCGTAACCTCTTCTTTGTTTAACAGATACGCGAAGGCGAAAATCCTATCCCATGGTGCAGAACTTAGAGCAACATCTATGATAATGGGTACATCGTCGATTGCTACCTGTGTTCGCCCTTTGATAAGCGCATGTCCTCGCATCAAAGTGTAGAAGGCTTGGATGCACCTTTCAGGCTCTTCGATTATCGGTTCTGAATAGTACATTTTTTCTCCGCCGAACTCTTGTTTAAGTGCAACGCTTATTTTCCCTCGCAGCCTAGTCACTAACTTCGCTAATGATACAATTCTTTCCAAGACTAAATCAGAATCCTCTTTTGAATTCCATTCGATCTTATCTTCACGCCAGATGCTTTTCAAAAATCGCATTGTCGCGCTATTGCAGTCAGTAACTTTTTTGCGATAACTTTTTTCTTTAATTTGCATAATGTACTTTTGTGTTGTTTTCGGCTTCTTGGGGACAGATTGAAAATACATCCGTGCGCCCAAGTTCCCGAATAAATCCCAGATAATGTGAGGGATAGGGGTCGTGGCTCCAATCCACACGAACATATAATCGCCTTGATAACCACGCCCACCATAAACGCCCGAATCAATCACAAGTCCTTGCCCATCTAAAACTCTGGTCAAAATTGAGAATGTCTCTTTGATTTCTTCCGGCTTTCCACCGAATAGTGTCGTCAAATCGGGGCTTATCAGAACTTTATCTTTTATTCGGGGTAAGAGGTCTATCTCGGCGAGTTCTTCCTCTGTCTTTTGCGCTACATGTGAAACGAAGGCTCTCGGTGTGAACTTATCTGTAGAATGAGAAAGCGGGAATTTCTTGAAAAAATCGAGGGTTGTGGTCTTGCCTGACCCCGGGACTCCCTGCAAGACAAGTGCAAGTGGCTGAACATCTTTGATAAGCAAAATTCCAACCGTCGATGCGCAGGCTTCTGCATAAGGCCAAAGTTCTGGGAAATTTTCGTTTATTGTTTTCCGCCATTCTTCAAATGTGATCGGATCGCCTATCTCTTCCCATGTGAATTCAGTTTTCTTCGGTTCAAGACTTTCCTTATGCTTTTTTACAAACTTCGTGGCCTTCTCTATGCAAGTGCGATGATAAGCATCACCTTTCTCAACCCACTTACCAATTTTGCAGCGATTCATAATTGAATTGATCGCTTCTGCAGAAAACCCATTTACTATAAGCTTTGTTACGAGCGATTGTTCACCTTCTGACCTACTTGTGAAGCCGTATTCTTTCCACTTCCCTTCGAATAAGTCACGGAGTTTCTTATCTTTTTCAAGTAGAGCGTCGAATTCCTCTTGCGTTTTGTGGCCTAATTCTTCTGATTCCACCTTCTTAGTCTTAAGTTCACCGAGATAAGTAAGAATTTGTGCACAGGCTACATTATTTGGCTCAACGATCTTGCACATCCGCCAAGGTCTATCTGTGGTATTTGCACCTTTGACCGACATCGTGCCAGCGACTTTCATAACTCTCGGCAGATCGCCTGTACTGTCGATGTGAATAGAATCATCATTAAATTTGGCTTGAATTTCATGAATAAATGCCGTGAGCTTTTCCTCAAGTGTAGTACGATTAAACTCATCCAAAGTGATGCTCGGAATTTTTATAAAAAGGTGGTAGCCATTCCCTGACATCGTAACGAACGGCGTGCAATCAAACTTCTCTTTAAGCCAGCTTTTAATTTGGAGCATCTTTTGCCGTGCGATTTCTAACTCCGCGTCAGTGCTTGCTTCGCCTTTAGGCCTCACAGGGTCAATATCAAGTGGGATAATTTCCAGCGTAGCTACATTCTCGGCTTTTCCCTCTTTTGAACTTCTTGCACTTACCCCAACATAGATGTTCGCTTTGCCATTCCACTTTTCACAGATCGCCAAGAAATCGGTTAAGTTATCAAGAAACGCGACTTCTTTAAGACCTTCGCGCGGGTCTATTATTCTAACTTCTGTGAACTTGACGTGATTTAAGAATTTAAAGAATTTTTCAGCGTCTTCCCTATTGAATTGCATCCTTCTTTTTCCTCTTCTTAATATAAACATTCGTCTTATGGATTTAAGTGTTACTCCTGAGAAAAAAGTAACATTATTGTGACTAACTGAGGACAAACTTAAATAAAAGTAACGTCACCCTCTCTTATTTGAGGATGGGAAGATGTTACGAAGGAGTGAAACCAAGTTTATCGAAACAAGAAAAGGGAAAAACGAAGCCATGACAGCTGCGGAGAAACAGAAATTATACAGAATCAGAAAGAAAACATTAAAGGCGATTGAAGACTTGACTTATCTCGCCGAGAGTCTTCCAGAGAAACAGGTCAATCAGATCTTCAATGAAGACACTCTCACCCCGTTCTTAAAAGCGGTTTTCCACAGACCAGACGCGGATAAGAAACGTATTGCCAAAATCATTCTAAGACTAATCGGAGACGTCCTGGGCAACGAAGAGTTTGCTCTCAGGCTTATTCCTGAAGAGGCGCGAAAGCTAATTTCAGATACCAGTAACCCAATCAAACTCGTTGAAGGGTTATTCTTCACCTCGATGTATTCAAAATGAAGGTGTTCATTCAGGGAGCGCGTGGGAGGGAGGGGAGAGGGCGCTTATCCTTCCCTTGCCGAGTCAGAAATTGCTGCTCTTTCCAGAAATCAGCTGAATCGTTCTGAGAACATCGTCCCGGTAGGCTTTCGTTTTCACTTCCCTAATCAACTCACTCATGATAGCTGACATTTTCCAAATCTCAATACCATAGACGCTTTTTGCTTGTTCAATCACGCTCTCTTCTTCAACATCCCACACGACCAGCACCTTCCTGTATTCGCTGCTGCCAAAGATTTCTCTAATAGCCTTGACCACGGTCAGGTGTGAAAACTTGATCTCATTCAATGTGTCAATGCCTCTTCTGTGTTTGCGACCACTCGTTGTCTGAGTGTCAATAAGCCTCACTCGGAAGCCCTTGCCCATGGCCACCCTCACTTCAATGTGATATTTCTCGGCTGAGATCGGGTTGACTGCGAGCAGGTCGATTTCCTTGCCGCCTTCGAGCATGACATTCGTCATTGTGAAGCACTTTTTCACCAATTGCAAGTAGCGGTCTACGATGTGAACTTCTGGTTCCAAAGAAGCACCTATGGATCATCAGTTATCCATTACGCTCATAAGATTTGCGGGTTGAGCTACGAACAAGAGGATAAACGTGTCTAAACAATACGTTAACGTCAAGATTCCCGTTGAACTCGCAGACGAAGTTGATAAGATTCTCGATAAGAAGCTTCTAGGATACCGCAGTCGAGCCGAGTTTGTAGCAGAGGCGGTCAGAGACAAGCTCATACAGGTTAATAAGTGATCAGTTTTTTGGCGTCTCACTACGAAATGAGAAAAGGCTATTCTATCGAATAGTTGATTTCGTCTAGCAGCTTCGTGATCGGTTCGCGGAATCTTTCAAATCCCATTTTCGAAAGATCATCTGCATGCAAAGCTTCTATCGCATATGTAGCGCCGAGTTCGCTTCCTGCATCGTCTTTTACGAAAGATTCGACAACCTCGCGGAGCACTCCAAGTTTGTCATTTGTATATCTAAAGTACTCATCAGGGGTCTCATTGTAATTCTGCGGTATCCTGACAAATCTGTTATCCCAAATCACGAAGACTTTTGGGAAAAGGAAATGAAGTAGCTTTGATGCAGCGGTTGGACCTATCCTCCTACTCTTGTTCTTGTAGGAGAACCGAAGTTCGCAGAGCCGCTTATACGCAAGCGGTATCATGTGGCTCAAGTCAACAAATCTGGAAGAAAGAAGTTCAAGATTCTGTAATGCAGCATATTCACGTAACATAGGTGGTGTCTCTTTGAAAACACTTCCATAGACCTCATCTCTTGCGAGAACAGGAAAAGCTCTAGCCATCCCTCCCCATTGGAACAAGTATGTTTTGAAAAGCCACTGAACGTAGTCCATGTCCCAAGCTGTTACATTCCAAGAGTTTCTCCTCTTGAACACTTCAAAATATAATTCCGTGTCTTCTTTGTCTGTATTTTCGTGATATGCCTTTGCGCGATTGAGGAAAGTCTTGTAATCCATGAGTGTTCCTTCGATTAGGGTAGACTTAAGGTTTATTGCGCGCTTTGTGACCAGCTTGGGCAAAAGAAGATGACTACGTCAGCGACAGAATCAACGTGTTCCACAGCATAGCGCGCGCTTCAAACGTGCAACTATATGAAAAGTATTTAACAGTTAAACCTTCGATCTATTATTAGATAGTAGGATCTTCCATCTCCAGCTGAGAGTAGGTGTCGCCGTCTGATAACCGAAGCAGATACGTGCCGCAAATATGTAATCCCAAAGTTGAAGAATTCAGGCTGGTCCGATGATCAGATAATCGAGCAAAAATACTTCACCGACGGCCGTATCGTCACCGCTGGAGAGAAGCATTTCAGAAAGCCGGTAATCGAAGTTTCTTCTGGGTTTGCGAGAGGCTCATCTCCTACTCTTTTCTCGTGCCTACGTTGAGGCTGAGTTTATATTGTGGACGGGCATAAGGCTTTATAGAGGAGAGGCGAGAAAATTGACAGAACCCCGAAAAGAAGCTGGAATATGCCATGATTGCGGGTTAAAGACTGCGGACGACTGCACGGTTGAGAGAGCACAACAAAACAGTGTAATGGGAAAAATGCAAAGATGAAATGGTAGATAGTGATGAAAAATGGACTTTGAACTGAAGTATTCTGGCAAGTTACCTAAGGAAGAAGTTATCAATAATATTCCTACGGTCCATCTTCAAGAAAAAGAAAGCTTTGGAAATCCTAAGGACAACGAATGGACAAACAGACTCATCTTGGGCGACAATCTTACGGTTCTCAAATCATTGTGCAAAGATTCTGATGTGAAGGGAAACGTAAGGCTTGTTTACATCGATCCTCCTTTCGGAACCAAGCGAACATTTGACGAAAATGACGACCTGACGAGGTACAATAAGAAGGTGTATGAAGATCAGCTAACAGGTCCTTCTTACGTCGAATTCTTAAGAAGAAGGCTAATTCTTCTGAGAGAACTACTCGCCGATGACTGGAGTGTTTACGTGCATATTGACCAGAGAATGGTACATTATGTCCGAGCCATAATGGACGAGGTCTTTGATGGTCGCAACTTCACTAACATGATTACTCGCAAGAAGTGTCATCCCAAGGGTTACACCAAGAATAGTTATGGAAACATACACGATTTCATATTATTTTACTCGGACGGCCGCAACCCAGCGTGGAACCGACCGCTTGGGCAGATGACTAAGGAATTAATAGAAAGCTCAGAGTACCGATACCTCGAAGAAAAGACCGGGCGCATTTACAAGAAGGTTCCTGTCCATGCTCCAGGCGTAAGGAATGGCAACACTGGGAAACCATGGAGGGGAAGGATGCCTCCCAAAGGTAAGCACTGGCAATATTCTCCAGAAGCACTTGAGAAATTTGATCGACAGGGAAGAATCTATTGGTCTCCCACAGGAAACCCTCGTCTCAAGGTCTATCTTGACGAGAGAGAAGGTTCATTGGTTCAGGATATTTGGTTGGACTTTCTTGATCCCATGAATCAATTCACGTCTGTTACTGGGTATCCAACTGAAAAGAACCAAGCGATGCTGGAACTTATCATTAAGGCATCTTCAAGTAAAGATGATATTGTGATTGACTGTTTCTGCGGCTCGGGGACAACAATGGCTGCAGCAGAGAAGCTGGGGAGAAGGTGGATCGGAATAGACAATTCAGATACTGCGATCGAAACTAGCAGAAAACGTCTACTAGGCTTCTATCAAAAAGAGAAAGAATTATCATCTCCTAGACCTTTCATAACATATCATGCAGTTCAGAGACTTCAAGCGTGAAAAAGAGAAATGGATTACGTTTGTAGAAAGCAGCTACTATCCCGATTATCTAGATGCGGCAAGGAGGGAATACACTCCTTTCCTCGAAAGATTCAATGAGCTGCTTAAAAAAGCTGCAAGTTCCCAAGAACTGCTCGACTTGATCATGAGCGAACAAGGCAGCCGAAATAGAATCCAACTTCTACGAATATTCCGAAGGTACGTCTCTCCAGACACTTCTGTTGAGATGTTGAAGGTAAAACAGAAGACAAACAAGGTTATCACAGAATTTGGGAGCAAATTCAGGTCAATTGAGCAAGTTCGTAGGCATTTTAGGGTGCAAGATGACGTACTGATATGCCTGCTCCATGAATATGAAGATCGTGGGACTAAAGGATATGAAGTTTCAGCACGTTTCTTTGATTGGTTCAAGCATAGCTTTGGCAAAGATGGCTTTACGATAGAAGGACCGACAGGTGCCGGAGGGGACATATACCTTACTGAGGTTTTCAGCGACTATCCTCGACCCAGACCCACTGACTTCATAATCAAGTACCGTGGCACTCTGGCGGTTGTGGGTTTTATCAGATATGATTCCGATAGGGGCGGTGCTCAAGAAGACGACCGAACTGGTGGTTATAGGGACGTTGTTACAGAAATCCTTTCGTATTCAGAGAGCAAAGGAATGAGTATCAACATCTTATTCGTTAATGAAGGCCCGGGTTTGACATTGGGTTCAATGTGGGAAGACTATTCCAATCTGGAAGAAATAGGGAAAGGACATGTTCTAGTTGTCACCCTTAAGATGCTTGAGAGCAGACTCACCAAAGAATGGTTGCTGAAATAGAAAAGACACCGCAGTCGAGCCGAGTTCGTAGCAGAGGCGATTAGAGACAAGCTCATTCAGGTTAAAAAGTAGACAAGCGCACTAAGGACTTGATAGTGACCCTGCTTGTCTCCCGCATAACCCTCTAACACTTCCCATTCTTCAACAAGATTGACCAAACAGGTTTCACCTCTAGACTATGTTACCAGAAGAGTTTAAGGGAATTCGATCGATCGATCCTAGAAAGGTTCATCAAGGAGTTTCCTTACTGAAGCCTTCAAGGAAACTATCCGAAAATGTCAAAAACTGGTTTAATCTTTATTCATGCAATGAAGCAAGTTTATCTTTTATTGTGACTTTTCTTTGGGCGTTCGTTTCAGTGTATCATTCAATTCTGACATCCTAATCATTTCCATATCTCCAACAACAAGACACGAATAACCACATTGACCAAGCGGGGCTTTTATTGTGTCGGTGCTTAAGCCAAGATTTGAAGACACCTCAGCTATCGTTGAGATATCTTTCTCGACAACGCTGAAGTCGATGTTTGGAACCCTAAAATTGTACCATCCCTCGTAAGGAAATGTAGTCTTACTTACTTCATTATCATAGTCTCTTGCTACTCGACGAAAATGGCTCTGAGAAGTATATTCCCGAAATTTGTGATTTATTTGTCGATTTTTGAATCCAACCCGCACGTTACAAAGCCAATTCTTCATCTTCCGAACAATTCCAGGTTCTTGAACAATCTTGCCTTTCAAAACGTCTCTCTTCCTGACCAACCCGGTTAGCTCTGCGGAAATTAGAAACTCACTATCTTGCAAAAGTCTCTCATAGTCCCTCTTTGTTTTTGCTAGGGTTGCTTCTAACTCAGGGCAGTTTTTCGGGCTTAGAATAGACTTTGAGACAACGTAACTTGCCCGTAAAGCCAAGTTGAGGTCAATGATCGGTTTTCCTGACTCTCTGGATCGTTCGTGTCCAACCATTGTGGCAGTTCTCAAAGTGGCATCTCTTCCCTCGACGGTTCTTGATAGATACTGCGCAAGGTTAGAATATCTTCTCATTTTGGAGTAGTTGTCGCGAAAAGAATACTTGATTGCGCTCTCGACATCAGGAAGGAAATGTGAATCCTCAATATCATGTTCCCAGTTTTGGTGCCATATGTAATTTTTAGGGCTTTCGTAAGTAACTACTGACGTGTAAGCGTCTTGGATGTAATGGAGCGCTGTGCCGAGGTAATAGTAAGCGTCCAAAAAGTCATCTTGAAGAAAACATCTTCTGGCGTATTTCAGGTTTCTTTCTATTTCTTCAGACTTGCCCCAATGGTGACGTGAATATTCGCTTCGATTTCTATCAGGGTCTAAAACGCCTTCTCTAAGTCTTGAGGCTTCTGGAGTTGACCAAGGTACGCGTAGCATTTTTAGAACCTCGAAGCAGATTCTTACATGCGTTTTTCCTTGCACAGCAGCAACCTATCCTGACCAAGGATATTTCCTACTGAATGGACATTGCTTTTATGACTTATGAACCAATCTTTCAGAGAATCTGATCGATCGATGTGTTTTCCTAATCATTTCAACCTCTTTCCACACGTAGAGCAGGAAATTACTCATTATTTTCTTCATCGACTGAAATTGCCCGAATCAAAGATAGAAGAAGAATCGAAGCCTTTGTATCCGTAATATTAGCGCGCGCGTTTCTACAGGACGCGATTCGCTGCAGATTAACTTCGTTTTCAGTAGAAGGCGATAGCCAGAACTACAAAAGAAAACGCTGAGAGCAAGCATCGATCGATTAGCGCGCGCTAGCAAGAAATAGCCTAATGCACGTTTTCGGGTTCTTCTTCAAACCCTGTTGCAATCGTGTCAATTATCGTTGGTTGAATATGTCCTTGAAGCCCCTCAACCTTGGATTGCAATTTCTGAAGTTCTTCCAAAGGAATGAACTTGCAATATTCATTGAGTCCGATCTTTTGAAATGTCGGTCGTGTTAGCTCAGCTCTCACTCTGTCTTGTCGATTCTTTGGACCTACGATGTACAAGCTGATCTTTAGCGACGGCACGACCGAGAGGAGATCCGACATTCTAAGCAGACCTGAATGGATTGATGTTGTAGTCTCAACTTCAAATGCAGAGACTGGTGAGTTCTTGATTATCCAAATAACGTCAATCAGGCTTATTCTGCGAATTGCCTCTTCATTTAATCCAAGATTTGGGAGACTCTTGAGGCATTCTTCGCCTAATGGCTTTCCTTGAAAGGTCCTGTTTCTATCGTTGGATGCGATGAGTACAGAACAACCAGTGGCCTTCCCGAGCTTGATAAGTGAACTCTCAGCTTGCGAATGTAGCGACTCTTCCTCTTTAGATTCAAATTCCTCTGCAGGTAAGAGAGCTTTCTCCTTAACTTCTTCTTCGATTGGTTTCTTCTGTTTTGACAGGAGATCTCTCTCTTGCTTTGCATCTGAGAGAAGCGTGGCTAAATCTGCTTCAATCTGAACGAGACCATTTGGACGAGAAGTAATTGCTTTGACCAGAGTTTCGGCTTGGTCATCTTTCAGAACGCGCTGGGTTAGTATCCCCCAACCATATCTCGGTCCCCACGCTGATGTAAGTGTGTCTCTAACCTCTCCCAAAATAGGCACTCTTTGATCTTTTTGCAGAACGTGTACAAACTTGAGAGAAATTCTGTATGGAAAAAGACCGTTGTCCCAAACGACTTCTGTTGAATGGAAAGGTTTTCCTGCTACAGTAGCAAAAGCAGCTAGACCTTTGTCAACCATAAACGCCAGATAATCACCTTCTTGCCAATCTTTGAAACGTGATGATTTGCTTCCCCACAAGGAGTGCTTCAGGCAGGTCAAGAATTGGTATTCATCAACTTTCGTGAGCCGTAGACGCAATCAAATTCCTCATTGATTCTTGAAGATTTGTGTTATTAAAAGACTTGCGTTCAAAGCGCCAGGCACGCTAACCTTAAAAGTCAACACTATTCAAGGAGACTAATCGTAATAATGATGTCGAATGATGTCTGGGCGCGCGCTATGAAGCATTGCCTGCAATGGGTCGAAGAACACAAGGGCACGAGAGGAGCCACAAACTTGAAGATCTTTTCCTGCCTTCCAACGTGCTTCATACTCAGCCTTTGCGCTTGAGCACTCCCTTTTCTTTGTCCGTTTTTATCAACTCGAATACGTATTCGGCGACTGAGCGGAAGTTCAGCAACTTCGCGCGCGCTACTCTCAAACGGTCTATGGATAGAAACAAACCTAAGCACGAAGGGGTGCATACAATACGCGAGGCGATTACTACAGCACTTCAATTTCAAACAAAAACTCGAAGTCCACGGTTTCTAATACGTGCGAGATCGGCTTTCTTTAGTTCCGATGGAACCTCAGATATTCAACTCTTTGAGGATCTTGGTCTGAATCTCCGGTAGTCTTCGCCTTATGATCTCTCGAACTTCTTGCAGATCCCCATCCGTCGCATCTGGCAAATAGGTCCAAGCTATATAAGTCAATTTTGCAACCACAAATCCCGAAAGGAAGTCTTTCTTTGAAGATATCGGCACAGTATCAAGAACATAGCGAACATCTTCATTCTCAATGAAACCTAATAACTCATCTTCAAACCTTTGCTCAATACGTCCTCTTGTCTTCTCGTCCATTTCTGTCACCGAGTCTAATAGTTTTCTTCCCTCAATAATAGGTTTCGCACGCTCGTAATACTCATGAATAGAATAGCCACTTTGTCAGATCAGTGGCGCGCGCGGCACTCAGAATGGAATGAGTCCAAGAATGAAGTCACGGATCCTGTTTGGAACAGCTCCCTCAATGGCAAATTGCAATAGGCGCTCGAAATCATCTGATGTGACGACGCTTATCCGTTCTTTTGTTGCTGTTATTTTATCCGTATCGTTGAGCATGATCCTCGGGAACTTGGTTACTACGACGGGGTAGACAGAAACACCTGGCATCGCTGCGACCAAGATTTTTGTCCTTGTAGCAAGTTTCGAGAGTTTGTTTTTGATATCAATCTCGCGTTCCGTGCATTCTACGACCAGCGCCCAATCGTCTGAATCTGGAAAGACAAGAATGTCGGGGGAAGTCTCTTGATTCAATTGACCGTAGTGTCCAGGAGAGAGTCCAAGGATATGGAAGAGTATGGAAACTTTGTCCTCAAAGAGCTTGTCTTTCTCCTCTTTCATCGAGATAAGGAAGTTCTCCAACTTTTCTCCTTGTAAGACCGCTAGTCTTGGATTTATTCCTCTCCTGGGCTTTCCAAATAGCTCTACCCTATCGACATCAAGATCATGATAAGTCAAGATCCCAACCACTAAAACCGGTTTCCGCGGAAAAGCGACTTCGATACTGAAGTGTCTTTGGTCGAGAACACTCTTCTTGGTTTCGTGCAAACGCACTTGTGAACCATCTTCCAGATGCCCAATAGCTGAAAAAGCAACAAAATCTGTAGCGATCGAGGGAGCTACCTCTACTTTGACGATGACCCCGTTTTCCTCGTTAAGGGAAGCCTCCGCAATGTTGACGACTACTGGGGCGACTATCTCTACTAATTTGGTTGACATTGAAGATATGAACCCGGGCGATTTGTTAAGGAAGTTCGTGAGCAGATCGATAACTCCATCCCATGGTGGGTTGCTAGATCGCAACGACGTATCGATTACCTCACTATTTCCGTCGATCATCTGAATACTAGCCCAGCTCTGGAGGTATAATGAGTAGCTACCGACTGCAAGGCGCTGCTGAGAGTCTTGTCTATTCATGCGCTGAAAGGAGTAGTTCATCTTGGGATTTTGATTTGCATTTTCCACGATGATAGTCTTCCCTTGGACATGTAGTTCTCCTGAAGAGAGTGAGTTGAGTAGCTCGTCTAACCTCTTGATTTCCCAACGTTCATGAGCCACCAATAGCCCATCTGTGGATGGCAAATCCTGCCGAGTTGCCGTTGATGGGTTGCTGGAGTCCAGAACTACTCGTATTGCTCCGTAGATCCATTTGTCCACAGCACGAGATGCGATGACTCGCAGGTCGATTGACCTCCAATCATCCAGAAACGGTTTCGTCTCTGTCCTGAAGCGCTCTATGCTTGCATCCACAAAAAGTTCTCAGACCAGTTTCCTCTTAAGCTTATTGGTGACAGGTCGAGCGGCGCATGCTATCCCCTTTAGGGTAGACGTGAACGCGCGCGCTCAAGCCGCTCTTTTCCTCACGGTTTTTCCATGAGATTTTATAAGTCTAAGCAGTATTGAATTTCATGGGTTTCCCCGTTTCTTGCAGGAGCAGTGCTGCTCTCAGATGCGAAAACCGAATTTCGGCCATTTTTAACCATTTTCGGAACAGGCATGCGCGCTCGATCAAAAAAAGGCTTAACTTTCGATAACGATTTTCCCGGATGGCAGCGTCGCGACCACTTTCCAGTTTTGCGCGAGATAACCCGCCAAGTTTTCTTCGGTGACTATCTGCTGGCAGTGCTTGCCGTCTTCGCAATTCTTATCTGCTTCCGGCTTCGCAGCTTTGACTCTTCGGAAGTGGTATTGTTGTCTAAGTTTTCGGGTTTCTTCTTCCAACCCTTTTACTCGATCTTGGACTTCTTGCGGCACTGCGGCTCTTTCTGAGATAAACTCTAATAGCGGAACTGCTTCGCCGAATTTCTTTCTAAGATCGTCTATCGCGGGTCGCGAATAGGGCGCTTCTTCCCCTTTTACTTTTCTGCCTCTAATCTTGCGTGCCCAATTCGTGCTTATACCGATCTGTTCTAGGGCTGTGTTTACCCAACGCCTTCCATCGTGCCAGCTAAATGGGACTCCTGCATTTCGGCTTAGGCTGTTAATCAAGTTGCCGAAGGCCTGGTAGGAAAGAGGTCGGAAGGGGCGATAGGTTTCGAGCCAGATATGGTCGCTTGCTGTTACTTTTCTACCGAGCTTTTCCTCTATCCACGCTTTGTAGACCGAAAGTTCTCTTTTCGCTTCGCCTGTCAAGAAGGTTATTTGGCGGACATCTTTATACTTTCCCTTGCCGTGACCCTTAAGAAGTTCTGGCGGAATGTCTATGAGAGGAAGTTCTTTCGTTTCCCAACCGTCTTCCAGATGCCCCCAAGTTAGGTTGCTAAGGGTTTCTTTCGCGATTCCTGTGCAGGTGACGAAGGGAATTAGGGCGCGGTCGCGTGGGTTGAGCGCGTAATTCCAAAGTCTCCGTAAGCCGTCTTTGCTGAGGGCGTTATAGGGTTTAACTTTGTCTAGACTTACCACACCGGAAGCCTTTGCCAAGTCGCGGTAGTTCCACTTGAAAAAGCTTTTTACTGAGACTGCCGCGATAAATTTTTCTGCGTTCGTGAAATCTGCTAAGTTCCCGCCGCAGAAGTCGTCTAAAAGCTTCTCGACTGTGTTCGGCGGTGGGTTAATCGAAGCGTCTTTTTCTTTTAGAATTAGAAGTTCGCTCGGCGTCTTATGTGCCCATTGGCAGAAGCGGTAAAAATAATGGGCCGCCTGCTTTTTTCTCTGCAACTTCGTTAGCCATCTTGTGACTTCGGGATACTTGCACGCCCAGAGGTCTAAGACGTTTCTTTGTGTTATTGCTTTTTCGACTTCTTTCTTTTGCATTTTTAAATTCCTCACTTAGAAAGAAGGCGTCGCCTTATTTAAATATCTGGTTATGTGTGAATATTTCTATATAAATGTTTTAATCAGTCAACTAAGATTATTTGCTCGTTCTCCGCACCATGAGCGTTTGCACTTGGCTTATGCCTTCCATCGACTCGATTTTCTTCTCGAATTCTTCAAGCACGCCGGTCCTGTCCTCTGGGAACTTGACTTGAACCAGAAGGGCTTTCAAGCCGTAAGCAACCAGTTCTTCTCCGTATCCGTGGATAGAAGCAAACTCTGGCATGCTGCTTTCAAGCTTCTTTTTCATGGGACCGAAATCGGAGATTATGTCTGTTGGGAATATTTTGTACGTGACTACGACAAAACCCATTCTTGAAGTCTCTCCTTTTTCATTCTATGGGCCGATGAAACCGCATTTCGGGCACTTGTATGGGCGTCCGAACTTTCTGCATTTTCCGCAGCGTTTTATCTGGATTTCCCCGCAGTTGGGGCATAGGAACTTTGTGGCTTCCGCTCCAGGCGGGATCGGCTTGCCACAGCTTGTACACGTGATTAAGGTTAATGTTGCTGCTCTTTCAGCCATGACGGCCATCCTCGGTAGTGGTTCAGTAATTGTAAGACCTCCTTATATCCTCTATGTTTCAGGTTTCGCAACTTTATTATTTCAGTTCCTTGCCAATATTGAAAAGGGAGTTGTTTTTTGGGCGTAGACCTCCGTGACCTTGTTCCGAAAACAATTGTCAAGCTTGAGGATTTGGGCGGCAAGTCCATTGCCATAGACGCTTACAACGCTCTTTACCAGTTCTTGGCCATAATCCGTCAGCCGGACGGCACTCCGCTCAAGGACAGTTCGGGCAGGGTTACAAGTCACCTGAGTGGGCTGCTTTACAGGACGAGCAACCTGGTGGAGTTGGGAATAAGACTTGTTTATGTCTTTGACGGGGCACCTCCTGCGCTTAAGGAGGTTGAGATCAAGAGACGCATGAAGGTTAAGGAGCAAGCTTTGGTGTTGTACGAGAGGGCTTTGAAGGAGGGTAAGCCTGAGGAAGCCCGGGTGTATGCTCAGGCTACGTCACATTTGAAAGATTACATGGCAGAGGACAGCAAGAGGCTTCTGGATTTAATGGGTATTCCGTGGCTTCAGGCGCCGAGTGAGGGAGAAGCCCAAGCCGCGCACTTGACAAGGCGGGGAGACACCGACTATTGCGGCAGCCAAGATTACGACAGCTTGCTTTTCGGCGCTCCGAGGTTTGTGAGGAATGTGACGATTTCTGGCAGGCGAAAACTGCCGAGCAAGAACATCTACATTGAGGTTGTGCCGGAAGTCGTTGAGCTTGATCAGGTTCTTCGAGAGTGCGGAATTACTTATGAGCAGTTGGTTGACGTGGGTATACTGATTGGAACGGACTTCAACCCGGACGGGATAAAGGGTTTAGGACCCAAAACTGCCTTAAAATTGATAAAGGAGTATGGAACCCTGGAGAACGCTGTTCCACACGTGAAAAACGCAGAGTTTCCGGTTGAACCTCAAAGAATCAGGGAGATTTTTCTGCAGCCAAAGGTTACCGACAACTATAGATTAGAGTGGAAGGAGCCGGACACGGAGGGTGTTGTCGACTTCATTTGCAGGGGAAGAGACTTTTCGGAGGATCGTGTCCGCAAGGCTCTAGAGAAAATGCAGAGGGGAATAACAAAAGAGAAAGGAAAGACAACACTGGAAAAATGGTTCGGGTGACCAGCAGAGCGTAGCCCTCGGCGACCGAAGGAAATCTTTAATTCGGAACTGGCTATACTACTACGTCTTCAAAACGGTGAATGTTATGGAGAAGGATCAGATTGCGTTGCCTATAGACGAGTTTCCGACTAAATGGTATAACATTATGCCCGATCTGCCTGAGCCGCTTCCTCCGCCTAAAGAGCCTGAAACTGGCCCGTCGCGGATGGAGTTCCTGGGCAGAACCATGATAAAAGAGTGCCTCGGTCAGGAGATGTCGGATCAGAGCTGGATCTCGATTCCTGAAGAGATCCGTGAACTGTACATTCACATGGGTAGGCCTAGACCGCTCTACCGGGCGAAACGCTTGGAGAAGCACTTGGGTTTGAAGAAGGTGAAGCTTTACTATAAGCGTGAAGACTTGTCTCCAACAGGATCTCATAAGACGAACACAGCGATAGCGCAGGCGTATTATGCGCTGAAAGAGGGCAAGACTACTCTGAGCACAGAGACCGGTGCTGGACAGTGGGGAACCGCGCTTTCCTACGCCGCTAGCCTCTTGGAGCTTGAGTGCGTGGTTTTCTGGGTCAAATCCGTTTACGACTGGAAGGCGGACAGAAAGACCTTGATGAACCTGTTGGGGGCGAAGGTTTATTCTTCGCCGAGCCGTGAAACAAAGTTTGGCAGGGACGTTCTGGCCAAGAGTCCAAACAGCCCTGGTTCACTGGGCATTGCCATATCTGAAGGCTTGGAATACGCGGAAACACATGAGGGCGCTGTGTATTGTCTGGGTTCGGTCCTGAATCACGTGATGATTCAGCAGTCAGTGATAGGCTTGGAAACGATCAAGCAGTTTGATATGATTGATGAGAAACCGGATTTGATCGTTGGCTGTCTCGGGGGCGGCTCCAACTTTAGCGGCATTGCTCTTCCATTTATTGGCGAAGTGTTGAAGGGCAAGCGTGATTGTGAGTTTCTGGCAGCGCAGTCAATGGTGGCTCCTAACCTTGTTAAGGGAGAGTACAGGTATGATTTCGGTGACGTGGCCGAGCACACGCCCCTTCTGAAGATGTACACCCTCGGCCATAAGGTTGAGATGACTCCAATCAAAGCCGATGGCTTGCGTTACCACGCCGCGGGTCCGATAGTAAGCTTGTTGAGAAAGCACAACATCGTCAAAGCCGTGGCTTATCCTGCTGACGAGAAGTCAATTTTCGAAGCTGCAAGGACTTTCCTTCAGACTGAGGGATGGTTGGCCGCGCCTGAATCCAGCTACGCCCTTCGCGCTGGAATCGACGAAGCCTCTAAGGCCGAGAAGGCTGGACAGGAAAAGGCAATATGCATGAACATCAGTGGGCACGGCTGGTTAGATCTGGAGGCGTACAAAGAAAAATTGCCGATGAAGTAGTTTCAGAATCTGTGACCGTATCGTCCGGTTAACGGGACGAAGGCCACACCGCCCAAGTTTTCTTCTTTTGCCTTTCCGTTACTCTGCTTGGTGATTTTGATCAAGTTTTGGAATAGGGACGCGCTTCCAACCGGGACCAGCATGATGCCTGCTGGCTTCAACTGGTCGAGCAACGGTTTCGGCACGTCTGGCGCAGCGGCAGTCACAAGGACTCTGTCGTACGGGGCTTTCTCAGGGTAGCCCATGGAACCGTCGGAGCAGATTATTGACACACGGTCGCCGAAGCCCGCTTTCATAATGTTCTTTCTCGCAAAATCAGCCAACCCCTGAATTATTTCCACGGTGTAAACGTGACCTCGCTCGCTTCTAGGCGCATCGCTGGGTGCAATCATCTCCGCTATCGTGGCAGCATGCCATCCTGACCCCGCTCCGACTTCCAACAGTCTGTGTCCTACTTCCAACTGCAGGGCTTCATTCATGATTGAAACCATGTTTCGCCCAGCCTCGTCACTACGACGAGGCCGTGTGGCGCAGAAGCCGTCTGCCCGAAACCAATAGGAAGCGGTGTGTCGACAGCACTGTAGGACATCATGTTTTCAGGGAGAAAGGTCTCACGAGGCACAGAACGCATTGCCCTGATAACGTTTGGCGAGTGAAGAGTGCCCTCTCTTATCAAGGTCTGAATGAGTTTTTCCCAGTCGTCATTTTCCAACGGGAGCACCATACTATATTGTAGTTGAAGTAGGCTTTTAACGTGTTTGAATTTGCAAGTAGAATGATGAATAAAGAATGAAGGGCGCACCGAAAATAGGTCAGAGAGGGATTTTCTTCATTTCACGGTCACGCATTTTGCAAGGTTCCTAGGAGTGTCCGGGTTGTGGCCTCTTTCAATAGCCATGTAATATGCAAAGAGTTGCAGCGGGACGATGAAGGGTATGGGTGAGAGCACTTCAGGGATGCCTTTAGGCACTTCGAGGTAGTCATCAGCTAGACTCTTGATTTCTTCATCTCCTTCTTCCATGACAGCGATGATTGAGGCGCCTCTGGCTTTCATTTCCATTATGTTGCCGATGACGGTTCTGTGCGTTTCGTCTTTTGGGCAGATGAACACTACGGGGAAGCCCGGTTCTATGAGGCTGATGGGTCCGTGTTTGCTTTCTCCAGCTGCGAATGCTATTGCGGGCACGTATGCTATTTCCATGAGTTTGAGTCTTCCTTCATAAGCGGTGGCGGTGCTTATTCCTCGACCGAGGAAGAAGAAGGTTTTCGCGTCCTTGTATTTCTTGGCAATCTGCTTTGCTTTTTCTTCTTGTGTCTGGACTGTGGTTTCAACAGTCTCTGGCAGTTTCTTGAGTCTTTCAGCAAGATAGTCCATTTCGTCCTGTGAGACTTTGCCTCTTTTCTTTGCCAGCTTGAGCGCCAGTTGGGACATCACTGAAAGTTGTGATGTGAACGTTTTTGTGGCTGCCACGCCGATTTCCGGGCCTGACTGTTGGCCGATGTAGACTCTTGAGACCCGGGTGAGAGTCGAGCCGATAGCGTTGGTTAATCCGAGGACTGTCGCGGCTCTTTGTCTAGCACAATTGACTGAGGCTAGGGTGTCTGCGGTTTCGCCGGATTGGCTCACTGCGAGAATGGTGCTGTCGATGTTGACCGATTTACCGTGTTGCTCGATGAATTCTGACGCTATAACCGGGTAGGTTGGGAGAAAGGCGAGTTTTGAGAACATGTATGACGCTGCCCAGCAAGCGTGGTATGACGTTCCGCAAGCGACAAGGTAGACTTCGCGGGCGCGGTCGAGAAAAGTTGCCATCAAGTCAACGTAATGTTCCTGCAGTCTGAGCGTGTTTCTTAAGCACTCTGGTTGCTCATGGATTTCTTTAAGCATGAAATGTGGGTATCCTTGTTTGACGGCCATTTCAGGCGTCCAATCGATGGTTTCGGGCTCGCGTGTGACGATTTTTGAGTCGGCGATTTTCTTGATTTCAACGCCTTCCAATGAAAGGGTGACCAGTTCTCCATCGTCAACTATGAGTGCCTTGTTGGTTAAGGGTAGAAAAGCTGGGATGTCAGATGCAAAATACACTGCGCCTTGGTTTATGCCGATGACAAGTGGGCTTTCATTTCTTGCACATATTATCTTATTGGGTTCTCTCGTGGAGATAACGGCGATCGCGTAAGATCCTTGAAGTCTCTTCACGGCCTCGAGAACGGCGTCAGCTAGACTCAAGGCAGGATTATTCTTTAAGACTTCTTCTATGAGGTGCGGGATGACTTCAGTGTCAGTCTTAGATTTGAAGTTGTGACCGCGGTTTTGAAGTTCCAGTTCCAACTCAGCATAGTTTTCTATGATTCCGTTGTGCACGACGGCTATCTGCCCGCTGCAGTCTCCATGTGGGTGAGCGTTCACTTCCACGGGTGCGCCGTGAGTAGCCCACCTTGTATGCCCTATACCAATGCTTCCGGGCAAGTCGTCTAGGTTTCGGACTTTGTGAACTTCGTCAATCTTTCCCTGATCCTTTTTTATGTAAAGGTGCCCGTTGTTTAACGTGGCTTCTCCAACCGAGTCGTAGCCGCGGTATTCAAGCCTTTTCAAAGCCGCGTGTATTAAAGGCGCAGCGTTTCCATCTTTCAGAATGCAACCGAATATTCCGCACATTTCTG
>Ga0315268_10000919_pt1 | contig 34348 bp, 28 predicted proteins | sample C1_top_MG_FD_204535 | JGI IMG/M metagenome (GOLD analysis project Ga0315268, IMG submission 204535) | Sediment microbial communities from Yellowstone Lake, YNP, Wyoming, USA - C1_top | ecosystem: Environmental > Aquatic > Freshwater > Lake > Sediment | place: USA: Wyoming | collected 2017-08-01
TGATCGTAAATCATTAATCCCGGATATAAATTCTGGGTACTCGCTGATGAATAGCAGTAGTTACAGCAGCCTGCGAAGTTCCCCAACGGCTGGCCAAATTTTCAATAAAAATAGACTCATGCCCTTGCTCTCCGAGGATAATTACCTCGCTCCCCAAAGGAAGTAATCGTGTCAAGCGGACCATGCACAAGTCCACGCATACTCGACCGACCACCGGGACGCGTAAGCCGTCTACCAGGACTTCATTTGTTGGGTGGCGCCGGAATCCATCCCCATATCCTATTGGGACGACTCCAATCACCTCATCCCTTTGGGTAATGTAATCATGTCCATAGCTGATTCCCCAACCAGGAGGAAGCAACCGGCAAGAAGCCAGTTGGGCTTTCCAGTTTACCACCCGTCTGAGGTAATCGGGAAATGGTTCAAAATAAAAAGGTTTGATTCCCAATAAGGCTGCCCCGACGCGTACCAGGTTAAAACGAGTTTCCGGATAGCCCAACGCGGCCGCAGAATTTGAAAAGTGTTTCCAGAGCGGGTCGATCCCAGCATCTCGCAGGGATTCCAACGCAACCTGGAATCTTCTTAATTGGATTGGAGCTAAAGGGTCCTTTGGAATACTATCTATATTAGCAAAATGGCTATAGATGCCTTCAATCTCGATACCTCCCAATTCGAGCGCCTGTTTAGCCAGGAACAGAGCATCCTCTTCAAGTACACCGAAACGCCCCATCCCTGTATCTACCTTGAGATGCACCCTGGCTTTCTTTCCCAACGCCCTGGCACGCGCCGCGTAAAGCTCGGCAGCTTCTTGGCTATAAAGGGTCAATGAAACGTTATGAAAGATCGCCGCGTCAGCTTCGGGAGGAGTAACCATGCCGAATACCAATAACGGCGCCATGATCCCCAATTGCCGTAGAGCCAGTGCTTCACTAAAACGTGCTACCGCCAACCAGGTAGCTCCAGCAGATAGAGCAGCCCGTGCAACTTTCTCTGCCCCATATCCATAAGCATCTGCTTTGACCACTGCCATAATCGGAACACCAGTTCGTTGCAATATTTGGTGAGTGTTATGTTCAATCGCAGAGAGGTTTATCTCGAGCCAGGTAGGGCAATCAGCCATGGATAAATTTTAACCTTAACTATACGCGTTTTAGAGGGGTAAAAAGTACCCATTCGGGTCATTGACGTCCCTTGCAATTCCTATTAAGATCATGTAGTTAGGAAAGGAGGCTTTGGATGGAGACAAATGAAGAGAGCATCTACGATACAGAGGAACGGTTTGCTGACCAACCAGAACCTTCACCCGAAGAAAATCCACAAAAGCCCAACCTTATGAATCCTTCCATAGATGATGAGACTTTGGAAATCCTCCTGGCAGATCGTTTTGCCACAGGCGGATAACCTTTACGTCCACGCACAAGTAGGATTAGCAAAACAAAGATTACCTACAACCAGCCCCTCAGCCGGTACACGAACAATCCAAAATATTCTTTCAACACACTCGTGGTATCCGAGAGATTCCCTACATTCGGCCAAAATCCGACCAGTTGATCTAATATATCTCCATGGATCAGGTTATCCCACGCTGCTTGAGTAACATCATAATCTGCTGGTAAAGGGATAACCTCCAGACCCTGATGCCTGAAAAGCCCCACCGCCCGTGGCATATGCACTGCCGATGTTACCAGCAAGATCCGTCGTATTCCTTTTTCCTCAAGGATTTGCTTACAATATATAGCATCCTCATATGTGTTTTGAGATTTCTCTTGTAACCAGAGCACATGCTCTGGGATGTCCATCATTTTGAGCAGCTCAGCCATTTCCCCTGCGGGAGTACTGGTATGCTGTCCGGTCCAGGATATGTTTCCGCCGCTTAAAAGGATATATTGGGCTTTCCCCTGCTTATAAAGTGAAGCAGCATAAAGGACTCGTCCTCCCGCCCCATTGATACCTATCATAGGCCGCGGGTAATCTGATGGTTCTGTACCACCTCCTAAAACTACCATGACCACAGCCTGAGGGATCGGGGTCGGAGGAAGATATTGCCATTCCAGGGAGCGCCTTAAGCTCATCGCCACCCAGCGATTACCGCCTATAAATAATACAATAAATCCCAGGGAAATTAAAAAAATTTGAAACCTGGGTCGTTTGCGCAAAAATATTGCCATGACTAGCAATAAACTCACCAGACCAACCGGGTACATGAAACCCGGTAAAAATTTTGACAGAAACACAAACATGACAACCCTTTCTAACCATTATCCTGAGATTTTCTCATTTTACTGAGAAAAGTTAGACTTTGAATGAAATTGAAGGCTCAACACCAAAAAATAACGTTGAGCCTTCAAAAAGATACCGGAGCAAATTTCAAGCCGATCTTATTAAAAGAGTCCGACCACCCTGCCTGTTTCCAGGTCAATATCGACATCAAAGAACGCTGGTCGGGTTGGCAGGCCTGGCATGGTACTTATTGTGCCGACCAAAGGGTAGATGAAGCCAGCGCCCACTGAAGCCTTGACATCCTCCACTGGTATTCTAAACCCCTTAGGAACACCTTTCCAATCCTGATTATGGCTCAAACTGAGATGAGTCTTGGCCATGCAAATGGCCAAGTTACCAAAACCGAGTCGTGTATATTCCTCAATACGAGACTCAGCTAATGGAGAATAATCCACTCCATCTGCTCCATAGACTTCAATGGCTATGGTTTCAATCTTTTTCTTTATTGGCCAATCCAATGGATATAGAAAGTTGAATTTAGATGGAAGATTGGCTGCTTTTTCAACAGCTTTTGCTAATTCAACCGCACCTTCACCACCCAATTCCCAGTGCCGGGCTACTATCGCATCAACTGCCCCGCCTTCTTCCACGGCAGCTCTGCGAATCACTTCATGTTCCGCATCACTGTCACTTGCAAACCGGTTGATTGCCACCACAGCCGGGACGCCAAATTTCCGCACAGTCCGGATATGATGTACCAGATTGGGGAGACCAGCGCTCAATAGGTCGAGATTCTCTTGAGTGTATGCAGGATCAAGCGCTCTTCCAGCTACCACTTTCGGCCCGCCGCCATGCATCTTTAGCGCTCGAACCGTGCAAACCAGCACGACTGCGTTGGGCACCAGTCCTGAATTTCGGCATTTGATATCAAAGAGCTTCTCCATCCCCATGTCAGCCCCAAACCCGGATTCGGTAACCACATAATCTGCCAGCTTGAGACCAATTTTATCCGCAAGTACGGAACTATTGCCATGTGCAATGTTGGCAAAGGGGCCAGCATGTACAAAAACCGGTGTCCCTTCCAGGGTTTGCATCAGGTTAGGCTTAATCGCATCCCTCATCAAAACCGTCATTGCTCCTGCCACTCCCAGATCCTCACAGGTGATTACTTCCCCGTCTTTACTTAATCCTACAATCACCCTGCCAAACCGTTCACGCATATCCGCCAGGCTGGTAGTTAGTGCCAGGATCGCCATGATCTCGCTTGCCACCGTAATATCAAATCCGGTCTTGCGCTCATTTCCATTCTCACTTGGACCCTGTCCGATTGTGATACCGCGGAGAAATCGGTCACTTGTATCAATAGTCCGCCGCCAGGTGATCGTCTCTGGGTTAATATCCAGACGGAACATCCGCCGGCGTTCCTCGGTAGTCAGTTGTTCTGGATCAGTCTTATTGATCCCTAACTTCTGTAAACGGCGAAGCATACCTCGCCCAAAATGGCGTTTGCCCTCTTTATCTGGAGGACACATTCGTTTAAACATCTGATCATCTGTGGCTTCCGATTCATGCAGCATGCGTACATCGATTGCTGCTGCCACCAGATTATTCGCGGCTGTAATGGCATGGATATCACCTGTCAAATGCAGGTTAAAATCTTCCATGGGTACCACTTGGCTGTAACCGCCACCGGCCGCCCCACCCTTGATGCCAAAGGTTGGCCCCTGACTCGGCTGGCGGATCGTCGTGATTACACGATAGCCCAGGTGCGACCCCAGAGCCTGGCTGAGGCCAACAGTGGTGGTCGTCTTGCCTTCTCCTAAGGGAGTGGGTGTGATTGCAGTCACATCGACATATTTCCCATTTGGCACATCTTTTAACCGTTCCAAAACTTCCAATTTGACCTTAGCTTTATAAGGGCCATATAATTCAAGATCATCTGGTAGTAACCCTAATTCTTCTGCCACCAGGGTGATCGGTTTTAATTGCGCTTCCTGAGCAATCTCGATATCACTAGGAACAGGAGTCCGACGCTTAAGTAGAATTGGAGTGAACATGCGCGCTCCAGGCAGGTTTCTCTGAACCGACATGGTGTTCTATTCCTTTCTGAGTTTGAGAACGGAGATCATCCAGGTGTAATTATCAGATAACTATGGATGAAATGCAAGCCTAACTCCTAAAGTCATACTTAGTCCTTCACTGGATAGCTCTTTATGTCATTGCAACAATTCATCAAGAATTACCGGCAGCAAGCCTTTTTTCAGGTAATACCTCACATCAATCGGAGTATCCAACCGGGCGACCACCTTGAATTGTATCTCTTTGCCATCTTCTCCCACTGCCCGGACGTTCAGTTCGCTACGCGGCATCATTCCAACCTTGAACTCCTCGATATAAAAGGTTTCTTTACCGGTCAATCCCAGGCTTTTAACACTATCACCATCTTTGAACTGTAGGGGGAGGACTCCCATCCCAGCCAGGTTGGAACGATGGATTCGTTCGAAGGATTCGGCCAGGATTGCCTTAACCCCCAACAATAAGACTCCCTTCGCGGCCCAGTCTCGGCTGGAACCAGTCCCATATTCCCTTCCTGCCAACACCACCAGTGGGATGTTAGCTGATCGATAGCGCATTGCGGCTTCGTATATAGTCATCTGTTCGCCGGTTGGCAGAAAAAGTGTTTGGCTTCCCTCCACGCCCGGCATCAATGCGTTCTTCAGGCGGATGTTACCGAATGTGCCACGGGTCATCACCCGGTCATTACCACGCCTCGAACCAAAAGAGTTAAATTCTTGCACCGGCACCCCTTGCTCAATCAGATATTTGCCAGCTACACTTTTTGAAGGAATATCACCTGCCGGTGAGATATGGTCTGTGGTCACCGAATCACCTAACACGACTAAAGCTCTTGCACCACTGATTTCTTCTCCCCGGGGTTTCTGCAGGTCGGGATCTAGAAAATAGGGTGGTTCCTGGATGTAAGTTGAAGAAGGTTGCCAATGGTAAAGAAAGCTATCACCGCTTTGTATTCGGTTCCAGGTCTCATTACCGGTTAAGATGCTCTGATAAGTGAGATTAAACAGCTCTGGTGTGATAGTCTTGGCAGCTACCTGGTCAATTTCTTGTGGGGATGGCCAGATTTCTTCCAGAAAAACCGGCTTTCCGTCACTTGCAATCCCAATCGGGTCGCGGGTCAAGTCAATATCCACTGTCCCAGCCAGAGCATAAGCCACAACCAACGGCGGAGAAGCCAGATAGTTAGCTTGTGTCAATGGGTGAACGCGCCCCTCAAAGTTGCGGTTCCCCGAGAGCACCGCTGACACCACCAATCCGGTGGATTGGATCGCTTCTTCCACCTCGTGCCTTAGTGGGCCAGAGTTACCAATGCAAGTAGTACATCCATACCCTACCAGGTCGAAACCGAGTTTAGCTAATGGTTCTAATAACCCCGATTTCTTCAGATACTCAATAACAACTCTAGAGCCTGGCGCCAGGCTGGTTTTAACAAACGGTTGGACCTTCAACCCGTGTTTTATCGCGTTTCTGGCCAGGATACCAGCTGCAATCATGACCGATGGGTCTGAAGTATTTGTACAGGAGGTGATTGCCGCAATCACTATCGCTCCTTGCCCCAAGGTATAAGTTTCGCCGTTCAACCGCACCTGAGCTTTATGTAGTCTCTGTTCTTCTGTCAGCCCAAAGCCGCGTTGAGTCTTGGGCAATGCAAGTGCGCTATGGAATTCATTTTTCGCATTTCTAAGTGGAACGCGATCCTGCGGACGCTTGGGACCTGCCATGGAAGGCTCTACAAGGGAAATATCCAACTCAAGTGTGTCGCTGAACTCTGGATCGATAGTCTCAGCATTGCGGAAAAGACCCTGTTCTTTATAGTAAGCCTCCACCAAGGGAACCAAATCCTCACGACCAGTGATCTGCAGATATTGAAGTGTCTGGTCATCTACCGGGAAGAATGTAATGGTCGCGCCACTCTCTGGGGTCATATTAGCGATCATCGCCCGATCTGCAAGTGAAAGTTCACTGACCCCCTGCCCATAAAATTCCACGAACTTATTGACTACACCTTTCTTGCGTAGCATCTGTACAACCGTCAGCGTCAAATCAGTTGGAGTCACCCCGGGTTGCAATTGACCAGAGAGCTTAAAACCAAGTACATCCGGTGTGACGATCTCGATCGGTTGACCAAGCATGGCAGCAATTGCTTCTATTCCACCCACTCCCCAACCTACCACCCCCAGTCCATTGATCATCGTTGTGTGAGAGTCCGTCCCAACAAGAGTCTCTGGGAAAGCCAAATGTAAACCACCCGTCGCTTTTTCCAATACCAAACGAGTCAGGTATTCCAGGTTCACCTGGTGGACAATACCGCTAGCTGGTGGGACAATCCGCATATTGGTGAATGCTTTCTGAGCCCAATGCAAGAATTCGTACCGTTCCTGGTTGCGTTGAAATTCCAACTCTGCATTTCGGCGAAAAGCTTCTGGTATGCCAGAATAATCCACCTGAACCGAATGATCAATGACCAGATCTACTGGGATGATTGGATTAATTTTCAAAGGGTTCTGTCCGGCACGGGCTGCCGCAGCGCGCATTGCCGCCAAATCTACTATTACCGGAACGCCTGTGAAATCCTGCATCACTACACGGCCGGGATAAAAGGGGATCACTGGTCGTTTATTATCGACTGGCTTCCAGGCAGCCAGTGCCAGAACATCCTGCGCTAAAATGTCCTTACCATTACATTTCCGCAACACCATCTCCAATAAGATGCGAATAGAAAATGGCAGTCGCGCCAGGCTGGTAAAGCCCTGGGCTTCGAGCTGGGTCAAGCTGTAAAACTGATATTGGCCAGCGCGAGACTTGAGATTTTCCAACGTATGCAGCAAATCAAGTAGCATCCTTCTATCCTTTCTAATCATCCATGTGATGGATCATTGCGTCGCCAAATTGGGTAGTGCTAAGCAACGTCGCCCCATCCATTAAGCGGTGGAAGTCGTAGGTGACCGTCTTGGCCTGAATGGCACCCTCGACACCCTTAATGACCAGGTCAGCAGCTTCAGTCCAACCCATGTAACGCAACATCATTTCACCAGAAAGGAGTACTGAGCACGGATTGGCTTTATCAAGGTTGGCGTGGATGGGCGCTGTGCCATGTGTCGCTTCAAAAATTGCTGCCCCACTTTCATAATTGATGTTCGCACCTGGTGCGATCCCAATTCCTCCCACCTGCGCTGCCAGAGCGTCTGAAAGATAATCGCCGTTCAGGTTCATAGTTGCTAAAACATCGAAATTCGTCGGACGTGTAATGGTCTGCTGGAAGACAATATCCGCAATCACATCTTTAATCAACAACTTTCCTTCCGCTAGTGCCGCCTTTTGCTCCTCGTTGGCTGCGTCCTCACCCTTTACCTCCTTCGTACGCTCCCATTGCAACCAGGTATACACATGATCACCAAATTCAGCCTCGGCAATCTCATAACCCCAGGAACGGAAGCGTCCTTCTGTGAACTTCATAATATTCCCTTTGTGTACAAAAGTCACGCTCTTTCGTCCATTCTTCAATGCGTAACGAATAGAAGATCGCACCAAGCGGCTGGTACCTTCCTTAGATATCGGCTTGAAACCTATGCTCATCGTATTCGGAAACCGAATCTTGGCAAATTCTTTAGGAAAATTCTCCTTGAAAAGTGCTTTAAAAAGCTCTACTTCCACGGATCCATATTCAAATTCAATCCCTGTGTAGAGGTCTTCGGTATTCTCTCGAAAGACCACCATATCGACCAATTCGGGGTGCTTGATCGGCGAAGGCGTGCCCTTAAACCATCGTACCGGTCGCACACATGCATACAGATCAAGTTCTTTACGCAAAGCCACGTTCAAAGAACGGATTCCTTCACCGATTGGAGTAGTCAATGGGCCTTTGATCCCCACCAGGTATTCCTTAAACTTCCGAACAGTGTCTTCAGGAAGCCAGGTATTATACAGGTTAAATGCCTTCTCCCCTGCGTATACCTCTACCCACACGATTGCTCGTTTGCCCTGGTAGGCTTTTTGGACCGCAGCCTCCATCACCCGTTTAGCAGCTCTCCAGATATCAGGCCCAATTCCATCCCCTTCAATAAAAGGCACTATAGGATGGTCGGGAATGATCAGTTTATCATTGTCAATGGTGATTTTTTTTCCCATCTCTTGGGGCTGTTTAACAATTTTCGACATTCTTTCCTCTCGCTGGACTATCCATCCGGTTCTATAGTAATTTTAGCAATATTGTCAAATTCTACCATGAATAATTTTATCGATATACACTCAAACGGATGATTTGAAATGACCCAAACGGGTCATTGACAGTTGATGAAAGAAGGCTATAGTAGGATGAACTCTCTTCTTATTGTTAGAAAAGAAAGAATAATCATCCATCTTCTTTTCCTCTCTATGTTTCGCTACCTTTGGGAAAGGGAGAACAAGGAGTTCACCATGAAAATCGCTGAAAAGATATCGGCTCAACTTCCTGCCTGGCGTGACCGCGTCACCCGCCTTATGAAGGAGAATGGCACGTATAAAGTTTGCGATATCACAATTGAACAAATTTACGGTGGAATCCGGGGAGTGATGATTAACGTCAGCGACATCTCATACGTCGATCCACACGAGGGGATTCGTCTGCGGGGTTATACCATCCCTCAGATTGTCGAGAAACTGCCTAGGCTACCTGGCTGTGAGTACCCTTTAGTTGGAGGGTTATACTACCTGTTGATGGTAGATGAACTCCCCACAATGGAAGATGCTCTAGAGGTCGAAGATGAATGGCGAATACGAAGCGAGCTACCCACATATGTGATCGATACTCTAAAAGCACTTCCCCGCAGTACACACCCAATGACCATGTTCTCTACGGCTATCCTGGCTTTGCAGAATGAATCACTTTTCATCAAAGCCTACAATAATGGCATTTCTAAAGCAGATTACTGGCGTTTTTATCTCGAAGACAGCTTTAACCTGACTGCAAAACTCCCAACAATAGCAGCTTATATATATAACTATAAATTTCGGGATAGCCGAATGAACCCTCCCATCCATGCTCATGATTGGGCAGCCAATTTTGCTCACATCATCGGAAAAGAAGATCCAGAATACCACGATCTTTGTCGTTTATTCTTTGTCATCCACTCTGATCACGAATCTGGCAATGTCAGTGCACATGCTTCTCACCTGATTGCTTCGGCACTATCTGATGTCTATTATTCCTGCTCATCCGGCATGAATGGCCTGGCAGGACCTTTGCATGGCTTGGCAAACCAGGAATGCCTGCGCTGGCTATTACAGGTCCGCAACCATTTTACTGAATTTCCCAGCCGTGAAACCCTGGAGGACTACTTGTGGGCCAGCCTTCAAGCCGGCAAGATCATACCAGGATACGGCCATGCGGTCCTGCGCACCACGGACCCACGCTTTACTGTTCAGCTAGAATTCGGTAAAAAGCATCTACCTGATGACGAAATTTTCCGGCTGGTTAGCCTGGTTTACGAGATTTTGCCTGGTTTGCTCAAGAAGCAGGGAAAAGTCAAAAATCCCTGGCCCAATGTGGATGCCATTAACGGCACGCTACAGTACCATTACGGTGTGAAGGATTTTGACTTTTATACCGTCCTGTTTGGCATCAGTCGTTGCCTAGGTCTGACTGCTCACGCTGTTTGGGCGCGTGCCCTTGAGAAACCGCTTGAGCGACCCAAATCTCTCACCACTCCCATGTTGGAGGCCATGGTGCGTGGGGAATTATTGAATGGCAATGGCCGAAACGGCGCATCAAAATAGAACAGAGTTGGAGGTAATATCCAATTCTAAATAAATGGTAATTCTAAGTTTTACCTTTATTTATTACTCCATGTCGATGGTGAATTTACCATCCTTATATAACAACGCATCATCCACCCAAATTTCACCACCCTGGCGAAGATCACAGATCATATCCCAATGAATGGTAGACTGGTTCTTGCTGCCCGATTCCGGGTAACCTGCCCCGAGAGCCATATGGAAGCTACCAGCGATCTTCTCATCAAATAATAGATCGCGAGTAAATTGAGTGATGCCCTCGTTGGTGCCGATTGCAAACTCGCCCACATACCGAGAACCTTCATCCGTATCCAGCGTCTTAATCAAAAACTCCTGGTTTTTTGCAGCACTCGCTTTGATCACCTTGCCATTCTCAAACCACAAGCGTACCCCTTCCACTTCATGGCCCGCATAGATAGCCGGGTACGAAAAACAGACTTGGCCCTCCACGCTGTTTTCGATGGGTCCTGTGAACACCTCTCCATCTGGGACATTTTCATGACAATCACAATTGATAAAAGATCTCCCCTCAATTCCTAACCATAGATCCGTATTCGGGCCGATCACGTGAACTTTCTTCTTCCCCTTCAACCAATCTACTACCCTCTGTTGCCGAGCCGAAAAGCGCTTCCAGTAATTGATAGGATCTTTTAAGTCCGGCAGGCATGCTCCGTAAACGAAATCCTCGTATTCCTCCAGGCTCATTTCAGCATCCTGCGCGGATGCATTGGTCGGGAAAAGGGTGGTTGTCCAACGCAGTTCGCCTTTTGCCGCACGAGACAGGTATGTCTCAAAGATCTCACGGTTAGCTTGGTGGCGGATGATCATTTTCCCTGGATCTACCCGGCTAAGTGCCTTAGTGTTAGATTCTGCACCCAGGTTCATCAGAACATCATATGCCTCTATGACCTGACGCATAGGCGTGTGAATGTATCTAAGCTGGTCATCACTGGAATAGTGATATGTTAGCTCCCACATCCCTGGTAAATCCACCCAAACCAGTGGATAACCGCCTGCTTGAAGCGCCTTTACGTAAACCGCTTTAACCAGGGGTTCTGCCATTGCCCCACCCTGGATGATGACCTTATCTCCTGGCCTGACAGCCACAGAATAGTTAACCAGTAGGTCGGCCAGTTTTTCAACCCGTTCGTCATGCATAAAAGGTCCTTTACTAGATAATGACTGCTGTACCTTCAATTTTTTATGGGTATCGATTCCCTCAATCACCGACTATGATCAGTCCATGTAACAAATTTATTGCACTTCTTGTATCCTCGGCGCTGACCACCAGGTTCAGCGAGACGTCCGAGGCTCCATAAGAGATTGCTAGGATATTGATACCAGCGTTTCCCAATACGCTAAAAATCCGCCCCGCAATACCAGGGGTTCTTCGTAAACCTGGACTGATGACCGTGATGATGTCCACCTCCTCACTGGCATAAGCTTGATCGATATCATGGCGCTGGAACTCCTGGCTCAAGTTAGCATGAAGAGCACGAATCACCTGAGGAATTGATTCCTTTGGCGCTGCAAAACAGATTGACTGCTCAGAGGTAGATTCAATGATTAAGGGGACGCTGATACCTGTAGTAGCCACAGCGCTGAAGATCCTCCCAGCCACACCAGGAACGCCTAACATACCGCGCCCGACCACGGTGACCAACTGAAGGTTGCGGATAGCAGTGACAGCCTTGAGGGTCGATGAAGGATTTACCTCTCGTTCTATAACGAGTCGAGTTCCCGGATTAGAAGGGTTAAACGTATTGCACACGCGCAGGCCTATCCCGGCTTCGATCACCGGGTGAATGCACTTGGGGTGTAGCACTTTAGCGCCATAATAAGCCATCTCAGCCACTTCTCGATACGAGAGTACCGGAATAGTGCGTGCCTCAGGTACCAGTCGTGGATCGGCGGTCATCACACCATCCACATCGGTCCAGATCCATACTTCAGCTGCCCCCAACGCTACACCCAGGATCGAAGCAGTGTAATCGCTTCCTCCACGTCCCAAGGTGGTCGGGATACCATTAGCAGTAGCTCCGATGAAACCGGTGACAATAGGGATATGCTGACGGTCCAAGATTGGTTCAAGTAACCTGCGAGAACATTGGGTAGTAACCTCCATGTCTGGCAGGGCATTTTGGAAGTGATCGTCCGTGATGATAAGCTGGGTGGATTCAATAAATTGAGAAGGCAATTGGATAGATTCGACTGCAGCCGCCAGAATACGCACGCTTAAGCGCTCCCCCAAACCAGAGACAGCGTCCAGCGCGCGGGGTGAAGCCTCACCAAGGACGCGTATAGCTTGACAGAGATTAGCAAAATCGGCGATCAAAAAATCAATCTCCTGCTTCACCTGGTTTTGGCGCGCAAGATCGGTCACCAAAGCATCTGCCAGAATATGATGCCGTTCGTGCAACTCGTTTTCAGCACGGTAGAAAGGGGCCATATCGCCGCGTGCAGCATTGATAGCACCATTCACAAGCAGATCGGTAACGCCAGAAAGGGCAGATGTGATCACCACCTGACGCGGCCATAGACGGTAGGTCTCGCGAATAATGTTCACTACCTGTCGCATAGCGTCGCTAGTTCCCACTGAGGTGCCACCGAACTTCATGACCAGGGTTTTAGGAGTCGCATCCAATTCTCTGCCCTCGAAAGTAAATGGATTGTATCATGAGAGCGATAGGCTGTTAGCCTCACAATGAATACTAGAAAGCGCACAGCCAGCGATTCTTTTTGATTCCCTGGACCTAAAATCCTAGAGCAATCCTGCTGAGCCCTCTTGACATTCGCTTCATCCTCCGGTATAAGCTTTGATAATGAGGAGATTCATCGTTCTCTTTGCGCTGGTCTTATGGATATCAATGGCGTGCAACCTGCCAACCTTACCAGGTGTGGATGAGCCATTCCCTACAATTACCCTGATGGCCAGCCCAATCCCTCAGACCAATACTCCAATCCCGACTGCCACGTCAACCCCCACGCCGCCCCCTGCCGTCCGAATCGAGCAGGCTGACCAAGCATTGGCTTCTGGGGATTACGCTCGTTCCATCTTAGAAAACCAGACTGTACTATCAGGTGCAAAGGATTCTGAGACTCAGGCAGCTGCGTTATATGGACTTGGCCGAACACAATATCACTCTGGAGATTACCTGACCGCCATCCAAACCTTCACAACCATCACGGAAGCCTATCGTGAAAGCCGCTACCGCGCCGGGGCTTTTTTCTTCCTTGGTGAATGCTATATGGCAATCAATAACTATAATCAAGCGGCCGAGTCTTATAACAATTATTTGAATCTTGGGCCTGGAGTTTTAGATGCTTTTGTGCTTGAGCGCCGCGGTGATGCTTTTTTCAATGCTGGTGCCTATCAGGATGCAATCGCTGCGTACGAGGCAGCAGCTAAAGCTCCACAGCTTGGGGATCCGGCCTTTCTGGAGATCAAAGCCGGCAAAGCCTATGCAGCGATGAATGATCATGCGAACGCCATCCGCAAGTTCATGGCAATTTATGAGACTTCCAATAACGATTACATCAAGGCCCAGATGGATTTCTTAACCGGGCAATCTTATCTGGCCATAGGTGAAAACGAACAAGCTTATGCCCGGTTTCAGGACTCGGTCAACAATTATCCAACAGCCTACGATAGTTATTCCGGGTTGGTAGAGTTGATCAACGCCGGTCAGACGGTTGATGGGCTTAACCGTGGCTTGGTTGATTATCATGCCGGGCAGTACGCAGTAGCTATCGCAGCTTTAGATGATTACATTACGTCTCATCCTGACCACGATGGAACACCCTTACATTACAAAGCACTTTCATACCGCGCTCTTGGGGAGCAAGAGAAAGCAATCGCGGCATGGGATGAACTGATCACGAACTATGAAGGAGATCGCTTTTGGGTAACTGCCTGGGAAGAGAAGGCTACTACTCAGGTTTTTTACCAGGATCAGCCTGAAGCAGCTGCTCAGACATTATTGAAGTTCATTAAAGAATCTCCTACTTCTCCCGAAGCACCTGGAATTCTCTTCGATGCAGCTCGAAATTTGGAACGGGCTAACCAACTGGAACAGGCTGCCACTACATGGGAAAGGCTGATGGATGAATATCCTTCGGCAGAAATCAGCTCTCGTGGCCTGTTCCTTGCTGGGGTCACTTACTTCCGCCTCAAGCAGTACAACAAAGCCCAGACAATCTTTCAACGTGCCTTGGTGTTGGGCGTCAATCCCGAGGACCAAGCAGCCGCTCATCTTTGGATCGGCAAGACCCACCTGGCTCAGAACCAGCCTGAGCAAGCTCGTTTATCTTGGGAACAGGCTGCACAGCGCGACCCAACGGGATACTTCAGCGAACGAGCCCGCCAGTTATTAGCAGGAGAAGCCCCGCTTACGACCGGCCCTGTCTATCAATCTGATTACAATCTGGATCAGGAACGCCATCTTGCTGAGATGTGGATCCGATCTACTTTTTCGATACCTGAGAGCGTTGACCTGAGCGGATTGGGGCCTTTAGGGCAAGATCCTCGCATGCAACGCGGTGACGCGTTCTGGGAACTCGATCTACTACCCCAAGCAGATCAAGAATTTGAAACTGTCCGGAAAGAGATCACCCAGGATGCCGCCAATTGCTTCCGTTTTTTGAACCACATGCTCCAATTGGGTTTCTACCGCCAGGCTATCCTCACCAGCCGGCAAATTCTTGACCTGGCTAACCTGGACGATGCTGATACATTTACAGCACCAGATTTCTTCAACCATGTCCGGTTTGGCCAGTATTTTGCTGATCTGGTGGTTCCAATTAGCCAAGCTGAGGGTATCCCCCCTCTTCTCTTATTTGCCTTAATCCGCCAGGAATCTTTATTTCAACCTTTTGCCACTTCTGCAGCTGGAGCGCGCGGCCTTATGCAGCTGATGCCTGCCACTGCAGGCGAGATCGTTACTAAAATCGGTTGGCCACCAGATTATAAAGAGGACGATCTTTACAGACCTCTGGTCAGTATTAATCTGGGAGCCCATTATCTTGCGCGTTGGGAATCTTATTTTGGTAGCAAGTTATACAGCCTGGCTGCTTTTAATGGTGGGCCGGGAAATGTCATTGCCTGGAAGGAGCTGGCTGGTGATGACCCCGATCTATTCCTTGAAGTGATCCGTTCAACAGAGACCCGGAATTATATTATTCAAATCTCAGAGTTCCTGGCAATATACCGCAGGCTTTATGAAAAACAATGACTTGCCTATACGCAAAACATTGTACTTTACAGTTTTCATTTCTGGTCTGACTTCGCTGGCTGTTGAAATGGCAGCTTCGCGCTTGCTGGGAAACTTTTTCGGTACAAGCAACCTGGTATGGGCCAGCATTATTGGTTTGATTCTTATTTATCTCGCAGCAGGATATTTTTTAGGAGGGTATTGGGCTGACCGATCACCTTCCTACCGGACTTTTTATCAGGTTCTCATCTGGGCTGCGCTCGGAATAGCTGTTGTGCCGGTTGCCTCTCGACCAGTTTTGCGGGTTGCCGCCGATGCCTTCGACCAACTTCAACTGGGCGTCTTATTCGGGTCCTTCAGCGCCGTGCTTATCCTGTTGATCGTCCCGGTGACTTTGCTGGGCACCGCCTCCCCTTTTGCAGTCCGGTTGGCAGTACAGGAGACAAGAAGTGTTGGCTGGGTGGCAGGTCGTATTTACGCCATTTCCACTCTTGGTTCCTTTATTGGCACCTTCCTGCCGATTCTTCTGCTCATCCCGCTTATTGGGACCTATCGAACTTTCCTGGTGATCAGCCTGCTTCTGCTGATTGTTGCACTGGCTGGATTGTGGCAGGCTATGGGCATTCGCGCTGCTCTTCCTTATTTCTGGTCACCGATATTGGTGATCCTTCTGATATGGCGTGGATTATCTGGAACCGATAAGGCAACCCAAGGCTTGTTATACGAAACCGAATCCACCTACAATTACATCCAGGTACTTCAGCAGGGAGATTTTCGACTGCTGCGCTTGAATGAAGGCCAGGGAGTTCATTCCATTTATCATCCTACGATATTGCATTACAATGGCCCATGGGAGATGGTTTTAGTATCCCCTTACTTCAATCCTGCTCCTTATGATCCAGTGCAAGTAAAGCGAATTGCAATTGTCGGCCTGGCGGCAGGGACGACCGCTCGCCAAGCGACCGCAGTCTATGGTCCCATTCCTATTGATGGCTTTGAGATCGACCCTAAAATAGTTGAAGTAGGCAAAACCTATTTTGATATGAATGAACCTAACTTAAACGTAATTATTCAGGATGGACGCTGGGGGTTACAACACAGCCCTCATAAATACCAGATTATCAGTATTGACGCATATCGACCTCCGTACATTCCGCCTCAAATGACCACCCAGGAATTTTTCCAGGTAGTTCATGGCAAGTTAACCGAAACCGGGGTCATGATCATCAATGTTGGTCGTAGCCCTGATGACCGCCGACTCATTAATATCCTGGCCAGTACAATCCTGACCGTCTTTCCAACTGTTCATGTAGTAGACGTACCATATAGTTTTAACTCGGTGATCTATGCTACTGTCAAACCGACTGTTTCTTCTAACCTGACAGATAACTTGGTTTATTTGATGAAAAAAGAGGAAGTACACCCGTTGTTGTTAGATTCAATTCGTATTGCCATTGCCAGTCTGCAACCTGCCCCACCACCTGCCCAGGTCTTCACCGATGACCTATCTCCCATCGAATGGACAACCAACAATATGGTTCTTAGCTACCTTTTTAACGGCGATATAGAAAAGTACAAATGAAAAATTCTCTTTTTCCGCTTCTTGAATGGATAATTACATTTAGTCTTCCATTTCTTTTAATCATGACAGCGATCCGTTTATTGATTACCCCCCTTTATCCAATCATCGAATATCGCATGCCCGGTTTCCCGCAGGATCCATATGGTTTCACTCTCCAGGATCGACTGAAGTGGTCGATGATTTCTATTGATTACCTGCTCAACGATGCAGGTCTATCCTTCCTTGCCGATCAGCATCTGGACGACGGAAGCCCACTCTACAACGAACGCGAGCTCGGTCACATGCAGGATGTCAGAATACTAGTGCAAAGGATGATCATTGCATGGTGGGGATTATTAACAATCCTGGTCGGCTTAGGATTATGGGCCTGGCGCGGTCAATGGCAGGCAGGTTTTTGGAAAGCAATTTCACGCGGTGGTTGGTTGACGATCGTTTTGGTTTTTCTAATCCTCTTTGGAGTGGCGATAAACTTCGATTGGTTGTTCACCAATTTTCACCGTATCTTTTTTACCGGCGATACCTGGATCTTTCTTTATTCTGATACGCTTATCCGGCTTTTTCCCATCCGCTTCTGGCAAGACGGATTTACCGCGATGGGTATATTCACCCTAGCGGCAGGCCTGGCATCGGGCTTATTAGGAAGGCACTGGGCAGATCAGAAAACCAAACGAGTGCCAAAAGTAAACGAAATAGATCATACTACCGTATCGGCTCCATAACCCATAACTTCCCCTCCTGGTGAACTTGCATCCCAAAGTCAAAGAAATCAACCATTTGGCAACAGGCCAGGTCGGCATTTAGCTCAGTTAACAGGTTCGGGTCCTGTGTCACCCGTCGTGGGTCCCACTTAGGATGCCAATCCAGGTAATTTTCGGGGTTTACCTGCTTGCCTTCTAGTCGGTCAATAAGAAACTTTGCAAGGGTAACGTCTTCTGCAGCACCCGTCGCTGCCTGGCTGCCCGTAATGATAAAAGCGACCTCATCGATCGCCAGCTTACGGATCAACCGCAGGGTGGCGCTGGCGACCACAAAACTGGCTGCCAACCAGGCAATTCCATTAACACTTCGTACCACCCCTTGCGTTCCAGAACTTGTTCGTTGTATCACTGTCTTCCCAAAAAGGTCAATACCCTTTTTCTGTATAGCCGATGGTGAATTCCACAGGTCAAAACCTGGCACAGGTAAGCCATTCACTTCTCCCATCACCAAAGAACCTGGCAATTCTTGGCGTAACGAGAGTGCCTCTTCCACCGTTCCAACGAGCAGGATGCGTTGCGCCCCAGCGGCCAGGGTAAAAGCTGAGGTAGTGAACGCCCGGCAGACATCGATCACCACCACTAGGCCTGTGGCAAGATCGCATTTTTCTAACGGTAGCTGTTTCAAGATCATTTTTATTTAGAAAAAGTGTAGCGCAAGATTGCTCTTGCGCTACACGATACGAACCGAAGTTCGGCCGTCTACCGTACTGCTGTCGGATTCTCCGCATCAACAGATGGATCAAAGATGTGGAAATTATCCATGTTGAACACCAGCTTCACCGTGCTATCAACCTGGAAGCGAGTGCGTGGATCCACACGTGCTACATAGGAGTTCTTCCCGCTTACCATGTTCAGGAAGATTTCATTACCCATCAACTCGGTAACGTCCACCTTGGATTCAACTGGCGCAGCATGAATCCCTGGCGGTGCAAACTCAGGGTTGTGGATATTCTCTGGCCGTATACCAAAGAAGACTTCCTTCCCAACAAAGGATTGGTAAGGCGCAGACCGCTCGTCAGGAATCTTGACGGCGAAGTCGCCACTATCCACATACAGTGCATTACCATCCTTGCGAATATGAGCAGGGAAGAAATTCATTGCCGGGGAACCGATGAAGCCTGCCACGAACATATTATCTGGTCGGTCATACAGGTTCTGCGGCGTGCCCAACTGCTGCAAAACACCCTTATTCATGACCGCGATGCGTGTGGCCATGGTCATGGCTTCTACCTGGTCGTGAGTCACGTAGATAAAGGTAGTCTGCAAGCGTTGGTGCAGTTTGCTGATCTCTGCGCGGGTTTGAACTCTCAGCTTGGCATCCAGGTTCGAAAGAGGCTCATCAAACAAGAAGACCTTCGGCTCGCGGACGATGGCGCGACCCACAGCAACACGCTGCCGTTGACCACCGGATAGCTCACGCGGTTTGCGATTGAGTAGCTTCTCGATACCGAGGATCTCGGCTGCCACCTGTACCTGCTGCTTAATTTTTTCCTTCGGCACTTTGCGCAGTTTAAGGCCGAATGCCATGTTGTCGAAGACGGACATGTGCGGATACAGGGCGTACGATTGGAAAACCATGGCGATATCGCGATCTTTTGGAGCGACATCGTTGACAATCTGATCTGCAATCATCACACGCCCTTCTGTCACCTCTTCCAAACCGGCTAAGCAGCGGAGTGCGGTTGTTTTACCGCAACCCGAAGGGCCTACCAAAACCAGGAACTCCTTGTCTTCAATATCCAAGTTGAAGTCGCTGATCGCGGTAAAATCACCAAACTTCTTCCAAACATGATCGTACGTTACACTAGCCATAAAATCCTCCTTCCGGAATGAGTATAGTGACCTTATTATATGACAGGCCAGGAATTAATACAACTGACAGATGTCACTTTTTTTAGTACTAAACAAATTCCCCTGTTGTTTTATAGCAAAAAAAGTCTGATCACAACTCGGCTTGCGCCACTAAAACGGTGATGTCATCGAACTGTGCAGTCCCGAAACTATATTCCTCAAGAACCCGCATCAGTTGGTCGCACAGTTCCTTGGCAGACAGGCCCAACCGCACCTGCTCTCCCACTACTCGGCATAAATTTTTCGCTCCGAATGGCTCGCCTTGCAACGATACTGCATCCGTTACTCCATCTGTATAGAGCAACAGTAATCCTCCCGGTGGAATTTTGACAACCTGCTCATCTATAATAGGTTCCTTCAGCAATCCCAAGGGTTGGCCCGTATTTCCCGTTGAAAAGATCAAATCTCCAAGGGCACCAAATACCATGGGAATTTCATGCCCGGCTCGAGCATAACTAAATTCGCCGCTGACTCGATCCAAGATGCCATAGAGCAACGTAACAAACATCCCTTCTCTATTCATCTGGTTCAGAAAATAGTTAACGCGCTGCAATACCCTTACAGGAGAAACGTTTCTCCCAGCACAAGCCAAAACCAGGCTGCGCGTAAGCGCCATAAAAATAGATGCTGGAACCCCCTTATCTGAAACATCTCCAATCATAATCCCAAGCTGGTCATGAGAAAGGAAGATGATATCGTATAGATCCCCCCCAACTGCGCGGGCTGGAACCATACTCACCCCAAAATTATATCCTGCAAGTTTCGGTAAAGTTACTGGGAGAATGCTCTGTTGGATTTTACGCGCCACCTGTAGCTCATGTTCGAGCTTTTCCTTTTCAATAACCTGTGCTTGTGCTTGCTTCAGCTCCTGATAAGCCTGCGCCAATTGGATATTTTTCTCCTGTAAATCTGTAATAATTGCATTATCCGTGAAATTCAACCGCAAGCTAAAATCACGAGCTATCTTATAGGCTACCATTGGATAACGCCGGAGCAACGCGTCGAAGATGCTATGGTTAAATTCCAATAGCAGAACAGGAGTGCGGGTGCGAACCGTCGCCGACCGAAGATGCCCAAGGTCGAACATACTCATCTCACCCACCGAATCATACTGACCAAGCACCCGTATCAGGCGTTCCTCCTCCGTCCCAAGATGCTTGATCACCTCTAATTCACCATCCAACACTACATATGCGCGGTCTCCCGGTTCCCCTTCATAAAACAGAATCGTATCTGCTGGCAGGACAACCCGCGGTAAATCGGCTTCTAGCCGGCGTTTCTCACGCACCGGTATTGAAGCGAGCAGGGGAATCACATCAAGAACGGATTTGACCATTCTTTTAATTTTAGCTGAGATTCGCAATAAGGTTTTTTATGGTGAGTATTACTATAATATCATCTAAATTATCGAAATCCATTGACAAATTGAGTTATAATGTTGTACTATTATGAGAACTTTTTAACCAGGATGATAACCTCTGTTTTGTGATTACTTTATCCTTGGGTAACTTACCTTGCAGAGATTATTATCTTCGAAGCGGCGTTTCAGAATTCAGAGTAGCCCTTTTTCCCTTTTTAATGCCAATCTGATCCAATACGCTGCTACGATTCCAACAGTGTGAAAGGAGGTGACTGCTGGTATAGGGAGTAATGTAAACACAATTCGATTGAGAACGCCTGTTTCACAAAAATTTCTTAAGTCAAAAGAGGAGAAAAGCAGATGAAAACCCGTTTACTTTATATCGTGGTGATTTTCGCCATGGTGCTGGCAGCATGTACACCTGCTGCCACCCCGACGGAAGCACCCACCGTGGCTCCCCAGCCCACCGCAGAACCAACTCTGGCTCCTGCGCCAACCGACACCACGCCTGATGCATGCGCCAGCGATTCCTTTGGCTGTGCCAAGATCGAACCCGGAAACACGATCAAGATTGGCATGGGCGCTCCGATGACTGGTGATAATGCCAACTTCGGCATCGATATCTCCCAGGGCGGGCAGATCGCTGTCAGCGATGCCGGCGATTTCCAAGGCTTCAAGTTCGAGCTGGTCACCGAGGATGATGGCGGTACCCCCGAGGGTGGTGCGGCGGTAGCCAACAAGTTAGTCGCTGACCCCACCATGGTAGCCATTGCAGGACATATCTTCTCCGGAGCAACCGAAGCAGCTATGCCCATCTATGAGAAGGCAGGCTTACCCATGCTCTCCCCGTCAGCCACTAACCCACCTCTGACCCAAAAAGGCTCCAAGGTCTTCAACCGGATCGCCTTCACCGACGCAACCCAGGGCAAATTTGCTGGTGAGTATCTCTATAACAAGCTGGGCGTCAAGAAACTGGCCATCATGCACGATGGTCAGGCTTATGGTCAGGGTCTTGCCCAGGTAGTGAAAGATACTTTCTCATCGCTGGGAGGTGAGGTGACAGACTTTGAGGCCATCACTCCTGGTGAAGCGGATTACTCCGCTCCCCTTTCCGCCATTGCGGCAAAATCCCCGCAGGCTCTCTACTACGGTGGTTATATCCAGGAAGCAGTTGTGCTGGTTAACGAGATGAAATCCACTGGTTTGACCAACACTATCTTCTTCGGTTGCGATGGTACCTACGGCAAGGACTTCATTGACCGCACGAAAGCCAATGGCGAGAGCGCGTATGCTGTGTCGTTGGTTCCGCCTGCATCAGATGCCAAGACCAAGTTCGACGAGGCCTACAAGGCGAAGTTCGGCCAGGCTCCTGGTGTACTCTCACCCTTCACCTGGAACGGATACGATGTCGTGGCGGCCCTGATCTACGCCGTGAAAAGCGTGGCGATCATGGGTGGAGATGGCAACCTGTACATCCCACGCGGCGCATTAGTCGCTGCAGTCCGTGGGTTGAAAGATTATCATGGTCTGACCGGCGTCTTTACCTGTGATGCAACTGGCGAATGTAACTCAACTGGCCCGATCTTCTATATCGTCAAAGACAGCCAGTGGGTTCCCGCTGATAAGTAATCCCATTAATATACTGAGCCAGGTGGGAAAGGTGACTTTCCCACCTGGCAATAATAATTGCCAGTACACAATATCCACTTGGAGGTCCTATCCATCCCTCGGCTAAACCACAAGCGGTTAGTGAAATGCTAACTGCAAAGGCCCAAGGGCAAAAGTATATTTTGCCTTTGCGCCTTTGTTGTTACGAAACAACCTATTGGCAGACGTCCTACGAATCCCTCCAAGATCAAGGCTACTTAGATAAACATGTCTAGAAGATCCCTATTTCAACTTCAAATCTCTTGGCTACCTTCGCGGATCATCCGATGGGTGCTTGGGGTGGCCATCCTTATCCTCCTGCTATGGCGAATAATCAATGTAACTGTGGTTAATGCCAAATATGGCGCCGATACATGGTTACGCTTTGCCATTTCCGGGTTGGTCCTTGGAGGTCTTTATGCCTTGATCGCCATTGGATACACCCTGGTCTATGGAATTCTCTTTATGATCAACTTTGCCCACGGTGATGTGATGATGATCGGCGCTTTTGGTGGATACTTCGCCTTCGAAGCTCTGGGAGCAATCAAGATCCCAAACGCAATGGATCCAAAACTCACTTTTTTGAATGCCTACCCGATACTATCGGTGATTTTAGCATTCCTGGTTGGAATGGGGATCGCTTCACTGACCGGATATTACCTGGAAAAAATCGCCTATCGCCCTCTGCGTAACGCTCCGCGGCTGGTACCATTGATCAGCGCAATTGGCGCTTCAATTGTATTAGAAAATGCTGCACAACTACTTTTTGGACCGCAACGGCGCGACAATGCAAATCCCATTCTACTTGCCCGGGGTACAGGTTGGGAGATTCCCATCAGTGGAAACACAGTCATCCTGACATATACTGGTGTGCTCACCTTTGCTCTTTCTGTCCTCCTGATGCTCGGGTTATACATGATCGTGCAGCGTACTAAATTTGGTAAAGCCATGCGCGCAGTGGCCCAGGACAAGAAAACCGCAGCTCTGATGGGTATCGACGTGGATGACGTAATCAGTAAAACTTTCCTGATTAGCGGTGCATTGGCAGGAGCTGCCGGAGTCATGTGGGGAATTCATACCGGCTTGGTATATTTCTTCGTCGGTTTTCTCCCAGGGATCAAAGCCTTTACAGCAGCCGTCTTAGGTGGAATTGGTAATATTCCAGGAGCGATGGTGGGAGGCTTGTTCCTTGGCCTGGTCGAGTCGATCGGTCCAGCAGCTCTTGGGATCAATTTCCAATTGAAAGATGTGATTGCATTTACAATCCTTATCCTGGTGTTGATCTTCCGTCCTTCCGGTATCCTCGGTCAGGTGCTTACGGAGGAGAAATTATGAAATCTACCAATCTTAGGTACGCGCTCCGCGCTGGGTTTACCTTCGCAATCCTGATTATCTTCCTGATTCTGATCGCTTTTGATGTTACCGCCTCCAGTATGATCGATAAGGCCATGGGGATTGATATGGCAAAAACTGGTGCAAAGACACCGACCATAACCAGTCTCATATTTTTTCTTTCCTTAATTGGTCTATGGAATGGAGGAAATGCAGGGCGTGGACAGGAACGTCTGGGGATAAAAGTTCTTGCCGGCCTGGTTGCCGGGTTGATCTGTGGATTATTGGTTGGTGTATTCTCCTTTGGACTGGGGACTCTTAATGCCAGAGGAATTGATATTCGTGTGTATCTGAGTGCGCTTTCTCCCGATTCAGTAAACTTCCTCAATTACGGGCGTGGTCCACTGGTAGGAGCCTTCCTTCATGTTGTGCTTCTGACTGTCTCTGGCGTTGCAGGCGGATTGCTGACTTGGGCTTTAGGGCAAAAAGGCTGGCGTCGCGCCTTGTCCTCCAGGTTGGATAATGCATGGTCTGCCGAAAGTCGTTCATCATTTAATAATCGAATTTCACGTAGTCCTATTTTCCGTTATGTAGGAATCGTTCTGCTATTAACGATTCTAGCAATCCTTCCCCGGCAATGGGGTTCTTATTGGAATTACGTTTTCGGAATAGTTGGGATATACATCATTCTCGGCCTTGGGCTTAACATCATTGTCGGATTATCAGGACAGCTTGTATTGGGATTTGTTGCCTTCTTTGCCATTGGTGCCTATTCATTTGCATTGTTGACTGCTCCCGAACCACATCACTTGCAATGGAATTTTTGGGTTGCATTGGTAGTTGCTGTTATATTATCTGCTCTGACAGGTATCTTATTAGGCTTACCCCTCCTGCGCCTGCGGGGTGATTACTTGGCAATTGTGACCCTCGGTTTTGGTGAGATTATTCGAACTCTTTTACGTAGTGACCTGATGATACCCTTGACCGCCGGCCCGCGCGGTGTCCGCGATATTGCTGGCCCCACTATATTTGGGCATCCCTTCAATACCGATGTTGACTATATGTACTTGATTATTCTGGCTGTATTGCTGACCATTTTTATAACACAGCGCCTGCAATATGCGCGAGTGGGCCGCGCCTGGGTTTCTATTCGCGAAGACGAAACAGTTGCTCGAGCAACTGGCGTGGATACATTTAAATATAAATTGATTGCGTTAGCCCTGGGTGCAGCATTTGCTGGAATTGGGGGAGTCTTATTTGCTTCCAAAAACCAGTTTACCGGGCCGGAAGACCACGTTCTGATGGTTTCAATCAATGTATTGTGTATCATAGTGGTAGGCGGCATGGGGAGTATTCCAGGTGTGATCTTAGGTGCGTTTACATTGAAGGGCCTTCCCGAAATTTTACGCGATTTGGAGCTTTACCGTCTTCTAGCATTCGGAGCTTTACTGGTAGTGATGATGATTCTGCGGCCCTCTGGATTATGGCCAGTTGGAAGGCCGCACCTGGAAACGGAAATAACGAACAATCCGCCAGATAATTCATCTACTCAACAGAAAGGCGAACCCGTATGAGTGTGGTTCTCGAAACGCACAAAGTTACTAAATTCTTTGGCGGTTTAACGGCTGTTAACCAGGTGGACTTGGTAGTCCCCGAAATGGCAATCACCAGTATGATTGGCCCCAATGGAGCCGGAAAAACAACTTTCTTCAATTGCATATCTGGCTTTTATACCCCTGATAAAGGTGAGATCATCTTCACCGGGCACCGTATTCAGGGTCTAAACACCGACCAGATTGCTCACCTGGGTATCTCCCGCACCTATCAGAACATTCGCTTATTTTCCAATATGACAGCCATGGAGAACATCCTGGTCGGTCAGCAAACGCATCTTCGCTCTTCCTGGCTGGATGCAGTTCTGAATACACCGAGAATGCGGAAGGAGGAAAAAGCAGCAATCCAGGAAGCTTCTCGATTACTTCATTTTGTCGGGTTGAGTGGAATGGGAGATCAATTGGCGCGCAATTTACCTTACGGGGCTCAACGCCGGCTTGAGATTGCTCGTGCACTTGCTAGCCAACCTAAGTTGCTTTTATTAGACGAACCAACGGCTGGAATGAATCCACAAGAGACTGAGGTGATGATGCACTTTATCCGTAGTTTACGCGATACCTTGGGAATCACCATTTTGCTTATCGAACACGATATGCATGTGGTGATGGGTATATCAGAACAGATAACCGTTCTAGATTACGGCCAGAAGATTGCCGAAGGTAATCCTACTGAGATACAAGCAAACCCACGGGTTATTGAAGCCTATTTAGGCCCAGGTGGCGCCGCGTTATCAGAAAAGTATCGAAAGAATAAATTCCTATGATGCTGAAAGTCAATGACCTGAACGTTTTTTACGGTGCAATTCATGCATTAAAGGGCATCAACTTCCACCTGGAAAAGGGCGAAATTGTAGCACTCATTGGCGCAAACGGTGCCGGTAAATCGACTACACTGAATACTATCTCCGGGCTACTCCGCCCCCGATCCGGAATTATTGAATTTAATGGAGATAATATCACTCTGGTCCCACCTCAAGATATTGTTCGAAAAGGTATTATCCAGATACCTGAAGGCCGAAAGATCTTTGGCCCTCTGACAGTTCGAGAAAATCTTGAAATGGGCGCCTATACGCAAAATGATCGAAGTCAGATAGAACGCGATATCGAGGAAATGTTCACCCGCTTCCCACGTCTAGGCGAGCGCCGCAAGCAGCTCGGCGGAACACTTTCCGGTGGTGAACAGCAGATGTTAGCCATTGCCCGTGGCCTGATGGCTCATCCGGTCCTACTTTTGCTCGATGAGCCCTCGATGGGCCTGGCTCCGATTTTGGTAGAGCAGATATTCGATATTATTCGCGATATCAACCAACAAGGAACAAGCATATTACTCGTCGAACAAAATGCCCATATGGCGCTCTCTATTGCTCATCGTGGCTATGTTTTAGAGACAGGCAAGAACGTCCTTGAAGGATTGGCTGATGACTTGTTGGAGAATGAAATGGTCATCAAAGCTTATCTGGGCGGTTAAGTTCTTTGACAGTAGAACAAAATGACCGGCGGATCAACGCCGGTCATTTATTTGCAACCCCCGCTATGCCGTGTGCCGCAGGGTTTTGAACCTGCTTGTGCAGGTCGGGTTCCGCCTCAGGAGCTTCGCCTTGGCAAAAGCCTATCGCGTTACCACTGCAGATAAGGAACCCATAAGAACAGGTGTTGGCCCAAAACTTGAATTGCGACATCACGCACACAGCAGGGCACTTTTTTTATACCACACATTTAAGCTATTGTGTAGAGAATTGTTAACCATAGGCATATTCACTCGCTTGACATGTTTTTCCGCTACCAGTATACTGAAATCCAAGATGGATGCTGTTCGGACATTTATTGCCATTGAATTGCCTGGGTGGATGCAGAATCGGTTGGCTGAGGTAATCAAACGCCTGAAGAAACTGGGTGCTACCGGTGTGCGATGGATGCCTTCTCACAATATTCACCTCACCTTGAAATTCCTGGGGGAAATATCCCCCGCCAATCTTGAGACTCTCTCCAGTCTGATCCGGGCAGAAGCCAGTCGCCAAGATCCATTTGAGGTCAGTGTTAGTGGTCTGGGAACTTTTCCCAACTCGCGCAGACCTCGGGTGATCTGGGTAGGAGTACAAGCTCCTCCAGCTCTTTCTACGCTTCAAGCTAACATCGAAGCAGAAACTCGTCGTTTGGGCTACGCAGCTGAAGAACGGGGTTTTTCTCCCCATCTAACTCTTGGGAGAGTATTACAAAACGCTTCAAACCAGGAAATTCAACGAATAGGCGAGATCCTCACGACTGCTGATGTGAAAGAACTGGGTCGTGTTACTGTTGAATCAATCACCTTGTTTCGTAGTGATCTGCAACCAAGTGGTTCCATCTATACCCCACTATCTACTGCCCAATTCGCCCACCAGAGAGGTGAACTCTGAATACTTCCGATATTGCTCGTTCTATCGTCATCGCATTAGAGGACAAAAAAGCTGAAGATATTCTCCTGATGGATGTTCACGAAATCGCTTCTTTCACCGATTATTTTATTATCTGCTCAGGTACCAGCGACCGTATGTTAGAAAGCCTTTTCGATACAGTTCTGGAAACCTCCAAAAAAAAATTCGATCTGATTGGTAAAGGGGAAGGATTACCCAGCACCGGATGGATGGTAATTGACCTGGGAGATATCGTCGTCCATTTGCTTTCACCAGATCAGCGAAGTTATTATCGATTAGAACAGCTTTGGGAGCGTGGCAAGGTGCTTTTACGCCTGAAATGAAGTCCGCGCCCCTAAAAAATCTAGGGTTGCAAGCTAAATTAGCACATCTAAAACTAAAGCCAAGAAGATCAATCCCAGGTACATACTGGAATAACGATACATCTTCCACGCCGTTTTATTTCCACCTTTGCGCAATACCTTCCACGATGCATAAATTAACCACAAACCCAGAACAGAAGCTGAAACAAGGAATAGACCTCCAGCTAATTTCAGGATGGGCATTAGCAAGGTTAAGCCTACCAGTTCTAAGGTATAGACAAAGATTTGGGTACGGGTTTCTTTTTCACCACGTACAACTGGCATCATCGGTACGTTTACTCGAGCATAATCATTCCGTCTGACCAAAGCCAGCGCCCAGAAATGGGGTGGCGTCCATAAAAAAACTATAGCAAACAGGAACACCGAAGGAATATTTAGCGAACCGCAGGCAGCCGCCCATCCCACCAGGGGAGGAATAGCACCCGCACCCCCACCAATTACAATATTCTGAATAGTTAATTTCTTGAGCCATATACTATAGATCAAGACATAATAAACCATACCCGCCAGAGAAAGTATTGCCGCTAAGAGATTGACAAATCCAGCGATTAAGAAAAACGAAAGCAGGCAGGCGCCCACCCCATATGCCAAACCCTCAGCTGGAGTCATTCGCCCAGAGGGCAAGGGACGCTTGGATGTACGTTGCATCGCCCGGTCTAAATCACGATCGATATACTGGTTGATCGCGCTTGAGCCACCTGCTGCCAGGGCTCCACCTAACAATGTCCAGATAGCCAACCCCGCTTCAGGAAGTCTTCGCCCGCCGACTACCATCCCAGCATAAGTAGTTACCAGGAGAAGGAGCACAATAATCGGTTTATTGAGTAGGAAAAAATCCTTCAGGCGTTGCCGAAGTGGAAGAGTATAACCAGCTTCAGCTTTTTCATCTTCTTTAGTTCGGGCAGCCAAACCGGCTGAAATGACAACGACTACCTGGACTGCCCACAAAGCAGTTGCGCTCGAAGCATGCAACCCAATTAGATCAGCCGGGAATCCGCGATTGACCTTCAGCACTCCGACCAATATTTGCCCCATAAGAATGATAAAAGCACCAGTAGCTGCAGATAGGGTCACAATTTGACTGCGTTGTGTGCGCCAGGCATGAATGAACTGCACGACCATCAGTATGGATGCGGCACCAGTCCCTGCCAGATGAACCAACTGCAACCAGCCCAACGAATTATATGGTAGTCCGCTGTTGCATGATGACCACACCAAGCAATCCTGGCTGTCACGGCTATTGACCACCAAAGCCCCACTTACTAACACTAACAGGATCGCAGTCAAACACAGCAACCCTAGACGTGTGAAAGGGGCCTGGAGACTCAATCGATCCCCCTGGCTGGAAAAACGGATGTGATGGAAAACCACCATAGTGGCAGCAATCTCCAAACCCAAAGCCAGAATTGCCAATCCTAAGTGAGATGTAGATAGAATGGTCAGAGAAGGTTGCCAGACAATAAATGCTCCTGATATGATTTGCGCCAACATCAACACCGTCGCAAGATAGATAGGCCAGCTCATCAATCGCCACCGGTGAAAACGAATCCTGGTTAATATAGCCGCAATTATCGTTATCACACCTGCCAGTCCACTTAGCACACGGTGTATGAATTGTAATCGGGCGCCAACATCGCCTGGATAACTCAATTGAGCATAGCACGTCGGCCAATCCGGGCAGGCGTATGCCGCATTACTGACACGCACCACATTGCCCATCACAATTAATAAAAAAGTTATGATTGTCGCGCTTAACAGAAGGTACTGATAACTTTGTAGATTATGAATATCAGATTGCTTATCCATGATACACTCCACTCCTGAAATCATCCCTTCATCATGTTACGGGCTTTCTTGATTCTCACCTGGAGAAGGATTAGGATGATATTCGCGTACCTGCTTTGATAATTGCTTTCGCGCATAGAATGGATACCCCAGACCTAAAATCGCTGCAAAGGTGAACCATTGCAACGCATAACCAAAATGAGGACCTTCAGTGAGTTCCAAATTTGTCAGGCTGCGATAAGGTAATTGCGTATGGGAAGGAGCCGGTGCTTCCTGAAGATATACAGGAAGTAGCTTTAGATTGGTTTGCTGTTGGATACGGCTCAAGTTGATGATATTCCACGTTGAAAGGCGGTTCTCTCCCGGTGCCAGAGTAGGATCTGGAACACCGCCAAAGTCCGGTTTGGTTTGCGGCCGACGCAATTGACCACGTAAGACAACCTTCCCCGGTTCATTAAATGGATCCAGGTTACCGGCGTTTTCTATTGGGATCCACCCTCTGTCGACTAGAATAGCGTATGGGCTACCATCGATCTCAAGCGGGGTGAGAAGGTGAAATCCAATTCGATTATCCCAGGCCTGATTTCGGAGTAGCACCTGCTGGGAGAAATCGTACGTCCCTTTCACAACCACGTTACGATATTCCATATTATATAGTTGACTGACCGGCATATCGAGATTAAGGTCCAGCTCAGGTTGATTAAGCTGGGCAGTAACGCGTGCATTGAACGCCCGACGTTGCGCTAAACGATCTAACTGCCAGATTCCCAGGCGAACCAGCACCCCCACCCCCACTAGTACAAGAAATGTTGTAAGTACCCAACGCAGTGTGAGAATTGGACGAGTCATAAACTTGCCTCCTCCTGCTTTCTAACCGGCCAGATCAACAAGCTATAGAGCCAGAACAATACCGCGCTGGGTAATGCAATAGCCAGAATTCCCTGAAAGCGAATCCAACTCGTCAACCTAGGACGAACATCTAGCCCAATGTATTGGGTTGGCTGAAAAGTACAGGCATAGCTGTATTGATTTGGCTCCTGCAAGACCAGGCTTCCCGTTGCACCAGGTGGAACCCAGATGGGGCCTAATTGGTGTGGAACATCGTCCTTATTATGGACCAGCAGTATATCTCCAACAATGAACACCATATTGGCTGGAATTGAAGGCACCGACTCACCTGCCTGGATACGCTTGGCTGTTCCAGCCGGAACCACCAAGTCAAATCTCTCAGGATTCTGCCTGGTCTGGCCTTCATTGATTCGATACACAACTTCACTGTATAGCCCACCCAGGATTACGGCTATAACGATGCTAAGGAATAGGCGGATAATGATGAGATTGGTACTTCCCTGTCCCTTACTAATCTTCACTCTAATTTTCCTTCAGTAAGTAACGCACATCTTGTTCAATATCATCAACGGGTGTACCAAAAGGATAAGTCAGTCGAAGACACCCATGACGATCAATTAAATAAATTCGCGATGAATGGGATACCTCGTAATCACTTGAGGAGCTATTTTCCTTTTGGATCTCGCGATATACACCATAGGCGTCCCAAACCGGCTGCAGTTCTTGTTCTTTTGCAGTCAAGCCAATTATTTGAGGGTCAAAACTGTCTATATAGGTCTTCATCCTGTCAGCAGTATCTCGTTGAGGATCGACTGTGATGAAAACCACATCCACCCTGCTTGCTTTCTCCCCAAGGCGGGATCGCAGCTCTTTCATTTCAGCTAAAGTGACTGGACAGATATCACGACAATTCGTAAATCCAAAAAAGATCAATACAAGCCTGTTTTTGTGGTCACTCAAAACAAAACGTTGGCCGTTTACATTACTCAATGAAATTTCAGGTGCTAGAGATGGAGGATTGATGGTAGAACCACGCATTGTATAAGGATGAGTGAATAACCCCAAACCTGTCATCAACAAAACACCAATGATGATCCCCACCACAAGCCAAAAATACTTTTTCATAATAATCTACACCGTGCCAATCAAATATAGTGCTGGGTAGAAAAAAACCCAAACTAGATCGACGAAGTGCCAGTAGTTGGCTGCTGCCTCAACGGCCCAATGACGCTCCACACTATAGCGGTTCTTCAAGCCATTAAGAAAAATAACCGCCAGGAAAAGGACACCTGTCAATACATGAAAAGCATGCATTCCAGTCATCATAAAAAAGACCGCACCTTCAGCACCATCCCCAGGCCCAAAGGGTGCCAGACGCCATTCAAAACCGACCACGCCAATCAGAAAAGAGATTCCCAATACCATCGTAGCCAGAGTGTTTGCCAGGAAACCTTTCCGGTCACCGCGCGATATCTGCACCTCAGCACGGTTCATAAAGAAACTGCTCGCTAACAATACAGAGGTGACAATTAATCCAAGGACTTGCTCAAGGTGCGGGCGTCTCCCCCCAAGCAAGTAGAAGCGAGTGACCAATAGTGCTCCAAACATGAATGAGTCTGATGCAAAGAATAACCATAGCCCCAAACGATTGGTAGCCATTCGATAAACATAATCCATCCCATGAGTTTGGTGACTGGCAAGACTGGAAGTCTCTGTACTCATCGATGCTCTCCTTCATCAAGGTTGAACACCCTTCGAATATGCATGAAAAACCATACCACCAGAGCTGCTTTTAGGATAGCAATTACCCATAAGAATACATTTGGCAACTCCCGCACACCTATTGCAAATTCAATTCCTGTCAATATGGCCAGGACAATGATGATCTTGACTCCCTGGTGTAGTTCAGCTACCTTCTCTTTCATAATTCCTCCAATCTCAATCACCAGTTTGAGTGACCGGGTTCGGTTCAAATTCTATATATCCTGAATCGACAAGGCTATAATCATAGGGCTCCCCAACGACTCGGAAAGATTTTTCATAATTGTGAATCGGCACTGGAGAGGGAGCCTGCCACTCAGGCGATCGAGATTCCCAAAGATTACCAACCGCTACTTCACCACGTTTGTAACTGTAGACAAGGTTGATCAGGAAAATCAACACAGATAACGCTACCGCGAAACCTGCAATTGTAATCACAATATTCGGAATCGTGAATCCCATCGCTGGATCGTATTCTGCAATCCTGCGCCGCATCCCAAGCAGACCAATACGCATCTGGCCAAAGCTCTGCACAAGAAAACCGGGCAGCAAAAGGTAATAGTGGATCTTCCCTAGGGTATCGTTCATTTTACGGCCAGTTACCTTGGGGAACCAGTAATAGATTGCGGCGAACAGCGGAAAGACGTATCCTCCAAACATGGTTGCATGGAAATGACCGACAATAAAATAGGTGTCTTGTAAATGCAGGTCTGTGGAGACCGTTCCGTTGGGCGGTCCACTGAGACCCCCTATCAAAAATACCACAATCGCACCTAGCACAAATAGCATGGGAACTTCCAAGCGCATACGTCCCTGCCACATCGTGGCGATCCAACTAAAGAATTTTATGCCGGTCGGAATGGCTACAAGCAAGGTGCTATACATAAATGGAACTCTCAGATACTCCTCCATACCAGAGGTGAACATATGATGCCCCCAGACTAAAAAGCCAACCAATGCAATCCCCAACGAGGAGAGCGCCACCCAACGGTAACCAAATAAGGGCTTTCGTACAAAGACCGGCAGGAGTTCACTAATAAGCCCCAAGCCCGGTAAGACGAAGATATAAACCGCAGGATGGGAATAGAACCAGAACAAATGCTGGAAAAGGATCGGATTCCCACCTTTTGCCGGATCAAAAAAGCCCATCCCGAATAAACGCTCGAACATCACCATCTGGAAGGATGTGCCAATTAACTGGGTAGCAGTCAGCGAGATGATTGAGGTAGCTAATACAGCCCAGGCGAAAATCGGCATGCGGAAGTAATTCATACCTCGTGCACGCATCCTGATAATGGTGGCAATAAAGTTGAGCGCGCCGAGAATAGAAGACCAACCTACCACAAAGACTCCAACAAAGAAAAGCTGCATTCCCGTGGCTGTACGGATACTCAAAGGAGGATAAGCTGTCCATCCGGTCTCAAAACCACCTGCTGGTATCGCCATCAGTAGCACCAAGCCAGCCGGTACTGCAATCCAAAAGGCAAAAGCATTTAGCCGGGGAAAAGCCATATCTGATGCGCCGATTAGCAAAGGAATCAGGAAATTTGCCAGGCCTGCAATACCTATGAGTATTGCAGCGATTAAGACCATGCCGTGCATCCCTATCAAAGTGTTGAATTGGTTAAATGATAACCAATGTAATTTCGGATCGATCAGCTCAGTACGGAACGCTAATGCAAACAATCCACCGACCGAGAAGAGAAACAAAGCATAAAGGGTATATTGTATACCAATCACCTTATGATCCAGGCTC
>Ga0315268_10000920_pt1 | contig 34326 bp, 24 predicted proteins | sample C1_top_MG_FD_204535 | JGI IMG/M metagenome (GOLD analysis project Ga0315268, IMG submission 204535) | Sediment microbial communities from Yellowstone Lake, YNP, Wyoming, USA - C1_top | ecosystem: Environmental > Aquatic > Freshwater > Lake > Sediment | place: USA: Wyoming | collected 2017-08-01
AGTACAACTGGTGCCGGGCCTCCCACGCGGAGGCCAACGCCATCGCCCAGGCGGCCCGCTACGGCGTGGCCATCAAGGGGGCCAGCCTCTACGTGACGCTGGAGCCCTGCTTCGTGTGCCTGAAGCTCCTGGCTACGGCCCAGATCGAGAAGGTCTTCTATGAGCTGGGCTACGAGTCCCGGGACGCGGCCCGGGACGCATCCTGGAAGGAGGCGGTCCGGGACGCGGGCATCGTGGTGTACCAGCATCTCCTCATCTCGCCGGAGACCGAGGGCTACGTCCTGCCGCGCCTCCAGGGCATCACTTCCAGGCGGCGCCTGCCGGCCACCGGGGCCATGGAAGAGCCGGAATTCATCGGCGCCCTGGAGCTGGACTGACAGGCGCTCACCCAAGCCATGGCCCGGAACTCCGCCACCAGGAAGAGCGATGTGACCCGCAAGCCTAAACCTGCGCCCCGGCGGGCCGAGGGGCCGGCCGGCCCTTGGTCCCGGCGCCTGGGGCAGGAAATGGCCGCGCTCCTGCTCCTGGGGCTGGCGGTCTTTTTCCTGCTGGCCCTGGGGAGCCATTCCGGCTTCGATCCCCAGGACTGGCGGGGACTGTGGGACGCGGACGGGGTGAGGAACGCCGGGGGCAAAACCGGGGCGCTGGCGGCCGCCTATCTCCTCGGGGGTCTGGGGCTGGCCGCCTTCTTCGTGCCTCTCCTGCTTTTAGGGCTGGCCTGGGTGAGCCACCGCCACGGCCTGGAGGGCCTGACCTGGGGACAGCCCCTGGGAGCGGTGGCCGCGGTTTTCGGCGCCGCGGGCCTCCTGTCCTGGGGTTGGCCCTATATGTCCTGGGGCCAGGCCCTGATGCCCGGCGGCGGGCGCCTGGGAAGGTGGCTGGCCGCGTTCCTTTATGTCAATCTCAATCCCTGGGGCGCGGCTTTGGCCCTGGGGCTTATGCTCCTGGTGGGCTTCATGGGCGCCACCCGCATGTCCTACGTGGGCCTGCTGTCGCGGCTGGCGCAAGGGCTCAATAGCGCCTGGGAGCTGGCCCGGGGCCGGAGAGAGGCCGCGGCCCCGGCCCCCAAACCCCGGCGCACCGTGATCACCAAGGAGAGTCCGCCTCCCGAGGAGGCTGCCCTGACCGCAGCAGTGGCCGCGGCCCCGGCGGAGCCCCCGGCCAAATCCCGCCGGGCCCCGGCGCCGGGGAAGTTCGCCCTGCCGCCCCTGGACCTGCTGGATGCGCCGCCGGAGGGGGACCACCGGGTGCAGGAAGACGTGATGCTGGCCCAGGCGGAGAAGCTGGAGGACACCCTGCGCCACTTTGGGGTGGAGGGCCGGGTGACGGGCATCATGAGCGGCCCGGTGGTGAGCCGCTTCGAGCTGGAGCCGGCGCCGGGGGTGAAGATCAGCAAGGTCACGGGGCTGGCCGACGACCTGGCCCTGGCGCTGAAGGCCCTGTCCATCCGCATCGTGGCGCCGGTGCCGGGCAAGGCGGTCATCGGCATCGAGATCCCCAACCCCAAGCGCCAGATCGTGGCCCTGCGGGAAATTTTGGCGGACGCGGCCTACCAGAAGTCTGCGTCCCGGCTGACCATGGCCCTGGGCAAGGACATCATGGGCGCGCCCGTGGTCACGGACCTGGCCAAGATGCCTCATCTGCTCCTGGCCGGGGCCACGGGCACGGGCAAGAGCGTGGGCCTCAACGCCATGATCCTGAGCATCCTTTACAAGGCCACCCCGGAGGAGGTGCGGCTCCTGCTGGTGGACCCCAAGCGCATCGAGCTTTCCAACTACGAGGGCATCCCCCACCTGCTGCACCCGGTGGTGACCCACCCCAAGGAGGCGACGCGGGCGCTGTACTGGGCGGTGGCGGAGATGGAGCGGCGCTACGCCCTGCTCTCGGAGCTGTCGGTGAGGAACATCGAGGGCTACAACCAGAAGGGACGGGCCAAGAAGGCTGATCCCGCCATGGAGAGCGGGGCGCTGCCCCGGACCCTGCCCTACATCGTGGTGGTCATCGACGAGCTGGCGGACCTGATGCTGGTCTCCTCCCGGGACACGGAGGAATACCTCATCCGCCTGGCCCAGAAGGCCCGGGCCTCGGGCATCCACCTCATCGTGGCCACCCAGCGTCCCTCGGTGGACGTCATCACCGGGCTCATCAAGGCCAACTTCCCGACGCGGCTGTCCTACCAGGTGTCGGCCCGGGCCGACTCCCGGGTGATCCTGGACCACGTGGGCGCGGAGCGCCTCCTGGGCATGGGGGACCTGCTGTTCCTGCCGCCGGGCACCTCCCGGCTCAAGCGCATCCACGGGCCCTTTGTCTCCGAAGAGGAGGTGGCCCGGGTGGTGGACTTCCTCAAGGCCCAGGCCGCGCCGGAATATGAGCCGGGGCTGCTGGAGCTCCAGGACCGGGAGATTGAGGAAGCCGAGTCCGGGGAGCGGGACGAGAAGTGGCAGGAGGCCCTGGACCTGGTGGCCGAGACCCGCAACGCCTCCATCTCCATGCTGCAGCGGCGCCTCCGGGTGGGCTACAACCGCGCGGCCCGCATCATCGAGGCCATGGAGCGGGAGGGCCTGGTGGGGCCCTCGGACGGCCTCAAACCCCGGGAAGTGTATATCCCGAGGAGATAAGTTTTTAGGGGGCCTTGGCCCACTCCCCCCAAACTCCACTACCATCCAACCTGCCCCGGCTTCCACTCATGCAAGCATTGTCAACCGGTAAGAAATAAGCGGTTGACAATATTCCCATCTTCAGAGAATCTTTTCAAGACATGCAGTACCAGGAATGGGAGACGATATTTCGCCTGTCCTGGGCGGACCTGTGGCCCTGGCTGGGGGAGGCGTCCCGGCTGCGGGAGGCCCATTTCGGCAGGCGCGTCAGTTTCTGCGTCATTATCAACGCCAAGAGCGGCCTGTGCACCGAGGACTGCGCCTTCTGCTCCCAGGCGGCCACCTCCGGGGCGGACGCGCCCCGCTACCCCCTGCTGAATAAGGAAACCATGGTGACAGCCGCGGCCCAGGCCGCGGCCGCGGGGGCCTCCCGGTTCTCCATCGTCACCTCGGGCCGGGGCATCAAGTCGGGCCGGGAGCGGCAGGCCATCCTGGAGGCGGTGGCGGCCATTCGGGAGCAGGCGCAGGTGCAGGTCTGCGCCTCCCTGGGGCTGGCGGACGCGGGTTTTTTGAAGGAGCTCAAGGCCGCGGGGCTGTCCCGTTACCACCACAACCTGGAGGCCGCGGCCTCCTTCTTTCCCCAGATTTGTACCACCCATAGCTATGAAGAGCGCCTGGCCACGGTGGCGGCCGCCAAGGAGGCGGGGCTGTCCGTGTGCAGCGGCGGCATCCTGGGGCTGGGGGAGGGCGTGGCCCAGCGCTGGGAGCTGGCCCAGGCCGTCCAGGCCCTGGAAGTGGACGCGGTGCCCCTGAACTTCCTCCACCCTTTGCCGGGGACGGCCCTGGCGCACCGCCCCTTGCTGACGCCCCTGGAGGCCCTGAAGGTCATCGTCGCCTTTCGCCTGCTCATGCCGGCGCGCTCCCTCATCATCTGCGGGGGCCGCCAGGTGACGTTGCGGTCCCTCGCGCCGCTGATCTTCGCCGCGGGCGCGGACAGCCTGATGACCGGGGACTACCTCACCACCAAGGGCAGGATGCCGGAAGAAGACCGGGAGACGGTGAAAGATTTGGGGCTGGAACTGGATATGACAGTCCCGAGTCCCGGGTTCCGAGTCAGAGGCTTTGACCAAGGACCCGGGACTCGAAACTCGGGACTCCAAAGGAGACCTGATGGAACTGCCGCAGATTCCAAGGATTAAAGGGGTGTTCGTCACCGGCACGGACACCGGTGTGGGCAAGACCTGGATCGCCGCAGGCATTGCCGCGGTGTGGCGGTGCTGGGGCCTGCCGGCCACCTATTTCAAGCCCGTGCAGAGCGGCTGCCCGGAGGAAGGCGGCCGCCCGGTGCCCACGGACGCCCGACTGGCCCGGGAGTTGGCCGGGATGGACGAGCCCCTGGAGCTCCTCACGCCCATCGCCTTGCGGCTGCCCCTGGCCCCGGGCGTGGCCGCGGAGCGGGAGGGGGTGGCCGTGGACCTTAACCGCGTGGCCGGGGCCCTGGAGGAGTTGGCTGGCCGCTACCAGTTCTTCGTGGTGGAAGGCGCCGGGGGGCTGTACGTGCCGCTGGTGGGCACCCATTTCCTGGTGCTGGACCTGGTGCGTTGGCTTCGGCTCCCCCTGCTGGTGGTGGGCCGGGCGGGGCTGGGCAGCATCAATCATACGGCCCTGACGGTGATGGCGGCCCGGCAAGCGGGGCTGCCGGTGGCCGGGGTGATCCTCAACCGCTATCCGGCCCAGCCCGGCCCGGCGGAGGAGACCAACCCCGGAGTGATTGCGGCCCTGACCGAGACGCCGGTGCTGGGGCTGGTGCCGGAAATTCCTGACCTGCATGGCCTGGCGGGGCGGCAGGCGTTCCTGACGGCCATGGACGGCCTCTGCCGGCACCTGGAGGACGCCTGCGCAGCCCGCGCTTTCCTGGAGTGCATGGTCACCTAACCTCCCCTCACCCCAACCCTTTCCCGCAAGGGGGAGGGGGTATGGAACTTTAACGCAAATGTGGGAAGAACTAACCCGGGAACTGGCGGCCCTGGAAGGGAAGGCCCTGAGGCGGCGCCTCACCGCGGTGGAGGAGGTCCTCCCCGGGGGCAAGGTGCGGGTGGACGGCCGGGCGCTGCTGAACCTGTCCTCCAACGACTACCTGGGCCTGTCCCAGGACCCCCGCCTCATTGCCGCGGCTGGCGAGGCCGCAGCCCGCTGGGGGGTGGGCGCGGGGGCCTCCCGGCTGGTGGCCGGGCACCTGGCCCTGCATCAGGCGGTGGAGGCCAGGCTGGCGGCCTTCAAGGGCACGGAGGCCGCGGTGATCTTCCCCACCGGCTACATGGCCAACGTGGGGACCATCGCCGCGCTGGTGGGCCCGGGGGACCAGGTTTTCGGGGACCGCCTCAACCACGCCAGCATCTACGACGGCATCAAGCTTTCCGGGGCGGAACTGCAGCGGTATGCCCACCGGGACCTGAAGGGGCTGGAGAAGCTGCTTAAGGAGCGGGCCGGCGGGAAAAGGCGGCTCATCGTCACCGACTCGGTGTTTTCCGTGGACGGGGATCTGGCGCCCCTGGCGGAAATAGTGGAGCTGAAGGAGCGTTACGGCGCCTGGCTGATGATTGATGAAGCCCACGCCACCGGGGTGCTGGGGAATAAGGGTGCGGGGCTGGCCGAGGCCGCAGGGGTGGGAGCCAGGGTGGACGTGCACATGGGCACTTTCTCCAAGGCCTTGGGGTGTCTGGGGGGCTACGTGGCGGGGGACCGCCGCCTCATTGACTACCTGCACAACCGGGCCCGGGCCTTCATCTATTCCACCGCCCTGGCGCCGCCGGTGCTGGGGGCCATCGGCGCGGCGCTGGACCTTGTGGCCGCGGAGCCCGAACGCCGGCGCTATCTGGCGGAGCAGGCGGCCCGGTTTCGCCGGGGGCTTCGGGAAGCGGGCCTGGACACCCTGGGAAGCGAAACCCAGATCGTGCCCGTGGTGGTGGGGGACAACGCCCGCACCCTGGAGTTGGCGGCGCGCCTGCGGGAAGGGGGCCTCCTGGCGGTGGCCCTGCGGCCGCCCACGGTGCCGCCGGGCCGGGCCCGGGTGCGCTTTTCCCTGTGCGCGTCGCATTCTTCGGAGGACCTGGGCGAGGCGCTCCTGACCATCGTCGCCGCGGCCCGGGGCCTGGGTCTGGCCTCGTGAAGACCCTGGTCTTTTTGCACGGCTGGGGGGCCTCGGGGGCCGCCTGGACGCGGCAGGCGGCGGACTTCGCCGGGGGCTTCCGGGTGCTGGCCCCGGACCTGCCCGCCTGGGACCCCGCCTGGCTGGCGGCTTATTTGCAAGGTTTGCGCCTGAAGGACTCGGTTCTGGTGGGCTGGTCCCTGGGGGGCATGGTGCTCCTGGAGGCTTTGCCGCGGCTTTCCGAGCCCGCCGGGGGCCTGGTGCTGGTGGGGGTGGCCGCGGCCTTCTGCCGGGGGCCGGGCCAGCCTTTCGGGCAGGAGGCCGCGGTGGTCAGGGCCATGCGCCGGCGCCTGGGCACGGACCCCGGCCGGGTCCTGCGGGAATTCGCGGCGCGCTGCCTGGCCCCGGGGGAAGAGGCGTTCCGGGAGGAGGCCGCGGCCATGTTTGCGTTTAGGCCCCCAGCGGCCCGCCTGGCCCGGGGCCTGGACTACCTGCTGCAAAAGGATCTGCGGGGCCTGCTGCCTGGAGTGCCGGGGCGGGTGGCCGTGGTTCAGGGGGAGGCGGACGCAATCGTGCCCCCGGATCAGGGGCGGTTTCTGGCGCAGCGCCACGCCGGGGCCCGACTCTTCCTGCTGCCGGGCGCAGGACACCTGCCGTTCCTGACCCAGGCCGGGGCCTTTAACGGAATTTTGCGGGAATTTATGAGGGATTTGGAGTTTTAGCCCGGCATGGAAGTCAAGCGGGGGATCAGGCGCAATTTTGCCCGGCGGGTGGCCTCTTACGACCAGCATGCCGCGGCCCAGCGGTTCATGGCACGGCGGTTGCTGGCCCTGGCCGCGGCCGCGGCGCCGCGGCCCGGGCGCATCCTGGAGGTGGGCTGCGGCACCGGCCACCTGACGGCACGGCTGCGGCGGGAACACCCCGGCGCCGGGCTCACCGCCCTGGACCTGGCCCCGGCCCTGGTGGCCGCAGCCCGGGAACGCCTGGGCCCCAACGAGGGCGTGGCCTGGGTGGTGGCGGACGCGGAGACCTGGAGCCGGGGCGCCTTTGACCTCATCATCTCCAACGCCGCGTTCCAGTGGCTGACCTCCCCCGGGGAGGCGCTGGCGGCCTATTTTCAGTGCCTCAACCCCGGCGGCGTGCTGGCTTTTTCCACCCTGGGGCCCCTGACCTTCCGGGAACTTTCCGCCTCCCTCAGAGAGGCCGAAGCCCGGCTCGGGGCCCGAAGAGTTCCGGAGATTCCGGCCCAGAAATTTCTGACCCGGGAAGGCTGGGCCGCGCTTCTTGGGGCCGCGGGGTTCTCCCAGGTGAGCCTGGAGCGGCGCCTGATAACCGCGGCCTACCCCACGGTGCGGCAGTTTCTCAAGTCCCTGCAGGCCACGGGAGCCACCAACCCCGACCCCCGCCCTTTCTCTTCCCGGCTGCTTAAGGCCATGACCGCAGCTTACGAGGAAGGCTTCCGGCACAACGGCGCGGTCCCGGTGACCTACGAGATCATTTGGGCGGTGGCCAGAAGGCAGGGTAGGAAGAAGGTGCCAATTTAGGGGCCAGGGGAAAGTGAATTTTCTTTGTCTTTTTCCCTTTTCGCCCTCTGCTCACTTCAATCCACCGGCCGCACCCAGGTGGCCTGCGGGCCCTGGTCACCGGCTTCCTGGGCGAACTTCACCGCCATCCCCGGGGTGAGGCGGCTGAAGCTGCCCTTCTTCACCGCGTGGGCGTGGAAATAAACCTCCAGGCCGTCTTCCGTCTCGATGAAACCATAGTCCTTTTCCGGGAAGAGGCGGGCGATGCGGCCCCGCTGCCCGGTCTCCTCGTGGGTCTTGATCTGTTGCCGCAGGACCTGGTGGCGATCCGCCAGGCGGCGGTCCAGGGCGTCGAAGGCCTCCACCAGCAGGGGCAGGACCTGGTCCCCCTGGCGGGTCAGGGTGATGGTGTCGCCGGCGACGGCCAGGGCCAGGCGGACTTCGAAGGCGCCGTGGCGGTGGTGGGCGGTGCCGATGATGGCCACCCGGGCGTGGAGGATGGGGTCGCGGTAGTGCTGCTGCAGGCGGGCCAGCTCCTCCTCGACCTTTTCCCGCCATTCGGGCAGGACCTCCAGATGTTGTCCTTCAATATGGATATCCAGGGGCAGCATGCTTACCCTCCTCGAAGCTGGCAGGATGCTTTCTTGTTAAGGCCGGGGGCGTCCGCTGTCAATGGGGGGCAGAGGGACTTACTGGGTGCCGATGAAGAAAGGGCGGAAGGTGCCCTCATCCCGCTTCAGGGCTTCCTCCAGGGCGCCCAGCATGGCGTCCCGATCCTGGGGCAGGCGGCCGGCCACGTTGAGGTAATTGGTATAATGGTCGCTGGCGATGAGGGTGGGCACGGTGATGGCCTTTAACAGGGCCAGGGTTTCCGCCAGCACTTGATGGGGGGCGAGCATCTGGAAGCGGCCCTCTAGAACGTCGGCCAACAGGGGGGTGCGGACCTTGGGGACCAAGGTGCGCAGGCGCACCGCCTCCGGGCGGATTTCATTGATGGCGGCCGCAGTTGCCCGGGCGTGGGGCCCGGTCCTTTCCTGGCCGCCGATGCCCAGCATTACATAAGTGTTGAGTTCGATGCCAGCCTCCCGCACCATGCGGCCCGCGGCCACCTGCTCCGGCGCGGTGGCGCCCTTCTTGATGCGGGCGAGGACTTCGTCGTCGCCGCTCTCCAGCCCCACGTGAAGGCGGCTGAGCCCGGCTTCCGCCAGGACGCGGAGCTGTTCCGGGCCCTTGCGGTAAATATAGCGGGAGGAGCCATAGACCGTGAGGCGCTCCAGCCGGGGGAAAAGGCGCCGGGCGCGGCGGCAGACCTGGGCCAGGGCCTCGGTGGGCATGGCGATGGTGTTGCCCGCGGGCAGGAAGAGGGTGCGCACCCGGTCCCCGTGGACGCGGCGGGCCTCCTCCAAGTCGGCCATTATCTCAGCCGTGGGCCGCACCTTGAACTTCACGCTCCCCTTGTAAACCAGGCAAAAGGTGCAGAGGTTGTAGGGGCAGCCCACGGTGGCCTGGATGAGGAGGCTGTCGGCTTCGCTGGGCGGGCGGTAAATAGGGCCTTCGTAACGCATGGAGATTTAGAGTAATAATAACAAAAGAGGGGCGGTGAGGGGAGAGCCGGGAGAAGGGCCCAAGGCAACTTGGCCCGGCGAATACATTGTCATTCCCGGGCCATAAATGGTAGTATGTGATTGTTTAAACCATGTAAGGTGCAAAGGGTGAGGATGGAATCCGCGGTCTGTTCCGGGTGCGGCTGCCTCTGCGACGACCTGGACGTCACTGTGTCCCGGGGGCGCATCCTGGAGGTGGCCAACGTCTGCCGCTGGGGGGTGAGCCGGTTCCTGGGGACCGCCAAGTTTCAGGCCGGCAGGGACCGGCGGCGGCTTACGGCCCCCCAGGTGCGGCGGCAGGGGCGGTGGCGGGAGGCGCCGTACCCCGCGGCCCTGGAGGAGGCGGCCCGGCTGCTGGGGAAGGCCCGGCGTCCGGTAATTTATGGCCTCACCAGCCTGGGCTCTCGGGCCCAGGAGGCGGCGCTGCGCCTGGCGCGGCGCGGGCGGGCCCGCCTGGAGCCGGCGGACCTGGCCTTCCAGGCCCCGTATTATGAAGCCCTGCGCCGGCAGGAGCTGTTCTTCGCCCCCCTGGAGGTGCTCCGGGATGAAGCCGACACGGTGCTGTTCTGGGGGGCCAATCCCTTGCACAGCGCGCCCCGGCACGTGGTGCGCCACTCCGTCTTTGCCCGGGGCCGCCACACCGAGCGGGGGGTGGAGGACCGGCGGGTGGCCGCGGTGGATATTTGTGCCACCGAAACCGCTAAATTTTGCCACCTGTTCCTGGAGGTGGACCCGGCCGAGGAATTGGCCCTGATCCAGGGCGTGGCCGCGGCCCTGGGGGGCGGTGCGCCGCCCGGCCCCCGGGTGCGGGGCACCAGGAGGCTGGCGGACTTCCTGGCCAAAGCCGCGTACGGCGTGATATTCTGCGGCCGAGGGGTGAGCTACCACAGCAACGGCAGGGTGACTGCGGCCCTGGCCGCCCTGGCGGCCGTGCTCAACTCCCGGTTCCCCTTCAGCCTGTTCCTTTTGAGCGGTGACTTCAACGCCCGGGGCCTGTACCACCTCCTGTTGCGGGAGTTGGGCCGCGCCGGGGCGCCGGATTTCCACGAGGGGGCGGGGAAGGGCGCGGCCACCTTAACCCCCCTTGACTGGCGGGAGGCGGACGCGGTCCTGGTGGCCGGCGCGGACCTCCTGTGGCGCCTGCAGGACGAAGACGCGCAGGATTTGCAGCGCCGCCAGGTGCCCCTGGTGGTCCTGGCGCCCTTTGCCAACCGCACCACCGCCGCGGCCCGGGTGCTGCTGCCGGTGGCCCTGGCGGGGGTGGAGGCGGAGGAAGTGGCCTACCGCCTGGACGGGCTGCCCCTGGCCTTGAAAAAACTGGTGGACAGCCCCCTGCCGACGGATGAACAGGTGCTGACGGACCTGGGCCAGTTTCTTTAACACTGAGATTTGAATGGTAATTCTGTAAAGGCCGGCCAGGAGAAGTCATTCTGAATGAGTGAAGTGACCGAGAAGTCTCACGAATACGAGATTCTCCGCCTGCGCCCGGAATGGCAAACGGAGATTTTGGAGTTGCCTTAAGTCAGGGCATCGGGATGCCTCCATTGGCGGCATTATTTAAAGACCGACCATGCGCCTGAAGATCGCCGGCGGCTGCGTGTACGACCCGGCCCAGGGCTGGCAGGGGGAGGTCCGGGACCTCTTTGTCAGCGAGGGCCGGATGGCGCCCTCCCTGGCGCAGGTGGACCGGATCCTGGACGCCGCAGGGAAAGCGGTGCTCCCCGGGGGGGTGGACCTCAGGGCGCCCCTGGCGGGCCTGGGGCAGGATTTCCTGCGCCTCAGGGGCTGGGTCCCCACCCCGGCGGCGCTGGGGGAGGCTTACGCGCTGCTGGGATACACGCACGTGCATGAGCCCTTCCTCACCCTGGCCACTGCGGGGTACGTACACCGGGAACTGGCCGCCCTGCCCCTGGTGGACACCTCCGCCTCCCTGGTGGTCAACCTCCGGGACCTGGACCTCTATCTGGCGGCGGGGGACCGCCTGGCGGAGGTGGGGCAGACCCTGCGGGCCCTCCTCACCGGCACCCGGTCCCTCAACCTGCGGGTGGCGGAGCCCTTCGTGCGCTACCGCCAGGGCCACTATGGCCACCGGACCATGAAGACGGAGAAGGCCCTGGAAGTGTTGACGGAGCTGGCCCGGGAAGAGGACCTGCCCCTGGTCCTGGAGGCCGGCCCGGAAGTTCTCCGGGCGGGCCTGCCGGAGCCCCGGGCGGTCCACCTGGCCTCCCTGGGCGGGGCGCTGGCGGAGGACGGTCTGGTGGACGCGGCCCTCCGGCTCCTGGAAGCAGGAGCCACCGGGGACCTGGGCCTGAGCCCCCTGGACCGGGGGGCGGGCGTGGCGGTCAAGGTGGACCTGGGCTGGTTTGAGCCCCTTATCTACGGGGCGCCGCCGGACAAAGCCCGGGTGCGGCGCACCCTGAGCCTGGCCCTGGGCTACGCCGGGGAGGGCCTGGCTTTTTCCGCGGCCGGCCCGGTGCCGGTGGTCCAGGACTATCCCCTGCTGTTCTCCTGGCTGGGAGATCGGGCGGCCCGGCGCCGCGCCCTGGGGATGGACCTGGGGCCGAGGCAGTATTCCCCCACGGAGTTCGTCTGGGCCACCCGCACCCTCCCCGCCCGGCTGCTGGGCCTGCCGGACCGGGGCCACTTGAGGCCCGGGGCCCGGGCGGACCTGGGGATCTTCGACCTGCCGGAGGCCCCGGAGCACTGGGGCCACCTGTGCCGCTGCCGCACCCTGCTTAAGGCCGGGACCGCGGTGGTGGAGGACTTCCAGGTGGTCCAGCCCCGGGCGGCCAAGGCCACTTATTTTCGCAACACCGAGGCCGAGCCCACGCGCCTCCTGGGGGAGGTTTGCCAGTTTTACAGCCTGCGCCCGGAAAACCTCCGGGTGGCCGAGGCCCTGGGCGGCCCCTGGGTGGAGTTGTAAGCCATGGCCAGCGCCCTGGAGCTCATGGAATTTCTGCCCGGTACCGACTGCGGCCGGTGCGGTCTGGACTGTGCCGGGTTTGCCGCGGCCCTGGCGGCCCGGGAACGACGCCCGGAAGACTGCCTGCCCCTGGCGGAGCCGGAATTCGCCGGCTACCTGGAGGCCCTGTACGAACTCCTGGGGCCCGGGGCCCCGGCCATGGCCGTGGACCGGGACAAGTGCAACGGCTGCGGCATCTGCGTGGCCATGTGCGAATACCACCTGGGCAACTGCCCCGAGGCGCGCCTGGGCCGCGGGCCCCGCTTGGGGGACGCGGTGGTCTTCAAGGTGGTGAACGGCACCGTGGCGGTGGTGAACCAGGCCTTGTGCACCCGGCTGGTGCAGGCCGCGGAGCGCTGCAACAAATGTGCGGACCACTGCCCCACCGGGGCCATTACTTTGACTTAGGGGTCAGGGGCCGGTGTCAGTGAGAAATCAACCCAAACTCGAAACTTGAACTAAAGCCATGGATAAGAAACTGCGCATCCAGGACCTGGACCCGCTGTTTGCCGAGGACCTGGCCCGGGAGCCCGGCTGCCAGCATCTGAGGCGCTGCTTTTCCTGCGGAGTGTGCACCGCCACCTGTCCGGTGGCGGAGGCGGAGCCCGGCTTTTCCCCCAGCCGCATCATCCGGCATGTGCTGTACGGCCTGCGGGCGACGCTGCTGGCTTCCCCGGACCTGTGGCACTGCGCCCGCTGCGCGGTCTGCTCCTTTCAGTGCCCCCAGGACGTGCGTTTTGCCGACGTCATCCAGGGCCTGAGGAGCCTGGCCTTAAGGGAGGGGGTGATTCCCCCGGAGAAAGTGGCCCAACTGGAGCGGGGCGAGGGCCTGGTGCGGGAGTTGCGCCGGCGGCTCATTAACGAGGTCTTAAGCCGCCCTGGGGCCGGGGAGGACCTCAAGGCCACCCTGGCCCGGCTGGTGAAAAAACTGGAACTCAAGTAGGCGGGGGACCAAATGGCCTTCAGCCGGCCGCTGAGCAGGGTAGTTTCCTCCCGGGTGCTGGTGGTGGGGGGCGGCATCGCCGGCATGCAGGCGGCCCTGGAGACCGCGGCCGCGGGCCTCCCCGTCACCCTGGTGGAGGCGGGCCCCACCCTGGGCGGCCTGATGGCGCAGCTGGACAAGACTTTTCCCACCAACGACTGCGCCATGTGCATCCTCTCCCCCCGGATGCTGGAGACGGCCCGGCACCCCCTGATCCGGGTCATGACCCTGACCCGGGTGGCCAAAATCGCCGGCCAGGCCGGAGATTTTCAGGTGCTGCTGAGCCGGCGGCCGCGCTTTGTCCGGCTGAGCCGCTGCACAGGCTGCGGGGAATGCGTGCGGGTCTGCCCCCGGACCATCCCGGACCCGTTTAACCTGGGGCTCAGCCAGACCAAGGCCATCCATATTCCCTTTCCCCAGGCGGTGCCCCAGGCCGCGGTGATCGCGCCGGAGGCGTGCCGCTTTCTGCGGAGCGGCAAGTGCCGGGCCTGCGTGGAGGTTTGCCCGGCCCAGGCCATTCATTTTGAGCAGACTCCCAAGGAGATTACGCTGGCCGCGGGGGCGGTGATCCTGGCCCCGGGGGCCCGGCCCGCGTCGGCCCGGGAGTTTCCCGGTTACGGCCACCCGGACGTGGTCACCAGCCTGGAATTTGAGCGCCTGCTGGCCGCCACCGGCCCCCACGGCGGCCGGCTCCTGCGGCCTTCGGACCGGACTACGCCGCGGCGTCTGGCCTTCATCCAGTGCGTGGGCTCCCGGGACGGCCGGGAGGGCGGCGCGGCCTATTGTTCCGCCACCTGCTGCCTGTCCAGCCTCAAAGGGGTGCATGCGGCTCAGGAGCTCAGCCACGAGACGGTGGAGGCCACCATTTTTTATCTGGACCTGCGGGCCCAGGGGAAGATGCACGAAGGGTACCTCACCCGGGCCCGGGAACAGAATCTGCGGCTGGTGCGCTCCCGGGTGACGGGGGTGGTCCCCCGGGCCGGGGGGGGGGTGAGGGTGCGCTACACCGACGCCCGGGGGTGCCCCCGGGAGGAGCCCTTTGACCTGGCGGTGCTGAGCGTGGGCCTCAGGCCCCCGGAAGCCCTGCCCCGGTGGGCTAGGGGGCTGGGGGTGGGCGTCAACGAACACGGATTCCTGGCGGCCGCGGCCCTGAGCCCGGGCCAGACCGGACGGGAGGGGGTCCTGGTGTGCGGCACCGCCCGGGAACCCATGGACATCTCCGAAACCGTGACTACGGCCTCGGCCGCGGCCATGGCCGCGGCCCAGCTCCTGGCCGTCAGCCCCCGCAGCCGGGTCCCGGCCCTGGTGGTGCCGGAGCCCGGCCCGGGGGCCGCAGCTGCGCCCCGGGTGGGCGTGTTCCTGTGCCACTGCGGCACCAACATCGCCGAGACCGTGGACCTGAAAAAGCTGGCCGCGGCCACCCGCCGGCTGCCCGGGGTGGTCCACGTGGAGGCCCAGCTCTTCGCCTGCTCCGCGGACGCCACCCGGCGGATGATGGAGACCATCCGGGCCCTCAAGCTCAACCGGGTGGTGGTGGCCGCCTGCACCCCCCGCACCCACGAGGGAGTGTTCCGGGAGGTGGTGGCCGCGGCAGGGCTCAACCCCGGGTATTTTGCCTTTGCCAATATCCGGGAACAATGTTCCTGGGTGCACCAGAACGACCCGGCGGCGGCCCTGGCCAAGGCCAAGAAATTAGTGGCCATGGCGGTGCGCCAGTCCCGGGTGCTGCCCCCCATCCGGCTGCAGAGCTTTCCGGTAATCGCCCGGGCCCTGGTCCTGGGGGGCGGGGTGGCCGGTATGAGCGCGGCCCTGGCCTTGGCCGACCAGGGCTTCCACACCTATCTGGTGGAGCGGGAGCGCTACCTGGGGGGCCTGGCCCGGAAACTGTTTTTCACCCTGGAGGGGCCGGACCCCCAGGCTTTTCTCCAGGAGTTGCAGACCCATGTTTACCGCCACCCCAACATCGAGGTGCTGGCCCAAACGCAGTTGCTCCGGGTGGAGGGGCACGTGGGCCAGTTTCGCTCCCGGGTGCGCCAGCGCCTGCCGGAGGGCCGGCGGGAGCGGACCCTGGAGCACGGGGTGGTGCTGGTGGCCACCGGCGGCCAGGAATTTCAGCCCCGGGGGCGCCACCTCTGGGGGGAAGACCCCCGGGTGCTGACCCAGTTGGAGCTGGAGGCCCGCCTCAACGCCGGGGACCCGGGGCTGGGGAAGGTGCGCCGGGCGGTGATGATCCAATGCGTGGGCTCCCGGGAGCCGGGGCACGCCTATTGCAGCCGGGTGTGCTGCTCCGAGGCCCTGAAAAACGCCCTGCTCCTGAAAGAGAGATACGCGGCCCTGGAGGTTGTCGTCCTGCACCGGGACCTGAGGGCCTACGGCTTCCGGGAAATTTTTTACCAGCAGGCCAAGGAGAAAGGGGTGGTGTTCATCCCCTTTGAGCCGGAGCGGCCGCCCCGGGTGGCGGGGCCCCGGTTCCGGCCACTTAGGGTGTCGGTGTGGGACGAGCTGCTGGGGCAGGAAGTGGAGCTCCCCGCGGACCTGGTGGTGTTGAGCGCGGGCATCGAGCCCGCGGCCGGCAGCGGCCAGGTGGCCCGGCAGTTGGGGGTGCCCCTCACCGCCGGAGGGTTCTTCCTGGAGGCGCACCTGAAACTCCGGCCTGTGGACACCGTGGCCGAGGGCGTCTTTGTCTGCGGCCTGGCGCACCATCCCAAGAGCCTGGGGGAAACGGTGGTTCAGGCCCAGGCCGCGGCCATGCGGGCCGCGGGGGTCCTCTTCCAGACCGAGCTCCACCGGGGGGAGGTGACGGCCTGGATTGATTCCGGGAGGTGCCGCCGCTGCCTGGCCTGCGCGGAGGTGTGCCCCTTTGGGGCGGTGCGTGTGGGCGCGGCGGGGGCGCCCGAGATCATGTCCCAGGTGTGCCGGGGCTGCGGGATGTGTGCGGTGGAGTGCCCTGGGGGGGCCATCCGGCTCAGCCGCTGCACCGACGCCGAGGTGGTGGCCCAGATTGAGGCGGCCCTGAAGCCTTAGAAGGAGAACGAGATGTTGCGCGAGAGTTTTTGCGGCCTTTGCGACGACTGCCGGTTGGGCAATGCCGACTTCCTGGAGACCGTGTCCCAGGTGAAGAAGTACGTAGACGGGTTCCGCACCAACTGGTGGGTGCACTGCTTCCCCCAGGAGGAGGGCTTCAACTTCCCGGAATTCCGCAAGGGCCTGGAGTGGTTCCTGTCCCACCGGGAATGCCCGGGCTGCAAAGGGAGCCGGGGGCGGGAGGACTGTCCCATCCGCACCTGCGCCCTGGAGCGGGGGATGGACCATTGCTACCTCTGCCCGGACCTGGAGGCCTGCGGGAAGTTCGCCTTCCTGCTGCCGGAGTTCCCCAAGGTGAAGACCAACCTGATGCGCAAGCAGCTCAGGCTCAAGGCCCGGAAGTACCACCAGCGCCTGGAAGAGGGGCAGAAGTAGGGATCGGGGTCCAGGTTTCAGGGTCCTGGTTCCCCAAAAGTCTTCTGCTGGCCGCGCACCACTGATTACTGACCAGTGCTAATAAGGGCTTAAATGGCACCATGGAGCCGGTAGTCGTCAAGCGGGAAACCGCAACCTATCTGGAGCTGAGCCTCACCATGTACGTGGACCGGGTGGAACTGCGCCTGGACAAAACCGCGTGCCTGAAGTGCGACATCTGCGCCGCGGCCTGCCCCCGGGGGGCGGTGGCCGTGGTCCCCGGGGACGCGGAGCTGGACATCACCATCGACCCCCGCCTCTGTCTATTGTGTGAAGTCTGCGCCCATTTTTGCCCGGTGGGGGCGGTGACCCTCACCTATAACGGCGAGAAGAAGACCATCTTCGGGGAGCACCGGGGGCTGGCGCCTTTTCTCCCCAAGGTGGAGATGGACAAGGGCAAATGTCTGAGGCCGTGCCCCACGGCGCCCGAGGGCGAGCTCCACTGGTGCCGCCGGCAGCTTCAGCTCACCCCCCGGGGGGGCGAGCCCGGCTGCCCCAAGGAGTGCCACCGGTGCCTCCAGGCCTGTCCCCGCCAGGCCATTGTTCTGGACTCGGAAGCTGACGTCATCCCGGCTCCGGACAGGTGTCTGCGGTGCGCCCAGTGCCTTGAGGCCTGCGAGCAGGAGGCCATTGTGGTCAACCCGCAATTTCTGGGGCGCCTGGTCCTGGACGACCGGTGGTGCCCGCCGGACTGCAACAAGTGCATTGATTTGTGCCCGGTCAAGGCCATCGTCCGGGAGGGGGAACGGGTCTTTTTGAAGCTCCCGGACTGCACCTACTGCGGCGTATGCCGCAACATCTGCGACCAGGGGGCCATCACCCTTCAGCGGCGCAAAGTGGTGGCCGAGCCCGGGGAATTCTCCCGGGCCTGGGAGCAAGCGGTGGCCCGGCTGCTGGGGGAAGGGGAGGAGCCTTTGCCCCCCTGGCGGGGTGGCCGGCCATGACGGACCAGGCCCGCACCGGTCTCTATATCTGCCACTGCGGCCTGAACATCGCCGGGGTCCTGGACCCCGAGGGTCTGGCCGCGCAAAGCCGGGATCGGCCCGGGGTCGCGGTCTGCCGGGCCCACCTCTACACCTGCTCCGAGGCGGGGCAAAAGGAGATTCAGAAGGACATCAGGGACTTCGGTTTGGACCGGGTGGTGGTGGCGGCCTGCTCCCCCCGGCTGCACGAAGCCACCTTCCGGCGGCTGCTCCTGGACTGCGGCCTCAACCCCTATCTCCTGGAGATGGTGAACATCCGGGAGCACTGCTCCTGGGTCCACACCCGGGAGCCGGACGCGGCCCAGGCCAAGGCCCTGGAGCTCATCCGCATGGGCCTGGCCAAGGTGCGCCGGGCCGAGCCCCTAAGCGACCGCCAGGTACCCCTCTACCGCCAGGCCCTGGTGGTGGGGGGCGGCCCCGCGGGGCTCAGGGCGGCGCTGGACATCGCCGACGCCGGCTTTCCCGTGACTCTGGTGGAGCAGGCCCCTGTCCTGGGAGGCATGGCCCTCAATCTGAACCGTACCTTTCCCGCCGGGCAGAGCGCGTTGAGCCTGGTCAACCCCATGGCCGCCCGGGTGATGCTGCACCCGGGCATCCGGGTGCTCACCGGCAGCAAGGTTGCCGGCATCGCCGGCCACTTCGGCAACTACCGGGTGACGGTGAAGGGGACCCTGCCCCGGGTGTCCGAAGCCTGCGACCGCTGCGGCCACTGCGCGGAAGTCTGCCCCGTGGCCGTGCCCGGGGCGCGGCCGGGCCTGCGTGAGCGGAAGGCCATTTACCTCCCTTCGCCCCGGGCCTTTCCGGCCTGCTACGTGGTGGACCGGGAGCACTGCGACGGCTGCGGCCTTTGCGCGGCCGCCTGTCCCCAGGGGGCCGTTAACCTCCGGGGGCCGGTGGAGGCGGAGCACCTGCTGCGGGTGGGGGCCATGGTGGTGGCCACGGGTTTCCTCCCCTTTGACCCGGGGGGAAGCCGCTACGAGTCCTGGGCGTCCCTGCCCGGGGTGGTGACCACGGTGGACCTGGAGCGGCTGCTGGCCCCGGACGGCCCCGCCGGGGGGCGCCTGGCCCTGCCCGGCCTGCCGGAGGCGCCCCGGGACCTGGCTTTCATCCTCTGCGTGGGTTCCCGGGAGGAAGAGGGGAACCGCTACTGCTCCCGGGTGTGCTGCCCCACGGCTCTGAAGCAGGCCCTGGAGCTGAAGGAACGGCTGCCCAAGGCCCGGGTTCGCATCTATTACCGGGACCTGCGGGCCGTCAGGCCGGAATGGGAGGCCCTCTACACCCGGGCCCGGGAGGCGGGGGTGCTGTTCCTGCGGGGGCAGGTGACGGCCCTGGCCCCGGACCCGGCCGGAGGGGTGGCCATCCAGGCGGAGAACGAGCTTTTCGGCCGGTCCAGCGAGGACCGGGTGGACCTGGCGGTCCTGGCCGTGGGCATGGTCCCCGGCCCCGGCGCGGCCCTGAAGGCGGTGCTGAAGCTGCCGGTGGGGCCCGACGGCTTCTTCCTGGAGGCCCACCCCAAGCTCAAGCCCCTGGAAACGGTGTTGGATGGCATTTACCTGGCCGGCGCCTGCCAGGGGCCCAAGGACCTGACGGAATCCCTGACCCAGGCCCAGGGCGCGGCGGCCAAGGTCCTGTCCCTGTTCGCGCACGAGACCATCACCCTGGACGGGCTGGTGTGCCAGGTGGACCGGGAGAGGTGCGACGGCTGCGGGTTGTGCCTCAAGGACTGCCCCTTCCAGGCCGTAGTCCTGGAAGGGCGCGGCAAAAAGAGAAAGGCCCGCATTACGCCCGAAGCCTGCAAGGGCTGCGGCGTCTGCGCTGGGGCCTGCCCCCGGCAGGCTATTACCGCCCTGGGCTTCACCGACGAGATGATTTACGCCCAGATGGACGAGGCCCTGGCAGAGAACCCGGAGGGCAAGATCCTGGCCTTCTGCTGCCACTGGTGCGCGTACGCGGGCGCGGACTTCGCCGGGGTCTCCCGGCTGCAGTACCCGCCGGCGGTGCGCATCATCCGCACCCGCTGCAGCGGCCGGGTGCACCCCGACTTCATCCTCCATGCCTTTGAGCGGGGCGCGGGCCAGGTTTTGGTGGCCGGCTGCCACCCTCCGGGGGAGTGCCACTACGTCAGCGGCAACCTCAGGACCCAGGAGCGGGTGGCACGCCTCAAGCCCCGACTGGCCAAGCGGGGCATCGACCCAGCGCGGCTCAGGCTGGCGTGGATTTCCGCCACCGAGGGCAAGGCTTTCCAACAGGTGATTCAGGAGATGGCCGCAGAACTGGAAGGAAAATGATTTTGGGCAATCCTTAATGATTGTTTGTCGCCTTGAGCGCCGTGAAGAATCTCGTATTTAGGGTTCGGAGCCGGAGATTCTTCACTCGCTCCGCTCCCTCAGAATGACAAACCAAAGGCGTATGGCTAAGAACATCCTCATCTGCCGGTGTCCGGACCTGGCCTTTGACGCCCAGGCCCTAGCGGCGCGCCTTGGTGCCGCGGGGGTGGAGGTTCGCCTGGCCCCGCCCCTGTGCACCCCGGAGGGCCTGAAGGAATGGACCCCTCTGAAGGCTGGCGGCCTCCTCGGCGCCTGCGGCCCGGAAGTCAACGCCGGCCTGTTTGAGGGGCATCCGGTGGTGGACCTGCTCTCCTGCCGGGACCTGGAGGCCGCTGCGGCCGCGGTGGCCTTGGCATGGGAAGCAAAGGAGGCTCCCGCGGCTCCCGGGAAGGCGGCTTCGGGTGCGGTGCTGGTGGTGGGGGGTGGGGTGGGGGGCTGCCAGGCCGCCCTGGACTTGGCCAACGCCGGCTTCAAGGTGTACCTGGCCGAGACTTCGCTGAGCATCGGCGGCACCATGGCCCAGCTGGACAAGACCTTCCCCACCCTGGACTGCTCCATCTGCATCCTGGGCCCCAAGCTGGTGGAGGTGGCGACCCACCCGGGCATCGAACTCCTGTCCTACGCCCGTCTGGACAAGATCACCGGCGAGGCCGGGTGCTTTGAGGTGGACCTGACGCTGAGGCCCCGCTATGTGAACATGGCCAAGTGCGTGGGCTGCGGCAGCTGCGCCGGGGTGTGCCCGGTGATCGTGCCCAGCCGCTGGAACCTGGGGCTCAAGCCCCGGAAGGCCATCCGCATCATCTTTGCCCAGGCGGTGCCTTTGCGCGCCACCATCGAGCGGGACTACTGCCTGGACTGCCAGATGTGCGTCAAGGCCTGCGAGCACCAGGCCATCAACCTGCTGCTGCGCCCCGCCAGCCGGCGCCTGGAAGTGGGGGCCATCGTCCTGGCCACCGGGGCCCGGCCCTTTGACCCCGGCCTCAAGAGCGAATACGGCTACGGGCGGGTGCGGGGGGTGGTCACCAGCCTGGAGTTCGAGCGCCTGGTGTGCGCCTCCGGCCCCACCCTGGGGAGCCTGGTGACGGCCGCGGGGCGCCCGGTTAGGAAGCTGGCCTTCGTCCAGTGCGCCGGCTCCCGGGACCGGCGTTTCCTCTCCCACTGCTCCGGCTTCTGCTGCACCGCCTCCCTGAAGCAGGCCATGCTGGCCCTGGAGCACGAACCCGGGGCGGAGGTCACCATCTTCTACAACGACCTGCGCCTGTCGGGGAAAGGCTTTGAGGACCTCTACCACCGGGCCCGGCAGGCCGGGGTGCGGTTCGTCAAGGCCCTGCCCGGGAAGATCGAGGACGACCGCGCCGGCGGCGCGGTGGTCCGCTACGAGGACCAGGCCACCGGCCGGCGGCAGACCCTCACGGTGGACCTGGCGGTGCTGGCGGTGGGCCTTCAGGCCCCCCGGGACGACCTCCCCTTTGCCGGACCGGCGCCGGAGCTGGACGCCTGGGGGTTTTACCAGGGACGCCACCCGGTGCTGGAGCCCCAGGCGTCCACGGTGCCCGGGGTGTTTCTGGCCGGGACCTGCCAGGGGCCCAGGGACATCTCCGAGACCGTGTGCACCGGCAGCGCGGCCGCGGCCCGGGTGATGCGGCTGTTGGGGGGCAGGGGCCAGGGGTCAGGGGTCAGGGATCAGGAAAAAGGGAAAAGGGGAAAAAGGGCAAGGGGGAAGGACAAAGCCAAATAATCGAGAGCCCGAGGCTGCAGCAAATATGGCGGGCCGGGCCGGCTTTTTTATTTTGGTGGGCGGTGCCCCCCCCGACATGTTATGGACAGCCGGGCGCGGCGGTCCTACTTTTACCTTAAGCCGGCCAGGCCGCAGGGGGTGCAGCCCATGAAGAACCAGGAAATTGCCAAGATCTTCGCGGAGATCGCCGAATACCTGGAGATGGAGGGGGTGCCCTTCAAGCCCTACGCCTACCAGAAGGCGGCCCTGACCCTGGACACCCTGAAGGAAGACGTGGCCGAGATTTACCTGAGCCGGGGCCTCAAGGGGCTGAAGGCCATCCCCGGGGTGGGGGAGTCCATGGCCCTGAAGATCGAGGAGTTTCTCACCACCGGCAAGATGGCTTATTACGAGGAATTCAAGCGGAAGATGCCGGTGGAGCTGGACGAGCTCATCCGGGTGGAGGGCATGGGCCCCAAGAAGGCCAAGGTCTTGTATGAGAAGCTGGGGGTCAAGAATTTGCAGGAGTTGGAGGACGCGGCCCGGGCCCATAAGATCGCGCCCCTCTTCGGGTTCGGGGACAAGACCGAGCAGAACCTCCTGGAGGCCATTGAATTTCTGAAGCGCAGCCACGGCCGGTTCCTGCTGGGGGAGGTGCTGCCCCTGGCCCAGGAGGTGATGGAGAAACTGATTCAGCTTAAGGAGGTGGAGCGCTTGGACATGGCCGGGTCGCTGAGGCGCATGAAGGACACCATCGGCGACGTGGATTTTCTGGTGATCTCGCAGAACCCGGCCCCGGTGATGGATTTTTTCGTGAGCCTGCCCGGGGTGGTAAAGGTCTGGGGGCACGGTGCCACCAAGAGTTCGGTGCGCCTCAAGGAGGGCCTGGACATGGACCTCCGGGTCATCCCCCCGGAGAGCTACGGCTCGGCCCTGCAGTATTTCACCGGGTCCAAGGACCACAATATCGCGCTGCGCAAGATCGCCCTGGACCAGGGCCTGAAGCTCAGCGAATACGGGCTTTTCCGGGGGTCCCAGCGGGTGGCCGGGGCCACGGAGGAGGAAGTTTACCAGGCCCTGGGGCTGGCCTGGATACCGCCGGAGATGCGGGAAGACCGGGGGGAGATCGAAGCCGCCCGGGCCGGCACCCTGCCCCGCATCATCGAGGCGGGGGAGGTCAAGGGCGACCTGCACGTGCACTGCAACTGGAACGGGGGGGCCAACTCCATCGAGGAGCTGGCGGCCGCGGCCTTGGGGATGGGCTACGAATACCTGGGCATCGCCGACCACACCAAGTTTTTGAAGATCGAGCACGGCCTGGACGAAGAACAACTGGCGGCCCGGAACCGGGAAATCGACGGGCTCAACGCCAGGCTGGCGCGGGAGGGGCGGAAATTCCGGGTCCTCAAGGGCTGCGAAGCCAACATCATGGCCGACGGCACCATCGACATCGCCGACGAGGTGCTGGCTGAGCTGGACTTCGTCATCGCCGGGGTGCACTCCCAGTTCAAGATGAGCCGGGCGGAGATGACGGCCCGGGTGGTGAAGGCCATGCGGAACCCCCACGTGGACATCATCTCCCATCCCACGGGGCGCATCCTCAAGCGCCGGGACGAGTTTGAGATCGACTTTGAGACCATCCTCCAGGTGGCCCAGGAGACAGGCACGGTGCTGGAGATCAACTCCTACCCGGAGCGGCTGGACTTGAACGACGTGAACATCCTCCGGGCCAAGCAGGCCGGAGTGAAGATGGTCATCAACACCGACGCCCACAACATCGAGCAACTGCACCTCATCAAGTTCGGGGTGGCCCAGGCCCGGCGGGGCTGGGCGGAGGGCCGCGAGATCATCAACACCTGGCCGGTGGCGGAGCTGCTGGGGCTGCTGGCCCATCCTTAATGGTGGGCAGCCAATCTCGAATTTCTTATTCTATTTTTGCTGTCCCTGGTTCTCTGCCTCTGACACTGGAACAATAGCCGCATCTATCTTTTCCTTACCGCTATAAGTAGTGACCTTTTCCACCTTTCCATTTCGGTCATAGCATACGCTAACCTTGACATCAGTGCCGCTTGCTACCGCTTCGACTGGCGTACCGACTACCTCCCAGAGACCAAGGGTGAAGACGTCGGCAACACCGTGGAATATAGCCCTACCAGCCTTTGCCCCGGTGCTATAACCTTGCCGGACAGAGAAAACATCTGTCTTTTTCCCATCCTTCTCTTCGGAAACCAGTGGCGTTCCTAACTCTGCAATTACCCTTGACCTATCCGCGCATTGGTTAAGACAGATAAATCCTTTCTGCTTGGCTGCTGCGTGGCCATAACCACAGAACAACTGGCAATAAATAGCAGTGACAGGGCCAACGAACAGAACCTTCCGAGTCTTTCCATGATTCCTCCTCCTCAACCAACCTTCCGCTTGCCCCACTCATTTGCCCTTTACATAAAACAGGTTTTTCTCCTCAACAAAAAATGCCGAGCCCAACTTCTTCCAGGCCAGCGCGGCTATGCGCGAAATCCCAAAGTATGGCTCCCCTGAAGGATTATTTCCTCTCGAGGATGAAGACGCCGTGCCAGTTGGGGGGCGGGGGGTTCTTGACGAACTCCCGGCAGCGGTGGAGGAAGAGCCTGGCGGGGCCGTCGTCCTCCTTGCGCCGCAGCACTTCCTGGAAGTAGTTGGCGGCCTGCTGCCACAGGCCCTCCCGGTAAGCGGCCCGGCCCGAGGCAAAGAGCTTCAGCCAGTCGGGGGCCCCGTCCCCGGGCGCGGGGCCCAGCAGCTCAAAGATGGTGACGGGCTGCATCCGGCCCTTGACCTGCACCTGGTCCAGCTCCCGGAGCAGGAAGGCGTCGCTCACCCGGCGCTGGGTGGCTTCGCTGATCAGGATCCTGGTGCCGTAATGGCGGTTGGCGCCCTCCAGGCGGAAGGCCAGGTTCACCGCGTCCCCCATCACCGTGTAGTTGAACCGCTCCCGGGAGCCCACGTTGCCGGCGATGACCCGGCCGGAGTGGAGCCCCATGCGGGCGGAGACCACGGGCAGGCCCCGGGCCACCCAGGCCTCCTGCAGGGCTTCCATGGCCTGGACCATCTCCAGGGCGGCGCGGCAGCCCCGCAGGGCGTGGTCCTCCTGGGGGATGGGCGCGCCCCAGTAAGCCATGAGCGCGTCGCCGATGTATTTGTCCAGGGTGCCCTGGTGGGCCAGGATGATCTCGGTGAAGGCGGTGAAATATTCGTTGAGGAGATGAATCAAGGGCTTGGGGGCCATGTCCTCGGACAGCCGGGTAAAGCCGGCCAGGTCCGCAAAGAGGATGGAGGCTTCCACTTCCTCGCCCCCCAGCTCCAGGCGGTCGGGGTTGGTGGTGATGACCTCCACCAGGCCGGGGGAGACATAGCGGCCGAAGGCCTGGCGCAGCCAGCGTTTCTCCCGGGACTCCACCAGGTAGTGGCCCAGGATGTTGCCGGTGTAGACCAGGGTCATGCCCAGGCCCGCCAGGATGGGGGACATCCACAGCCGCCAGTTAAGGAACAGGTAGAGGGATACCCCCAGGGCCAGAACGATAAGTCCGGCCAGGGTGATCAGGGCGGCCAGGGGGCGCAGCCGGGTGAGGAGGTAGGCGTAGATAAGCATCAGGGCCAGGGCTGCGCCCAGGCGCAGGGCCCAGGGCACCTCCTGGCCCCAGAGGCCGGAAAGCACGGTGTTAATGATGTGGGCCTGGACCTCAGCCCCGCTCATGAGCTGGCCGGTGGCGGCGAAGAACGGGGTGTAAAAGGAGTCGGCCTGGGACTGGGGAGTGATGGAGGCCTCCAGCAGCCGGCCCACCAGGACGATGCGGCCCCTGAGGCGTTCGTCGGGCAGGGGGCGCTCCGGGTCCAGGACCTGGTAATAGGAGACTATGTCGATGCTCCGGGGGGGGCCGGAATAATAGATGAGGCCGGAGAGGTCCGGGGGCACCGCCACCGGGGGCCACAGGCTCTGGGCCACCACCAGGGGCAGGGTCTCCTGGCCTCCCAGGCGCAGGTGAAAGCGCCGCACCACGCCGTCGCTGTCCGGGGTGATCATGATGAGCCCCAGGGCCCTAGCCTCACGGCGCAGGGCCTCCAGAGGCTGCACCAGGATCTGCCGGGAGAAATGGGGGTCCTGGGTGATCTCCAGGGTCTCGGCCAGGACGACGTTGCCCGCCCGGTGCAGGGCGCCGGCCAGGAGCTGGTCGTCTTCCTGGGTGGTGGGGTCCGCGAACAGGATGTCGAAGACGATGAGGCGGGCCCCGGCCGCGGCCAGGCGGTCGATGAGCGTCGCGTGCAGGCTGCGGGGCCAGGGCCAGGCCAGGCGCAGCTCCTGGAAGGAGGGCTCATCGATGCCGACGATGAGCAGCCCCGGGGGCGGCGGCGCCGTGGGCCTGAGGCGGTAGCACAGGTCCAGGGCCAGGTTGTCCAGGGTCTGGCCCAGCTTGAGGAAGCTCAGGGGCGCCAGGACCACGAAGATCAGCAGGGCCAGCCACAGGGGGCGCCGACGGGGCTCCAGAAACTTAGAGAGAGAAGGCAAGTCCAACCATTAACCTCCGTCGCCTCAATTTCCGGGCCGGCCGCCGGTCCCCAGGACGCCCGCGGCCCAGGGGGAGTCGGGGTACCTCTTGAGCCACTCCAGTTTGCCAAAATAATTATAACACCAATAGCAGAGAGGGAAAGGCCGGTCCCTCCAGTGGGCCAGACTGTGGAGCCGGCTCCGGGCCAGGTCGGCCCCGGCCTGAAAGTGGCGGACCAAACCCTCCTTCAGGGGCACTTGCCGCAAGTCGGCCAGGAGCTCGGCGCCGAAGCGGCTGGAGGAGCCGCGGCCCGGAGACATGCCGGCCAGGTCGCAGCACAGGATGAGGTTGCCATGAGCATCTGCAAAGGCATGGCCAAAGATGTAGGGGCAACTGTTCAGGGCCCTGCTGGACATGTAGCCGGAGACGCTGATCTTGATCTTCAGGGCCGGGGCCAGGCGGTTCACGATCCAGCCTGTCAGCCGGTCCAGCTCTTCGGGGGGCAGGATCGCCCGGGCCTCGATGAGCCTGGGGGTGGGGATGGTGGTGAGGAACATCTGTTCCTCGGCGCCCAGGGAGGCCCCCAGGAAGGCCATCTCGGTGAGCTCCTCCCGATTGAACATGGTAATCATGCTTTTGAGGGAGAAAGCCAGGTTATGGGCCTGGCAGAGGGTGGCCGCGGTGAGCACTTCCTGAAAGGCGCCTGGGCCCCGCAGGGCTTCGTGGGTCTCAGCCCGGACCCCGTCCAGGCTGAGGCAGACCTCTTTCACCCTTGGTCTGACTTCAGGGCTCAGAAGAAGAGGCAGGACCCGGGCCGGGAACAGGTAGCCGCTGGTCATCAGGCTGAATTCCAAGCCCCGGGCGGCGATGGACCGCAGCAGTTCCTTGAGGTGGGGATAAAGGGCCACCTCCCCGCCGGTGAGGGAGATATGGGAAAAGCCGAGGCTGCCGGCCTGGGTGAGGATGCCCTCAGCCAGCTCCAGGGGCAGGTCTGCCCGGGGTTCCGCCTTGTCCAGGAAGCAGTGGAGGCAGTTCCGGTGGCACTGATTGGTGGGCGCCAGACCCAAAACCTGCATTTTCCCCTAGCCTTGGCCAGACCTCAACGCAAACGCCTAGCTTCCTGCAATTGGCGGCGCTCTTGAAGGGTGAGGTTATGGTCTAATATCTGCCAGGAACTTTGGGTAATATCGCCGTAGTCAAGGTTTGTTGCCGGGTGCCCTCCACCGCCTTATCGCCGTCGGACATCAAGATTTCCGGCGGCGTGCCCTGCTGAATCAGGGCCTTGCGCTCGAGTTCCTGGACCAGGCCCGCCACCACCGCCAGGGCGGCCTCGTAGTTGTTGTTGTATTTCAGCTCGGCGAGAATTTTGGCCACCATGCCCACCCGCACTTTGGCCAGCAGGAGGCGCACGATGTAGGTGGCGTCCGGCGGGAGCTTCCAATGCTTCCCTCCCTTGGGCGCCACGATAATGTTGGCATAATCAACAAAAAAGGTGTCATCCGTCAGTTCATAATAAAGGTTGTCAATTGCTTCGGTCATGATGCCCCTCCTTTAAGAGATTTGCCCCGTGACGGCGGCGTCGGATGCCGGCCGGCCCCTGAACCGGTTCGGGCTCCTGCCTGTGAGTTACGCCTGCCCTTAAAAGGCGCGTCGGCCTAAAAGTAGAGGCCGAGGCGGAAGATATACATCCGGGATGGAAAGAAATCAGGGGACCGCAAAGGTTCCAGGACATAGGTGAAACGGCGGTTGAAGAGATTGTCCACCTCGAAGGTCACCAACCCCCGCTTGCGGGGGAGCTCCCGGCCCACCCTGAGGTTCACCAGGCCGAAGAGGTTGTCGTCACGGTTTTTGAGAAATTGCTGCACCAGGATGGTCCTCACCCCCGCCAGCCAGCCGTCCCGGTGCAGGTAGGAGAGGCCCAGGGTGTAATCGATTTCGGAATAATCCTGGAGGCCGCCGGGGGCCAGGGACAGGTCCGGCACGACCCGCTTGCCGGCCACCCCCAGGGACAGGCCCAGGGAAGGCAGCAGGATGCGGTTGACGATGAAGGCCGCCTGGTAGCGCTTCCACACAGACCAGGACCTGGCGGTGCCCAATTGGGGCAACTCCGGGGTGGCCATCCGGAGGGCGTCCAGGCGCAGGGTGGAAAAGGTCTTGGCGTCCCACTGGGCCTCCCAGGCGGCCCCGGCCTCCCGGAGCTCCGAGCCGCCGCTGGCGTCGAGGACCCAGGGGAAGCTGGCCACTTCCGAGGATAGCAGGAGCGGCTGGGTGAGGTAGTGGGTGGAGAGGGCCCGAAAGCCCGCCAGGCGCAGGGTGTGCTGGGTGCCGCCGGCCTGGAAGCGGTAGTTGAGTCCGAAGCGGGGGCTCCACAGGGAGGTGTAAAGGGTCCCGGAAGAGTAGAGCCGGGCATTCTTGCTGAAGTCTTTAAACAGGCCCAGCTCGGCAGTGAGGTTGGGCGTTATCTTCCAGTAATCCAGCAGGTAAAGGCTATAGGACCAGTAGGGCGGGCGGAAGTCGAGATTAAGGCCGGCGGGGCCGAACTTTATCCGGTTGTCAATGCGGTTGGTGAAATAGTCGAAGCCGCCGATAAAGGTGTGGTTGCCCAGGATGAAGAGCTGCTGGAGCTGCACGTTGTGATACTCAAAGTCATCGGTGACGGCCAGTTTGCCGTCCGCCAGAAAACGGTCAACGGTGCGGAAGGGGTTATTGTTGTAGAAATAATACGCCAGAAAGGCGAACTGCGGGTTGAAGCGGTGAAGGTAGGCCAACTCGTAGAGATTGCTGCGGGTATTGCTGCTCCCCAGATAACCCAGGTCCGCGAAGTTGGCGTTGCCGAAGCGCTGGTCGACGTATTCGTAGGTGCCGGTGAAGGTGTCGTTGACCGTGGGCGACCACTTGGCATTCACCCCCCCCCGGCGGTCCCGGAGGTAGTTGTTTTGGGGCCCGAAGCCCCGGTCGTCGACATAGGCGGCATTGACAAAGAAGGCCGCGCCGGGCCAGCCGCCATAGGCCAGGCCCTCGGCCTCGTAGATGCCATGGCTCCCTTCCCAGGCGCCAACCCCCCCCAGGACCGCGGCCCGGACGTAGGGCATCTCGAACATGGGGGTGTAGTCGAGAGTGAGGCCGAGGTTTTGCGGCCCGACGAAGAGGTTGCTGAAAGTGTTCTGGTTGGCCGGGGACAGGACCCGGTAGAGGGCGTTTTCGGACTCCCTGGCGGCAAAGAGCTGCCCGGGAGACAGGAAGGAAGCCCCGGAAGATAGGTAGCTGCTCAAGACGAAAAGGTGGGCGCCGCTGTTATAGGGATCGCTCTTGACCGCGTCCACCGCCTTGCTGAAGGCCCATTCCGGCAGGCCCAGTTGCTGGTAGGGCCGGGCCAGGTTGGTGTTGCGCACCGCCAGATCCCGGTCCAGGGCCAGGCGGGTGCGGAAGAGGGCCACGTTGTCGTTGAGTTCGATGGATTTGTTGATTTCCTGGATGGCCTCCCCCGGCCGGTTGAGGTCAGTTAGGGCGATGCCCTTGTACAGGTAGGGGGTGGGGTCCTTGGGGTCCAGGGTCTTGGCGTAGTCGTAAACCTCCAGGGCCCGGTCGAAGTTGCGCACCTGGTACAGGGCCTTGCCCAGCTCCGTTTGATAGAGGGCCACCCGGGGCTCCAGCAGGGTGGCGGTGAGCATTTCGGCCACGCCCTGGTCAAAGTTGCGCTTTTCAAACTGGTAAATGCCCAGGCCCAGGTGGGGCTCGCCCAGGGCCGGATTGGTCTTGATGGCCGCATCCCACAATTTTTTGGCGCCGATAAAGTCCCGGCAACCCAGGCGCACGAAGCCGGCCAGGCTGAGGACGTCGGCGTCCCGGGGGGCCAGGCGCAGGGCCGCGTCGATGGTCCTCTGGGCCCGGGCCAGGTATTCCGAGCCCAACTGGATCTTGGCCAGATAGACGTAAGCGTCGATGAAGCGGGGGTCCGCGGCGATGGCCTTTTCCAAATACCGGGTGGCCGCAGGGAGGTCGAAATAGGACATCTTCACCAGCCCCATGGTGAGGAGGGCCATGGGGGAGCCGGGGGCCTGGGCCAGAGCCTGGGCGGCCTCGGCCCGGGCCGCGTCCTTGCGGTTCTGCACCAGATAGATCTGGGCCAGAAGGGCCCGGGGCAGGCCGTAGCCCGGGGCCTGACGGGAAGCGGCGGTGAGCAGGTCCACCGCCTCCCCCGCCGCTCCTGCTGCCAGGGCCAGGTAGCCGGTCAGGGTGAGGAGCACCGGCGTGGGCCGGAGTTTCTGGCGGGCGCTTTTCAGGAGGGCGTAGGCGCCGCTCACTTCGCCAAAATCGTAGCGGGCCAGGGCCAGGCCGATGAATGTCATCTCGTCGGGGGAGCGCACCCGCTGGAAGAAGTCCCGGGCTTCGGCCCCCGCGTGCTGCTGCAGGTTGAAGAAGCCCATGAGGGTCAGGGCCCGGGGGTTCAGGGGGTCCTGCTTAAGGACCTGTTCCGCCAGGGATCGGGTTTGCTCAAGTTGTCCCTGGTCATAGGCGGCTTCGGCCTGCGCCACCAGGGTGGCCAGGGCCGGGGGGCCGGCCGGGGCCCGCACCGCCTCGGGGGAGGGCGTCAGGGGCAGGTCCCGGAAGCTGAAGACGTCCGGGTAGTAGAGAGACCACTGCACCGCGTCCTGAGGCTGCACCAGCGCCCGCTTGCTGGGGGCCCGGCCCGGCAGGGCAAAGCCTTCCTCGCCGGGGCGCAGGCAAACCTCCCCCTGGGGGTTGGTGATGCAGACGCCGCCTTCCAGCAGGATGACGCTGGTGCTGCCGTCGGGCGCCACCCGCACGTTGACCTCGGTGCCCCGGATGGTGGCGCTCACCGCCGGGGCCTCCAATTCAAATTGGAACTTTTCGTTCTTGTTACGCAGCCAGATCTCCCCCCGAAGAATCTCATACTTGCTCTTGGGAGGGGGGGCCTCCATCTCCGTGGGGCTCACCGCCCAGGTGCGCAGGCGGGGGGAGGGGACCACGCTTTTCAGGACCAGGATGGTGTTTTCGTTGAGTTTGATCTGGCTTTCATCGGCGCAGAGGATGGCGGCCCGGGAGGAAGGGCCGGTCTGGATGGCGTCCCCGGCTTTGATCTCCTGGTTGAGTTGGGCCGGGGTCCACTGGGTGGCGTCGGCCGGGCGCACCACCACCTGGCCCTGGAGGAAGATGAGTTTGCCCACCACGGGCGGCGCGGCCTGGCCGGACGCGGCCTGGGCCAGGACCAGCGCCAGGATGGCAACCCGCCACAGCCAGCCTAACTTTCCCGCCCGGCGCATAACCGCTCCTCGGAGGTGGCCCGGTACAGCCGCAATAATCTCAAGAGGGGAAATTTACTCGCGGGTTCCCTCAGCACTCCGTCAGCATGTGGTGGCTCGGGTGGGGCCGGGATTTCCCGGAGCACCCGAAGCCCTCCACCTTCATGGGGACACCGGACCTCGGCGTCCGCTGCGCCCGGGAGAACCATGAGTTTGCGGTTGGGAAGAGGGGTTCCAGACGGACTGACCCGCCGCGCCTTCTAGCCGCCCCCATCAATAGCAGGCTTTGGGGAAAAAGACAAATTATTTTGTGGGCCTCAGGTCCCGGCAGGGAGGGCTACCCCTGGCGGCTGGCCTGCACGGCTTCCACGAGCCTCCTGACCTGAGCTTCGCTTAAGCCATGGTGCACCGGCAAGGCCAGGATGTTGGCCGCCAGGTATTCCGTGTGAGGGAGCTGGCTGGGGCCACACAACTCCACAAAAATGGGCTGCTGATGGAGGCCGCGGGGGTAATGCACCCCGGTGGCGATGCCTTTTTCCTTGAGACGCCGGCTCAGCGTGTCCCGGTCGCAGCCGAATTTCTCCGCTTCCACCACCACGCAATACTGGTGCCAGGCAGGCTGGGAATGGGGGGTGATCTGCTGCCGTCGGATTCCTGGCACCTCCCTCAACCCCTGGGTTAAGATGGCGGCGTGGCGCCGCCGGAGGGCCAGCATTTCGTCCAGCCTCTTAAGCTGCTCCCGGCCAATGGCGGCTTCCACGTCGGTCATGCGATAGTTCAACCCCAGCATCGTATGGAGATACTTCCCGGTCTCGCCATGGGAACGCTGCGAGCGCATCTTGCGGGCATACTCCTCATTGTCGGTGCAAGTCATGCCCCCTTCGCCCACAAACATATTTTTCGAAGGGTAGAAGGAGTAACAGACAAAATCCCCAAAGGAGCCCACGTCCCGCCCCTGAAATTGCGCTCCGTGGGCCTGGGCCGCATCCCATACCACCACCAGATTAAATTTCTTCGCAAAAGCCTCCACCTCGTCCACTGCACAGGCATTGCCAAAGAGGTGCACCGGAGAAATGGCCCGGGTCCGGGGAGTTATTTTTTTCTCCGCCTCCGCCAGGTCCAGGAGAAAAGTCCCGGGGTCGATGTCGCAAAAGACCGGTTTACCGCCGCTCATGGCCACCATGCTGGCAGTGGCCATGAAGGTGAAGGAAGGCACCAGGACTTCCTCTCCAGGTTTAAGAAAAGCCAGGTAAGCCAGGTGCAGGGCGGCGGTGCCATTGGCGCTGGCGACGGCGAATTTGGCCCCCACTTTGGCGGCGAACTCCTGCTCAAAAGCGTCGCATTCCTTCCCCTGGCGCAAGGCCCCGGACCGTAAGACCCGGACCGCCGCGTCAATTTCTGTTTCGGTAAGTTTAACCTCAGCCAGGCCGATATCGTTCATCTTCAAGTTCCTAAGTTTTTATCAGGTTTCTAACCGGGCAGTGCGAAATCTCCGGGGGGTGTCCCGCGGCCAGCCGCCGCGCTCCTTGGGACCCCGGGGGCGGGGCCGGGCTGCCGGCTCAAAATCGGGTATCAGTCTTGAAATTAGCGGCCGAGGGCCGGACAGTAACCAGAAACAGTGACCATTATCAAGCTTATAGATTTGGATGGGGGTCTTCAACTTAATTCTTGCCCGAGGGTGCCGCTTTAAATGGCAAGGCGGCAAGGCGGCCTGCATCCATCCCTTTCTAAAGTGAGCCTTCAATTGGGTTAGCAAGAATGGTATAGTCCTTGGCTGAGAGGGGGCCCTGCTCCGGTGGAGATCAGGGGAGCGGACCGTGAAAGTCTTATTAATTCAATTTTCACGCTACGGGGCCGATGGCCGGCTGGACCGGCGCCGGAGCCGCTGGCTCCTGGGGCTGACCTTGCCGTATGTGGCTGCTTTGACCCATGATATCCGGGTGGAGGTCAAGGACGACATGCTGGAGGAGATCACCTTCCGGGAAGACTGACCTGGCGGGCCTTTCCTTCATGTCCCACCAGGCGCGCCGGGCTTATGAAATCGCCGCGGGCTATGCGCTGCTCGGGCATTTATTATCAGCCTCCTGGGTCAGCCCCGGGGCGCTCCTTTTCTTGGGACTAGTCCTGTTGGGGGGGTGTGCAGCTGATTTGTTTAGGCGAGATGGGTGAATACCTCCATCGGACTTATTTCGCCTCTAAACGCCGCCTCATTTATATTGAGGAACGCCTTGGATTCCAGAAGCAGACCCAGACCCTCGAGTCGAAAACATCCCCCCAGAGAAATTCGCCTTTTGCCTGAATGAGGGCCCGGACCGGCTGTCTTCAGGTGACATCCCCACCGGGCGGTTAACCAGCAGGCGTTTCCCTGTTCCTCTCAGAGCTACCCGGGCATTTTCCAGGTAGGGTTCCAGGGGACTGGCGTCATCCACCAATAAGAAGAGGCGGTTAGGGCCCTGCCATAACTCCTGGAGCCGCGCCGGAGAAATCAGGTAATTCTGCGGCGGCGCCACCGGGTAGCAAAAGCGGGGGAGTCCCTGCCGTTGCACCATCAGGATCCGCCGGCCGGCATAAAAAGCAAAACTGGCCCCATGTTCAAACTCTTCCAGGGACTCCATCACCACCAGGTCGCCCTCTGCCGCGTGAGCCCGCACGTAGTTTCCCGGAATTTGGTCGCTAGGGGGAGAGGGCCCGCAGCGCTGAGAAAGTGAGAAGAATCAAGAGCAGCGCCAGGGTGCTGTAGGCCGGGCCCACCGGGGACGCCGCCAGCCTGCCCAAGCCCCCGCCGCGCCCACAGCGGGAAGGGGAAATATCGCCAGGGGCGCGAGGGGCGTTATTAATGGAAACATGCCCCAGAATTCCCGGCGGTTCCCGGATAAAAGGCGGTCCAGCCAGCCCAGCCAGAGAAGCGTCCCCAGCCACCAAAGGCCCAGGAGCAGCAGGGCCGCGGGGACACTCCTGCCCGGGGAGGGGGCCCTGAGATACTCATCAAGGCGCCAACCCAGGATCAAGGCCAGGGGCGGGAGGGCCGGCAGGGAGTAATATTCCAGGCGGGTGGAAGACAAAGTAAAGACCCCCAGCTCCAACAGCCGGTCAGAGAGGCGGCGCAGGTCCTTGGCGGTGACCCGGTTCTCAAACCGGGACAGCGTCGGCTGGGAGGCCAGGTCGCCGGCACTCTCCGGGGCCTTGCCGGCCATGATCTTG
>Ga0315268_10000921_pt1 | contig 34271 bp, 28 predicted proteins | sample C1_top_MG_FD_204535 | JGI IMG/M metagenome (GOLD analysis project Ga0315268, IMG submission 204535) | Sediment microbial communities from Yellowstone Lake, YNP, Wyoming, USA - C1_top | ecosystem: Environmental > Aquatic > Freshwater > Lake > Sediment | place: USA: Wyoming | collected 2017-08-01
CTGCCCCCTCCCCCCAACCCCCTCCCCCAACCCCTTACAGGGGGTTGGGAGGGGAGTTTGAGGGGAGGGCGGGGGAGCTGCGCTCCCCCGACCCTCCCCTCAAATCATCCACAGCCAAACCCCTGGCAGTGGTGCTGCTAAGCGGCGGCCTGGACAGTTGTGTGGCCGCGGCGGTGGCCCGGCAGGAATATGAATTAGCGTTGTTCCACGCCAATTACGGCCAGCGCACGGTCAGGCGCGAGCTCGCGGCCTTTCGGGCCATTGCCGATTTTTACCAGGTCCGCCACCGTCTGGAGGTGGATCTCGACTTTTTGGGGCGCCTGGGCGGCTCCAGTCTCACGGACCCGGAGCAGCCGGTGCCCACCGGGGAGGTCGAGCCCCCCGGCATTCCTTCCACGTATGTGCCTTTCCGCAACACCAATTTCCTGGCCGGGGCGGTGGCCTGGGCGGAGGTGCTGGGGGCCGGGGCCGTGTTCATCGGCGCCAATTTCCTGGACAATCCCGGTTACCCGGACTGCCGGCCCCGGTATTTTGAGGCCTTCAATCGCCTCATCGAGTTGGGCACCAGGCCGGAGACCCATATCCGCATTTTGACCCCCCTGATCCACCTGGACAAGGCCGGGATCATCCGGCTGGGCCTGGAGTTGGGGGCGCCGCTGCAACTCACCTGGTCTTGCTACCAGAACGACACCCGGGCCTGCGGGCGCTGTTCCTCCTGTCGGTTGCGTCTCAAGGGCTTTGCCGCGGCCGGCGTGGCCGACCCGATAAGATATGAGGGGATTTGAGGGGAGGCCGGAGAGGTAGAGCCGGCAACCTCGCCTGCAAAATTACCGCCATGGGCGGCTGTTCCAGACCATACTCGTTCCCAAGCTCCTGCCCTGAAAAGTTTTTGAGATTATGCGGGACACCCGCCTTCGGTTGTCCGGTTTTTGCGCCGCCGAGGCGGCGGCGCTACATATTCATGATTTACGGGTGAGCCAAAGGCTCATGAACGACTGGTCTGAAAAGTTCGTGCAGAGGATCGCGCCGAAGGCGGGCGAGGACGCCCGCCCTACGAAACTTTCATGATTTATGGCTGAGCCGCAGGCTCATGAGCAACTGCCCTGCAAAGTTCGTGACGGGCATTATACGGGCACGGCAAGCCGTGCCCGTACGGATGACGTGGTTTTCTGCAGGAGCACAGCGTGCTGTGCCCTTCCGAAGAGGCGCAAAACTTTTCAGGGCAGGAGCTTGGGAACCAGAAAAAACCCCCCCCACCCCCTTTTCCCTTTTTCAAGCCCTCCAGTTCCGCTTTCGTCGGGATCTCCCGCCCAAAAATAATTGGTAAATCCATCCATGTTGGGAAATTTCTCCTTGCATCCTGGATTCTTAAACTTATGTTTAGGAAAAACTAGGGTGAGGTGCGGCCGCGTCTCTAGAGCCCGGCTGGCAGCCCGAGCCAGAACATCGCTAAAGGAGGGTTAGTTATGTCGAATGGGACCCAAGTGGCCAGAGTAACCGAAATCATCGCGGAATCCCCCAACAGCTTCGACGACGCCGTCAAGGTGGGTTTCAACCGGGCCGTGAAGACCTTGCGGGGCATCACGGGTCTGCGCATCGTGGAGCAGCGGGTATCGGTAAAGGACAACAAGATCAACACCTTCCGGGTGAAGATGGAGGTAATCTTCATCCTGGATTGATGGGCGCCACCGGTGCTGCTTCGAGTGGTCCCACCGTTGGGGGTACAGCTATGACACATCATGAAGAGGGGCTGAGTCACGTTGCCAGGGTTACCGAGGCCATCGCCGAATCCCCGGTCAGCTTCGAGGATGCCCTGAAAATAGGCTTTAAACGGGCCAGCGAGACCCTGCGGGGCATCACGGGCTTACGCATCCTGAATCAACGCGTGCATGTCCAAGACAATAAAATTGTCGCCTACCGGGTGAGGTTTGAGGTGATTTTTTTATTGGAAGATTGATGCTGGTCCTGGATGGTTCTTATGGAGAAGGGGGCGGGCAGATTCTTCGCACCGCCCTTTCTCTTTCCGCCCTGTGGCGACAACCGGTCCGGATTACCGATATTAGGGCCCAGCGCCCCAAGCCCGGGCTAAAAGCGCAGCACTTAACCGCAGTCAGGGCCCTGGCCCAGATCACCCGGGCCGAGGTCACCGGGGCTGAACTGGGGAGCCGGGACCTGACCTTTCGGCCCCGGGAACCCAGGCCAGGTAGTTATCTCTTCGACGTGGCGGAAAAGACCGGGAGCGCCGGCGCCGTCACCCTTCTCGCCCAGGCGCTGCTCCCCGTGCTGCTGTGGGGAGCCGCACCCTCCTCCCTGGTCCTCCGGGGTGGCACCCACGTGCTCTGGAGCCCCCCGGCCCACTATCTGCTCCAGGTTTTTCTGCCGGCCCTGGCCGAGATGGGGGCGAAGGTGGCCCTGACCATCAACCGCTGGGGGTGGTACCCCAGGGGCGGCGGCGAGGTGCGCCTGGAGGTCGCCCCCGCGGCCACCCTGCAAGGGGTTGACTGGCGCGGCCCTCCGGAGCTTTTCGCCTTACGGGCCATTTCCGCGGCCTCCCGGTTGCCCGAGCATGTGGTCCGCCGGCAGGCCGGGCGTCTTAAAGAGCGCCTGGGGGAAGCCTTGCCCGTGGAATTGATCCAGGTGAGCAGCCTGGACCCCGGCAGCTTCGTCATAGTCTGGGGGCCCCGGGCCGGGTTTGCCGCCCTGGGAGCCCGGGGCAAACCGTCGGAACAGGTGGCCGACGAGGCGGTGGACGCTTGCCTCACCTTTACGGAGCGCCGGGCCGCGGTGGACCGCCACCTGGCGGACCAGCTCGCGCTCTACCTGGCCCTGGCCGGCGGCCCCTCCATCATCTCCACCGAAGCAGTCACCTCTCACCTGCTCACCAATGTCTGGGTCATCGAGCAGTTCCTGGGACCAACCTTTCAGGTTCAGGGAAACCTGGGAGAAAAGGGAGAGATTTCCTGCCGGGGTGCACCATAAAGCTGGTCCACCTGAACAGGAGGCGCCATGCACAAAGTCAAGAACCAGGGCAGCGCCGCCGCGGCCGAGGCCGTGGCGGATGGGAAAATCTGCTACCAGAGCTATGTCGATCCGGTGGAACAGAGCAGCTACATCGACTGTCTGAAAGAATACCTGGATGCCGTCGCCGGCCCGGGATTTTCTTACGAAGTCATCGGCATCTCCCCTCCTGACCGGGAGCTGCACCGCCTCACCGAGTGGCGGGGCGCGACCCAGGCCATCCGCAATGCGGTGGAAGCGGAAAAGCAGGGCTACGACGCCTTCATCCAGGGGCATTTCCAGGACCCCGGCCTCTACGAGCTCCGGTCCGCCGTCGAGATCCCGGTCCTGAGCCTGGGAGAGGCCAGCATGCTCTTCGCCTGCACCCTGGGGCGCAAGATCGCCCTGGTGACCATTGATCCTTACTTCATCCCGATGCACGAAGAGCAGGTGGCCAGGTACGGCCTGGGTGAGCGGGTGGTGGCTATCAAGGCCATCCGGGTCGGCGTGGCCGATTTCCACCGGGCCTTTACGGACCAGGCGGTTTCCGGGGAGATTCTGCGCCAGTTTCAGGAACAGTCTCAACCCCTGGCGGACTCCGGCATCGAAGTCATTATCCCGGCGGGGGGCTTGCCGACCCTGTTGTTTGCACGGCTGAAAAATTTTGCCATCGGCAAGGCGGTGGTCTTGAACGGTATCGCCGTTACTGTGAAAATGACCGAGATGGCGGTGACCCTGCGCCGTCTGAACGGCACCGGGGCCAGCCGGGCCTCGACCTTCGCCGGCCCCTCCGCCGCAGCCCTCCGGGAGTTCCTGGAGAGCTGAGCCGCCTGGCGGCGGGGTACTTGGGGGAACTCCTGCAAAGTGACACTAGAGTGATGCTTCATAGTTGCCTATGACATTTAAAACTACGGTTTTTTAACCCCCCTTTTCCAAAGGGGGGTAGGGGGGATTTTAAATAACCTCTTGAAATCTCCCTAAATCCCAGTAGCGTCCGTCAGGCATTTTGCATGAGCGGCTTGACTGGAAAAATTAAACTGTAGCCGCAGGCTTTAGCCTGCGCCAGCACAGGCTGGAAGCCAGTGCCACCAAGAATCCCTTGATGGATGGATAATTTTTTCTGGTTCCCAAGCTTCTGCTTGGCAACCCACTTGGAGGCAAAGCTCCTACTTTGCTATGATCGGCTAAGTAATGAATTTATGGTAATAATGATTAAGGTGCCCAAGCGGAGCTTGGGCTCACAACTCCGTTCCCAAGCAGGAGCTTGGGAACGAGATTTAAACAACACCCCCACCCTAGCCCTCCCCCCTCAAGGGGGGGAATAAGGCGTTTTATAAATGCATCGTATTCCTGAAGAATGACACTAGCCTAAGAGAGTTAGGAGGGAGCAGACCTTAGGGGCGACCCGGCTGGTCGCCCGTACTGCCCTTACCGCGCCACTCCATGAAAAATACCTTTGAGGCAGTTACCTTAGATGACCCACCGCAATGACCTGCTTAAAGAAATCGCCGGCCTGGCCGAAGGTCTGACCGGCGAGCTGACGGCCCGGCGCCGGGAGTTTCACCAATATCCGGAACTGTCCCATCAGGAGGAGCGCACCGCCTGGACCGTGGCCAAATATCTCCAGGACCTGGGCCTGGAAGTCCAGACCGGCATCGCCGGTCACGGGGTGGTGGGGCGCCTGGCCGGCCGCCGCCCCGGCAAGACCGTGGCCTTCCGGGCCGATATGGACGCCCTGCCCCTCACCGAAAAGGTGCAGGTCCCCTGGCGCTCGCAGCTCCCCGGGGTGATGCACGCCTGCGGCCACGATTTTCACCTGAGCGTCGCTCTGGTGACGGCCCGGCTCCTGAGCGCCATCCGGGACCGGCTGGCCGGGCAGTTCCGCTTCATCTTCCAGCCCGCCGAGGAAGGCCCGCCCCGGGGAGAGGACAGCGGCGCCCAGGGCATGGTGCGGGCCGGGGTCCTGGAGCATCCCGGGGTGGACGCCATTTTGGCCCTGCACGTGGCCCCTAACCTGGATGCGGGCCAGTTTCGCGGCAGCCCGGAGGTGGTCATGGCCGGGGCCGACCGCCTGATCCTCACGGTCACCGGCACCCCCGCCCACGGGGCCACGCCGCACCGGGGCGTGGACCCCATCCTGGTTAGCGCCCAGACCCTGACCCTGATCCAGGGGTTTTTAGCGCAACGCATCGACGCCCGCCACCCGGTGGTCCTCACCTTCGGGCGCATCGCCGGGGGCGAGCGCTTCAATATCCTGGCCGAAACCGTGACCCTGGAAGGGAGTCTGCGCTACCTGCAGGAATCTGTGCACCAGGACGTTTTGGCAGGCTTGCGGCGGCAACTGGCGGGCCTCGCCCAGGCCACCGGGGCCAGGATCGAGCTCAACGCCGATTCGGTTTATCCCATCCTCAAAAACGATCCGGCCCTGAGCGCCCGGGCCCTGGAAGTGCTGCGCCAACTCTTTGGCCCCAAACGCCTCAAACTCAATCAGCCGGCCATGGGGAGCGAGGATTTTTCCTACTTCGCGAACCTGGTCCCGGCCTTTTACTTTTTCCTGGGCGTCCGGACCCCGGGGACCCAGGGCCAGGCCCTCCACTCCCCGAAATTCAACCCGGACGAAGCCGCCCTCCCCTGGGGCCTGAAAGCCGCAGCCGGCCTGATGGCGGCTTTGGCTGAGGGGGATTGATGGTTGCGGGGAGGGCCGGGGGAGGTTTTTTACGCGGGCCCCCGCCCTCCATTAAAACTCTTCACTGGATGGGAGCTGCTGCTAGGTTTTAAATATCAATGCACTATCCGGCCATCTTATCCGTTCAAGAAAAGTTATTGGCCAAGAATAGCCTAGAATAGCTATTTTTTAAAAGATTATAATCAGTTAGACATTTTTTGGCGGATCGATGAAGATAAGCATCGGAAAAGAAATGCTTGGAGGCGATACCTTTTTCGACAGCCTCAGCAGCATCTTAACTTCATCGAAGAAATCTTCGAATCATATTCTTGCGGTCCGAAGAGCCATAGTGAGACTCAGGGGTAAATTTTTCCCCGCGTTAATTCCTTCGAAACTAATTGAGAACCTTTAGGAATTATCTGAAGATGTGGGGTCTTATTACATCTTTAAATTTGAGATTATAATCTGATAAACCACCATTAGTGTGAATGACGAGTAAAAAATCAGAGTTACTATCGTCAGTCCTTTTTGAATGGCAGGTAAGCTCTTATTCAGACTGGCTATTGCCCTGAAAGGCATCAAAACGCCCGCCCCCATACCCGCCAAGGCCCCCCCTAAGATAGACAGATATATTGGATAGCCGATGTAGTGATATTCTGGTTGGAGGAGACAAAACGGACAGTGATGGGTCGGCAATTCGTAAATATAAGGAGATATGAAAGACAGAAGAGAGGCGATGGCTATCAGAAATGTCAATAAGGTTAAAAATGAAAATAAATAGCCTGCTTTCCCGGTTCGATAAAAGTAAAAACCTGAGCCCAGTGTCGCCGCCATACTGGCAGAAAAGATTATTTCCATGGGCAACGGGGGAACCGCCACAATATCCGAGGCGATCCCTTTGGCGTCGGCAGTAAACAGGGTGCCGCAACAGGAGGTGATCACCTCCGGCTCGAGATGGAGGAAATAGTTCGCCTGCGCGATGGTTTCGCTGAGAATTACGGGCGTAATTGCCAGCAGGAGAACATATTTCTTCCGGATTAAGGGATAATCGTAGCCTTTGTTATCGGTATAATTTACTACCAGCCACAGCCCGGCCAGCAGAAAATTAACCACCTTCAGGGTGACGGCCGGATAGCCCCAGCTGTTCGCATTAAGAGAGCCCGCGGCACACATGGCCCCCGCAAAGAAATCATGCAGATGATCGGCGGTAAAGATAAACAGAAAGAAGGATAGGAGTTGAAAAGCAAAGGCGTAGGCAACCAGGGTCGAAATCAGATAGGTTCTTCTTTCCAGATTTAACTGCAGTTCGCTGCCGCTGTGCAGATTCCAATGCAGTAAGATTTTCGCCCCAAAAAAGGCGGCGCCCACCAACAGGCCGCTGGTCAGCAGAGAACCGGCAAACAGAGCAAGAATAGCAGGTTTGAAGAACACTCAGACGGCCCCGGCATCGATAATCTTGCCATCCCGCATCCCTATCACCCGGTCAACCCCTCTGGCTTCGTGCACGATGGGGTCATGGCTGGCGATGAGGATGGTTTTGCCTTCGGCTTTAAATCTTGCCATGATATCCATGAATTCCCTGGAGAGCTTCGTGTCGAGATGGGCCGTCGGTTCGTCGGCAATGATGACCCCAGGGTCATTCACCAGCGCCCTGGCGATGGCGGCTCTCTGGGCTTCACCCCCAGAAAGCCATTCAATCTTCGCAAAAGCCTTAGGGGAGAGGTCAAAAAGGGATAATAGTCTCTCAGCACGCCTCTTTAAGGAAGAAAACCTCTCGCCGTTGGGATAGGCCGGCAGCATAATATTCTCAATGACGCTTATTCCTGGGAGAAGATTGAACTGTTGAAAGATAAATCCGAAGGTTTCTCGCCTGATTTCGGTGAGAAACCGCTCCGGCAGGCTGGTTATCTCGCGATCCTGGAGCATGATCCGCCCGGCCGTCGGCCTGGCCATGCACCCCAGGATGCTGAGCAGCGTGGTCTTCCCCGACCCGCTAGGCCCTTTGAGCACCGTTACTTTGTGGGTTTCAATAGTGAGGCTGACGTCGTCAATGGCCACGTGTTCGTTGGGCTTCCCCGCGTTGAAAACTTTTCTTATGTTGATGAGTTCAATCATGGGCCCTCAAGCTCTCATCACCAAGTCAGGATCGATGGTGGCAGCCCGCCAGGAGGGGACGATGGTCACCACGGTATAGGGGACCACCGTGAAAAAGAACAAAATGGCGATTTGGTAAAGGCTGAGGAAGGGGGTAAGTCGAAAATCCGGGTAGAGGATGGACCAACCCTTGATAACCGGGGCAAAAAGCGGCGCCGACGCAAGAAAGATGTGGATGTAAGCCAGAATGACCCCCAGCAGGAAGGAACTGAGAGAAACCGCCAATCCCTCCCAGAACTTCAACTGGATGACATCGCCGGTTTCCCAGCCGACGGCCTTTAGAATGCCGATTTCCCGCTTCTCCTCGCCGCTCAACCCGGCAGCTTTATCCCAGGCGAAGATCAAAAACGCCAGGGCCGCGCCCATGAGAACGACAATCAGGATCCCCGCCCGCCAATCGAAGACCGCGTCATAGGTCCGCAGGATCTCGTCCCGCAAAATCGGCCGGGAATCGGGAAGGATTTGCGTGATTTTGGTGGCGATGGTGGGAATTTCTTTCTTATTCAGCACCTGGACAGTCAGATCCGTAGCATAGCCCCCGGGTATCCCGAAGAGACGCCGAAAGTCTGGTTCAGAAATCAATATCAAGTCGGAAGAGAGCAAGGCTGATTCCTGGCTGAGGACCCCGGTCACCCGGAAATGGAGATACCTGCCGTCATGAGCCCGAATAAAAGACAGGAGACTCCCCTTGGACACCTGGCGCACCCGGGAAATCCCCTCACCCACGGCAATGCTCTGCTCGGCCAAAGTGTAATCTTCGGGCACCAGCAAGGTATAATTGGCACGCACCCCCGGGTCGTAATAATAGCCCCAGAGGCGCGCTTGCACCGCTCCCACCCCCCGGATCTTGCCGATTTTGTCGGCATAACTCAAAGGGATGAGATCATGCCGGCCGGCCACCAACTTCTGGACGATGATTTCCGGAGTCTCCTTCAAAATAATTGCGGCTTCTTTTTTCAAGGCCTGGGTGAAAAACATGGCCGAGCCCAAACCGAAGACAATCAGGGTGTACACCGCAGCCAAAGCCAGGTTTTTGCCCTTGCGCCGCAGCAGGGAGGCCAGGGCAAAATCCAGGATATTTCTCTGTTTCTCAATAAAGGTTTTCATTTCCTTTTATAACTGTGGCGGGAGGTTGGATGATGGCCCCGGTGGGGAAAGGGTCCAGGGCCCCGGGATGGTTCTGGAAGGGGCTATGCCAATCGGACTGGGATGGATGCCTGGTATGTCGGGATTCCGTGGCGAGGCAAAGGTCGGTCAGCCTCAAGGTCTTTGCGACCTTAATTTCTTGCTGGAGGTGGGGAAGGTCAGCCTCGGTCCGGAGGTGGGCATCGATGAACGCCAGGCAGAGGGCCAGCCAGCCGCCTGAAATGAATATCAAGAATAGCGAAGACTTTCTCAACTGCCCGTCTCAATGGCCAGGAAAACCGGCGCAGAACCACGATTTCCCGAGCCATCCCGTTTTATATTGAGTTCCCTTGCCAATACCACTTTGATCTGTAACTTATTGACAATTCTTATTTATCCGAAGCGAGAACAGCATTATAAAGGAGAGTCGCCTGCCGGGAGAAAGCTGTTCAATCAAGATTGGCGAGCAACGCCGGCTTGATCTGATCAAATCGCACTATCTCTTTACCCTTGTGGTCCCTCAAAAACTCCCGGGCGGCCGACTCCTCCCGGAAGGGTATCAACTCTCTGCCCATGGGGCCGTAGACCTCACTCCCCACCACATAATAGGCCTGGTAACCATCCGTCGGCTTCATCTTATAGTAATCCATCACCACAATGGCGGCAATATCCGCCGTTTTTTGGGCGGGATTATATTTGGGCAGGTTGAAAAAGTATTTCATCAGGTCCTTGACGCCGTCAAAAAAAGCATACGAGCCGTCTTTAAAGACGATCCGGGCCAGGAAATCCGGATACTTAGCCACAAACATGCCGCAGACCGGGCACTTGTCCGCGGGAGCGGGCTTGAGGGGGCCCAACTCATCTGCCAGCGCCAGAGAGGCAGTGAGACCGATAATGACGATGCTTAGCCTGAGATAATTCAATCCGATCCCCCCTGGCATGAGCGCTTTACCGTGAAAGTCACCCCCAAAAATCCCTTAAATCCCAATGCTGTTCGCTTAAGCACCTATTTTTTGGGGGCGGGGTTCCCCCGCTCAACAAATGGCCCTTCTTTTGCCTGGGCGGGGAGACCCCGCCCCTACAGGGCGCCGGAGAGGGGATTTTCATTTTCGGGGGTGGCCAACAATTGATCCTGGGCCTTTAGCCTGAAGTCAAGCCATGAAGGCACAAAGCAGAAAGACGTGACCGGGTTCCCCCGCTGGTGCCGGCGCATTCCTCTACAAGCCATTTCAAAACCTTTTTTCTTGTCATCCTGAACGCAGTGAAGGATCTCAAGCTATTAAAAATACGAGATTCTTCGCTTCGCTCAGAATGACATTGAAAGGGAAGGTTAAATTTTGAAATAGCTTTTAGTGTTTCTGCTCCTCTTGCATCATCTTCCTCTTGGCCCGTTTTTCCCGAATCATCTTGGTGTCAGCATACATATCTTCGTAGGTGGCTTTCATGGCTTCATCAAAGGTGGCCAGCTTGCCTTCGTTTTCCTGAACGAAGGCCGCGGCCTCCTCCGGTTTTTCAAAGGCCCATTTGGCCCTCCTGGTCATGACCCCGGGTTTTTTCCCCCCGATCACCCAGGTGGCTTTTTCGGCATCGATAAGCTTCTTACTATGGTAGTCGCCTACCTGGAGCAGATCCGGGATTTTGTCGAATCCATTGGCAATGTCCACCGCGGCGCAATGGCTACTGCAGGCTCCGAACTCCGAGCCATCATTATAGACTACCAGCATTCTACTGTAAGAAAATTTTTCCCGGTCCATGCCGCAGTATTTGCAATTCGGGTGTTTTTGAATATCTGCAGCAGGTTGCGCAGAAACGCCAATTGCAATTGCGCTTAACGTCATTATGATAACCAAGAGGCCTAGCAAAAATCTTGCCCCCATAACACCCTCCTTCTAGTAAATCTGGATTATGGCAAACACCACAATATTACCAATTTAAAACAGGTGAGCCGAATTGCTATGTTTATCTGCAATCTCTCGATCTTGGGCCGAACTCAATCCGAGCAGTCCTGTGGCATGCTGTCAAACTTAGCCGTTTTTCCCAAGCAATATTGGCTAAAGTTTAAGCGGCAATGCCCCAGGGCTTTGCCCAGAATATGTTAATTATGGAGATTTGGATTGCAAGTATGGTGGGAGGAAAATAGATTTTAAAGCCGGCAGCGACCTGCCGCGAGGAGCGGCCATGGTATACCGCAGCTCAGCAGATGCCTTCGAAGAGGGGCAGCATGGTCTTCTCCCGCCCCTCTTCGAATGACAGGATCTAAGAGCGGATTATTTCACTTCTTTCATGGGATTGCCGCAGGTGCATTTGCCCGGATTCTGGCTGATGGTGTCACACTTACAATCGGGGCCACAGGCACAGGCATACTTCCCGACGGTCTTGAAAGGCCTGGGCTTTTCCCAGCCCGCGGCCTGGAGGTAAGCCACGTCACCTTCCACTTTGACCACCTTGGCCTTAATCATCGCATTTCCACAGGTGCATTTGCCCGGATTGCGCGACAAGGTCATGCAGGGACAGGACTCGCCGCAGTTGCAAGCATAAATTTCTTCACCAACCTTGAGATTCAGCTTGCTGGTATCGGCATAGGCCACCGCCACAATCGCCAGGCTGAATAAGATGGCCAGAGCAAAACATGGTAACCTTTTCATGACTATTTTCCCCTTAGGAAGAAATTTTGTTGATACTACCATAAATGAAATTCGCTTCCAATGGGTGTCCCGGCTGAAATAATTCACCATACGCTGGCGCGGCTCCGCCCTCCGCCCTCTTCCCTATCCCCGGTCTCGCGATTTAACGATTAAGTTCCCCGGTCAATAAATGCCGGGGAGCAGGCTGCGGCATCAGGCATGGCCGGCAATACAACCCCTAAGGTCGAAACTTACCAATTTTCCCATGCCTCTTCCGAAGGGGTTGCTCCGGTGACCTGATTGTGGCAATATGTGCCGATTCAAAGGTCCTGCGGGTCTGGAAAATATGAGAAAAGTCGCTGCCCTGACAGGGTTAATGATTTTTTTTTCAGTGGCATCTTTCCCCAGGGCCGCCCCGGCCGCGGAATTCCAACTGGGCGGCAACCTGGTGCTGCACACGGTCTGGGACTCCACCCAGGTTAACAATTCCTATAACCAGTTTATTCTGCGCAACAACGACCCAAATTTCCAGCATGGCCGCCTCAAATTCTCTTCTGAAAAAAGCCGGATGTATTTCCTGATCAAAGGGCCCGAAATCTGGGGGGCCCAAACCACCGGTTTCATTGAATGGGATTTTTGTGAAGGCGGGTCCGTTAGTACGGCCTCGGGGGGCCTGCCTTTTTCCGTCCACAAAAACCGGCTGGAGCTGCGCCACGGCATGTTCCGCCTCAACTGGCCGGACACCGAGCTGATGCTGGGACAATATTGGTCCCTGGTCTCCGAAGAATTTCCCGAGACTGCCACCCCCCAGCCCCTGGGAAAGTTCGGGGGAATCCCCATCTTCCGGGAGCCCCAGATCCGCCTCTCCCAGAAATTCTTGGGGGCCTTTGATGCTTCCCTGGCCCTGTCCGAGCCCATGAACGGCTCTAACGGCCTGATGCTGGCGCCTGACCAGGCGGCCAACGCCAATGTCTTCACCGGGGAATCTTCCGAAACCCCCAGGGTGACGGGTCGGCTCAAGTATGAGAAGGATCTCTGGGGTAAGGCGCCCTACTTCGGCGCACCGCGGCCTTTTGGCGCCAGATTGGCCTTTTCCTGGCAACGGTCGCGCTTTCGGCCGGTGGATGCCAATGGCAGGGTCTTTGGCCAGGATAATTACCTTAACGTCCAGGTGCGCCAGGGGGACCAGCAATATCTCGATCAATGGATTGTGGAGGCAAGCCTCTTCGTCCCCATCATCCCCACTTACAGCAAGAACCTCGCCAGGACCTTATCCCTGCTGACCCAATGGTATCTAGGGGCGGGGTTAGATTTTGTGGCGGAGGATTTACCCCAAAACAGCTCTTATCTAAATTTCCAATCCCTGGACGGACAAACTTTTGTGGGTAATCGGACGCTAATGCAGAAATACGGCGGCTTTGTGCAACTCCAATATTATTTCACGAACGAGTGGTTCCTCAACTCCGTCTGGACCATGCAGAAAGCCTTCGGTGTGGACCTGGACAGCTGGAGCGGATTTGGGCTCACCCCGGCGGCCGACCCGGTCAGATTCAATCAGCATTACTACCTGACCCTCTGGTACCGGCCGGCCCCTGCTCTGAAATTCGGGGTGGAATACGCCTACCTGCGCACCGATTACTTTCAAGGCACCCCCAGCTCGGGAGGCACGCGTCCCATTGATTTCGGCGAGAACCACCACATCATGTTCGCAGCCTTCTATTTTTTTTAAGCCTCAATATTTCTCTTCCCAGATACCACGCTGCGCCCAATTAGGTAATTTATCTTTAGGGGCGGACCCGCGTGTCCGCCCAGGGCTGCGGGTGCACACGCGGCCGCGCCCTTACAGCCAAAAATATTATTACCTTTATGACCGCAACCGGGTATGAGCCGCACCCTCGTCCCCTTAAAGAGGCAAACCAGGCGACAGTATTACAGATGCGAGAATTTTCCGCTTCGTAGTCTCCCCGTTTTCGCAAAGTTGGCCTGCCCCCTTAGTCCGGATTATAATTTAAGTAGGACCGCAATCCTGGGGGCAGTTACGTTACTATGACAAAGATTTTGTCCGAAACTTAGACAGCAATTTCCATCAATTTGGACAGGTTCTAAAGATTATTGATTATATTTATTAGCAAGATCACTACGATGGCGCTCTGGCATGCAACCTGCAGTTAAGATAACCGCTAATTTTGAGGGATAACTTATTCAATTACAATTGTGTCCAATATTGAAACATGAGTTTTATTGCTGGTCCAAAATACGGACAGAGAAATTACCCTAATATAGTCAATAGTGGCTAAAGAGTAAGTCTTTTTACTAGCTCTGAAATAGGCCAATTTGCCCATTGTTTTGTATAGAAAGTTTATATAATAGGAAGGTAGAAAGCGGCGGCGGCTCTTGGCTTCCATCAACAATCTCTGGAAGCCGGGTTGATGCTGGAGACCCGGAAATCCGCCGCCAGTTATCCGGTAAGGAAATCAGGAGAAAGCCCGGGTATGCACAAGGGAAGAATGGTACTGATCTCAGCCTGGTTGGTTATGGCGATGCTGGTCCAGTCTGGCTTGGCCCGGGGGCAAGACCTGGAACCGATTGTGACTTTCCGGGCGGATGGTGCCATCGTCATCCGCAACCAAACCTCGGGACCACCTGTAACTGGCGCACCGGATAGTTCCAGCGGCATCGGGGGGCAAGCCTCGGAGCCGACTACGGACCAACTCCCTGATGGGTCGATCATCATTTATGGCCAAATCCACTACCGGCAATCCCTGGTTGGCTATGTGGTGCAAGCTCAAGACCCCCCCGGGGTTCATGGTGAATATCTCATCGCCAACCCCAACGAAAAAGTATTGAGTGCCCTGGCCCAAAAGGGTACCCCGGTGACCGTCCAGGGCTTTCTTACCCGAGGTGTCTTCGTCCTGGAGGTGCAGACGATCGACGGCAAGCCTTACCACAGTTGAACTTAAAGCAAGAGGGCTTACCAGAAAGTTGGCCAAACCTGTTTCTGCATGGTGCATCCGGGTGGCGCCGGCGGTCCCATCATTATTGTGGTCTGATACCAACCCTGTTAACGAACGCCTCAATCTATCCCTTGGTACCGAAGCAGATAGGCCTAAATACTAGCCTGGGATAGTTAGAAATGATTACCTGGAGAAGTTTTTTTACTAGTGCCAGAATAGGCAATTTTTACGACTGTCCTTTTTTAGGGATAATGACTATTAAATGAGGAACATATTTGGTATCGGCAGGGAAGAAACCGCCAAGGTTGAAAGTTCCGGCGGGGACGGATCATGAACCCGAGGGCGATTAGCCCTTAACTCGGCAGCGACGTGGGTTAACATGAAACGTGTCCTAATTATTTTAGGCATTTTTCTCTTCCTGTTCAACTTGGCCAGCGAAGGTGCGCTGGGCCATTTTCGTAGCTGTGAGGCCCTGGGTATTGTCGGCCAGTTTCATAGCGATGGCATCGGCCATTTTCATTACCACCCCATCTCCAAACATGGGTCTATCATTGACCGTGGCACAGTTCTCGACGAACACCATCTGCTTCATTACGGCAGGTGCAGCCCTGGAACTGGCCTCGTCAGTTCCGTCACTTTACCAATCCTACCTCCAGAACGGGTTATCATCCCCATATCTTTACCATTTCCTCCAAAGGCCAATTTTACTTACCTAAGTAAGAGCTCCGGCGGCCTTCCCCTGTAATTAACTCTTAACCGCGTACTTTCCCTTAACCGCAGGACTGCGGCTGCAGGATGTAAATCATGCCTGCCGCCAAAATGAGCTGAAGAAGGGGTTCCGGCTCCCACCGGCACCGTCCATTATAAAGTCAACAACTTTTCTTAAAGGAGATAGGTGTTATGGATAGACGAAAATTTATGAAGATCATGGGGATGGCGGGGGCCGCGGCGGCCATCCCCTGGCGGTTTGACCCAAAGCAGGGGCTTAACTGGGCCCAGGCGCACGCCTTCATGGTGAGCCCGGGGCTCACTATGTTTACAGAGGCGTTGCGGGGCGTGACCGGCGCCACCGGCATTCCGGTGGCGGCCTCGGACGGTGCAGCCGAAGTCACCGGCGCCACCCATTACACCATGAATATCGGTGAGTTCACCGATCAACTGCATGCCACCTTTGGGGCTGGCTCCACCAGGTTGTGGGGCTTTCACCCCAATAATGTTCTGGTCGGCTCTGCCACCCCAAGGCACCTGGGCGGCATCATCCTGGCCCGGAGGGGCACGCCCATCCAGATCACCTTTAGGAACAACCTGACTGCCAACGGGTTACCCACGGGCACAGCCCTGCAAAGCATCATCCCGGTGGACACCTCCATCCCGGGCGCCGGCGTTAACGTGGCCCAGAACCGCACCGCGGTGCACGTCCACGGCGGCCATGTCCCCTGGATCAGCGACGGCGGCCCCTTCGACTGGTGGACGCCTGCCGGTGCCCACGGCACGAGTTTCCTGAACAACCAGGTCTTGAGGAGCACTACACCTGCTCTCAATGAAGCGGAATATTATTACCCCATAGACCAGAGCGCCCGGCTGTTGTGGTACCACGACCATGCCCTCGGCATCACCCGCACCAACGCCTACGCCGGCATCGCCACCGCCCTGATCGTCCGGGATGCCTTCGAAGACTATCTGATCACCCAAGGGCTGCCGGCTCCTATCGAGGGTGGGGGCTTCGAGCTTCCCATCGTCATCCAGGACAAGGTCTTTGTTAACGCCGCCAGCATCGCCACGCTGGACCCCACCTGGGCCACCGTAGCGCGGACCGGTCCGACGGGTGTACAGACCACAGGTTCCCTCTGGTACGCCCACGTCTACGACCCGAAGCTTTACAAGCTCTCGGGAAACAAGAAACTCGGCCTGGCCCAGAACCCGTCGGTGGTCCCGGAGTTTTTCGGCGACACCATGCTGGCCAACGGCACGGTGTACCCCACGGTCACGGTGCAGCCCCGGCGCTACCGCTTCCGCATCCTGAACGCCTGCAACGCCCGGTTCCTGAACCTGCAGCTCTTCCAGGCCGACGCCTCCCTGGACGGCATCACCCTGGCCGCCAAGACGCTGCTGCCCGCGAACCTCCCCTACACCGTGGATGCGAGCAACAGATCAGGATTGACGGCCGGCAGCAGCAACTGTTGGGTGATCGGCAACGAGGGCGGCTTCCTTACCGCGCCCGTTCAAGTTCCCTTGAATGTGGCCTTCAACCCGGTGACCCTGGGGGGCTCCCTGATTATGGGCCCGGCGGAGCGCCTGGACGTGGTCATCGACTTCTCGGGACAAGGCGGAAAGAGCTTCATCCTGTACAACGACGCCCCCGCACCTTTCCCCATCGGCTCGCCCTTGAACGACTTCCTGCCGAACCTGCTGGGCACGGGACCCAACACCCGGGAGATCATGAAGTTCGTGGTGAGCGGCGCTGCCGGGACCACTGCCGACACCACGACCATGACCCTGCCGGCGGATTTCACCACCGTCCCCCTGGCGACCACCACGGACCCGTGGAACGACACGTTGCTGGCCCCGTATCTCGCCACCGGCTTTCCGGATGAGACAGGGTTGGTGGGGGCCCCGATCCGGAAGCTGACCCTGAACGAGGCCTTCGACGCCTTTGGCCGCCTCATCCAGCTCCTGGGCACCAATGTGCCCGTGGCCAAGGGTGTCTTCGGCCGGGCTTACCTGGATGCCGCGACGGAGACGCCGCTCAGCGGCACGACCGAGATCTGGGAGATCGCCAACCTCACCGGCGACACCCACCCGATCCACTTCCACCTGGTGAACGTCCAGGTCCTGTCGCGGCAGGCCTTTGCCGTGAACAAATACGGCGGCACGCCTACCTTCGTGGGGGTGCCCCGCCCGCCGGACCTGGACGAACGGGGCTGGAAGGAGACCGTCAAGATGCACCCCGGGGACGTTACCCGGGTGGTCATGAAGTTCACCCTGCCCACCGTGCCCTTCACCGTGCCCGCCAGCCCCAGAACCGGGGGGAACGAGTACGTGTGGCACTGCCACATCCTGGAGCACGAAGAGCACGACATGATGCGGCCCATAGTGGTTACCTAGGCGTTAACCGGCTGGAAATGTGGCACGGAGCAAATGGACAACCCAATCCCCGGCGCCCCAGGGCGCCGGGGCAGTTATGCGAGCCCCGCGGGTCTGTGCGGGGCTTTTTTAACGAGCGGGCTTGAAATTTCAAAGAATTGTTATCACCTTTTAGATACAAACAAGCATATTTCTTGCTACGAGGCTTGCCATGTGGTGGAACCCATCGCAAAAAGAAAACCGGCGCACTTCCCGGTGGGAGGTGCTCAAGTGGTTTAAGAAAGAGTTGTTCTACGCCTCGACGGCGGCTTTCCTGGCGCTCCTGGTGGCGGCCTTCCTGGCGGGTTCCTGGCACGGCTCCCATAAAGCCGCCCCAGCGGGTGCCGCAGGTGAGCGTAAAATCCTTTACTACGTGGACCCCATGAACCCGGCCCACACCTCCCCGGAGCCGGGTCTGGCCCCCTGCGGCATGAAGCTGGAGCCGGTCTATGCCGAGGGGGATGCCCCCGACCCAACCCTCCCCCCGGGCGCGGTGAAGATCACCTCCCAGCGGCAGCAACTCCTGGGGGTGCGGTTGGCTGCGGCGGAAAAGGCGCCCTGCACGCACCTGCTCCGAGCCCTGGGCCGGGTGGCCATTGACGAGACCCGCATTTACCGGCTGAACGCCGTGCTGGACGGCTGGATCAAGGAGACCCACAACAACTCCACCGGCAGCGTGGTCAAAAAGGACGAGACCCTGGCCACCTTCTACAGCCCCGAATTCCTGGGGGCCCAGCAGGCTTACATGTATGCCCTGGCCGCCCTGGACCGCTTCCAGGCCACGGGCAAGGAGACCCCGGAGCAGATCGAGCTGACCAGGAAAAACATTCAACAGTACGTGGACAGCCTGAGAAACCTGGGTATGGGAGAGCTCCAGATCAAGGAAATGGAGCGCACCCGGCAATTTAACGAGAACATCCTCATCAGCGCCCCGGCCACCAGCTTCGTCCTGGCCCGGAACGTCTCCCCGGGGCAGAGGTTCACGGCCGGCACGGAATGGTACCGGCTGGCGGACCTGAGCCGGGTCTGGATTCTGGTAGACCTTTATGAGAATGAAGCGCAGTACGTCAATCCGGGCGGAAAGGTGCGGGTGACCTATCCTTATCAGAAGAAGACCTTCCAGGCCACGGTGAGCCAGGTCCTGCCCCAGTTCGACCCGGCGACCCGGACGCTGAAAGTGCGTCTGGAAGTAGACAACCCGGACTTTGCTCTCCGTCCCGACATGTTTGTGGACGTGAATCTGCCGGTGAACCTGCCGCCGACCCTCAACGTGCCGGTGGACGCGGTGCTGGACTCGGGACTGAAAAAGACGGTCTTTGTGGATCGAGGGGGCGGCTTTTTCGAGCCGCGAAAGGTGGAGACCGGCTGGCGTCTGGGGGATCGGGTGGAGATCACCAAGGGATTAAAACCGGGTGAGAAAATCGTGGTTTCCGGGAACTTCCTCCTCGATTCCGAGAGCCGCATGAAACTGGCGGCCCGGGGCATGTTGGGGGAAGTGAGCCAGGATCCCATTTGCGGTATGTTTGTGGAGGAAAGCAAGTCGGTGGCAGCGAGCCATAAGAGCGAATTTCACGGCCAGGCTTACTATTTCTGCTCGGACCAGTGCCAGCGGCAATTTGAGGCGGACCCGGCCCGTTACGCCCTGCAGACCGCCCAGGACCAGGCGCCCCCGGGCGACACCGCCAAGGAAGAATCCGCCAAGGTTGGGGACCCCTTCTGCGGCATCGAGGTGGATGAGGCCCAGGCCCGGAAATCCGGCTGGATCAGCGAGTTCCAGGGGAAGACCTACTACTTCTGTCGCGATTATTGCAAGCAGCAGTTTGAGAAAGACCCGGCCCGCTGCCTGGCCAGGGCCATAGGCAAAGGAGAGGAAGCCGTCACCTCGGCCCTGGAGAAAGCCCCGGAGCTGCCGGCCACTGCCAGGGAGGCGGCCTGCTGCCCTGAGACAAAACCTGGAGCGGCCGCGCCGGCCGGTCCAAACCCTGCTGGACTGGTCCGCCACCCCGAAATGACCCCGGGGGCGGGAAACGCGCCGTTCCAGGCCGGGCACACCGGGCAGGCGTCCCCGGGGATCGGCCAGACCCACGCAATGCCCATGAGCGCCGGCAACGCCCAGGCGATGCCTACGGGCCACGGCCAGGCAGAGGCCGGACCCATGACCTCCGTGGCGCAGCCCATGCCGGGTACGATCAACGACCCGGTGTGCGGTATGGACCTGGGCGGAGCTCAGGCCCTGAGCGCCCCCTGGAAAAGCGACTACCAGGGACAGACTTACTACTTCTGCTCCGAGCAGTGCAAGCAACAATTTGACGGTAATCCCGCCCAGTTCCAGGGCGGGGCGGTCGGCGCGCCGGCCGGGGCTCCCTCCATGGCCCAGCAAGCGGCCCAGCCCGGCGCACCCCACCGCGGGGGCCCCCATTAATGATTAACCGCGTCATCGATTTTTCGGTGCACAACAAGGTCATCGTCTTCATCATCGTCGCGGTGGCCTGCCTGGCGGGCTGGTGGTCCATGAAACACCTGACCCTGGACGCCATCCCCGACCTCAGCGACACCCAGGTGATCATTTACTCCCGCTGGGACCGCAGCCCCGATATCATCGAAGATCAGGTGACGTACCCCATCGTCACGGCCATGCTGGGCGCCCCCCGGGTGAAAAGCGTGCGGGGCTTCTCGGACTTCGGCTACTCCTATGTCTACGTCATCTTCGAGGACGGCACCGACATTTACTGGGCCCGGTCCCGGACCCTGGAATATCTGTCGGGGGTGCTCCCCCGGCTGCCGGAAGGCGTGAAGACCGAGCTGGGGCCCGACGCCACCGGCCTGGGTTGGGTCTTCCAATATGCCCTGGTGGATGAGTCAGGGAGCCACAGCCTGGAGCAACTGCGGTCTTACCAGGATTGGTACCTGCGCTATTACCTGAAGTCCGTGCCGGGTGTGGCGGAAGTAGCCCCGGTGGGAGGTTTTGTCCGCCAGTACCAGGTGAACGTGGACCCGAACCGCCTGCAGGCTTACGGCATTTCCATCAATAAGGTGGTGCAGGCGGTGCGCGGCGGCAACAAAGATGTGGGGGGCCGGCTCATCGAATTCGGGGGCACGGAATACATGGTGCGCGGCCGGGGCTACGCCCGCTCCCTGCAGGATTTTGAGAACATCGCCCTCACCGCCACTGAAGACGGCACCCCCATCCGCATCAAAGACATCGGCCAGGTGGTGATGGGACCGGATCTGCGCCGGGGGGTCTGCGATCTGGATGGGACCGGAGAAGTCGTCTCGGGCATCGTGGTGATGCGCCAGGGGCAGAACGCCCTGGACGTCATAGAGCGGGTCAAGGCCAAGATCAAGGAGATCGAGCCTGGGCTGCCCCCCGGGGTGAAGATCGTGCCCATTTATGACCGCGCCGAGCTGATTCAGCGGTCCATCGACAACATGAAGTCCACCCTGGTGGAGGTGCTCATCACCGTCTCTCTGGTGATCATGGTTTTCCTGTGGCACTTCCCCAGCGCCATCATTCCCGTGATCACCATCCCGGTGGCCATTTTAATCTCCTTCATTCCTTTTCGGTTGATGGGGGTCACGGCCAATATTATGTCGCTGGGGGGGATCGTCATCGCGGTGGGAGCCATGGTGGATGCGGCCATCGTGGTGGTGGAGCAGGCTCACAAAAAGCTGGAGGAGTGGAACCGGACCGGCCGCCGGGAGGATTACCGGACTGTCATCGTCAACGCCGTCAAGCAGGTGGCGGGTCCGAGTTTCTTCGCCCTCCTGGTCATCGCGGTCTCCTTCTTTCCCGTGCTCTCCCTGGAGGCGCAGGAAGGCCGCATGTTCAAGCCGCTGGCCTATACCAAAAACCTCTCCATGATCATCGCGGCGGTGCTGGCCATCACCCTGGACCCGGCTTTGCGCCTCTTGTTCACGCACCTGAAGAATTTCAATTTCAAGCCGGCCTGGCTGTGTCGAATCACCAATGCCGTGGTGGTGGGCACGATTCATCCCGAAGAAAAACACCCCATCAGCCGGGTTTTGATTCGGCTGTATGAGCCGGTGGTCAACTGGTCGCTGCGTTGGAAGCGGGCCGTGCTCGGCGGGGCTTGCGCCCTGCTGCTCATTACCATTCCGGTATTTTTGAGCCTGGGTTCGGAGTTCATGCCCCCTTTGGAGGAGGGCTCGATTCTCTATATGCCCTCCACCATGCCCGGTATTTCCATCAATGAGGCGTTGAAGGTGCTGCAGGTCACGGACCGGATCATCAGGCAGTTCCCGGAAGTGGACCGCGTACTGGGGAAGGCGGGGCGCTCGGAGACTTCCACTGATCCGGCCCCGGTATCAATGATAGAGACGGTCATCACCCTCAAGCCCAAGTCAGAGTGGCGTAAAGTGGACACCTGGTATTCCTCCTGGGCTCCGGGGTGGGCCAGGGCGATTTTCTCCCGCTTTACCCCGGAACACATCTCCCAGGAAGAGTTAATCAGCCAGATGAATGAGGCGCTGAAGATACCGGGCCTGGCTAATGGGTGGACCATGCCCATCAAGGGGCGAATCGAGATGTTGAGTACGGGTTTCCGCACCCCCATCGGGCTTAAGATCTCCGGCGCCGAGGTCAACACCATCGAAGAAATCGGGGCCCAGGTGGAGTCGCTTTTACCCGGGGTGAAGGGCACCCGCAGCGTCTTCGCGGAGCGCACCGGCAGCGGCTATTTTCTTGACTTCCAATGGAACCGGGACGCCCTGGCCCGTTACGGCCTTAACATCGACGAGGTGCAGGATGTGATCCAGAGCGCCATCGGCGGGGAAAACATCACCACCACGGTAGAAGGGCGGGAACGGTATGCGGTAAACGTCCGCTATCAGCGGGATTTCCGGTCTGACCTGGGGGCCCTGGGACGGGTGTTGGTGCCGGCCGCCGAGGGGAAGAAACAGATACCCCTGGCCCAGCTCGCCACCATCAAGGCGGCGAGCGGCCCCGCCATGATTCGGGATGAGGATGGTCTGCTCACCGGCTATGTTTACATCGACATCGCCGGCCGCGACCCCCAGGGCTACGTGCAGGAGGCCGCGCGGTTGCTCCGGAGCCAGGTGAAATTGCCGCCGGGGTACGCCCTCTCCTGGAGTGGCCAGTACGAAGCCATGCAGCGGGTCAAACAGCAGCTCATGCTGGTTGTACCTTTTACGCTTTTCCTGATCTTCCTGCTCCTTTACCTGAATACCCGGTCCATGACCAGGAGCCTGATCATTATCCTGGCAGTCCCCTTTTCGGCCGTCGGGGCCTTCTGGTTCCTTTACCTCCTGGGCTATAACATGAGCATCGCCGTCTGGGTTGGCCTGATTGCGCTCCTGGGGGTGGATGCGGAAACCGGGGTTTTCATGCTCCTGTACCTGGACCTGGCTTATGAGCAGGCAAACCGAGAGGGGCGACTCCGAAGCTTGCCGGACCTGCGCCGCGCCATTGTCGAGGGGGCGGCCAAGCGGATCCGGCCCAAATTCATGACCGTGGCCACCATGTTTCTCGGCCTCGTGCCCATCATGTGGTCCATGGGCGCCGGCTCCGACGTCATGAAACGCATCGCCGCCCCTATGATTGGCGGGATTTTCACTTCATTCTTATTGGAGCTGCTGGTTTACCCGATAATTTATGAGATCTGGAAATGGCATTTTGAGGTGAAAAAGCAAGTTTCTACTTAACCCCGGCAGCACAGGCGAACAACTAATCACCAAGGAGGCGGAGATGACCAACAAAAAGGCGATGCTGTATCTGATCTTAACCGTATTGGCCGTGGCTTTGGTTGCCAACCTAGGGCTGGCGCAACAGCCCGCTAAGGGTAAAAGCGCCCCGGGCGCCCCCGAGGGAGGGCCCCAAACCACCATTCAGGGCAAGATTATCTTTATGCAAAGTTATGGCGGCTACATAGTCGTCAGCGAGACGCCTCACGAAGAATACAAGATCATCAATGAGAACCCAAAAGTTCTGGCCGATCTGGCCAAACAAGATAAACCGGTGACCATTGAAGGGCGATTGCCGCGCGGTGCTTACCTTCTGTTCATTGAAAAGATCAACGGCAAAGCATATCGGGGGCAATAAGCCATGCAATGATTTCTCAAGAAATAAGAACCTAAACCTGTTATTAGGAGTAATTTAATCGGCCTTAGGGGCATCTTTCCCGAGATGGTTTATTACCATTTCGGAAGGATGCCCTTATTTTAAGGAGATTTTTGATTGCCATTTGCCTCTCTTACTGTGATTCCAGAGATACTTCGTGATCTTCTAGTGTTCAATGCAAAGGTGTGCCGATAACTTGCCAGGTTCCACAATTATCGCCAGACCGATAAGGTTTCCACTGAATATCGAATCTTGCTTGCCTCGCATCTTTTGGGCGGGAGGTGGGGCATGGTGTTTTCTAACCTTTTTTCCCACTCATAGGGGTAGTACTTTTGCTCAGAGCCGGATTTCCGCCCACCCCTTCCTGGAGGGGCTACTCCTTCCTATTTGACCAAGGATGCCACCGATATCGCTTGGGGAAGATCAAGGTCAAGCCAGCCGCTCAAGCCGGGGCAATTTCGAAAAACCCCCGGCTTGCGCCGGGAGAAAATGAGGTTTCAATCCTCACGGGGCCGGAGCCCGGTGCTTCTCACAGCCTACCGGAGGATACCACGGCCCCTTTTTCTTTGGCTTCCCGCCTTTCCGTCGGTATCTGGCAATTCAAGCCAGACACCCCCTGGACTGGGCCCCCGAAAGTTAACAAATTAGTTGACAACCAAATTTAAATATGGCCCAATGTTTCAGGACTGAATGGCAACTATTTGGCTATTTCCCATCGTTATCTTTCCGGACCCATCAGGATAAAATCACAAAGGGGTAGAGCTGATGCCAGAATTCGCGCCGGCGGGGTTTTGGAAGCGGGTGGGAGCCACCGCCATCGACCTCACCCTGATTTATCTGCTCACCGTCCTGGCTATCACCCTCCCCTGCGTGCTCTTCCAACTGACCCTGCCGCAGCCGGACTGCATTAAGGTGGCGGATGTTATCCTCTCTCTGACTGTTTTCCTGCTGATCGCCTGGCTTTATTTTGCCCTGGCCGAAAGTTCGGCCAGACAAGCCACGTTAGGCAAGCGAGCCTTGCGGATCATGGTCATGGATTATCATGGCCAGGGGATTTCCTTCTTTAAAGCCACGGTGCGTTTCTGGGGGAAAGTCTTTTCCGGCTTCTTCCTGGCTGCATCAATTTTCAAGAAGCAGGCTCTGCATGATGGTTGGACAGGTACCTTGGTGGTGACTAAGAGCGCCCTTTCCAAAGCCGGCAAGGTGGGTTGGCGCTGTGAGCCGGCCCCTTGAGGCCATCCCCACCTGTCCACCTTTGCCGAATTGAGTTCTCCCCGCCGTCAGATCCGGCGGCCAGCCCCCATCCGGCGAATCTCCCCAACCTGCCATAAAGCGCGGTCCGATTTCTGGGAACCGTATCCAGCCCACCAGGCCCATCAGGCATCCGGCCAAAATCCGGGGCCGTTCCCGGGCGCTCGACAGTTACGGGGGGTGGTGCCGCCAGCCTTTCCCCCAAACCCGGCCAACCGTAATCGCGCCCCAGGACCTTTGCCTTTGGGTGAGTCTGGTTTACTAAAAGGATAAATAACTTTATACTGGCTGTTACCTGCCCTTCAGGGCAGGCAAAGATCGTAATGGAGGCAGGCAACTGATGGCCCTGATGACACCCGAACAATTCGAAGCCAGTCTGGCAGGTCTCAAACCCCGGGTCTTTATGAACGGCAAAAAGGTGGACAACATCCTGACGAACCGGAACACCCGCACCGTGATCGAGGCCAACAAGGCCAGTTACGCCTGGGCCCTGGACCCCGAATATAAAGATATCATGAGCTGCTATTCACCCCTGGTGGACGAAGTGGTGAACCGTTACACGTACGTCAGCGCCAGCATTGAAGACCTGGTGAAAAAGGCCCAGGCCGGCACCTTTACCGCAGAGATGCTGGGGACCTGCATCTATCGCTGCGTGGGCTATGACGCCTTCCACGCCCTGGCCAGCACCACCTGGGAGATGGACCGGGACCTGGGCACCCAGTATCACCCCCGGTTCCTGGAATACCTGAAGATGGTGCAGAAAAAGGATCTCTCGGCGGCCGGCGCCTTGACCGAGCCCCGGGGCAACCGCAGCAAAAAGGCGATAGATTGGCCCGACCCTTATCTTTCTTTGAAGATCGTGGATCGGAGCGAAAAGGGCATCGTGGTGCGGGGCGCCAAGATCAACATCAGCGGCGCCTATGCCTCCCATGAACTGGTGGTGCTGCCCCAGGGGGCCCACTCGGACGCCGAGGCGGACTATGCCGTGGCCTTTGCCACCCCCACCGACGCCCCGGGGATCACTTACGTGTGCCAGTATTCGCCTTATTCCGCCGAGCGGGACCTGGCCGACGACCTGGCAGAGCTGGGCAATCCCCTTTATGGCCAGCGTGAGACCGCCATGGTCATCTTTGACAATGTCTTCGTTCCCTGGGAGCGGGTCTTTCATTGCGGGGAGTTTAAGTATTCCGGCCGGATGGTGAGCCGCTTCGCCCGCACCCACCGCATGACCTGCGGCGGCACCTGCAAGGTGGGTTTCATGAATCAGATTATCGGGGCTTCCAAGCTGATCCAGGAGTACAAAGGCCTGGACAAGGTCGCCCACATCAATGAGCAGTTGACGGAGATGGTGGTCTTGCGGGAGACCGGTCGGGCCTGCGGCCTGGCCGCGGCTCGCCAGGGGTCCGAGGATCCCCCCGGTTCCGGCGTCTTCCTGCCGGACGAGGCCATGGGCAACGTGGCCAAGCTGAACATCTGCAACGCCTTCTGGCGGGTCATGGCCCTGGCGGGGGATATCGGCGGCGGACTGGTGGTGACGATGCCGTCCCTGAAAGAACTGAAAAACCCGGAAGTCAAAGCCTATGTGGAGGAATTCTACAGCTTCGGCTCAGAAGAACCCACCGAAGATATCCTGAAGGTGCACAAGCTCCTGCAGCACTGGACCGCGGGCCAGCACGGCGTCGGCACCTGGCACGGCGCCGGACCGGTTCAGACCCAAAAGATCGCCCTCCAGCGGGTGATCAAATTCGACCATGAAAAGGAACTCGTCCGCCAGACCCTGAAACTCAAGGGCAAGGAAGAAAAGGAAAGCTAAAGTCCTGTTATACCGGGGGTCATCAGGCAGGTATTCTGGTAGCCGCAGGCTTTAGCCTGCGCCAGGGGGTGGTATCAGTCCTGGGCAACGCCGGCTGAAGCCTGCGGCTACCTTGATTCAGGCTAGTCATTCATGGGCCTTTCGGCCCACCCGTAAATTATGGGGCGGGCCTCCGTGCCCGCCTTGGGCACGATCTGGTGGTGCGCGGTGCGCACCCTACGTTCGAGCAATTCGAAAGCAGTCCTCGCAGGGGCACGGCTTGCCGTGCCCGTATAAAATGCCCTGCACGAACTTTTCGAGTTGCACATGAGACTGCGGCTCACCCGTAAACCATGAAAAATTCCGTCAGGCGGGCGTCCTCGCCCGCCACCCGCTAGATTTAATGGTGCGTAAGACGCACCCTACGCCTCAACTTTTCAGACCAGTACCGAATCCTTTCCTTGACCACAACCTGGCATCAGACCGCCTCCCGGCCTAAAAGCTCAGGTAAAATCCGATGGTTGGTTTATCTGCCGCTCACCCTGCCGTCGGCGATGCCGCCTGGGCTCTTTCTTCCATTTCCGTTAATATTCGCCTGCCTATAAAGACAGCCAGCAACAACATAAAATAAAACGCGCAGGAGGCTGCCAGAATTATTCCCTTAAAAATCAGGCGGTGCGGCGCCAATACGCCGACGGCCATCAACAAAATATCCACAGAATCAATTATGATGGAGAACCGGGCCAAATATAATAAGCACTTACCCCACCAGATGATTTTTCTCAATTTTACCAATCGCTTGGCCAGGAGCTCCGGACTTTCCCGCCCGCTGGCAAAAAGCTCGTGCCCTTTAATCCTCCAGGCAATTAACAGAAACAGCAACATCGCCCAGGTAATCAGACCGGTATAACCGAGGAAAATATCTAAAAAGGAATTCATTTATCTCTGCCTTGGATATGGATTGGATAAGGGCGCCTTCAGTCCCAAAAACCAACTGGCCTGGGATTCTTTGCCGAAAAGTATCATGAATATTTGGGTAAATATAGACAAAGGTCAATGAGAAAATCCCTGGTTTTCGCTTCCGAAGAGCCTTAGAGGAATTCCCTGATGGAGATGAGCCAGGTTGGCGAGGAGGATTTGCACCGAAATGGCAACCGGGCCCCATTCCCTGGCAGGAGGCCCCTCCCACCTCGGATAGGCCCGGGTTGGCAAGTCTAAGAAAAGCCAAAAAATTATCGGCTGGCGGGCCACCTTCCCCACGCCCGGCCGGCAATGGCAGAAAAGAACCAAATTTCTACCCGGCCATCCGCCCAGCCCTAAAGGTTGTTGGCAATCACCAGGCGCATGATTTCGTTGGTGCCTTCGTAGATCTGGGTGATCTTGGCATCCCGCATCATCCGCTCCACCGGAAATTCCTTGATGAAGCCGTAACCTCCCAGCACCTGCACCGCCTCGGTGGCGACCCACATGGCCACGTCCCCGCAATAGCATTTGGACATGGCGCTCATGCGGATCAACTGGGAGCTGAGGCGGCTCATGTCCTTGGGCTGCTCTTCGAACAGGGCGCAGGTTTTATAGAGCATTTGCCGGGCCGCTTCCGTCCGCATGGCCATTTCCGCCAGCTTGAACCCCACCCCCTGGTGTTTGATGATGGGTTTGCCGAAAGTCTCCCGCTCCCTGGCGTAGTTGACGGCGTATTCCAGGGCCCCGGCGGCGATCCCCAGGGCCTGGGCGGCAATGCCCAGACGGGAAAAATCCAGGGTCTTCATCATCACGTGAAACCCCTGGCCTTCCCCCGCCAGCAGGTTTTCCGCCGGCACCCGGCAGTCCTCGAAGACCAGCTCCACGGTGTCCGACCAGCGGATGCCCATCTTGTCCTCTTTTTTCCCCACGGAAAAGCCGGGAGTGCCCTTTTCCACCACAAACACGCCGGCACTTTTGTGGGGCGGCCCACCGGGGTCGGTAACCGAGTAGATGGTGAGGATCTCAGCCACGCTCCCGTTGGAGATGAAGGTCTTGGTGCCGTTCAGGACGTACGAGTTGCCGTCTTTCACCGCCCGGCAGCGGAGCCGGGCCACGTCAGAGCCGGCCGCGGGCTCGGTCAGGCCGAAGGCGGCCAATTGCTCACCGGAGGCCAGCTTGGGCAGGAACTTTTGCTTTTGCTCGGCATTCCCTGCCAGCATGATGGGGAGGCTCCCCAGTTCCTGCACCGCCGGCACCAGCCCGCAGGCCGCATCCACCCGGGCCAGTTCCTCCACAGTGATGGCCAGGGCCAGCATCCCGGCCCCGGGCCCCCCGTAAGCCTCGGGAAAGTCGATGCTGAGGAGCCCGTTTTCCCGGAGCAACTTCACCATCTCCCAGTCAAACTTGCCTTCCACGTCCCGCTTGGCGGCCCCCGGCTCCACCTGTTCCCGGGCCAGCCGCCGCACCATATCCTGGAGCATCTTCTGTTCTTCAGTCAGTTCGTATTGCATGGGCTGCTTCCTTTCCTTGAGTGTTCCATTATGCTTGCCAGTTCGTGTTTCAGTCAGAACTCAAAAAGAAATTGCCAATAAGGGCGAGGTGATCTCGCTCCTACAAGGCCGTAGAGGCGGGATCTCCCCGCCCAAGAGGCGCCACCCGGGCTCCCGATTACTTGCTGTAATCAAAAAAACCCTTGCCGGTCTTCCGCCCCAGGTGTCCGGCCCGCACCATCTTTCTGAGGAGCGGCGCCGGCCGGTACTTATCGTCCCCCAACTCCTGGTGCAGCCCCTCCATGACCAGGAGCACCACGTCCAGGCCCACCAGGTCGGCCAGGGCGAGTGGGCCCATGGAATGGTTGGCCCCCAGCATCAGGCCCTGATCAATGTCCGCCGCCGAAGCGATGCCCTCGGATAAGACGAAAATGGCCTCGTTCACCATGGGGATGAGAATCCGGTTGACCGCAAACCCCGGCGCCTCCTGCACCTCGATGGGGGCCTTGCCCAGCTTTTCCAGGAAACGCCTGGCGGTGGCGAAGGTGTCATCCGCCGTCAGACACCCCCGGATCAACTCCACCAGCTTCATTACCGGCACGGGATTGAAAAAGTGCACGCCGATGACCTGGCCCGGCCGTTTCGTCACTGCCGCCATTTCCGTGATGGAGAGGCCGGAGGTGTTGGATGCCAGGATGGCCTCGGGCTTGCAGATGGCATCCAGTTCTTTGAAAACCTCTTTTTTCAGCGCCATCACTTCCACCACGGCCTCGATGACCAGGTCGGCGCCGAGGGCGGCTTCCTTGAGGTCTATGGTGCCCCGGATGCGGCCGAGCACCGCCGCCTCCTCCTGGGCCGTGATTTTCTCCTTGGCCACGGCCCGATCCAGTTGCTTTTTGATCCCGGCCAGGCCTTTTTCGACAAACCGGTTCTCAATGTCGCGCAGGGTGACCGCGAAACCGGCCTGGGCGGCCACCTGGGCGATCCCCGCCCCCATGATGCCTGCGCCCACCACACATACCCGTTTGATCTCCATCGGAACCCCCTTATCGGTTGAGTAGCCTGTCACTGCGAGCTGATAAGCCGCGCCCGCCCGCTTCATCTTCAGAACATGCGCCCCTGCGCCTTTGCCGCACCGGGCCTTATAAAAACCACCCTGGCCTTTACCCTTATCCGCCCCTGCGTACCGGATGTAGGGCCGCACCCGCGTGTCCGCCCGCTTTGAGCGCCCACATGGGTGCGCCCCTACCAAAGCCAGCCAATAACTTTTCTAAGCAGTTGAACATGAACCTTGGGCCCACCCGTAAATCATGAAAATGTAGCGCCGCCGCCCTCGGCGCCGCAGGAACTGGACACCCGAGGGCGGGTGTCCCACATAGTCCCAGAAACTTTTCTAAGCAATTAAACATGAACCTGCGGCTCACCCCTGAATCATGAAAAGTTCGGCAGGGCGGGCCTCCGTGCCCGCCACCATTCGGATTTGGCGCGCGGTGCGCGCCCTACATTAACTTTGAACCTTGAACCTTGAACTTTGAACTTTTCAGACCAGCCTAATAAGTGCCTTGCCGGACCGGCGATTAGGAATATAATAATTTTTTTAAGGCAAGCAGCGCGGGCTGTGCCGGCCTCCGGGTGAATAACCCAATTTTCATAAAATGGCTGATAATGCGCCGCTTGTGGCAAAATATGTTACAGCTTGCGCTTCTGTCAAACCCGTTTTTCTTAAAGCAATTAGAAAAATTTTGTCTCAAATTAAGGTGAGCCCATGGTGAAAATCATCCTGATCCAGGCTTTGCCCGCCAACCGGCTGGAGAGCCGGGAGAACCTGGACCGGGCCCTAAAACTCCTGGCCCGCTGCCAGGGGCAGAAAGCCGATCTCATCTGTTTTCCGGAGTATTTCCCCTTCCAGGGTGACGCGGAATTGGCCCGGGCCGCCCGGGACCTTGAGGCTTACATAGTTGCCGGCCTGGTGGAAGAGGATCGGGCCAAGCGTTACAACACCGCCACCCTGTTCGACCGGCGGGGGAATCTGGTGGGCCGGCAGCGCAAGCGCACCCTGGGGAAACTGGAGCGCCGGGCCTTCCAGGTCGTCCCCGGGGAAACCTGGCAGGTCCTGGAAACCGATCTCGGGCGCCTGGGTCTGCCGGTGTGCATCGATTTCTGGGGGCAGCCGGAGGCCACCCGGCAACTGGCGGCCCAGGGGGCGGACCTCATGGTCAACATCGCCATCTTTCCCGTTCTTCGCCGCCACTGGCCCATGGCGGCTCTGACCCGGGCCTTTGACTATTACCTGCCCGTGGTAGGCGTCAACACCGCGGCGTTTGTGGGGGAAATCGGCGGCCGCCACTACCCCCACCAGGGAGGCTGTTCCTTTGCCATCCAGCCCCCGGCCCCGGCGGACGACCAGGAAATGGCCGGCCTGGTGAGGAACTGGGACAGCCTCCGGGATTGGCTGACGCTGCACGACAGCGAGGCAGAGGAGGTCTTTTCCGTGACCCTGGACCTGGAGGGCGCCCGCAAATGGCGGCCCCTGGTCCAGGAGCGTTTCGGCATCCTGGGCCTTTAAGGTCTCCGCCCTAGCTTGCCGTTGCTCGACAGCAGTCATTCGTGTGCCTGGGCTCAGACTAAAAAGGTTGGGCCTGGGATCTGTAGGGCGGGGGCTCCCCACCCTTACGCTGGGCGAGGAAACCTCGCCCCTGCATCTGATTATGTTAGCGTCTCCGAGACCTTGGCTTTCCATGAATAGTTTTCGCAGGGTGCGTCTCACGCACCATTAATCATCCTTCCGGATGATGCGAGCCAAGGTTTTTGGCGCGTAAGACGCGCCCTACACCGCGCAGAAATTGGTAAAAATCATGAACCACAATTATCTCCGCATTCGCAACGACAATCTTCAGCAAGCCTGGGCCAGATCACCCCAGGAGTTAGCCCGCTGTTTACCCGCCGCACTCAAGGGTGACGGCCTCCATTTCCAGGCTTTTGGCGAGCCCTGTCTCCTGACCAGAGAGGAGATAACCCTGGCCGGCCAACCCGCCGAAGGCCCGGAAGGCTTGCTCATCGCCATGTACGCCAAATCGGTTCCGGATCTGCCGGTGCAGATGACGCCCTTAAAGTCGTTCAAAGACCTGCCGGACAGTATGCCCTACCATGGCGCCTTCGCCGTCAACGCCGAAGGAATTCTCATCCCCCACGTCCCGAGGATCAACCTGCACCGGAAGACCATTGCCGCCGTCTTTTCCGGCCAGATCAACGCCGAGCCCCTCAGCGGCGACTTCTCCTTCACCCTCTATCCCCTGCCCCGGGTGCCGCTGTACTATATCTTCAATCAGCCGGATGAGGAGTTTCCCGCTTCCGCAACCTGCCTGTTTGCCGCCAATGCCACGGACTTTCTGCCGGTGGCCGGCCTGGCGGATGTGGCGGAATATACCGCCAAGAAAATGATTGCCATCGTGGCCGGGGAGTGATGGGCTGCGATAAAAACTCACGCAAAGGCGCCAAGGCGCAAAGAAGAAACTAAATAAACTGCCGCATCAAGTCATCCGTCACCCGATCCACATTCTCCGGGCCGATTTGGTGACTCCGGCAGATTTCTTCCACCTGGGACAGCCTGAAAGAATTTTCCAGATCGCTCAATCTGGAAAAGATGCAGGCCCGCCGGCCCACCCGGTAAAGGAATTGCCGCGGCGGGTCCAGGTCCAGAAAGGCCCGCACCACGCCCAGCATCCGGTCCCGATCTTCGGGCAGCTTCCCGTCCACTTCCGGCAGGAGATTCAAGATGTGATCGCTTTTGAGGACGCTGGTGATGCCGTGCAAAGACTCCAGGAACAGAGCCAATTCCTCGGCCATCTCCACGTCCGTGCCTTTCTCGAACCGGCCGGAGGCCAAATCGTCATACAAGGGGATGTGGTACGGGATGGCCAGGGTCCGGATGCGGATGAAATCAGGGTTAATCTCATTCAGGGCCGACGCGGTCTCCAGGGCGTTTTCCCGCCAGCAACGCCGCCCTCCCAGCCCCGGCAGGTAATATTCGGACAATTCCATGCCGGCTTTTTTCACCTTCTGCCCCGCAATGATCTGCCGCTTCTTGGTGGTCCCCTTGTGCACCATTTTCAGGACCGCGTCCGCCCCGGATTCCAGGCCGATGTGAATCCGGTTCAGGCCTGCTTCCCTGAGGGCCGCCAGTGCTTCATCCTCAATCCGGGCGACGGTGGTGGAGCGGGCGTAAGAAGTCACCCGTTTGATTTCCGGGAAGCGGCCCTTCAGGTGCCGCAAAATGTCGGCCAGGTCCCCAGGGTCGATGACCAGGCTGTTGGCATCCTGGAGAAATACCTGGCGCATGCCGCACCTGACCCAGTGCCAGGCCGCCGCCCAGGCGGCCCGGTCTTCCCGGACGGCGGTCTGGGATGAGGCCATGGCGCCCCGCAGTTGCAGGTGCTGCACCGCTTCATAAACTGCGTCGATATCCCGCTTGACGTGCTCTTTGGGCCGGACCGAAAACTCGGTGCCCTTATAGACCGGACAGAATTTGCACCGGTTCCAGGGGCAGTTCCTGGTCACCCGGAGCAGCAAGCTGTCGGCTTCGCTGGGAGGCCGGATGGGCCCCTGTTCGAAGCCGTGGTAGCCTTCATTCCTGGCGGCGCCGGCAATATCTTGGCTCATCTGGTCTGAAAAGTTCAATGTTCAATTAAAAGTTCAAAGTTAATGTAGGGTGCGCACCGCGCACCACTGGATCGAGCCGGTGGCGGGCGAGGACGCCCGCCCTACGAAATTTTCCTGATTTATGGGTGAGCCTAAGGCTCATGTTCAACTGTTCCGAAAAGTTCTTATAGGTCGGCCGTGGCGTAGGCCCATGGATGACTAGTCTGAAAAGTTTTAGGGCCCCTGCGGAAGGGCGCAGCACGCTGCGCCCCTACAGGAAATAAAGTCATTCGTAGACATAATGGTTGAAAGTTAAAGGCCTGCGAACCTTGCAACGTGGGTTAAGCTGTAAGCCGCAAGGACCAACAGCACAGAGCCACAACCAAGGAGGCAGGCCA
>Ga0315268_10000922_pt1 | contig 34244 bp, 40 predicted proteins | sample C1_top_MG_FD_204535 | JGI IMG/M metagenome (GOLD analysis project Ga0315268, IMG submission 204535) | Sediment microbial communities from Yellowstone Lake, YNP, Wyoming, USA - C1_top | ecosystem: Environmental > Aquatic > Freshwater > Lake > Sediment | place: USA: Wyoming | collected 2017-08-01
CTCTTTGCCTTCTTCACAGGTTTCCAAGACTTCCTAACAAAATCCGGGTACTCCGACGCTTTCTTGAGGCATTCCTTTAGAAAATTCGTCGTTCTTGGATCCGATGGATAGCCTGATCCGATGTCTCCATGGATCTCTGCTAGGAACGCGATTTCTCGGTCTCTTTCCACCTTCGCAATGATTGAGGCCGCTGAGACCACAGCATAGTTTCTGTCAGCATTGTGTTCAGAAATGATCTGTGGTCTGAAAGACATGCATTCTAGGATGTGGTATTTGAATCTGTCTTCTAAGACATCTGCGGCATCGACGAAAACCTTGCTTGGCTTGAGCGCTTCAATAACCTTGGCCATTGTCTGAGCTTCCAACCGGTTGAGTTTATGAAGTTTCCTTCCGCTTCTTACGGCAATGTCAATTTCCCTTGGCTGCAGCTTTGCCACATTGTAGTCTTGGGCCAATTTCTTGATTTCAACGGCAAGCGTCTCTCGCGTATGCGGGGACAGAAGCTTCGAGTCCTTAACTCCTAATTCCTTAAGCCTTGGCGAGTCGTCTTCTTTCACCAACACTCCTGCGATAACCAGTGGACCGATTGCCGCGCCTCGGCCAGCTTCGTCTAACCCAGCAATTAGCATCGATGATTCTTCCATTCAAAGCTATCCTGATTTCAAGGCTATAACACTTTATTCTCCCGAGGCGTTTGACAGGAAATCCAATGCTCTTGCAGTCAGGGCTTCATGCAGGCTTTGCCGATTTTCGGACGTGACCGTGTACACCTCAGCGTCTTCCCTCTTTCTTGTTTCATCGATCAACCTGTCTTGTGCCTTCCAGTGAACGATTCCGAGGACAAGCTCTCTGCTTTCAACAGCTTTCACGACGGCTTCCTTGAACTTTCCCGAGAACAGTTCCATAGGTCCGATCTCATCTATGACTATAATATCACAATTTGCGACCGCATTCGTTATTGCCTTGACACCGATATCGTCAAGGTCCTTCAGATTCACGCGATACTTGCCAACCTGTGGACCGATTTCTTGATCTGCGTGAGCAAGCCAGCCGCTCTTGCCACTGCCTAGGTCCATGATTTCGAAACCAACACGGCTTCCAGATATTCGGGCTTCTCGACTTATCATCCCACCTACGCTGTAGCCTCTAATCTTCAGAGCTTCGGCAACCTTCAGCAAGATTGTTGTCTTTCCCACACCCGGGCTGCCTGATAGGAGCAACAGACGTTTCTTCAACCCTTCGTTTCCTCAAACCAGAAGTCTAATATTGTCCTAAAAGGGTTTTTCGTAGACGTAATTGAGGAACAGTCAAAACATGGCATCTGATGTTTTTGATGCAGGTTTTCCAACTGAGATTATTGAAGAAGGCAGGGTCAAGATACTGGTGCCCAAGTTGAAGGCATTCGTGAAATTGCCCTCTGACTACGCGCCTTCGAAGGCTCCTGTCTTCTACAACCCAGTTATGGAGCTTAATCGTGATCTTGCTGTTCTGGCCTTGCAGGCGTATCAAAGAATGGTAGATCAGCAGATCTCTGTGTGCGAGCCTTTAACGAGCTGCGGGTTGAGAGGGATACGTTTTGCAGTTGAAGTTGAGGGCGTTAAGAAAGTTGTTATGAATGATATCAACGAAAAAGCCTATCGACTTGCGACTCATAACGTGAAAATGAATGAGCTGACTGACAGAGTTACCGTCAGAAATGAAGAAGCGAATTTCCTGTTAGATAATTACAGTGCTCCGCACAGGCGGTTTGACGCGGTAGACATAGATCCTTTCGGTTCTCCGGCGCGTTTCCTTGATTCTGCCATTCGAGCCTTGCGCGACGGAGGTTTGCTGGCTTTGACAGCGACTGACATGGCGCCATTGTGCGGCGTCCATCCGAGAGCGTGCATCAGGAAATACGGTGGGAAACCATTACGAACCGAGTATTGCCACGAACTGGCTGTGAGGCTTCTAACGGGTTGTTTGGCTGTCACGGCTGCAAGGTATGAGATGAGCGTGAACGTGGTTTTCAGTCACCGTGCGGAGCATTATGTGAGAGTCTATGCAATCGTAAAGTATGGGGCGAAAAACGCCGATGAAAGCTTGAAAAACATGGGATACCTTCTACACTGTTTTAGATGCTTTCACCGAGAGGCCGTAAAAGGCCTGTTTACCGTTGAGCGACGCGGAAAGTGCAGTGAGTGCGGTTCAACGTTGAGTCTTAGCGGACCGATGTGGCTGGGCAGACTGCTTGACTCGGAGTTCTGCGATTTGATGAAGAAAGAAGCAAAAGAGAAGACGCTCAGACTTGGTGAAAGAATAAGACGGATGCTGGCTTTGGCCAAAACCGAGGTTGAAGCTCCTATATCGTATTACGTGGTTGATAAGTTGTGCGATGCTTTGAACATGCCTGTTCCATCAGTTAAGAAGGTGGCTGAAGCTCTCAGAAAACGTGGCCTTCAGGCTCATTTAACATCCTTCAATCCAAAGGGCATAAGGTCAAATGCTTCAGCCTCAAACATCAAAGAGATTCTGGTCAAGTTGAACACTGACAGTTCCAGGTGAGAATGAGTCTTACATGAGAGTCATTTTTAGCGTCCAGACAGAATTCTGAATAAGCCGATTGAATTGCTGGCTGACAAGTTTGTCAGGGCTCAAGCACGCAGGGGTTGTAAAAGAAAGGGGAAGGTTCGTTATGCGGTTAAGTGATGTAACTGACTACGGGGGCACTGGAGGTGGCGGTGCAGGTGGTGGTGCAGCTTGGCGAGGGACGCCGCTGGGTTTCATGGCGGAGGCTATTATCAGGATGATTGAGCCTATGAATCCTATGTAGGCACTCAGTCCGACGTACTGCAAAGGTGATCCGATGTCCGGTATGCCACTGAGTATTTCGTTGATAGCTATCATGGCGCCAATCCAGCATATGATACCGAGTATTCCTGCAGCGAGGGCGATCTTGCGTCTTGCGATTGATACGAGACCCAAGACTATTGCTAAAGGGTACAGTATTATCGTCAATAGGATTCCAATAGATCCGGCTGATACACTAGCAGCCCCCGCACCAGTTTCTACCGTTTGACCAAGCGAAGCGTACAGGTTCAGCAGGCTGTACCAGAACGAGAAGTCGAACAGGCTAGCTGAGATCAAAGGCAGAAAACCAGAGATCATGAAGACAATGGTCCCGACCAATGCAACGATTTTCCAATTGTCCCAATTCTCACCTATTCGGAACAAGGTTTGTGATCGAATTGTTCTTAAGCTTTGCCATTCACCATTAAAGTGATTTTGCGGGTTTGTCTGGTTGAGTTGCGTTTCCAATGCGGGGCCCTACATCGTACATCGATTTTTGAGATACACTTCTCCTCGGAGTTCAGTTAGCATTCAGAATGCGGCAAGATACTGCTAAATTAAGATATAAAAAGTCCAGACGAGTGCATAATCGCTTGATACCCATAATACGAACTGCGGATTCATATTCTGTTTTCATAACTCAGTTAAAGCCGGACGGCTTTTTCTCTTCGTAAGAGTAGGAGGAGAAGTCTTGAAACAAGTTGTACGGTTTAGGGATAGAAGAGAGTTGAAATCTAAGATGTTGAAGGCTTTCAGGAAAAACGTGGTGACGCTGTCTGATGAAATGCAAGAGATACTGATGGACGATTTGGTGACAGCTTTTCAGAGTCGAATGAGTGTATTATCCAGAGTGCAACAGAAGCGCGGCTTCAGACCATAACCATTCTTTTAATTGGTCATGATTAAAGAAAGGCAATTCCTGAAGCATCCACTCTACAGCCCTCTCAGGGATCTCAGACTAGGTTTCCAAAATAGCGCTGTACTTTGTTCCTTTTGGTTGCACGGAGACGAACATGTCCTGTTTCAACACGGGCCTTTGAGCGATGAGTCGTTTAGACGTGTATTGGTATCCACATTCACATTTGAACCCTGAAAACTCGTTTGAATGACCGTTGATGATCGGTTTGACTCTTGAGATCGGAGCGCAGCATCCAGTCTGTTGTTTGTGTATTTTCCATAGAATAACAAGGTCATCCAGTGTCAATGGGTCCAGTTTTTTGGCTTTTGTGAGGAACCAGAAGCAGTATGCGCCGAAGCCAAACCAAAGTAGCCACATTATGAAATCTAGCATTGTACCATGCCGCCAATAGTTGCTGAACCTATAGAGTCTGGATTATTTAACGTGTATGAACTGGGAAAATAGATGCTTGGTATTTGAAAATCCGAGTATAGCGCGATACGCGGTTGTTCTGATGACGGCTGTGGTTCTAGGAGATATGTTATGTATAACCGTGTTCGGCTTGTTGTGTTTGGCACCCCCTCCCCCCTGTTTTTTCCAAGCGCTTTAATTCGACTCGCTTTCATATCTAAGAACAGACTATGCAGAAGCGGCGGTTGTTTCAGAAAAAAAGGAATAGCCTAAGTAATAGAACATTTACTTGTTACTATTTACATTGGGTGTTGGGGGTGCCGTGAAACTCAAATTCGTTATTGCTTCAGCTTGGCCCTACGTTAATTATACTCCGCACTTGGGTACAGTCATACACTTCTTGGCCGCTGATGTTGCGGCGAGGTATTATCGGTTGAAAGGCGAAGACGTCGTTATGGTCAGTGGTTCAGATGAGCATGGGACGGCTTCTGAGGTTGAGGCGGTTAGGCTGGGTGTTTCCCCGAAGGAATTGACGGACAAGAACCATGCGAAGGTTGTTGATTCGCTCAGTAAGTGGGGTTTCTCGTTTGACAATTACACTCGCACGGAGAACCCGGTGCACAAGGAATTCGTGCAGAAGCATTTGATGAAGATTTACGATAACGGGTACATTTTTACTCAGGAAACCGAGATGCTATACTGCCCAAAGTGCGAGCGTTTTCTGCCGGACAGATATGTCGAGGGAACGTGTCCTCACTGCGGCTATGAACGTGCGAGGGGCGACCAATGCGAGCAGTGTGGAAGACTGCTGGAAACCACGCTGCTGGTTGAGCCTTACTGTGCAATCTGCAAGAGCAAGCCCGTTTTGAGGAAGACCACGCACTGGTACTTTGACTTACCGAAGCTTTCTGGGGAAATAAGCAGTTATCTGAAAAACAACAAGCAACTGCCCAGCAACGCGAAGAACTTCAGTTTGAGTCTTCTTAAAGAGGGAATCAAGCCCCGAACAGTCACAAGGGATGTAGCATGGGGAATACAGGCACCTTTCCCTGGAGCTGAGAACAAGAGGATCTACGTTTGGGTTGAAGCCGTCCTAGGCTACGTTTCGGCAACGATCGAGTACTTCAAGAATCGGGGCGAACCTGAAAAGTGGAGGGAATACTGGTTCGACAAAGATGCTGAGAGCCTGTATTTCATTGGAAAAGACAACATTCCCTTCCACACGATAATCCTTCCGGCCCTGCTCTTGGCTTCAGGCGAAGCCTACAATCTGCCCTGGAACGTGTCAGCAACAGAATTCATCCAGTTCCACGGTGAGAAAGCCTCGAAAAGCCAGAGAATCGGCATATGGATAGACGAAGCGTTGGAACTTTTCCCCGCGGACTACTGGCGCTACTTCCTGACCGCGACGAGGCCGGAGACAAAAGACTCGAACTTTTCATGGGAGCAATTCATTGAAAGAATCAACGCAGACCTGAACGATACCTTCGGTAACTTCATCCACAGAACACTGACCTTCATCTACTCGCAGTTTAACGGTGAGGTTCCGAAAGCGGAAGCGCTTGACGAAGAGGCTGAGCACACGTTGAAGACCTTGAAAGAAAAGGTGGAGACGGTTGCTGAAGAAATCGAGGCCTGCAAGCAGCAGTCTGCAGTGAACACGTTGATCAGCATAAGCCGGGTTGGAAACCAGTACCTGAACGAGAAAGAACCGTGGAAGCTCATCAAGAAGGACAAGGCCAAGGCTGCCAATATCCTTAACGTTGCGGCGCAGTTTGTCAAGGCGCTAGCGATTGTTTCGGCTCCGTTCATACCATTTTCCGCAGAAGAAATCTGGAAAATGCTCAAGCTCCCGGGAAAAGTCCATGAACAAGAATGGAACGAAGCCCTGAAACCGCTACCGTCCAATCACAAGATAGCTAAGGCAAAACCATTGTACAGCAAGATAGACGCCGACGAAAAGGAATTGGCGGACAAGCTGGAAAAGGTCAGGAAAGTCCTTGAGAAAGCCGCATAAGGTTGCGGTACGGCTGTGAAAGGTTGCAGTTGAAAATTGACTTGCACGTCCACAGCTACTATTCTGCTGACTCATCGATCACGCCCGAAGAGCTGGTTTTCTATGCTAAGAAACGTGGGTTAGACGGTGTTGCAGTGACAGATCACGAAAGTCTCGATGGAGCGTTGAAAATAGCCAAGGAAGCGGATTTTCTAATAGTTCCGGGCATGGAAGTTGCAGCTGTAGGGGGGCATGTTGTTGGGCTGGGCCTTCGGCAACCTGTAGCCTCTCATCTGGGGGTGGATGAGACCGTGGACAGGATTCATCGAAGCGGAGGTATCGCAGTGGCTTGTCACCCTACGGGTTTTCTTAAAGGCGGGTTGGGAAGTCGTGTTAGTTCAGGGTTTGATGCTGTTGAAGTGATAAATTCTTCAGCAATTCCTTTTGGCTATTCGGTGAAGCGGAACGAGCGGATTGCATCAGCTCTGGGAAAACCGCGGGTCGCCGGCAGCGATGCTCACTACGGTCCGGAAATCGGTTTAGCCTACACTTTAGTCAATGCTGAGTCAAACGTGGAAGAAGTCGTGAAAGCGATAAGCAAAGGCCTGTGCCAGCCTTTCGGCGGAGCGACACCGTTGAGCCTAAGGCTGAGGAAAATGATTGCGGTTCACATGAAAAAATCGCAGATGCGAAAATAAGGAAAAGAGGAGTTGTTAAAAGTTTTCCATCTGGTAGAGGTCGAGCTTTATGCCTAGTGGCTTCTCAGGTTCCGCGTAGGGCTCCATGTTGTAAAGGTGTGGGGCGATCGTTCCGAAGCCGCTTAGGATGTGCGGTGAGTTTACGCCTGTCATGACGAGCGTGACTTTCAGTTTACCGTCTTGCACAGGGTTGACTCTTGCACCCCAAATCACCAGCGCGTTGCAGTCCATCATTTCGGTCACTATTTCTCCAACGCGGTTTGCCTCTTCAATCGTCATTTGGCTGTCGCCCGTGACGTGAATCAGGGCACCTGTTGCGCCGGCGTAGTCCACGTCCAGCAAAGGTGTTCTCAGAGCGTTTCGCACTGCTTCTTCCGCTCGGTTGGGCGCGTCTGATTCGCCCACGCCAACAACGGCAACTCCTCCTCGGCTCACGATGGTTTTGAAATCTGCAAAATCAAGGTTTATCAGGCTTGGTGTTGAGACCGTTTCGACGATGCCCTTGATCATGTTTGCCAAGACTTGGTCTGCAACACGGAAAGCCTCGCCTATAGGTAGCTGGGGCACAAGCTGCATGAGCTTGTTGTTGTCGATCACCACAACGGTGTCGCATTTCCTGCGCATCTCAGTCAACGCTAATGCTGCGAATTCGTTTCGGCCTTTTTCAATACGAAAAGGTGTGGTTACAACGCCGACGGTTATCGCTCCCTTTCTTCTCGCAATTTCTGCTACAACGGGAGCAGCGCCTGTGCCTGTTCCGCCTCCTAGACCTGCGGTTACGAATGCTACGTCGACGTCTGAGAGCAGATCCTCAATCCGCTTTCTTGATTCTTCTATTGCGGCTCTGCCGAGCTTCGGGTTGCCCCCGACGCCGAGGCCCTTGGTGAGTTTTTCCCCTATCAAGATTTTTCTGTTAGCCTTTGAAGCATTCAAGTGTAAAGCGTCGGTGTTTATCGCAATACTTTCTGCACATGTTATGCCTGCCTCCATCAGTCGGGTGACCGTGTTGTTTCCTGCTCCTCCAACTCCGATCACGGCTATGTGGCAGTAGCCAGGCTGTCTTATGCCCTCCCCGTTCGTGTCGTGCCAAGTATATTTCAACGCGTGCTCTGCAGGGTGCATCTTAGTCAAGTCTGTCCTTCCTCCAAAGCTCGTCATTGATCAAGTCACGGATAGCTACGCGAATGGCCTCAGCTCGGTTAGGATAAAACCTTTCACCGACAAGCTGATCCAAAGCCTTAAGATAAGTTTCGGGGACGTAGAGTGTGATTAACTTCAATTCATCTCCCTCCGGGTAGACATCAGAAGACCCTTGGGCAACTTATACTTCCTTATAACATAAGGCAAATATGTTTCAAACATGTCAGACCTGGCCCTTTTAAAGCTTGTCTAGATTCTGTGTCAGGTTTCTGTAAATTCTGTTCTCCGGCAACCCTTACGTTTTTATTGCTTGTTAATGCATTTAATGTGTCGCGATGGGGAACTATGCGGGTTTTCATTAAAAGTTTTGGCTGCTCCACAAACTTGGCAGACGGCGCGGTCTTGAGCGGTTGCTTGGGCCGTGCCGGGCACAACCTCGCTAGTTCTCTTCAAAACGCTAACGTAGTTATCTACAACACATGTGCGGTCAAGGGGCCGACGGAAAACCGCATGATAGAAATGGCCAAGCGTGTCCCGAACGACAAGAAATTGATTATCGCGGGATGCTTGCCTCTGATCAATCTTGAAAGATTGCAGAGAGAAGTGCGGTTTGACGGAGCTGCAGGGCCCGCTACTGGCCAGCGAATTGTTGAGATCGTGAACCGCGTGTTGAAGGGCGAGAAAGTCGTTATGCTTGAGTCTGATGCCGCTGATAAGCCTGATCTCAGGCTTCCGCGTTCGCGGCTAAGCCCGGTAGTAAGCATTATCCCTATTAGTTATGGCTGCTTGGGAAAGTGCGCTTACTGCTGCGTGGTTTTTGCCAGAGGCCAGTTGAGAAGCTATGGTGTTGAAGAGATCGTTGAGAGAATGAAAGAGGATTTACACACGGGCTTGCAGGAGTTCTGGCTTACCTCACAGGATACTGCCTGTTATGGAAGAGACATCGGCACGAACTTGGCCGAGCTACTCGATGCGATTTGTAGGGTCAAAGGTAACTTCAAGGTACGCGTGGGCATGATGACGCCTAACCACATTGTAGACATTCTAGACGATCTGATTCGGGCATTTCGAAGTAAACATGTATTCAAGTTCTTGCACCTGCCCGTGCAGAGCGGCGACGACACAGTGCTGAAGCGTATGCGGCGATTCTATTCGGTGAATGATTTCAGAAAGATAGTAAACACCTTTCGAGTCAGTTTTCCGAAGCTGGGTTTGGCCACGGATTTGATATGTGGTTTTCCAAGTGAGGATGAGGAAGCTTTTGTGCGAAGTCTGAAACTGGTTGAAACAATCCAGCCCGACATAGTGAACGTTTCGAAGTTCTTTGCAAGGCCGAGAACGGCAGCTGCTGCTATGGAAAGGGAATTCGTTCCGTTGTTGGAGATTAAGCGGAGAAGCGCCTTAGCAGCGGCGTTAGCCAAGAAGGTGAGTTTTGAGCGGAATCAGAATTGGGTCAGGTGGAAGGGTCAAGTTCTGTTTGATGAGGTGGGCAAGGTTTCAGGTTCCTGGGTTGGCAGAAACTGCGCTTATAAGCCGATTGTTGTGAAGAGTGCTGACGATTTGCTTGGGAAAGTCTTTAAGGTAAAGGTTCTGAAGCCCTTTCCGACTTATCTTCAGGGGGAGATTGTTGAATAAGTTATTTATGTCAATTCGTTCATATTCTGTCTTAGAGGCTGGAGCGTTTGGCTGAAGAAAATGCTGTCGAGATCGGCCGTATAACCCACTTCTTCTCGAAGATCAGCGTCGCAGTCATAGAACTTAAGGCGCCCTTGAAAGTGGGGGACACGATCGTCGTCAAGGGACCGACAACGAATTTTGAACAAGTCATCGATTCAATGCAGATCGAGCATGAAAATGTGCAGAAGGCTGAACCTGGACAGAGCATAGGCTTGAAAGTCGTAGAACGTGTAAGAGAAACAGACTTGGTGTACAAGAAGCTTTAGCAATCTCCTTTTTCTGTTGTTTACCTAAGACGGCTGCTCCGCGTCCGTCGTACGTCCGCTTCCCAGATAGTTTCCGCCCTTTGTGTTGCAAGAATGGCTCAATTAGTGGGTGAATAGGAACGGGCTAGAGGATAACTGATGTGGATAAGCTTGAAGAAGCCATTTTCGGGCTGAAATGTAGGATTGTTCGGAAAATCGGAGTTCGCCAAAAGCCTAGTTCATCATTCTATTTGATGAATCTCAAGATGTAATCATTCACCGTCTGCAGAAATGACTCTTCCAATTCTATCCCATAATGCTCTGCGAGAACGAAGACTATGTAGAGGAGATCTGAAAGCTCGGTGGCTAACATTTCTTTTGCTTTAGGCTTATCCGGCGGCTTGAACCCTTCCAACCCCTTGACCACGGCAGCCACTTCTCCAGCTTCCTCAAGCAAGTCGGTTACCATCACGAAAGGCGTCCAAGTCTTACCACGCCCAGGGTCAAGCACGTCGTTGATTTTCCTGAAATTCTTCCAGCAAAGATGTTGCGCATCACGCAATGTGACAGACATAAGGCTCACAACTACCGATGTAAGAAAACTGACCTAATAACGGTTCTCTGAAACATAGTGCTGGGAGCATCGTTCATGATCTGTCTGATCTCGTCCATGCAGAACAATGGCATCTTTTTTGCTACAAATCTCAATCAACGATTTCATTTCCTAAAAATAGTAGACTCGCCAGGTGAGAACTAAATGAATCCGCAAGATTTTTCTATGAATTGGTTGTCTAAGTGTAATAGGTCATGAAATCGTGACACCTAGAGTGCGGCTGTTCGTGCAAATAGAGCTTGGAGTGATAGAAGGACAGGCCACGCAGAGCGTCATTCGCACGCGCACTCAATAGTTGAAGAGGAAGAAAAGCATGACGGAGGAGGTCAAGCGCCCGCTCAGCAAAAACCAACGAAGGATATTGGACATCCTTGGGAAATATCAAGAGCTGACAGCAAAAGACATAGCTGAGATTTTGTGGGCACGGGATATAGGTTACAAGACACCAGAATACAGTTCGGTTCACCGGAGTCTCACAGCTCTTTACAGGAGGGGTCTGGTGCTGAAAGTTGGGGGTCAATTGAAATGGCGGAGGAACAAAAAGATTCGACAACCCCCATTTTCAAAAAAGTCCCGCTAACTCTAGTGCCAGGAGTAGTTCTCGCTGTCTATCCGTTGTCGAAGCTTTGACGCGATTGAATGGTAGCATCCCGCTAACAATGAATATGCCTGTAGACGAGATTGAAATGGTTTCTTGTTTTGTTTGAAGACCAAAATCGCAACTATTGAGTTTCTGATAACTTCAGTGTCAGGCCTAGTGCAAAAGCGTCACAAATAGCCAATAGACAACCGTTCCGAATCTCGATTTTACGGAATGATTTCGCAACCGTTGTATCTCATGTACTCGAAGTCTTTCCGCTGGACTCTTCCTTCAAGAATAAGTCTTCTTATCTTTGGCATCTGCTCTGAGACTGCATCTATCAAGTTGCGCACGGTGCCGCATACCTGACTGTATGCTTCAGGACCCCAGCGCTTCGTCACGTTCGCGTACAGGCAGCGTCCTCCACACAAGTTAAAAGCATCGCATTCCGTGCAAGGCTTACCCACAAAGACTTTCCTCAACTTAAGAGGGTCTGCACTACTAATGTGTCCTAGGTAATAATCTTTCATACCCCACATGGTTGGACATGGAACTATGTAGCCGTCCGTCTGTATTGCATAGTTTATCCATCCTCCTCCGCAACGCAGAAAGCTTCTGTCTTCGCCTGAGAGAAACGATTCGGCTACACCGGTTAAGGGATAAAGACGCAAAACAATTCCGTTTTTTTCCATGTTATCAACCCAAAACTTGGTTAATCTGCGGATACCCGGATTGTAGCTCTCGTAGCTCCAATGCCTAAAATCTCTTCTTGCGAAATCGTTTTTCCAAAATCCCGCATTCAGCTGCCAGTGCACTGAAGAGAATGAAAATTGGTCATTGTTCAGGAGCCATTCGACCTGCTTCTGTATGTCAGTCTGCTCCATAACGGTCATTCTGGCAATCAGCTCACCATGAAAGTCGTTCTGCTTAATCAGCTGTAGGTTACTGATGACTTTCTTGAACGTCCCTCTTCCTCGGTAAAAATCAGTCAGTGCCTCTTCCCCGTCTATGGAAACCAGGATCGTATGGAACCGGTTAACATACTCTGGTTCGATACGGTTCAAAAGTAGGCCGTTCGTTTGAATCATGAAAAATCTGGCCCTAACATTATCCATGATCTGCTTGATCTCGTCAACGCAGAGCAACGGCTCTCCACCATAGAACGTCAAAACACAATCATTGTCTCGTATACAAAGCTTGTCCAGCAAAGCAACATCGTAACTTATCTTCCTTGGAAGGGAATAATCAACTTCGAGCCCTGCGAAATCCTCATCCATGTCGTCAAATGCTTCGCCAAAGCAGTATCTGCACTGTGAATTGCATTCGGTGGTCAATATCACATGAAAGAACATGCCCTTCTCAACTCAAAGGAACAAGTCTAAGAGTATCACGTCATTGATTAAGCTTAGCGCTCTTCCTACAGAGCCAAATAACCCCGAGCATGTATGGCTATACGAATAATATTCTTTCCGACCGCTGAAATACAAATTCGTTCGTGAGCCTCAGTCTTGGCCTCGGTCTTCTCCACACAACGAACTCATTTGAATTCTAAAACCATTGCATCCAGTTCTAGACGTTTCTCAAATCTCAATTTTTTCATCGCAGCGATCAGTTCGGGTTTTCTCATGGAGGCCATTCCGACGACTTTCGCGGTTCCCATTCTCTTAATTTCGTTGGTCCCGGCATTGATCAACATTTCTTCTACTCCTTTTCCCTTCATCGCAGGGCTAATGTGCACATTGGCAATTCGTCCAGCCTCTTCAGGAGTTGTGCACGTTGCCTCAGCGTATCCTATCACACGCCGATTGCGCATGGCAACCATTCTGGTTCTTGTAGAGAACTGGAAAATCTTCTCGAGAAAGGCAGCCTTCAGGTCACTTTTCTTAAAATCAAAGATGTCAAGATGTTTGGGGTCCTCAGAGGATCTTACCAAGTCGTAAACTGCATTAACGTGGCTTTTGCCAAAGCTATCGATTTCAATTCCTTCAATCTTCTCAGGTGAAAGGACAGAATCTATATTCGCAATCAAATGTGCAATCCTTTCAAAATCCTTGAATCCTAGTTTCATGTAGAGACCTTTCGCTGGCAGATTCTGAGGTATGACGTGCAAGACTGCTCTCTCTATCTTCTTTCTTTGAGCATATTCCAAGCTGCTCTCAACGAGTTTCCTGGCTATGCCTTGTCTTCTAAAGCTCGGATGCACCATGACAGTTGATATATATGCCATCTTTCCTTGTTTGGTGATCATGGTGGTGCCGACGACCTTTTTGTCAACTTCGGCTACGAGCAGCTTGAAAGGCTCTCTTCCAAACATTTCGAACAGACCAAGCAAAATTCGACCGGGAATTCCGAACATCTGATCAACCATTTTTCTAATGTGATCTGCGTCAAAGCCTGTTGACTCAAATTCCTTGGAGAAAGACAGACGAGCAACGTCCAATACGTCACACAGGTCAGTTTTGCGGAAATCCCTGATCAGAACAGGACGGATGAGTTCGCTCATTAGGTTGCTCTCCACTTTCTCTGTTACCAACAACCACACTTAATCTTGAAGTTTTCTCTCAGTTCCTTTTGCGTTCTCATCGTCCTCTTTAAGAGGTCTCTTTTTGCATTACCTTTCTGGAAGAGTTATTTGGGCGACCCAAAAAGAAAAGACAGAGGAAGGGACAACTTTGTTGCAGAGGCGCGGATCACTTGCAAGAACGCTATGTTCGCATCGAAACAATCGATCGATCGAACCAGTTCTTAATCAGGCGTAAGGCGAGCCGTGAACAGGAAAGATGTCAATAGCGTAACCTTCAAATTGCTCCCACTCTCCAAAAGTATAATTACAGAAAAATCCTCTCTAGAATTGATTTATAGGGGGACCAAATGAACTTGAGAAAGGATATGACTGCTTCGATGAAAGGAATCTTGACGATTCTGGAAAAGAAAAGCACAAGAGCCCTTGATAAGGCGAAGGAACAACTCTTCATACCCGAAATCAAAAATAGTAAATTGCATCAGGCACTAGCGCATTACGCGAAAAACTGGGATGACACCCTTCACCCAGGCATAATGGCCATTGCTTGCGAAGCAGTTGGCGGAAATGATGATGATGTCTTATTAATGCAAATTCCCATGCTGCTTCTCACGGCGGCAATCGACATACATGATGACGTACTGGACGGCTCAAGAGTCAAGAACGGAAAACCTACGGTTTTTGGCAAGTTTGGCGAAGGAGTGGCTCTGCTTCTTGGAGATGGACTGCTGTTGAAAGGTATGACTGTTGCCTGCAAAAACGTGGAAAAGATACCAACCGAACATATGAGAGCTATCATTTCAACCATAGAAACTGTATTCGTAGAAGCTGGAGATGCTCACACGTTAGAGCTTGATTTTAAAGGAAAAGCCAACTTAGATCCGAAGGAATGTTTTGATGTCATAAAGAAAAAGTCGTCCATCCTCGAAGCTCACACTCGAATCGGCGCTATTGTTGGAAATGGTACGATGAACCAGATTAAGAATTTGGGGGAATATGGTAGAATACTTGGAACATTGATTACTTTAAGGGACGAATTTATAGACATGTTTGAAATTCAAGAAATAAGCGATCGAATTAAGAATGGCTGTCTGCCGCTTCCTATGATCTATGCCTTCAAAAACACCATGCAAAAAAATAGAATAATGAAGATCCTGTCAAAGAAAGAACTCTCGGAAAAGGACGCAGAACTAATTGCCGATATTGTCTTCGAGAACCACAGGGTTGAACACCTCAAGCAAGAGATGAAGAATCTATCAGAAATGGCGATACATATGGTTTCTGGTTTGGGGGCGAAACAATTACTTTGCTCCCTACTGCAGGCGTCACTCGAAGATATATAGAAAAAAAGGTGTTGTTTAACTCCACCTAAATCGAGTTGGCTTCGTCCTTTTTGGAGATTTCGTACCTTGGGTTTTCATCTTCCCCTACTCCTCTGAACTGTATTTATGTTCAACAGTTTGCTTAAAAGCTTTGCGCTTAACGAATTGGAGACAAACATGTAGTTTAGAGTTCGATTAATGACAAAAGGTTTTAAGCGGTACTCACATAAAAGGCTCTGAGCTAGCAATGGTAATGGAGTCAGGCTCGATTCGCAACCTTTTTACATCAAAGGGATTTCTAGCTGGTTTTATCATTGTAATCAACACGTATTCTTGGTTTTTCCCTTTGTACATCTTCTTTGAAGGGACCTTGAATAGCATAATAGCAGAATACACAACTTTTGAATATATCATCGGCGTTCATTACCTGGCGGCTCTTGTTTCTGCTTTCGTGGGTGTATTTGTCGTAAACAAGAGCAACAAGCGGGATCACATTTTGATTTTATGGATGCTGATAGGGATAGCCGCTTCCCTATCGTTGACTCTTGTGTCGTCAGCTACCAGTCATTTCTATCTTTACCTTATTTCGTTTCTTCTGGGAATCTCGTTGGGGCTCGGCTACCCCTCATTCTTGGCGTACTTCTCAGACTACAACAATGAAAATATAGGAAAACGGGCGGGAACGACTTTTCTCGTGTCGGGTCTAGGAATCCTGATTGCAGGATGGGCAACCGCCTGGCTCCCGTTTGCCATAAGCATTGCAATTTTCGCTATATGGAGATTGGTTGGTTTTGTCTTTTTCATCTCTATACGACCAAAGGAAAAAAAAGAGATTGTGAGAAACGTTTCATACACATCGATACTTGAACAGCGAGGGTTCATCCTCTATTTTGTTCCATGGATTATGTATTGTGTAATTAACTATCTCGAAGCTTCCCTGTTGAAAGGTTTCTTTGGGCCAGAATTTTCATATTTCGTTCCCATAGCGGAATTTGGGATCGGAGGAATTGTGGCACTAATAAGCGGTTATCTTTCTGATATAATTGGTCGCAAAATAGTGATTGCCTTTGGCTACGTTATGCTTGGCATTGGTTACGCACTCTTGGGACTCATTCCGAACAACGTAATTTCATGGTATTTCTATGTGGTAGTTGATGGTACCTCACTAGGGATATTCGCCTTCGCTTTCTTTATGGTCATATGGGGAGAATTGGCTGCAGACAAAAGCAAAGAAAAATACTACTTGTTGGGCGGAATGCCTTATCTGATCCTCAGTTATTTAGGCATAGCCGCTAAGCCATATACTGAATTCATTCCAGTTTCCTCGGCTTTTTCATTAGCTGCATTCTTCTTGTTCGTGGCTGTTTTGCCTTTGATGTACGCTCCAGAGACCTTGCCTGAAAAGAAAATGAAAGACAGGGAGCTCAAGCAATATATCGAGAAGGCCAAAAAGGCTAAAGAAAAACAAACTTGAGCATGCGCTCGATAATATCATAGACCTAGCGACGTAACTGCCATGTCAAGATGCGACGTGGAAATGCGTTCATTCCTGGTTATCTTGGAAAATATCAGCAAAGGTCATGTATATCAATAGCGCGACGCGTTTGAAATTGTTTCTGCTAGTTGAGAGAGTCATATTTTTCGATGCTATGCTAACCACTGAATGTGATTCGCAATGTGGGTACTGCTAGCAAGCCATGTTCGCAATGTGATGTTGGAGGTTTCGGTGCGTACTATTTGAGATCTTTGTTCTCTAACTGCTCTTTCAAAATGCAATCATACGCCTCCAGGTATTCTTCGCCTTTTTTCGTGATTGTGTATACTTTTCGTGTTCTTCCGCCTTGTTGTTGTTTCTGACTTGTGACGAAGCTTTCTTTCTCCATTGTGTTCAATAATGGATACAGTGCACCGTGCCTCAGTTTGACACCGAATCTTGTTTCGGCCTGCTTTTTTATCTTGTAGCCCCACATTGGTTCGGTTTGGATTAGCCTGAGTATTTGGATGTCGAGCAGGTTTCTGGTGATGCGTTGTACAAGTTCTTTTTTGAAGGCTTCGCTCATTTGTTCCACGTTCGGCTTATGTCTGATTATGTACTGGTTCATGTTTTGGCTTATTAGATTTACGTACATGTTGCGTGTCGTGATATGCTAGGTTATGCTTTTTTATGCTTCAGGTGAGTATGAACGTTTATATCGGCGTTTAGTGTTTATAGAGACTCAAGATATGTCCTAAGAAAGACATATCGTATCTGCGTTCAACAGCAATACTGTTGGACAAAGATACTCAATGTGAGGAATAGAATAATGATGAACAACTCAAAAGAAGTTCAAGCCAAACTCATGAAAGGCCTTCTAGACCTGATAATACTCCAGTTCCTAAACGGTCAACCGATGCACGGATACCAGATAATCACAAAGATCCGCAAAACCTTCGGCGTATACTTCGGCCCCAGCACCATCTACCCGCTACTCGGAACACTGGAGAAGAAGAAGTTCGTAAAAAGCGAATGGAACATGACCACAGAAAGACCCAGAAAAGTGTACAAGCTCACAACCGAAGGACAGAACCTGCTGAACTTCACCGAGGACTCGCTCAACTTCATATGCAAGAAAATAGGAACACCCGGAGTATCCAAGAACGGATCAATCGAAGACAACATCTCTCAAGCAGCTTTACGCCCCTTCCTGAGGAAGATTGAAGAGTCAAAACCACTGATGTAGGCGCCCAGCCTCCAACCGTATCCCTCCCGGCTCCGAGAAAGGAGAAGGCCCGCAAACAAGGCACATTCTTTTCTCTTTTTCGCACATTTTTATCCTTAATTGTAACTCCGTCTATCTGCTTTCTGCCTTGAAAAAATCTGGAAAATCCTTCACTCTATTTCACGCCATGCTTTCAGAGTTCTTCAGTCGACGTGCTAACTCGTTTTTGATTTTGCTCAGTTCGCGACTTAGCTCAACGGGGTAGACGGGAACGTGCGTCAATTTCTTACATCTATCCGGAAACTCTCCAAGATTCTTCAAGGCAGAGGCCCTTATTTCTTCCAACGTGGGCAGACCGCAGGTTACTTGCCCGTTTTCCATGACCTTCTTCAACAAAGGTTTTCCGCCTATTTTCTCGCGTTCTAGGCCTATGATGTCCTTGACGTACTTGCCCTTCTTATTCATCTGCCTGAAGATCTGCTTCTTTCCGGGCAGCGTTATCTTGCCCTTGCTCAACTTCATTGCCGGGACAAACGTGCCGTGCTCAACTTTGCCTGACAACTTGTAGACAACGTCGACATAAGGTCTATCATAAGACGTGCTCATCCTTGTTCCCACCCCGAAAGCGTCAATCTTCGCCCCCTTCTTCACAAGCTCTTCAATCACATATTCATCTAGGTCACCGCTGGCGAATATCTTCACGTAACCGAGCCCGTTGGTGTCCAAAATTTGCCTGACTTTCTTGCTCAGACCCAGCAAGTCACCGCTATCGAGTCTGACAGCGTTCAGCCTGTGGCCGGTTTTCTCCAGTTCTTTTGCCACGATGGCTGCGTTTTCGGCGCCCTTCAAGTCGTCGTACGTGTCTATCAGAAAGGCGGATGTTTCTGGAAACGTCTTTGCAAAGGCTCTGAAGGAGTCGATTTCTCGGTCGAAGAACATGATGTAGGAATGCGCCATGGTTCCGAAGACCGGAATCCCGTATTTCATGCCTGCAAGCACGTTGGAAGTACCGTTGGCTCCTGCGAGGTAGCTGCATCTAGCAGCCTTCATTCCAGCGTCTGTTCCCTGTGTTCTTCTCAAACCGAACTCTATTACCGATCTGCCCTGTGCCGCGCAGACAACTCTTGAAGCCTTCGTGGTGATCATGGTTTGAAGGTTAACCGTGTTCAGAATGAACGTTTCAACCAGCTGAGCTTCTATTATCGGGGCGGTTACTCTGATCAGGGGCTCTTCTGGAAAAACTATCGTTCCTTCAGGAACCGACCACACTTCGCCAGAGAACCTGAAGTCTCTGAGGTATTCGAGGAATTCTTTTTTGAACCCGTGTTGCTTAAGATAGTTGAGTTGTTCCTTATTGAATTTGATGTTTTCAAGGAAAAGCAGCACCTGTTCCAGTCCGGCGAAGATGAAGTAGGATCTGTTGGGCGGCAGTTTCCTTATGAAAAGGTCGAAGGTGGCGATCTCGTTTTTCTTGTTTTCAAAGTAGCTGGCGCACATGGTCAGTTCGTAAAGATCAGTTAGGAGGCTCATGTTGGCTTCGTCGACGAAGTCGAACCCCGGTTTCTTCATGCCAGTTCACAGAAGCATTATTATGCTTCAATATCGTAACAGAACTAAGTTCCTAAAGTGTTTTTTCACCGAAGACAGAAAAAAGAAGGAAGTTTTTGAACGGTTTCTAATCCTCGCTGAGGTTTATTCCGTCGACCGCGAGCTTTTCAAGATAGCGTATTGCAGCTTCATGTTTAAACTCGTCGACTGACCCTGCAATCCACGGCTCTCTCTGAAGCACTTTTTCAATGGTTTTGTCCAAAGTTTCTCGCTTAGCCAATGCGTGCATCATTATAACGTGGTCTACGTAGGCATCTGGACTTGGGAAACCCTGCCTTTTCGCTTCTCGCTCCAACCTCTCGTATTCTTCAAGGCTCACACGAATGTTTTGGGGCATTTTCTCTTTCTCCTTATCTGCGTGGTTATGTATATGTGTGCGAAATACTTATATGTATTACGGTTGCATATAGATACGCATAAGTCAGATAAGAAGGTGAACTGTATGGAAAGTAAGGTTGCTGCCGAAATGGTGAGAGAAAGAGTTTCCATAACCCTGCCGAAAGAATGTATCGCCTGGCTAGACAGGAAGGTTGAAAGCCGGACTTACGCCAACAGATCTCACGCCCTAGAAGTTTTGGTTTTAGAGGCCATGAAAACTGAAAAGAAGGAATAAGAAGGGTTTTCTATAGCGCGCGCACCAAGTTGCTATGTGGCAAGTCCGGAAAAATGTCCTGGGGTAACGGCTGGAAATCGTCGGATCATTCATTCTGTCTTTCTTACGTATTCCATCAGATTTCTCAAGGTGAACGGCATAGGAACCGCAGCGGTTTTCACGCTTATGCTGAAGGATTCAAGCCTGGTTAGCAGTCCTTCCCACTCATTCCCGGCTTGTCTCATGAACTCGTCATAGTCTGAATAGTTTTTGTGAGCTGTAATAATCATTCTTTCCATTCCCAAACCGAGCCCAGATGAGGCGAAGAGCACGTTGGGATGTTTCGAGATGAAGCTTTGCGCCTTCTCTATGCGCGCATCGTCAGCATAGTCTTTCATCATGTTAGGTGCCCAGACGCCAAAAGTAAACGCTATGATTTCAATTCCAAGTCTGCTGAAGTCAGGTATCATCGTGTACTCCTTTATGTATCCTTCCTTTTCCAACCTGTTTCTGATTCTCGTGACTGTCGGCTGCGAAGTTCCGATCGCCTTCGCCAACTCTCTATCGCTTCTCCGACTGTTCTTCATCAATTCAGAAATCAGCTTCAACTCAATATCCTTCAATGGCCAACCCCATCAGCAATCATGGATATTCAGAATATATAAGATCAGTCATCTTTTTCCGAATTCCTCAGAGGATCGATCTGAGTTATTGCGTTTCGACTTGAAGCTGTTCTTCAATGTGAATTTGTTTGAGACCGTTCTGTTTTAGAGAGTAATATTCTATCTGCATATGCGAGTAACGCAAGACAGCAACAGTGAAAACCGAAACCCCAATGATCGTAGCGATTTCATACAGCAAATCCGTTAATGGATCTGGGTACAAAGTGTGATCCGCAAGATGAAGAATACCACTGACTGCAAAGAACAATGTACTTATCAGAATTGGCAACCAGAGTACTCGCTGAGTTTTCAGCAATTCAGGGGATTTATGAAGTATTGTTAATGTCTTCAGAGCATAGAAACTTCCCAAACCGCCGAGAACAAGGTAAACGACTCCACCGATGATGTGCAACGACTCGTACAAGGGTATTTTGCTCCTGATAGGTTGAGATAGTGTTCAGTCGATGTCGTTAACATAAATCGTTTATGAAGAACCAATAAGGATTTGCAGTCACCTTGCTGTACTCGTATCACCGATTTTTTACAAGCCTCGCGTGGGCTCGTTTTCACCGGACTTTACAGAACCAACCGTCACAAACCTTCTGAATTCTATCATTATGATACTTTTATCATAACTTTAGCCGATGACCACTACAGATCTTTGACTTTCTCAACAATAGCAAGTCACTTGTCCAAGATGAAATCAATCGATAAGAAAAGAAAGAAATGCTAAGTTTCTGGAAGCTGTTTCTTCTCAGCCTTAGATTCCAGCTTTGACTTTTCTTTTTCCCCCTTGACAGATTCTTCAGTTTGTTTCTCCGTTTCTTTTCCGGCTTTTCCCTTGCCCTTTTTCTTACGCTTGCCCTTCTTCAGCTTCTTTATGGTCTTCTTCGGAACGTTCAAGTGTGCTTCTGAATCTTGGCGTATAGGTCGAATGTGTCCGTGTTTCTTAGTAATGGGTCGTTTCCGTCCTTCTGAATCTGTATAGAATTTCTGCTCACTCATTTCGTATGCTCACCTCCTGCTAGGCTCTTTCCCATTTCTCTTGTCTCAGCCAATGCAGCGTAAAAGTCCAAGGCCGCCAAACTCAATCCCGTCCAGCCCTTCAAATCTGGATTCTTGAAACCCTTCTCATAGAATGTTGTGATCCGCGTCAACCTTGAAAGATGCGGATAGAACAATCCGGCGCGGTGAACAATGTAGTAGCAGGTCATGGGTGAATAGGGAAAAACTCTTTGTCCTTGCGCGGTCTGTTCTACGGCTTTTTTCAGCAGTTCCATGAAGGGAGCTTTCAATGGGAACTCTAGCGGTGGCGTGGTCACTGTTTTGGTTCTGACAAGTGTCGGTTCCACTTGACTGAGATCTTCAGCGCATTTCTTACAGAATAGTGCCTTGGTGCTGTTTCGATCTTGGCAATTCGGACAGGTTTTCAGGTATTTGGCTTTCTTAAAACGTGGACCAACTTCCCAAATAATGCTTGTTTCCGCTAGCGTAAACTGCTCTTTGACTGCTCTAGCTGCTTCGCCTTTTCGCGTTCCTGAATAGAACAGAAGTACACAGTAGGCCTTATGTCTCTCTTTTTTGAACTCTCCGTGTTCGATTGCTTCCTTGAACTCTTGGTCGGTAAGAGGTCTTTGAATTTTGCCGTGAACTAGCTCTCCCTTGTCATTCATAACGAGTGGATTCAAAACGCTTCGATACCAGGGCATCTGACTAACTCTTTTTTGAGTATCTACCCAATAATAAGTACGATTCTTCCCTAAAAAGGTTTTGTCTATTGCTATAATAATACACAAGTTAATGGTGTCGTCCATGCGCTTAGTAGTCTTTCCTTTTACATCGTAGTCGTACAAGACCATATAACGAACAAACGAACAAGGGCAAATAGAACTAATCTCTAGAAGGAACATTGACAATTTGCTTGCTAAACTCACAGTTTGCATGGTGACACTTAGGACACTCACCATTACTTTCTACGGCTAGGTTGTGCAGTCGTATATGGCTCAACACTGTGTCTGAAGACCTGCCTAGATCCTTGCCTATCTTAACCATGCCCCCTTTCCTTTCCAAGTAAACCCTGATTATTTTCGAGTGCTCAAAATCGCCTATGCCATAACGCCTCTCGTCTGGCAATTCGCGTGACGATTCTTTGACTTCTAGTCCAGCAGACTGTAACACGTTTTCACTTTCTTCTTTATGCCAACTTGGATAACCGAACACTCCCCACCCGACAGCTCCACGCCCAGTAGTCAACGCGAAAACGCTAGGCCTCAATTGCATCATCGCATAAGGCCGGAAATATCGATACAGCCAGCGCAAGTCTTCAGGTAAACCTATGACTCCAACACGCTTAATGAAAATGAAGTCTGAGATGTCGCGCACTTCTTTGTCTAATGCGGTCCAGCGGATAGTGTCAACGCCTATGGCTAGGCCGTGATGTCTGGCTTCTCTGAGAGACTTGATAAAATCAGCTTTTGCCATCATGTCGTTTTTGGTGACTTTCATTCTGGCATAGATCCAGTTGCTTGCTTCCCTGATGAGGACAAACCAAACAGTATTCCAGCTTGTTCGTTTCTCCCATAATAGAGTAGTCATCTGATGCAAGGTGTCAAAGTATTCCTCCTCGTTTTTGTGGAAGGCATGACATGTTGTAACAACATCGTGGTTCTCAAAATCCAATAGTTTCAAATCTTGGATTTTTATTGAGTCAAATTTTGAAGCTATGTCCTTGCTTTTACCACTTATTAACAAGATTTTTGGAGATCTACCATACATTGACTGAAAGAACTGCTCGAACTCTGGCTTGCACCAGCAGACTCCTTCATTATCTGAACTGCCGAACATATCGACGATTTTAGGAAATCGAATAGCCAAAACTTCTAAGAGAGAACTTTTTCCACTCTCCCTCATCCCTAAGACTGTGATTGATATTGGTCTAGTAAATGGAAAATAGTCTTGAAATCTTAACCATTTCACAATAATATTTGGTGTGCGTGATTTTTCCAGTGGTTGCTCTGGCTTTTCTTGTTCTAACGTTTCCACCATAACTTGACCACGCTAAACGTTGAGCGATTCCGCTTCCTTGTTCGGATCAATTCCCTTGTACGTGTTGAAATCACGTATGATCCAATGTCTTTGCTCTAGGCTGGTGATCGCGTCGTCGAGGAATAAATCATTGGCTGTCTCGAGATACCTCCATCTTTTTTTGTTGGTTAGCGTGTTTTGCAGGTACAGGTTGTTGGAGTATTTGCCTTTGTAGTTGGCGTTCAACCAACTGATCACTTCGCGGAGTCGCTCCATACAATCCTGCTTGCATTCAGCCGGTAGCACTCTGAAAAGCGTTTTATTCGCCCTCCAAGCAACCTCGACTTCACCAGCATTGATGGCGCGTACAACCGCGAGAATCGCGTTCACCAAAACCGCCACGTAGGTGCTTTGAGGAATATGGTCTTGCGTGTGTTCTTGATCTATCTCACTCACCATGTATTTTCACCTCGCCTTTTTGGTTTCATTAACCTTAACGCCTTCTGAAACAAACGAACCGTAAGGCTCTTCCTTGCCAACTCTGGCACGATACCACATGATCTTCTCGTCAGATTTATTGGCAAGTCTTCTGCAAGCAGCACAGCTTATCAACTTCTTGTTTCTTGAACAGTGAGCACAGTCATAGTCGTTCATTTGGAACTCACTTTCTTAGCGGTTAACGTGACTTCACCAGGCAAAATATAGGAAGTCTCTGTCTCGAAAATGCTCAAGTTATTTTCGACAGCGAACCTTAACAGTTCCTCACATGAAATGCAAGCGTGGCCGGAAGCGTGATCTGGACTCAACTGCAAATCGTTAGTGTGCAAGATTCGCGGCATTGAATGGGGCTTGATGTGCCTGTAGGCTGTGAGGCCCTGTAGCAACCACATTGAATTAGGCGTTTCAATCAACACCTCGTCTTGTTTCTGCAGGGATTGAAGTTTCTTTAAGCTGCCCACGTTGACAAGACTCAGCTGATCGCTTAATTCGATGCTTTCAACTAACACTCTTCTATGCTTCAAGAATAAATCCTCCTCTTCTTCCGTGGTTTTCCGTATATTCCGATTAGGAAATGCTCGAGAAACGTCTGCCTTCGCTTCCTCATGGTGAAACCTTTTTGAACTCGTATGGAAACAGCTTCTTGCGAAGGTCGGGTTTTTCAGTTTCTTCAGTATGCGCGGTTGACTCTGAGGGTTTCGGCTGCTCTATCCTTGCTCTGATAGGCCAGTCTTCTGAGTAGGATCTGTTTGGCTTTTGACTCTGACACTGCATGGCGTCTGTGATGTCAAAGTTCATAGCTTCGCTGAGTCTTTGCAGTTGCTCGTAAGCGGCCTGTTGCACTTTGGCTTGACCTTGCAGCATCTTCGCATAGCCTTCTTTCATTCGATCTGGGACTCTTTCATTCATTCTTTTTCAACCTCACATAACCTTGATATGGGGGTCGCGTGGCCGGTGAAAACATAAGCAACAATCACCGCTTCCCAATGGTTTAAGCCACTTGAGACCCTGATAAGTGGAAGACGACGTTCCCCTTCAACCATGCCTATTCCTCTTCGTAGCGGCTCTGTGTTCCTTTTTCTACGTCACTAACGTCAGTTTCGTCACTAACGTCACTTTTCACGTCGTTGTCAGGGTTAATCGCTGAATCTATTACAGAAGGTATTTCGTCACTAACGTCACTGGCAGATTCTTTTGGCTGACATAAGTTCACCGTGTCTAGTGACGTTTGTGACTTTTGGGACGTTTGTGACGTTGTTTTAGGAACACTGTCACTTGGGAAGTATCGCGCTTTCAGTCGGTCAACAAGTTCTTTAGTCCAGAAGAACCCACGCAATCCGCCACTCATACGGCACTTTTCAAACCCTAACGCTGCAATCCTTCTGCCGATAAACTTCGGTGTCACCTGCTCGTTTTCTGGCAATCCTAAATTGAAGTTCTCGGTCACTGTTCTGATGCTAAGTTTACCTGCGTCTATCTGTGCTTCACTTCTGAGAATGGCCTCAAACACTTGTGCCTCTATGCTTGTCTGTTCCTCGTCAAGCCTTGACTGAGTTAACACCTTCATACATTGAATAAGACGGGTTCGGATTCCCTGAGTGGGTGCCACTTCCAACAATGAAACAAACAGTTCAATGATTCTACTATTAGAAAACTCTCCGTTCAGTAATGTCACGTCAAACTCTGATTCATGCCCAAGATTTCTGAATCGGTACATCAACAGTTTATTCCGTAGCTCTTGCGCTTTTTCCTCATCAACGAACAGCCGGACATGCTTCACATTCTTACACATCTTCGTCGGTATAGCTCGGCTCTGTAGCGTCGCTGCCAATTCTTGTGTTCCAGCTAAAACCTTCGGACCAAAAACGTCGAACATGGCAATCGTCGGGTTCTGTCCTTCCAGCTTCTCAATCCGCAAAGCATATTGTCCCCGTCGGTATCCAGCGTTAAGAAGTGCCAAAACTTCAACCATAGCGTCACGATTGTAAATTTCCGTTTCATCCAGCAAAAGCGTACAATGCCAAGATTCCAGCGTCCTGAAAATCGTTGCAGCGCTCATACTAGCTGCCATCAACGCACGATAGCATAGTGCATTGAAACATTCTAGTCCCCGCGTTTTCCCGCTGGACAGTGGACCTAAAAAAAATTGGTATGGCACGACTCGCCAGTCTTCAAGTCTCCATGTCATAAGCACGAAATTAGCGTATATGTCAAACCATAGTGGATCTTGCACGTCCAAATGTTCCATGAAAAACTGTCGTATCTCATTGAAGAGATCCTCTTCAGTTCCATATTCACCTTGGAATTTTAGGTCATTCAGTTTTTCAGTTAACGCGTCTCGTGTTTCCACTAGGTCAGGTGACGGGTCAACGGGTGGTATGCAGGAGTGCCACGGTATCCTTGGCAAGGGTTGATAGGTTAATCCAGCCATTTCTAAGAATGACTTTTCAGTGATTTCACCCGTAACTCTATCAAACACTAAAAATGCGTTGGTGCCAAGCTGTTCAAAAATAATGTTATGAGTAGCGAAGCCAGGCGTGAGAACAGGCTTAGGTTCATCCTCATCCTTGTCTTTAGTCACGGTTTCGCCTTCGGAAAATCAGCTATTTTTTCGGAATCTTGAAGTGGCTACTCTTTCCCGCGCTAACATATTCTCCATTGTAGACCCTAACGATGTTAGCGATTTCAGCAAAGTCTGAACTACTCAAGAATTGCCTTGGCTTCACTTGCCAGTAAGAACCTTGATCGGTAATGAGAAGCATTTCACCATACAATTCCGGAAATACTGGAGCTAGTGAAGGGCTTTCGCCTTTCAAAATCCTTTTGCACACGCTGATTTCCTCTTCAATTTTCGTCAAACTCGCTTTAATCGCGTTGAATTTGGCTCGGATTTCGGCTTCTGTCATGTCGCTTGGACCTCTTGAAACGCCTTAGCCTTGAAACCCATGTCCTCAAGTTTTCGACGAACAGCATCTCTGATAAAATCAGATTTCGTGCTGTGCGTGTCTCTTCTAACAGCTTCCTCTAGTGCGTCATCAAGAACTCTTGGAACTGGCACGTTCCAGTTCGTTTTGTCTTGTCTAGACATTCTTCGTTCATTCCTTGCGCATATATTAAATACTTCTAAGAGGTATAGGTTTGTGGTTGTGGATTTACTCCACAACTTCCGAAAGTGAAAAAGTATGGTCAAAAAAGGTTACGGACACGATCAGAAGAGGAAAGAACAGTTTGCCAAGAACATGATACTCAAAGTGTTGAGAGATGGCAAAAAACACAGAAGCATGGAAATAGAGAAGCAAGCTCAAGTAAGCCCAACGACGTTAAGCAAACATTTAAAGGACTTTGAAGAGTCTCACCTAGTTGAAAAGACGATTGACCTGAAAAGCGATTATCCCTATCCGGTTTATTATCAGCTTAAGATGCAAATCCATCAAGTGCTTTCCTGGGCTTGGGCTCAAGCGAGCAGCAATCTCTTGAAGCGCGGAGACATCACGAAGTACATGCATTGTCTCAACTATTCAAATAGTCTTTCAGTCTTGGGTTACCTGAGAATATACGCTGAGAATCCCAAACAAAATGAGAAAATGATCGACGAAGCCATAGAACACTTTGTCATCTCGCTGTTCCAGGAAGACCTTCAACGTTTGAAAGGTTACGTGAAGAATCAAGCTGAGAAAGGCAAAAACATGGATAAAGTTCTGGCACAAGTTGAAAGTGACCTTGAACACGACTACGAAGACCTAGCAGTTTTTGAGTCAAACAGAATCGATCGATAACGCAAGAAGAATATGAAAGACGAATCAAAGAAAAAGTGAACGTCAAATAGATGGTTGCTAAGTTCCCTAGATTCTTTGTGGAAGAGTATCAACTTCTTCGACTGAGACAACTATCAAGCCAAATGTCGCATTGATTTCGTTTAAGAACCACCCATAATCTGAATCTCTGTGTATGAAGTAGAGTGGTGTATAATCTTTCTTGAGTGCAACTGCCTCAGCAAGTATATGCATGTCAGAGGACGATGGAAATATCCCGTTGCGTTGCTTTTTCAATTTCAACTTTTCTAATTTCTCTTTTGTTTCAGGCTTTTTGAGCAATTGAGAATAGAAGTTCTTAACAGCTCCTACGTCTGGGTTTTGTGGCTTCGGCTTCACGCATTCATTGAAAAGTCGTCTCAACCTTTTTTGCCCTATGTCAATGAGCGCTTTTCGCCCAGCTCTGAAATGTTTGGGAAATATCTTGTCGAAAATCCTGTTCAAAACTGCAACTAGTGTTCCTTCTGCCTCTTCAAGAGTAGTTGGCGTCAAAATAGTCTCCAGTTTGCCTTTCCTACAGAACTCTATGAAGGCACAGATTTTCTTGTTAAACGGGGCTTCGACCTTTTCCCAGCGTCTTGTTTTTGGATTGATTATCTCGCATTTTATGGCGTATTCAATTGCACAATAAGTCTCTAATACGAATCCAAGTCTATTTCCGACACTGCTTGCTTTAGCCGTTCAAATTCCTCTTCACTCATTTTGCTGAAGCTGAACTCATCAAGTCGAGGAAGCACGGACTTTTTTACGCAATAGTCCTCGATAAAGCTAAAAAGTTCCGAAACAGAAGCATCAGGATATTGACAAGTTCTATTCTCAGCCTTTACGAAACATATTCTTTCAGCTGAACATATTTGCCCAATTTCCATGAGCTTGACAATCAGCTCATTGCAGGAGTTTAAGATCACCGACTTGACAACGTCATCCCCGACTGATTTGGCCTTTTCCAAAGCACTAGTGCAATATTCGGAAAATGCAAGCGCATCTGTTATGAATGGGCACTCAGGAAAATACAGACTCTCATAACATGCAGTAACACTTGACAAGCTACGAAGCGAATCTCCCAAATTGTGCAGGAGTTGTTTCCTGTCCTTTAATCCAAACTTAGTATAGACAAATTCTACGATCTGATTATGGTTCATCGCCAAATACTCTGGAAGATTTTTCCTGATGCGATCTACAACACGCTTATCCTGCTTTTCCAGTAACTTTGAGACTAGTTGTCGTCCTTCATCTCTTATGTTAAAGGTCCAGTAAGGATAACGTACCCCAAAATTCAAAGAAGTTTCAATCAGTTTGTTACCGTCCAAAGTGCACGCATCAACATCAAGTTCTGGCGAATAAGGTCCATAGTAGTATCTCTTGTAATCATATCCATCCGCGATCTTTGCTTCAGTCTGGACTAGAAATACAAGTTTCTGAAGCTTCAGTTTGGTTGCTATTTTGCCACTTTCATTCAGGACAAACAGAGGAATCCAAACTCTCTCAGGCAAAACCGTCTTTTCCCTTTCGATCGCCTGTGAATCCATTTTACCTCACTAACAACTTTCGCTACTACTATATATAAACTCGTATGGAACATAATTACTGCGTTCTTCCACTAAATGTTCTGACTCCTCAATTCATACTAGAGGGTCAATTGAACACAAAAAGCTGTTAGCGCGCGCGATAACTCACAATTCAAAACTACGGGAGAAGTCACAACTGACTGCTTGTACGCCATGACAAATCACTTAACAGTGCCTTGTTATAGTCGATCATATTAGAAAAAAGGGGATGTCAATTTTCTGGAATCTGTTTCTTCAACTCTCGAATCATACGCTCAATGTTTAAGAATCGGTCTTCAGTTTGTGTAATGCGATTCTTCAGCTCCGCGTTTTCGTTTCTCAATTCTTCAATCTGCTTTGCTTGTGTTTCTATCGTCTTTTCCGTTTCTGAAGGCGTAGCGGTTTCAAGTCTCAGGTTGGGCAGGGCTACATCGCCGTAAAGTTTTCTATGCTTCTCAATAACTTCAGCGCTCGGCTCCTTCTCTCCCTTGCCTGGGAAATAGGCACTTTCAACCTTTCCTAAGCTGTGCCCCATCCAGAAATTCACGAAGTCCGGTCCAGCTTGGCTTGCCATGCGCCTGAAATACTTTCTCAGTGTGTAGAGTCTTAACTCACTGGGTTTACCTTGTGTCTTGGTTTCATAGTTGATTTTTCCAGATGCCTTGAGTTTCCGCGCTTTCTCCTGAAAAATCCGTGATGGAATGCTTCGATCATAAGGTATTTTACCGCTTACTCCGGTGAAAAGTAGGCTGTCGGGTCCGACGTCTTTTCTTTCGGAGAGATACCGCTTCAAATAGTGTAAGGCGTCTTCTCCAAGGAAACTGAAATAGCTTCCGTAATTGCCCTTTGTCTTGTCTTTTGGAACATTGATTTTGCATGGAACCTTGTCTAATGATTCTAGGTCTTTAAGTTGAAGGCTGACAATCGTGTCAGGTCTAAGACCGCTTTGAACCATAAAACTGAAAAAGGCTTGTTCTCTGATTCTTGAAATGCCGATTACTGCTAGGATCTCTTCTTTGCTTATGTCCTTGTTATGAAAGGTTATCTCTGCGTTTCCAGTAGGCACGAATCCTAATGGAAGATCGTTGTACTTGAAGAAACTTTTTACGCTGGCCACTTTAGCAGCGAGCGTCTTCGGTGCCTGAGTGCCCTTGCTCATGTGGCTAATCCATGCCTTCACAAGTAAACCATACTTTCGTTTGAAAACTCTTTCCTCAGACTTTTCATATTCAGCCATTATATCAGAAGGGCACGCGCGTGCAAATTGACAAAACTCGTTTATGCTTAATCGGTATTTTTGACCGGTGCTTTTACTTTCACTGTGACTGTAGGCCACGTTGTCGATCCATGCTTGAACCACATCAAAGGTTTGTGACATTTTCACCACGTCCAAGAAGATATGTGACGCTGACTCTTATAAACGTTACGATATTGTAACATAAGCATTATTCTTTGATGGTTTTAAGAAGGTTTACGTTTCTTCCTTCAACGTTACATTGTTCACTTTAACTAATCTCTCTCCGAGTTTTGCGAAGTACGTTTCCGGCGAACGTTTATCTGTCATCTCTGCGGTTTTTCCATAGTGGACTGGGGGAGCTACGCATGTCTATTCTGTCAACCAACAATCTCAGACGTCTTTCCCTCGGTTTCTCCACGTTAGACGACGGGTTTCCAGGGTTTGAGCTCGGCGACTTCGCCGTTCTGCGTGGCAACGCCGCTTCTTTCCTTTCTTTTGTTCTCTCCGTGCGATCTCAGCTTCTGCCCGAACGCGGCGGCTTAGGATCTTCCACTGTTTTTGTGGACGGAGGCAACCTGTTCAGTCCCTACTCGGTTGCGGAGATTGCCCGCGGGTACGATCTGGATTATCAGGAGGTTTTAGACAAGATCTACGTGTCACGAGCCTTCACCGCTTATCAGCTTTCATCCCTAGTCCTAGAGAAGCTGCATTCTGTTTTGAGGAGAACTAGGGCTCGTCTGCTGGTTGTTTCAGACATTACATCCCTGTTCAGGGACCGTGACGTGCCCAAAGCTGAAGCTATGGAGCTTTTCATGAGAGTCTGCTCTAAGCTGGCTCAAACCGCGTTGGAAGAGCATGTGGTCGTTGCTGTCAGCTATTTTCCAGATAGACGGTCTAGGCAAGGCTTGTTTTTGGAAGCCATCTTGTTCGGAAAATGCAGTGTTCTGATCAAGTTGAAGAGGAAGAGCGGATTTTTCACTTTTGTTCTAGAAGATCATCCTCGCTTCAAACCGTTCACCGCAGATTTCGAGACTGTTCAGGCTCATTCAGCCGTGTTTCATGGAGGTGTAAGCGTTGGGGAGAACAGTTCCATCCTATAGGCAAGCGTTAGAGACGGAGATCACGCGTTGGGAAGGCTTTCGCAAGGCTTTGCGAGGTGAGGAATTGGATGTTTTTGACAGAATGATGAACTCGTGCAGGTTGTACGCGTCAGCCGGCAGCATGGCGACGAGGCCCATACTGGCTGAGGCCATGTTCATGTCGGTTTTGCTGAGCCAGCAGAAGGAGCTCACGGAGATCCGAGAAAGCCTTGAGCGACTTGAAAAAAAGCTTCGTCAAACTTAACCCCGTTCGAGGCTGGCTGTTTGACGTTTACCCTTCAGGCCCGGATGAAGTGGCAGTGTGGCTCATTGCAGAAAACGGAGACCGAATCCGGTTTATCGACAAATTCATCCAGAGAATTTATGTTTCCGGAAATTTCGCGGCTCTTAGCCGTTTGATAGAAAAAATCAGAGGCCACGGCTCAGTTGCGGATTGGCGTTTCGTTGAGAAGCACGCTGACTTTATGGAAACCTTTGAGCGGAAGGTTTTGGAGATAGGCATTAACGATTATGCGAGAACCTCGCATTTTGCTAGAGAATTGCTCAGGCTGAGTGGTTGTGAGAAGCTTCGCCTCTACAACGTTGATGTTCCGGTTTCGCAGGCGTATTTGTACGATAAGGATGTTTTTCCCTTTGCATACGTGATGGTTGTTGCTTCTGGAAAACGGCTCTACTATGACGTGCTTGACTCGGTTGAAAGCGTTGACTATCGCCTTCCATCTCTGCGTTCGTTGTGGCTTAGAGTGAGCTTGAAAAAAGAGGGTGCATCGCCTAAGCTGACCGATAAGATAGGCAGCATATCAGTGGAATCTGGCAGCAAGATGACAGTCATTGATGAGGGGAGTGAAGAGGAGAAGATTCTGGAGCTTGTTAAGGCCGTTAAGGAAGAGGACCCTGATCTGATTTTGACGGAGGGCGGCGACTCTTTCTTCTTGCCCTACCTGACCCATCGAGCTTTTGTTAATGGCGTGTTGAGCCGGTTTATTCTGAGCAGAGAGGAAATTCCGTTAAAAGCCAGTAAGGGCAGTGGAACGTCGTTTTTTTCTTACGGCCGAGTTTATCATAAGGCGCCTATGCAGAAGCTTTTCGGTCGAGTTCACATCGACGTGAATAACACGTTTATCTACACCGCCTGCGGTTTGGAAGGGTTAATTGAGGTTTCTAGAACGTGCAGGGTTCCTCTTCACCGGGCTGTAAGAGCGTCTATCGGAACCATAATGTCTTCCCTGCAGCTTTACACCGCGTGGAAGGATGACATTCTCATTCCTTGGAAGAAGAATGAGCCCGAATCTTTTAAGACCGCTTGGGAGGTGCTTGTCGCCGACCGCGGCGGCTTCATCTTCGAGCCTAGGCTTGGTTTTCACACGGACGTTGTTGAAGTTGACTTCACCTCCATGTTTCCGATGTTGATGCTGACCCGGAACATTTCTGCTGAAACCGTTCTCTGCAAGTGCTGCCCAAATTCCAGCCTCAGGGTTCCGGAGCTCGGGTATAACATCTGCGAAAAAAGAAAAGGCTTGGTGCCTAAAACCTTGGATTTGCTGTTGACGAAACGCTTGAAGTACAAGAGCTTGGCGAATGAAGTGGAAGATGCGAGCGAGAAGCGTGCTTACAGCATGCGACAGTCGGCTCTCAAATGGATCTTGGTCACGTGTTTCGGCTACTTGGGCTACAGGAACGCGCGGTTCGGAAAGGTCGATGCCCACATCGCTGTTTGCGCTTTTGCCCGTGACTCGTTGTTAAAAACCGCTAGGTTGGCTGAGCAGCGCGGTTTTGAAGTAATCCATGGCATCGTGGATTCTTTGTGGCTGAAAAAGCTCGGTATCTTTCCGAGAGAGGTCACGGATTTTTGCCGTGAAGCTTCGGCTCTCGTCGGCGTTCCCCTAGGTGTTGAAGGAAAATACCGCTGGATCGTCTTTCTGCCGTCAAAAGTGCTGGAAGGTGTTCCGGTCTTAAACAGGTACTACGGAGTGTTCGAAAACGGCGAGACAAAGCTTAGAGGCGTTGAAGCTAGACGTGGCGACACGCCTGTTTTTATCGTTAGGGCTCAGATGGAAATGATAAAGAAGCTTGCAGCAGCCAACAGCCTAGAAGGTTTCAAGGAGAAAATCCCGGAAGCTCTACGTGCCCTAGGCGACTACGCTGACAAGCTGATCCAAGGACAGGTTGACGTGCAAGAACTGTTAGTTACCAAGAGGCTTTCGAAGTCTCCTTCCGGCTACAGTCACGATGTTTTCCAAGCAATTGCGGCGAAACAGTTGGAAAAAGCCGGTTTCGAAGTGCATCCTAGGCAGTCAGTTCAGTACTTGATTGTTAACGGTAAATCCAAATGGGCTAACGAGCGAGTCGCCGCTGTTCAACTGCTACAGCCTAACATGCGTTATGACGTTAAGGAATACATGAAAATGCTGTTTTCCGCTGGTGAAACTTTGCTCGGAGCGTTCGGATACACTGCTCGTAAGATTCAATCCGAAGCGTTGTGCCATGAAAAACAGATAGTGCTCTCACAGTAAAGGGCTGAAATGGAATCCGTTA
>Ga0315268_10000923_pt1 | contig 34233 bp, 27 predicted proteins | sample C1_top_MG_FD_204535 | JGI IMG/M metagenome (GOLD analysis project Ga0315268, IMG submission 204535) | Sediment microbial communities from Yellowstone Lake, YNP, Wyoming, USA - C1_top | ecosystem: Environmental > Aquatic > Freshwater > Lake > Sediment | place: USA: Wyoming | collected 2017-08-01
TTTCTGGCTCACGCTCGACGGCAAAAACTTCCTCGGCCGCGGCCGGGTTGAACTGTTGCAGCGCATCCGCGAAACCGGCTCCATCTCCAAAGCCGCCAAGGCGATGAAGATGAGCTACAAGGCCGCATGGGACGCAGTCGATGCGATGAACAGCGCGTGGCAGGGACCGCTGGTGGAAAGTGGCCCGGCGGGCAGCCGGCTGACCGCCGATGCCGAACGGTTGATCGCGGCATTCCACAAGACAGAAGCGCGGCACGCCGCTTTCATGGAGAAACTGGTGGATGGCCTGCCCGGACCCGCCTCTTGAACGTCTTCCCGACAAGCGCCCCGACCAACAGCCTTCGACAGGCACGCCCGTCAGGTACCCGGCTCTTCTTCCCGTCGCGCCTTGAGCTTGCGCCACAGTGAAGCGCGGTTGATGCCAAGGATCTGCGCCGCCACCGTCTGGTTGCCTTTCACTTCTTCAAGCACCCGGCTGATGTAGGTTTGCTCCTGCTCCTCCAGGGTGGGCAGGCGCCCCTCGATCTTGCGCAAGCTGTATCCGCCCGCTTTCCGGATCGTCTCCGGCAGGTGCGTCGCCTCGATGACGTCACCCTGCGCCATGGCGGTGCCACGCTCGATCAGGTTTTCCAGTTCGCGCACATTGCCGGGGAACGGGTAATCCATGAGCAGCGCCAGCACCTCGCTGGAAATCCGCGTCACCGGCTTTTTCATCCGGCTCGCGTACTTGAGCAAAAAATGCTGCGCGAGCAGCGGAATGTCGCCCTTGCGCTGCGCCAGCGGCGGGATACGCAGATTCACCACATTGAGCCGAAAGTAGAGGTCTTCGCGGAAGCTGCCATTCTTCACCGCCTCGGTCACGTCGCGATTGGTGGCCGCCAGCACCCGAACGTCGCACTTCACCGGCCGCGTGCCGCCGACCCGCAGCACTTCTTTTTCCTGCAACACCCGCAACAGTTTGACCTGCATCGACGGCGCCATTTCCGTCACCTCGTCGAGGAACAGGGTGCCGCCTGAACTCACCTCGATCAGCCCCTTCTTCAACGCGGTGGCGCCAGTGAACGCGCCTTTTTCATGGCCGAACAATTCATTGGTCAGCAGCTGTTCGCTGAATGCGCCGCAGTTGATCGCGGTGTAGGGGCCATCGGCCCGGGTGCTTTGCCGATGCAGGTATTTGGCGAACAGTTCCTTGCCGGTGCCGCTCTCGCCGGTGATGAGCACGCTGCAGTCGGTGGGCGCGATCTGCCGCGCCATGTCCAGCAGCCGCTGCATCTCGACATCCTGGGTGACGATGCCGTCGCCGTCCCGATAGTGCTCGATTTCCCGGCGCAAATCCTCGTTCTCGCGGCGCAGGCGGACTTTCGCCAGCGCCTCGGCCACCACCTTGCGCACCTCGTCGAGGCGGAAGGGTTTGGCGATGTAGTAGAACGCCCCGTGTTTCAGCGCCTGCACGGCGGATTCTGCCGTCGCATAGCCGGTGATGAAGATGACTTCCGCTTCTGGCTGCAGTTCGCGGCTCTTCTTCAGCACGTCCATGCCGTCTACGCCTTCCATGCGCAGATCGGTCAGTACGACATCGAAGCCTTGCTGCTCCAGCAGGGCCACCGCCGCGGCGCCACTCTGGGTGGCGCTCACCTGGTAGCCCTCCTTTTCCATCACGTGCTGGAGGTTGCGCAGGGCGATCTCCTCGTCGTCCACGATCAGCAGGCGTGCTTCCATTATTGCGCTCCCTTGTCTGTGCTCACGTCTGTCGCGGACCGCTCCCGCACGTCCTCTCGCGGCAGGCGAATGCAGAACGTCGCGCCCTGCCCCGGCGTACTCTGCACGGCGATGCAGCCGCCGTGTTCGTCGACGATTTCATACACCACGAACAGCCCCAGGCCCATGCCGTGGCCGACGTCCTTGGTGGTGAAGAAGGGATCGAATATGCGCGGCAGAATGTCCGGCGCGATGCCCGGCCCGTTGTCCTTCACGCAAATTTCCACCATCTCGCCTACCGTCTCGCAGCCCTCGCCCAGCGCGGTGCCCGCGGGCGGCTCGCTGGCCTGCACGACCTGCGCGGAAATATCGATGCGTCCCTGCGGCCCCAGTCCTTCCATGGCGTTGCGGATCAGGTTCACGAACACCTGCTGCAGACGCTGGGCATCGGCCGGCACGCTCAGATCCTCGGGAATGGACAACTGCACCACCGACTTGGCCGACACCTCGCCGCGCACGAAACCCACCGTCTGCGCCACCAGCGGCCGCAGCAGCACGGCTTCCTTGCGGAACGCCCGCTCGCGCGAAAAATCCAGCAGCGAGCGGACGATGGTGCGCGCCCGTTCCGTCTGCTGGTCGATCTGCTCCAGGTACAGCTTCTGCGTCGCCGCATCGCTCTCGCCGACCTCTTCCTGCAGGATCTGGCAGGAGGTCGAAATGTTCGACAGCGGATTGTTCAACTCATGCGCCACGCCGGACAGCATGGTTCCGAGCGAGGCCAGCCGCTCCGAGCGCATGAGCGATTTTTGCCGCAGGTCGAGTTCCTTCAGCATGTGGTTGAAGGCCGCGATGATGGACAGGATTTCGCGATCGTTCGAGGGCGCCGACAGCGTTTCACGGCGGTTGGCGGAGATCGCCGCCACGCTCGATTCCATTTCTTTCAGCGGCCGCACCACCCGCTGCGACAGCGCGCGGCCGATCACCACGATCAGCAGCGCCATGCTCAGAATGACCCCCATCAGCAGCGTACGAAAAGAAGCCAGCGTTGTCTGGATCTGGCGCCGCTCCGACCCCGCCATCTCCTCGGCGATGGCGACCACTTCCTGCCCGAGCTGGCGCACAGGCGGCTCGGCCGATTCGAACTGGCGCCAATCGGCGGCGGCAAAAGCCGCCATCTGGCGCTGGTAGTCGTTGAGGCGCGCGCTCAATTGTGTCAGGCGTGCCTGCGTGGCAATGGCCGCGAAATCTGCCCGGTTGGCCGTGAGCATGTCCTGGGCCATCTTGATGTAACGACCGTTTTCCTCGAGATCGGCGGGTTGGTGGTGGAGGAAATAGTTGCGTTCGAAGCGGCGTATCTCGAGCACGGTGTTGAACAGATCGGTGGCGCGCTGACCCAGCACCACCCGCGCTTCCAGCGTGCGCAGTTCTCCCACGAAAAACAGCGACGCCACCAGAATGATCGCCGCCACCGCGTAATAGCCCAGGGTGATTTTTCCCCGCAGGGAATGGCGCGACAGCTTGTCTTGGCTAGCAGCTTGCATAGGGCCTTTTTTGCATCAATCCAACTTTAATGATTGCATTTTGCAGCAATCAATGCAGAAGTTCAACACCGAGGCGAATCTCATTTTTATTTGTTTAATTTCAACGAAATATGGAAATTATCCTGACTTAATGGTTGCTTAATGCAACACAGTCAATCCGGGTACGGATGTACCTAAACACGAATACCCGTTTATAAACATCATCTTATGCTTCTGGTACGCATCATGCTTATATGTGGTCATCCAACCAACAGGATTGAGCCAACCATGAACGTAATGAGCAAAACCGCCAAAAGGATTTTAAACGCCCTGACTTTCGCCAACGCCGGCAATCTGGGCGAGTTCCACACCCTGCTGCGCCAGATCGACGCGCCGGACACTTCCGCTCGTGAGCCGGCACAACCCAGGACGACTGCCCAGGCATCCGGCAGCGCGCCGGTACTCGGGCACATCCAGGGAGCGGTGTAAGGCATGGTCTCGTTCGCTGACTTCGAAACCGATGTCATGGCGTTCGCCCTCAGCGCCGCCATCGTTGCCGCCTATTACGGTTTCCTCAACATGAAGGTGCGGGCCAACCCCACCTACACCATCCACGGTGTCAACGCTCTGGCGCGCAGTCTGTGGGTGGAGAACATCATGCGCAACAGCAACAAGGACGTGATGGCTGTGCAGACCATGCGCAATTTCATCATGGGCTCCTCGCTGATGGCGTCCACCGCAGCGCTGCTCATCATCGGCACCCTCACCCTTTCCGGGCAGGCGGAAAACATTTCGCATAGCTGGCATGCACTGAACCTCAAAGGATCATTCGCCACCGAACTGTGGATCATCAAGGTGATGTTGCTGCTGGTGGACTTCATCGTGGCCTTCTTTGCCTTCGCCATGTCGGTGCGCCTGGCCAACCATGTCGTGTTCATGGTGAACGTGCCGGATCACAATGCCCACCACAACCTGTCGCCCAAGGCGGTCGCACGGCGGCTGCACCGGGCGGGCAACATGTTCGCGATCGGCATGCGCGCCTTCTTTTTCGCCGTGCCGCTGGTGTTCTGGCTGTTCGGGCCGTATTTCCTGCTGATCTCGTCGATCGGCCTGGTCGTCGCGCTCTACCACCTCGACCGTTGCGAACCGGAAGACGCGCTTGAAGCCGACGTCCGGCCTGCCATTCCGTCGCATGCCATGCAGACGGTGACGCCGCAGGTCGTCTCCATGCAGGCGAAATACGCCAAATAAATTCTCGGCCAAGTGGCAGGCCGGAAGGCCAGCGGCTCAGGGGCGGGTTTTGTAGAAGGTCAGCGGCGTGGCGCTGGCCTTGATCACAGCAGGTTTCAGTTTCCCCACCACGTGCATCTCGCACGGCTTGCAATCGAAGCGCAGGGTGAGTTTTTCGCTGCCGTTGATCAGCGTCAGCGGCGCGGCGCGCACCGTACCCTGCACGCCGATGACGCCCTTGGCCTGCTTGGGGCACAGGCTCAGCGAAAAGCGCACGCAGTGCTTGGTGATCATCAACGAGACTTCGCCGGTTTCCTCGTGGCTTTCATACGCGGCGGCGATGACCTGCACGCCGTGCTTCGCGTAAAAATCGCGCGCCTTGTGGTTGTAGACGTTGGCCAGATAGGTCAGCGAGTCCTCGGGGTACATGGCCGGTGGCTCGACCGCCTGCGCACGTAGAGGGCGGATATAAGCCGCAGCGCGCGTGGCTTCCAGCGCGGCGACGGCATCCCGGCGCAAGGCGTTGATGAAGGACGCGGGCACGAACCAGGCTTGCGTCAATTCCAGCGCGATGCCGATGGCGGCAAACCGGGTTGCACCGAGTTTGCCCAGATGTTCCCGCAGCGTGGCTTCTGCCCGGACGGCATCCTTCGCCGCTTCCCTGGCATGGGCCGCCGCCACTGTTGCGCTATGGCCATCCTCGTCGGTCAGCGTCAGTGCGAAGCCGGTTGCGGTTTCGTCCAGACGCAGCCACACACCGATGCGACGCTCGCTGGATTGCTTGTCCAGCATCCGCATCCAGTTCATGTCGCGGTTGCGGCTCACCAGCGTGCCCGCGCGCAAATCCTTGAAATTGGCGATGGGTTCTCTGAGAAACACACGCCATACCCCCTCGCCCATTTTTTCGGCGCGGTTGATCGCCAACCCGGCGAGATCTTTCTGCAGCGTGTAGTAACACAGGCCATCGCCGTTGTGCAGCACCGTGTCGGGCGAATCGGTATGCAGTTCAACCCACTTGTCGCCGACCTTGCTGACATACCCCATCGCCAAACCGGGGTTCTTCGGCGTGTCGAACGCGCCGATGTCGTCACGGCGTCCGCCGACGAAATAATCGGTGAATTCGCGGTTGAAATTCTGGTCGGGGTCGGGGGTGAAAGCAAAGGAGGTGCGGCCGCTGGAGGCGCGCGCGAACTGCGGGCGGCGTTCGATGATGTCATCCAGCAGCGTGCGGTAGTGGGCGGTGATGTTCTTCACGTAGCCCATGTCCTTGTAGCGGCCTTCGATCTTGAAGCTGCGGATGCCGGCATCGATCAGCGCTTCGAGGTTGCCGCTCTGGTTGTTGTCCTTCATCGACAGCACGTGCTTGTCGTGCGCGACGATGCGGCCTTCCATGTCGGTGACCTGGTACGGCAGGCGGCAGGCCTGTGAGCAGTCGCCGCGGTTGGCGCTGCGCCCGGTGTGGGCGTGGCTGATGTAGCACTGGCCGCTGTAGGCGACGCACAGCGCACCATGGACGAAGAATTCCAGCGTGCAGCGTGCGGGATCGGTAGCGGCACGGATGGCGGCGATCTGGCCGAGGTCAAGCTCGCGCGCCAGCACGATCTGCGACAGCCCGACGTCCTGCAGGAAGCGGGCTTTTTCCGGGGTGCGGATGTCGGTCTGGGTGCTGGCATGCAACTGGATCGGTGGCAGGTCGAGTTGCAGCAACCCCATGTCCTGGAGGATCAGCGCATCGACGCCAGCCTCGTAAAGCTGCCAGACCTGCCGGCGCGCGGGTTCCAGTTCGTCGTCGCGCAGAATCGTGTTGAGGGTGACGAACACGCGCGCGTTGAAGCGGTGCGCGTGATCCACCAGCCGCGCGATGTCGGCGACTTCATTGGCTGCCGATGCACGTGCGCCGAACGAAGGGCCGCCGATATAAATCGCATCGGCGCCATGGTTGACGGCTTCGATGCCGATATCAGCGTCGCGCGCGGGCGCGAGCAATTCAAGTTGATGAGGTTCCACAGATGGCGTTCCGGACAGGGAACGCCATTTTACTGCACTTGATTTAGCGGCTGGCCAATTGCACGGTCTGCTCCCTGACCGCCCCGATCGTCAGGCTCAGCGTGACGTCGTTACCGGCAAGGAACGCGTATTTACCCATGTTGAAATCCGAGCGCTTGATCGTGACGGTCGCATTGGCGAGGCAGGTATCTCCCTGAAAGTCGGGATTTGACGCGCACTTGAAGCGGGTGACGGCAAGCGTCACCGGCTTGGTGACGCCCTTGATCGTCAGGTTGCCCGCCAGGCTCATCTGCTCGCCGTCCAATGTCATGTTGCTGGATTTGAAGGTGATCACGGGGTAGTTGGCAGCGTCGAAGAAATCGGCCGACTGCATCTGGCTGTTGAACAGGGCGATGCCGGTGTTCACTGAAGCCGCATCGATGGTCACCTCGGCCGATCCGGTTTTGGCGTCGCGGTCGAATACCACCTTGCCACTGGTCTTGTCGAATTTGTGCGTCTTGTTCGCCATACCCAGGTAGCTGAAGCTGAAATTTGCAACGGTCTGGCTGTTGTCGATGACGTAGGTTTCAGGCGCAGCCTGCGCGGAGGCAGCGAAGGCAACAAGCGCGGTCAGCAGGGCAAGTCGTTTCATTTTGATTTCTCCTCTTGCGATTGCGCCCCTGAGGGGCTGTGCCTACACACTTGCAACCGCTATGCCACGCCAGCCGCCTGGCCTGCCATTGGAAAATAATCAAATAAAACAACAGGGTATTTCTTATTCGCTGTCGCGAGTTGGATTCATCGGGAGGCAAACTGTTGGGAATCCAACAGCCTGCGTCGAATTGGCGACCTTCCGGCAGCCCTTATGGCGCAGTTGACGGCGCCCGGGTCGCCTCGATGGCCAGGCTCAAGGTGATCTCGTCACCGACATAGGGCACGTTCTTGCCCATGTTGAAATCCGAGCGCTTGACCGTGGCGGTCGCGTTGGCGCCGCAGGCCTGGACCTTCAGCATCGGGTGCGGCATGCACTTGAAGTGGGTGATCGCGAGCGTCACCGGACGGGTCACGCCCTTGATGGTGAGGTCGCCCGTCAGACTCGCCGGATCGTCGCCGTTGAACGTCATTTTGCTGGATTTGAAGGTGATGGTCGGATACTTGGCGGTGTCGAAATAATCCTCGCCCTGTATGTGCTGATTGAACAGCGCAAAGCCGGTGTTGACCGAGGTCGCGTCGATGGTCACATCGGCCGAGCCGGTCTTGGCCGCGCGGTCGAGCACCACCTGGCCCGTGGTCTTGTCGAATTTCTGTGTTTGCGTGGAAAACCCCAGGTGGGTGTAGCTGAACTGCGGAAAAGTATGACTGTTGTCGATGATGTAGGTTTCGGGCGCGGCCTGGGCAGAACCAGCAACAACAGCAAGGGCGATCAGGGTGGCAAGACGTTTCATGTGTGACTCCTAAATAACAGTGGGGAACAACGGTTTATTTGCCGCTGGCGGCAATGTGGAACTTGACCTGGACTTCGTTGGCGACGGTGGCGACATCGGCCCACATGCCTTCGCCGATGCCGAACTCCAGACGTTTGAGGATGAACGCACCGTCGAAGGCGGCGGCGTTCTTACCGGGGCTGAACATCACCGGCACGATCATGTCGCGGCTTTTGCCCTTGAGCGTGAGCGTGCCGCGCATTTCAAAGCGGTTGTTGCCCAGCGCACGAATCTGGCTGGAGACGAATACCGCCCTGGGATACACGCTGCGGTTGAACCACAGCTTGCCGGCGGATTCATTGTCAGCTTCGGGCGAACCGGCATCGATGCTGGCGAGATCGATTTCAATGCGTGCGCTGGCGGCCTCGGGTTTGGCGGGGTCGAACACCATCTGCGTGGTGAATCGCTTGAAGCCGCCCGCCACCGGCACCCCCATCTGGCGGAACTCAAAGCTGATCGCGCTTTGTTGGGGCAATACGGTGCGGTATTCCACCGCGTATGCAACAGGCGTGACCAACACAGCAAGCAAAGGCCAATAATTGAAATACGGTTTCATATGCGCTCCTTTTTGCCCCAGCCCATGCGCTGCAAAAAAGGCTGGCGTTCGATGAAATGGTGTTGGAGGGCCGCGCCCACGTGCAGAACGACCAGAACTAGCAGGATGTAATTCAGCGTCTCGTGAACCTCGGCAAGCAGCTCGCCCAAAGTCTTGTCCTTGCCGATCAGGTCCGGCAGCGGCAACACGCCGAACCACACGGTCTGAAATCCCTTGGCCGAACTCATCAGCCAGCCCGTCAGGGGAATCGCAAGAATCAGCAGATACAGCAAGCCATGCACGACCGCGCCCGCGCGGATCTGCCAGCCGGCAATGCTTGCCGAAAGGGGCGGCGGCGTATGCGTCAGCCGCCACACCACGCGTATGCCCGCCAGCATCAGCACCGTGATGCCGATCCATTTGTGATAGCTGAATAGCCTGAGCTTGTCGGGCGACAGCGGCAGGTCGGCCATGTACAGACCGAGCGGGAATCCCACGAAAATCAGCAGCGCCACCAGCCAGTGCAGCACGATGGCGGGGGTCGAATAGCGCATTACGGTCGTCATACCTTCTCCTTCCTGAAAACCTGTTCCAGCCCACGCAAGGCAGTTTGCCAGCGTTTGTGTTCAGCCGCGCTCGCGTCTGCAAAGCGCGCGCCCAGATGCGCCATATGCGCGGGGAAACGGCTGGCAAACAGAGCCTCGCCCGCTGCGGTGAGCCGGATGATCTGGCAGCGGCGGTCGCTGCCGTGCGCGACGCGCTCCACCCAGCCGCGATCAATCATGCGGTCGACCACGCCGGTCAGCGTGCCCTTGGTGATCAGGGTTTTTTCGCCGAGTTCGGTGGCGGTCATCCCGGTGGTGTTGCCGAGCGTGGCAATGACATCAAACTGCGGCGGCGTCAGCCCAAGCGCGCGGATGTGCGTGGCGGAATAGGCCTCGAACGCCTGGTAGCACTGCACCAGGGCTTGCACGGTCGACAGGAATTCGGCTTGCTGGCTCATCGAACACTCATTTGGTTCTAACACGGACTAAATTAGTTCGTGTTAGAACCAATGTCAAGCACTTTGTTTCACTGAATGATGTGCGCCCAACCCGGGGGCATTTGCGCATCACCCGTTTGATGACCCTCTCGATAATTGCTTATAATAAGCTTTGCTTACTATTTTGCGGTGCCTCATGAAAGCACAACAAGACAGTCTCGGCTTTCTCCTGGCGGATGTTTCCCGCTTGATGCGGCGGGCCTTCAAGCAACGTCTGGAAGGAAGTTCCCTCACCCTGGCTCAGGCGCGCGCGCTCGTTTACGTCTCTCGCCATGAGGGGGTCCGCCAGGTCGAATTGGCGGACCTGCTGGAAGTCCAGCCCATCACCCTCGCCCGCCTGCTCGACCAGTTGGCGCATACCGGTTTGGTCGAACGCCGGCCTGACCCCCATGATCGGCGCGCCTATCAGGTATTTTTAACCCCCGCCGCCGCCGCCCATCTGGCTGCGATCGAGCAGGTCGCCACGGCAATCCGGATGGATGCCCTGCGCGATCTCAACCAGCAGCAAACTGCCATGGTGTTCCTCGCGCTTCAGAAGATGCGCGACAACCTGTCCGTACGTTGACATGACCCATTCGACCCATTTTGGAGTGACCTATCCATGAGCGATGTCGCCGCCCCCCAGGCAACCCTATCCGCCACTGTGCCGCTGCAGCCCGGGCGCCGCCTCAAACGCATCGTCCTGCTGGGGGTGATTCCGCTCATCGCCGCTTTGGTCGTGGGAGGGGTCTACCTCAGAGGCGGGCGCATCGTCGAGACCGACAACGCCTACGTCAAGGCCGACAAGGTGCCGGTCAGCGCCGAGGTATCCGGGACGATCCAGCAGGTGATGGTTGTGGAGAATCAAGCCGTCTCCGCCGGTCAACCGCTGTTCCGGATAGATGCTGCGCCGTATGTGGTGGCGGTAGCCAAGGCCGAAGCCAAACTGGCACAGGTGCGCGTCGATCTGGCGGCGACAAAAACGAGTTTTCGCGAGAAGCAGGCAGAAATCGCGGTGGCGCGAACCCGCTACGCCTTTGCCCGGAAAGATCAGCGGCGCCAGGCCGATCTGGTGGCCAAGCAGTTCATCTCCGCATCCAGATTCGACGACGCAAAGCAAAGCAGCGATCTCGCCGGACAGCAGATCGGTGCATTGGAGCAGGATCTGAAACGCATCGCGGAAACCTTGGGCGGAAGCGTCGATGCGCCGGTCGAGCGTCATCCCGCCTATCTCGCCGCACTGGCCGAACTGGAGCAAGCCAGGCTCGATCTGGCGCGGGTCGAGGTGCGGGCTTCGCTGCCCGGCATTGTGAGCAAAACGCCCAAGCCGGGGCAGTACGTCGCCGCGGGTTCCATGGCGATGGCCCTGGTGGCGAGCGGCAATCAGTGGATCGAGGCCAACTTCACCGAGACCGATCTCACTTATGTTCATCCGGGACAGCCGGTCGCCATCCATATCGACACCTACCCCGACGCAGCCTGGAAGGGCGTGGTGGAAAGCCTGAGCCCGGCCACCGGCGCAGAGTTCTCGGTCATCCCCGCCCAGAACGCCACCGGCAACTGGGTCAAGATCGCCCAGCGGGTGCCGGTGCGGATCAGGCTCGACGCCGCGCCGGGGCTGCCGCAACTGCGCGCGGGCCTGAGCGCCGTCGTCGAAATCAACACCGGTCATCGCCGCCGCGTGCTCGGCTTCTCGCTCTGAGGCCGCGACAATGAGCGCTTCCACGACAGCCGCAAGCCCGGAAGGCGCACATCGCGGCTGGGTCACCGTGTCGGTCATGCTGGCGACCATCATGCAGGCACTGGACACCACCATCGCCAACGTGGCGCTGCCGCACATGCAGGGGACGATGGGCGCGACCCAGGATCAGATTTCCTGGGTGCTCACTTCCTACATCGTGGCCGCGGCCATCTTCATGCCGCTGACCGGTTTTCTCACGGCGCGCTGGGGGCGCAAGCGCATCTTCATGTGGTCGGTGGTCGGCTTCACGCTGGCGTCGATGCTGTGCGGCGCGGCGCAAAGCCTGAACCAGATCGTGCTGTTCCGCCTGCTGCAAGGCGTGTTCGGCGCAAGCCTGGTGCCGCTATCGCAGGCCGTGCTGCTCGACACCTATCCGCGCGAGCGCCACGGATCGGCGATGGCGATGTGGGGCGTGGGCGTGATGGTGGGGCCGATTCTCGGCCCCTCGCTCGGCGGCTGGCTGACCGAGTATTACAACTGGCGCTGGGTGTTCTACATCAACCTGCCGTTCGGTCTGCTGGCATGGTTCGGTCTGGCGGCGTTCGTCAGCGAAACGCCGCTTGACCGTTCACGGCGCTTCGACCTGCTCGGCTTTGCGCTGCTGAGCCTCGGCATCGGCGCGCTCCAGATGATGCTGGATCGCGGCGAATCCCTGGCCTGGTTCACCAGCCCGGAAGTGGTCATCGAGGCCATGCTCACGGGCCTGGCGCTCTATCTCTTCATCGCCCACATGTTCACCCACGCGCATCCGTTCATCGAACCCGGGCTGTTCAAGGATCGCAACTTCAGCGTCGGCCTGGTGTTCATCTTCATCGTCGGCGTCATCCTGCTCGCCACCATGGCCTTGCTGCCGCCGTTCATGCAAAACCTGATGGGCTACCCGGTGATCGATGTCGGCTATCTGCTGGCTCCGCGCGGCGTGGGTACCATGATCGCCATGATGGTGGTGGGCAAGCTGTCCGGCAAGGTGGACGCGCGTTACATGATTTTTCTGGGCCTCATGCTGACCAGCCTGTCGCTGTGGGAAATGACCCTGTTCAATACCGACATCGACGGCTGGGACATCGTGCGCACCGGCGTCACGCAGGGGTTTGGCCTCGGCTTCATCTTCGTGCCGCTGTCCACCCTCACCTTCTCCACCCTGGCGGCGCGCTACCGCAACGAAGGCACCGCGCTGTTCAGCCTGATGCGCAACATCGGCAGCAGTATCGGTATCTCGGTGGTGATCACCTATCTGGCACAACGCACGCAGGCCAATCATGCCGCGTTCGCCGACTCCATCAATCCTTTCAATCTGGCGCTCAGGCAAGCGACCGAGGCAGGCGCCTACAGCCTGACCACGCCCCAGGGGCTTGCGGCGATCAACGGCGAAGTGACGCGGCAAGCCGCCACGCTGGCCTATTTGCAGGATTTCCGATTGATGATGTGGGTCACGCTGGCCGCCATTCCCTTGATCGCCCTCTTGCGGACGCCGGCCAGGCGGGTGGTCCCAAGCGAGGGCCTTGCGGTGATGGACTAGGCGTCAAGCTCCGCAGACGAGATGAAATCGCCTCTCGCCCCTCGCAAACGTTTCGGCGCATCGATCATCGTCGACACGATCATTGAGGCTTAGCGGTCGATTTTTTCCGTTGCGTGAACTGACCCCTGCCAGCGCGCCGCCGCCACGTCATCGCTGACGCGCGCGTCCACCCAGCGCTCGCCTGCCGGGGTTTCTTCCTTCTTCCAGAACGGCGCGCGGGTTTTCAGATAATCCATGATGAATTCGCAGGCGGCGAAGGCGTCGCCGCGATGGCTGCTGGCCACCGCCACCAGCACGATGGGATCGCCCGGCAGCAGGCGGCCGACGCGGTGGATGACGCTGACATCGAGCAACGCCCAGCGCGACCGGGCTTCTTCGACCAGCGCGGCCAAGGCCTTTTCCGTCATGCCGGGGTAATGCTCCAGCGTCATCGCCTGCACGCCGCTGCCGTCGTTGTGGTCGCGCGCCAGGCCGACGAAGCTGGCGATGGCGCCGATGTCGGTGCGGCCATGGCTCATCGCATTCACTTCGGCACCTAGATCGAAGGCCGCGGTCTGGACAATAACTTTCATCGCTCAGCCTCCGGTCACCGGCGGGAAAATCGCGACTTCGGCATGCTCGGTCAACGGCGCATCGAGCGTGACGATGTCCTGATTGAGTGCCACCCGGAACGCCCGCCCTGCCGCCAGTTCTTCTGCCCACACGCCGCCGCGCGCCTGCAGCATCGCGATCAAATCCGCGACGCTGACGCCATCCAACTCGATGGCTTCCTCGGCCACGCCGAAGCACTCGCGCAGCCGAGCGAAATACAGCACGCGCAGCTTCACGACAACAACTCCGACAAGGGGATGAAGCGCACCCACTCGCCCGGCTGTACGGTCTGGCCGATTTCCAGATCGACCAGACCATCGGCCCAGACGCACGACGTCAGCACCCCCGAGCTTTGATTGGGGTACAGCGCCACGCTGCCGTCGGTCTGGATGTGCGCGCGCAGGAATTCGCGGCGTGCCCCAGGCTTGCTCCAGGCAAACCCCGCCTTGACCGGGAACGCGCGATACAACACGTTGGCGACGCCCATGCGCTTCAACAGGAATGGCCGCACGAACAGGCAGAAGGTGACGAAGGCCGACACCGGATTGCCGGGCAGGCCGATGAAGTCGGCTTCGTCCACGCGTCCGTAGACGATCGGCTTGCCCGGCTTCATCGCCACTTTCCACATCTCGACGCGGCCGAGTTTTTCGACCGCCGCCTTCACGTAATCGGCCTCGCCCACCGACACCCCGCCGCTGGTGACGACGACGTCGGCGATGCTGGCCGCGCCTTCCAGTGCGGTTTCGGTCGCTTCCAGCGTGTCGGGCACAATGCCGAAATCGATCAGTTCGCAGCCGAGGCCGTTCAGCAGTCCGGTCAGCGTATAGCGGTTGGAGTTGTATATCTGGCCAGGCTGGAGCGCCTGACCGGGGGTGACCAGTTCGTCGCCGGTGAAAAAACACGCCACTTTCAGGCGTTTGAACACCGGCAACTCGGCCAGCCCGACCGAGGCGGCGAGCCCCATTTCCGCTGCGCCGATGCGGGTGCCAGCGGCGAGGATGTGCGAGCCAGCCTCGATGTCCTCGCCCGCGCGGCGAATGTTCTCGCCCGACCATGGAAGCTTGTTGATCACGACGCTCCCATCATCGGCCGTGCAATCTTCCTGCATCAGCACGGCATCTGCTCCGGGCGGCACCGGCGCGCCGGTGAAGATGCGCGCGGCGCTGCCGGGCGCGAGCGGCCGGCCCACCGCGCCCGCCAGAATGCGCTGCGACACCGGCAGCGCGACGCCGGCTCGGGTCACGTCAGCCACGCGCACGGCATAGCCATCCATCGCGCTGTTATCCAGCGGCGGCACGGTAATCGACGAGGTTTGCGGCGCGGCGAGCACGCGCCCGAGCGCGGCAGTCACCGCGACGGTTTCGGTCTCATTCACGCCCCGCGCGCGTTCGAGCAGGGCATCAAGCAGTTGGGTGGCTGAGAGCATGGGTCAGGATAAAGTCAGTGAGTGAATCAATGGCATCGATATCGATGCGGGGAAAATCATTCGGCGCCGGGATGTCGGACGCCACCGCCAGAATGGCCGGATCGTCCGGAAACAGCCACGGCTTGCCGGTTTCTGCGCGGTGCACTTCCAGTTTGGAAATCGCCTCACGCTTGTAGCCTTCGACCAGCACCAGATCGCAGGATGGCAACTGGTTCAGCAAATCGGCGAGCGCCGGCGGCCGGTTGCGATGCTCGCTCAGCAGCGCCGTGCGGTGATCCGACGCCAGCAGCACCGCCGCCGCACCGGCCTCGCGCGCCCGCCAGCTATCCTTTCCGGGGCGGTCGATGTCGAAGTCGTGGTGGGTGTGCTTGATCACCGCCACCCTGATCCCGCGCGCAACCAGTTGCGGCAGCACCCGCTCGATCAGCGTGGTCTTGCCGCTGCCACTGTAGCCTGTGATGCCAAAAACTTTCATGCCTGTTGTCCGCCCGCCTAGCCGGGATTGCATAATTGGGTTATATTTTTTCATATATAACCTGTTTCTGCCAGCCACCAAGACCCCATGAACGCGCCCGCTCTTGCCGACCAGCTTGGCCTCACCGACCAGTTTGGCCGCCGCATCGACTACGTGCGCCTGTCGGTGACGGATCGCTGCGACCTGCGTTGCAGCTACTGCATGCCCGAAGGTTTCAAGGGTTTTGAAGAACCCGAGCACTGGCTCAGCTTCGACGAAATCGAGCGCCTGGTCGGCGCGTTCGCGCGGCTCGGCGTGAGCCGCATCCGCCTGACCGGCGGCGAACCGCTGCTGCGCCGCAACATCGCCGAGCTGGCCGGGCGCATCGCCGCCCTGCCCGGCATCGATGATCTGTCGCTGTCGACCAATGCCACCCAGCTCGAACGCCACGCGCAGGCGCTGAAGGCCGCCGGGGTGACACGACTCAACGTCAGCCTCGATTCGCTGCAACAGGCGCGGGTGGAAAAAATCAACGGCCGCGACGTGCTCGCCAAAGTGATGGCCGGTCTGGCTGCGGCGCAGGATGCAGGCTTTGCGCCGATCAAGCTCAACATGGTCGCGCTCGCCGGCAGCAACGACGACGAGATCGACGAAATGGTCGCCTTCTGCATGCAACGCGGCTTCGTGCTGCGGCTGATCGAGGCGATGCCGATGGGCGCCACCGGACGCAACGCCGAATACCTCGACCTGCAGCCGGTGAAGGAGCGCCTGCGCGATGCCTTCAATCTGGTCGAAACCACCCTGCCCGGCGGCGGCCCCGCACGCTACCTGGGCACGGCGGATAGCCGCTTCAACGTCGGCTTCATCACGCCGATCTCGCAGCATTTTTGCGCTACCTGCAACCGCATCCGCATCGCCGTCGACGGCACCGCCTACATGTGCCTGGGCCAGGAAGAGAAGTTCGAATTCCGCCCGCTGCTGCGCGGCGGTTGCAGCGACGCCGAACTGGAAGCGGCGATCATCGATGCCATCAACCTCAAACCGGAACGCCACGAATTCCGCGAAGCGCCGCACAAAATCCTGCGCTTCATGTCGATGACCGGGGGCTAAACGTCCAGGCCCGCTCAACATCACCCCACTCCAGGCCAGACGGATGGGATGACGCTGTTCGGCCAACAGCAGAAGTCATGCCGATAGCGGCGGCCGTCTCTTCACAGGCCATGCAATTCCGGGCAGCCACATAACGGATTTCGCCCATTTTTACCCTGATGACATGAGTCCCTGCCAGGACAACGTAAGAACATAGCGGCCGAATCAACAGATAATACGTGTCCGGCGTGTTTGCCGGGCACGCCTCGTTAGACCTGTGCCGCGCTGACTACCCCGAGTTCGAACAAGGAGAAGGTCATCGACATCAAAGAGTTCGGATTTTCCTCACGCACGCGGAATGCGCTGCGTCACGACCGGGACACCGAGCTGCTGCGCTCGGAGCTGTTCAGCATCGAGCAACTGAAGCGCCACGCAGTCACGCTGGCGGGCCAGCATCGAATCGATCCGCGTCCGGGGCCCGACAGATTGCTGCCACGGCTGGCGGACAATGCGCGGGTTCTGCTGGCGGCATACGACGTCGTCACCGCCGCAGCGACGCCGGGACAACGGATCGTGCCGGCAGAGGCCTGGCTGCTCGACAATTTCTATCTGATCGAGCAGCAGATCGGTCTGGCGCGTCGGCATCTGCCGCGCGGATACAGCCGGCAGCTGCCGCGACTGACGGATGGCCTGTCGGCCGGCTTCCCCCGCATTTACGACCTGGCGCTGGAGTTGATCTCCCACATGGACGGCCGCGTCGACAGCGACAACGCCACCCAGTTCATCGCCGCCTATCAGACCGTCGAACCCTTGAAGCTGGGCGAATTGTGGGCCTTCCCGATCATGCTGCAGCTGGCGCTGCTGGAAAACCTGCGCCGCGTCGGGGTGCGCATCGCCCAGCGGCGCGAGGAGCGCGATGCGGCCATCACCTGGGCGGACCGCATGCTCGCCACGGCCGAAAGCGAACCGAAACAGCTGATCCAGTTGCTGGCCGAGTTTGCCAATGCCGATGTGCCGCTGACTGCGCCGTTTGTGGAGGAGTTTTACGACAGGCTCCAGGCGCAGGGGCCCGCCATGGCCTTCGTTCAAACCTGGGTCGAGCACAAACTGCTTGAGCAGGGGGTGACCGCAACGCAGCTGGCGGAGGCGGCCGGCCGAACCGCCGCGACCAACCAGATCTCCATTGCCAACAGCATCGGCAGTCTGCGCTTCATCGGCACCATGGACTGGCGGAATTACGTCGAGTCGCTCAGTGTCGTCGAACAGACCTTGCGTGAAGACCCGACGGGGATGCACGCCAGCCAGGATTTCGCCACCCGCGACCGCTACCGGCATGTCATCGAGGACGTGGCGCGCGGCAGCACCTGTGGTGAAATGGCGGTGGCACGCGCAGCCATCGTGCTCGCGCAGGCAGCTGCAGCGCAACGGGGGTTCCGCGATCGCAGCGCGCATGTCGGCTACTACCTGATCGATCACGGGCGGCAGGATCTGGAGCGTGCGGTCGGCTGCCGCCTGTCGTGGAGATTGCGGACCAGCCGGGCGAGCCGGCGTTTCCGCCTAGGCCTTTATCTCGGCCCCATCCTGATGCTCACGCTCCTGGCGACAGCGGTCGTGCTGTCCGCGCTCAGCCTTGATCCGGGCGGCTTCGATCCGGTTGACCGGCGGCTCTGGCTTTTTGCGCTTCCCCTCGTCATCGGCGCCTCGGCGCTGGCCGTTTCGCTGGTGAACCTGCTGGTCACGCTCGTCCTGCCGCCGCGCGCGCTGCCCCGAATGGATTTTTCCAAAGGGATTCCGGACAGCCATCGCACCATGGTGATCGTCCCCACCTTGCTGGGCAGCCCGCAGGAGATCGATCACCTGCTCGAAGCCCTGGAGATCCGCTATCTCGGCAATCGCGATCCCAATCTGTTCTTTGCCTTGCTGACGGATTTCCGCGATGCGCCCGAGCAAACGCTGCCGGACGATGACGCCTTGCTGGCTTATGCGCGCGCAGCGGTCGAGACGCTCAACGCGACCTACCGCGACGATCGCCCGTGCATCTTCTATCTGTTCCACCGGCCCCGGGTGTGGAATCTGGTTGAGCGGGTGTGGATGGGACATGAGCGCAAGCGCGGCAAACTGGAACAGTTCAATGCCCGGCTCAGGGGCGGGGCGCAAACGGCCTTCTCGGACATTGTCGGCGACCAGTCCATCCTGGGTTCGATCCAGTACGTCATCACCCTCGATACCGACACGCAACTGCCGCGCGACGCGGCACGCACCCTGGTCGGCAACCTCGCGCATCCGCTCAACCGGCCGGTCTACGATGCCGCCAAGGGGCGCGTCGTCGAAGGCTACGCGATCCTGCAGCCACGCGCCTCGATCAGCCTGACCAGTGCAGGCCAGTCACGCTTTACCAAACTGTTCGCGGGCGACTCGGGCATCGATCCCTACACGCGCGAGGTTTCGGATGTCTATCAGGACATATTCGGGGAAGGCTCATTCATCGGCAAGGGCATCTACGATGTGGATGCGTTTCGTCAGGCTGTCGATGGACGCTTTCCGGAGAACCTCATTCTCAGTCACGACTTGCTGGAAAGCGGCTATGCGCGTTCGGCCCTGGTGAGCGATGTCGACCTCATCGAAGAGCATCCGGCCAGTTACGCCATCGAGGCCAGCCGGCGCCACCGCTGGATACGCGGCGACTGGCAGCTTGCCGGCTGGCTGTTGCCGCGCGTGCCCGGACCACCCGGGTCAAGTGGAACACAGACGGAGCGGCAACCCAACCCGCTCTCCGCTTTGTCGGTGTGGAAGCTTTTCGACAACCTGCGACGCAGCCTGGTGCCGCCATCGCTGCTTGCCTTGCTGATAGGGGGTTGGCTGCTGGGTCCGGGACCGGCGTGGTTGTGGACCCTGCTGGTCGTGGCGGTGGTGGGCTTGCCCACCTTGCTGTCCACCGTGGTCCAGTTCATCCACAAGCCTGAAGAACGTGACTGGCTGGTGCACCTGAACCTGACAGGCAAATCCGCGGGCCGCCCCATCGTGCTCGCCTTGCTGAGCTTGGTCCTGCTGCCTTACGACACGCTGATTTGCCTGGATGCGATCCTGCGCTCGGGGGTGCGGATGCTGTTCACGCGACGCGGCCTGCTGCTGTGGCAACTACGCGCCTACGCAAACCGCAACGCGCGCCGCACGCTGGCCGATTTTGTCGTGGAGATGTGGATCGGGCCTGTTCTGGCGATAGTGCTGGGCTTGGCTTTGACTTGGGTTTGGACATCGGAGGGCAGTCGGTCGACGGAGTGGATAGTCTGTGCCCCCGTCCTGTTGCTGTGGCTGGTGTCACCCGTCGTCGGCTGGTGGATCAGCCGGCCACTGGTCTCCCCTGCCCCGGACTTGAGCGCCGGGCAACGGGCGTTCCTGCGGACCTCGGCCCGGCGAACCTGGCGCTACTTCGCGGCGTTCGTCGGCCCCGAGGACAACTGGTTGCCGCCCGACAACTTCCAGGAATATCCGGCGCCGGCCATCGCCTCGCGTACCTCGCCCACCAACATGGGCATGTCGCTGCTGGCCGATCTGGCTGCGTACGATTTCGGCTACATCCCCGCCGGAGAATGCCTGCAATGCGTCGGCAACACCCTGGCGACGATGGAAAAGCTGGAACGCTACCGCGGCCACTTTTACAACTGGTACGACACGCACACCCTGCAACCGCTGCATCCGCAATACGTCTCGTCGGTGGACAGCGGCAACCTGGCCGGCAGCCTGCTCACCCTGCAGGCGGGACTGGCCGAGTTGAAAGACCAGCCGGTGCTGTCATCCAACGCATTCCAGGGACTGCAGGACACCTTGCAGGTACTCGCCCAACATGTGCCCGCGTCACCCACTCCGGATCTGGCGAATAAGATCAGGTTGCTGCAGGACACGCTCCACTCTCTCACACGGGACGGACAACCCCAGACACTGGCTGCCGCCGAAGGCGTGCTGGATGAGATTCACCGTATTGGCGGGGGGCTGGTTGCATGGCTGCCAACCGATATCGATATCGATGGCGAACTGTATTACTGGGCACAGGCATTCGACCAGCAATCCCGCGTGCTTCGCGATGAGCTGGGATTCCTGGTGCCCGAACCGCAACGCTTCAGCACCATCCCGACCCTGGAGGAATTGGCCGGCGCGCATGCAGTCGGCGCAGCAACGTCCCCTCATCGGGGCGCGCTGGAGCGGCTCGGCATCATCGACAATCTGGTGGAGCGTTGCCGCCAACTGGCGGTGATGGATTTCGAGTTTCTCTACGATGCCACGTGCGGCCTGCTGACCATCGGTTACGACGTCGGCGAACGGCGCCGCGATCCGTCCTGCTACGACCTGCTGGCATCCGAAGCGCGCCTGGCCAGCTTTCTGCTCATCGCGCAGGGACAGGTCCCGCAGAAGCACTGGTTCGCTCTCGGCCGCCTGCTGACCAGCCATGGCGGCGACGTCAGCCTGATTTCGTGGAGCGGCTCGATGTTCGAGTACCTGATGCCGCAGCTGATCATGCCAAGCTACGCGAACACCCTGCTGGAGCAGACCTGCAAGGCGGCGGTGTCGCGCCAGATCGAATACGGCCGGCAACGCGCGGTGCCATGGGGGATTTCCGAGTCCTGCTACAACGCCACCGACATGCGCCAGGTCTACCAATACCGGGCGTTCGGCGTGCCGGGCCTCGGCTTCAAGCGCGGGCTGGGAGACGACCTGGTCATCGCGCCCTACGCCAGCGCGCTGGCGCTGACGGTGATGCCGCGCGAAGCGTGTCGCAACCTGCAGACGCTGGCCGACCAGGGTTTCCTCGGCGCCTACGGCTTCTACGAGGCGGTCGATTACACGCCTTCGCGGGTGCCGCGGGGCAAGCATCACGCCATCGTGCGATCCTTCATGGCGCACCATCAAGGCATGAGCCTGCTGGCTTTTGCGCATGTATTGCTCGACCAGCCGATGCAGCGCCGCTTCATGTCCGACCCGCTCGCGCGGGCGACCGAATTGTTGCTGCAGGAACGGGTGCCGAAGCAGGGCGCCACCCTGCACCCGCACGCGGCCGAAGTGAGCGCCGCCGCCCGCCCCCCCAGCGCGGACACCGGCGCGATCATGCGCGTGTTTACCGACCCCAACACGGCGATTCCCGAAGTTCACCTGTTGTCGAACGGCCGCTACCACGTCATGGCGACCCATGCCGGCGGCAGCACCAGCCGCTGGCGCGACCTCGCCGTCACCCGCTGGCGCGAGGACGCTACAAGCGATGGCTGGGGCACCTTCATTTACCTGCGCGACCGCGACAGCGGGAAATATTGGTCGACTGCACATCAACCGACCCTGCGCCGTGCCGATCACTACGAGGCGATCTTCGTGCAGGCGCGCGCCGAATACCGGCGCCGCGATCAGGCGATCGAAGCGCACACCGAGATCACCGTGTCCCCTGAAGACGACGTCGAGATCCGGCGTGTCACGCTCACCAACCAGTCGTCACGGCTGCGTCACATCGAGGTGACGAGTTACGCGGAAGTGGTGCTGGCGCCGTTGAATGCCGATCTGGCACATCGCTCATTCAGTAATTTATTCGTGCAGACCGAAATCCTGCCCGAGCGGCAGGCGATCCTCTGTACCCGGCGTCCCCGCACGCCGGGCGAGCAGGTGCCGTGGATGTTTCATCTGCTGGCCGCACCCGGCGCGGTGGCCGACGAACCGTCCTACGAGACCGACCGCGCCCGCTTCATCGGGCGCGGCCGCACCGCGGCCAACCCGGTGGTGATGGATAGCAGCGACCGTCCGCCTGGCCTGTCGAACCATGATTTATCCAATACGGCGGGGTCGGTGCTCGATCCCATCGTGGCGATCCGCCGCACCCTCAGCCTGTCCCCGGACGAATCGGCAAGCGTGCAGATCATCTCCGGCGTCGCGGACACGCGCGAGGCCGCCCTGGCCTTGCTGGAGAAATATTGCGACCGCCATTTCGTCGAGCGCGCGTTCGAAATGGCCTGGTTCCAGAGCCAGGAGGTGCTGCGCCACCTCAACGCCACCGAAGCCGATGCCCAGGTCTTTGGCCGCCTGGCCAACTCCGTCATTTTCGGCAATGCCCTGCGCCGCGCCGCGCCCGGCATCATTGCCCGCAACCAGCTGGGGCAGTCCGGGCTGTGGCGCTTTGGCATCTCGGGCGATCTGCCGATCGTCCTGTTGCATATCGGCGACCTCAACCGCATCGATCTGGTCAAGCAGGTGCTGCAAGCGCATGCCTATTGGCGCATGAAGGGCCTGACCGCCGACCTGGTGATCGTGAACGAGGATTTCTCGGGCTACCGGGCGGTGCTGCAAGACCTGATCATGGGGCTGATCAACGCAGGCCCCGAAGCACAGGTGATCGACAAACCGGGCGGCGTCTTTGTGCGGCGTGCCGAAGAACTCTCCGAGGACGAGCGGGTGCTGCTGCAGACGGTCGCCCGCATCGTCTTCAACGATACCGCCGAGACCCTGATCGAGCAGGTGGAACGCCGCGTGTCGGCCGAGCGTGCGTCGGACCGTCTGGAGCCCTCGCAGCAAGCGGCCGCCGAACCGGTTTATCCACTGGCGGTGCGCGATCGCATTTTCAGCAACGGCCTCGGCGGCTTCACGCCTGACGGGCACGAATACGTCATCACCCTCGAACCCGGCCAGACCACGCCGGCGCCGTGGGTCAACGTGATCGCCAGCCCGCACATCGGCACCGTCGTCAGCGAGAGCGGCAGCGCCTATACCTGGGCGGAAAACGCGCACGAGTTCCGCCTGACCACCTGGCACAACGACCCACTCTCCGACAGCAGCGGCGAAGCGTTGTACATCCGCGACGAGGAAACCGGTGCGTTCTGGTCACCGACGCCGCTGCCCGCCCGCGGCCGCTCCGGCTATGTGTGCCGGCACGGCTTCGGCTACAGCGTGTTCGAGCACTACGAAGCCGGCATCGCCTCGGAACTCTATACCTACGTCGCCATGGACGCGCCGGTGAAGTTCGTGGTGGTCAAGCTGCGCAACGAGTCGAAGCGCGCGCGCAGCCTGTCGCTGACCGGGTATTGGGAACTGGTGCTCGGCGAGTGGCGGCATGCCAATCTGATGCACATCGTCACCGAAACGGATCCACACAGCGGGGCGCTGTTTGCCCGTAATGCCTACGGCCGCGAATGCGCCAATCGGGTGGTCTTTGCCCAGGTCAGCGAGCGGGAGCGGTCGGTGAGCGGAAACCGGACCGAGTTCATCGGCCGCAACGGCTCACTGGCCAGCCCGGCGGCCATGCGCCGCACGCGCTTGTCGGGCAGGACCGGTGCGGGCCTGGATCCATGCGCCGCGATACAGGCCCGGATCGAACTGGCCGCAGGACAAACGCGCGAGATCGTGTTCGTATTCGGCGCGGCCCGTGACGCCGACGAAGCGCGGCATTTCATCCAGCGACTCGGCGGGCGAGCGGGCGCGCGACAGGCACTGGAAACGGTGTGGGAATACTGGAACCACACCCTGGGCGCGGTGAATGTGGACACGCCCGACCCCGCGCTGAACGTGCTGGCCAACGGCTGGCTGGTCTACCAGACCCTGTCCTGCAGGCTGTGGGGGCGCAGTGGCTATTATCAGTCCGGCGGGGCCTACGGCTTCCGCGATCAATTGCAGGACACCATGGCGCTGCTCCATGCGACACCGTGGCTCGCCCGCGAGCAGCTGATCCGCTGCGCCGAGCGCCAGTTCCTCCAGGGCGACGTGCAGCACTGGTGGCACCCACCCCACGGCCAGGGCGTGCGCACCCATTTCTCCGACGACTATCTGTGGCTGCCGTATGCAACCTGTCGCTATGTGCGGGCGACTGGCGACACCGGCGTGCTCGACGAGTTCGTCCCTTTCCTGGAAGGACGCGAGTTGTATCCGGAAGAGGAGGCTTATTACGACCAGCCGCAACGCTCGACCGAAGCGGCCAGTCTGTATGAGCACTGCGTGCGTGCCCTCAAGCACGGCTTGCGTTTCGGCGCCCATCAATTGCCGCTGATGGGCTGCGGCGACTGGAACGACGGCATGAATCTCGTCGGTAAAGATGGCAAGGGTGAGAGCGTGTGGCTGGCGTGGTTCCTGGTCGAGAACCTTCAACAGTTTGCCGACCTGGCGCATAGACGAGACGACGCGGCCTTTGCCGAAGTTTGCAGCGCGCAGGCTGCGCTGCTGCGCACCCACATCGAGGCCCAGGCTTGGGACGGCGCCTGGTACCGGCGCGCCTGGTTCGACGATGGCACACCCCTTGGCTCGTCCGCCAACGACGAATGCCAGATCGATTCGATCAGCCAGAGTTGGGCGGTCATCTCAAACGGCGGCGACCCCATACGGGCCCGCCAGGCGATGGCGGCAGTGGACCAGCGCCTGGTGCGGCGCGATGCGCAGTTGATCCAGCTGCTCGACCCGCCGTTCGATACATCCGACCTGGAGCCCGGTTACATCAAGGGCTACGTGCCCGGCGTGCGCGAGAACGGCGGGCAATATACCCATGCCGCGATCTGGACCACGATGGCGTTTGCCATGATGGGCGACACGGAACGCGCGTGGGAATTCTTCGCCATGCTCAATCCCGTCAACCACGGCAGCACGCCTGAGGCCATCGAACGCTACAAGGTCGAGCCCTACGTCATGTGCGCGGACATCTATGGTGCGTCGCCGCACACCGGCCGCGGCGGCTGGACCTGGTACACCGGGGCGGCCGGCTGGATGTACCGGCTGACCGTGGAAACCCTGCTGGGCCTGCAACTGGAAGTGGACCATCTGCGGATTGCACCGTGTGTCCCGGCCCATTGGGGCGCGTACACAATTCACTACCGCTATCGCGATACGGTCTATCACATCACCGTCAGGCGCGTCGGCGAACAATCGGGGCAAGTGATCCGCGTGACGGTGGACGGTGCGGGTGTGGAGAACGCAGGAAAAGGCGTGATCCCCCTGGTCGATGACCGCCGGGAGCATCATGTCGAGGTGAATTTGAGTTGATCGAGGAGAACATCATGCTGGTCACTTTTACAACCGACGCCTATGCCGACATCACCATGTTCGGGGATGTCGCGCTTGCCATGCTGAAAATGATGGGACACAGCGCAACCGTGCCCGGCGCGATTCTGGCTGCAGATGTTCCTGCGGCCCTGGGTCGGTTAACAACCGCTATCGATGCGGAAAAAGCCTCTCCTCCAGTTGAGGACAAGGATGCGGATGAGCCGGTGGTCAGCATGGCTCATCGAGCGCTGCCTCTCATTGATCTGCTTGCTGCTGCAGCAAAGGCAGAATCCAACGTAATGTGGAAATGAACATCAGGCCATTGGCGGGGCAACTCAATCCGCCCCGTTCCGTTACGGTCAGTCGGCGAGATCGCGATGAACGTCTGGTACTCGGCCATTGCGGCCGGCGGGTGCCGGGCCGAATTGGTCCGCTAAGTACTTCTTACCAGCCTTTGAGTTGTGACTCACGCAGAACGGCTGCTTACTCTTCGTGACTAGGTGCTGCTACGCTCATAATCTAAAGCTGGTTCTGGCGTGGTCTTGGCGATTTGGTCAACTCGAGGAAGGTGTATTCACCAGTTTCGTCAGAAGTAACGTGAGTTGCTTGATCTCGGCGCCGGTCAGTGACCGGCGTATCCAGCCGCCCACAACCGTATGCGATTCCGACATCACTTTCTCCAAGACAGGCATGGCCTGATCGGTGAGCGCAACAGGTTTGATGCGCCGGTCGGCATCGTCGGTTGAGCGTGATACAAGCCCTCGCATTTCCAGTTGCTGCAACACTTTTGTCAGCCCGCCAGACGTAATCAACATCGCTCGTTGAAGGTCCGATGGCGTCAGTGCATGGGGTGGCGGGGAGCGGCGCAGACTAGCCAGCACATCGAATTCAACCAGACTCAAACCACTGGCGGCCAATACCGTGGTCGCGCGGGAATGATGCGCTGCATGGGCCTGCAAGAGTGAAATTCCCAGTGGCAATATCTGCGCATCGTAGGATTCAGGCCAGTTCTCCCGGTGCATATTAAGGGGATTGAAAGGTGTGTCAGCCATGTCGGATCGCTTGTTCATGCGTATAAGAGTCTTAATAATTAATTATCTTGCAAGATAAATATATATGCAATAAGCTTCATCAAAGTAGACGGCAGACTGGCCACAGAATAACGCGGCTAGCCCGACTTCGTCCTCGAGCGTCATTGGCGTGGAAAGCTACGGCGTCGAAAAATAGTGAGGAACAGTACCGTGCGCTATCGAACAGATTGCTTCAGAGACGGCGGCGGATCATGCGAATGTCGGACGCACCGCGAGGGTGACACCGGCGCGTTGACCTCGAAAAAACTTGCCATCCGAAAAAAAAACACAGCACAAGACGCCGATACCCGCGAATCCATGATGCCAGAACCCTGCCTGAACCATGACGCCCCTCCCCTTTCTAACCACCACGCGGCCGCTGCACGCGGGATGCGCTTCACGACCGTTGCGGCTTGCCTGATGCTGGCGCTGTCCGGTTGCGCGTCGGTGGCGCCACAGCGTGCCGCACCTGTCGCGGTCGACATACCGGTCAACTGGTCCACTGCCAATGTTTCCGCGACGACTGGTGCATCTTCGCTGGCGCAGTGGTGGTTGCGTTTCGACGACCCGCTGCTCGCCAGCCTCGTGGCCCAGGCCTTGCAGGCCAATACCAGCGTCAAGGGCGCTGAGGCTGCGCTGCGGCAGGCGCGGGCACTGCGCGATGTTGCGGCGGCCGCGCTGCTGCCGACGGTCGGCAGTTCAGCGTCGGCCCAGCGGGGCATCACCGGTGGGAACGTCACTGGCAACGCCTTCAAGGTCGGCCTCGATGCGAACTGGGAGCTCGATATCTTCGGCGCCAATCGGAGCGCGCTGGATGCCAGCGAGGCCACGGCCCAGGCCAGCGCCGCGAGCCTGGGCGACGTGCAGGTCTCGATCGCCGCCGAGGTGGCACTCAGCTACATCACGCTGCGGGGTGCCCAGGTGCGCCTGGCGATTGCCGCCGACAACCTGGCCAGCCAGCTCGAGACCTTGCAGATCACGCAGTGGCGCCTGCAGGCCGGACTGGTCACCTCTCTGGACACCGAGCAGGCGCGCACCACCGCCGAACAGACACGCGCCCGGATCCCGGCGTTGCAGACTGCCATCGAACAGGCCCGTCATGCGCTCGCAGTGCTGACCGGCCAGCCGCCTGCAGCCTTGTCGGCGGTGCTCGCCGCGTCCGGCCCGGTGCCGCAGGCGGCCGCCGACCTTGCATTGAGCATCCCCGCCGAGACGCTGCGCCAGCGGCCCGACGTGCGCGCCGCCGAACTCCAGGTCATGGCCGCGCTGGCGCGCGTATCGCAAGCCGAGGCGGCACGCATGCCGAACTTCCAGCTGGGTGGCTCGCTGGGTCTGTACGGCCTGACGCTGGGCGCGTTGACCAGCGCTTCGGCAGGCATCGGTGCGCTGCTGGCCAGCGTGTCGCTGCCGGTGTTCGATGGCGGCGCCCTGCGCGCCCAGGTGCGTGCGCAGCAGGCCGCGCTGGATCAAGCAGGCACGGCTTACCAAGCTGCCGTGCTGACGGCGCTGACGGACGTGGAAGACGCGCTGGTTGCGTTGCGCGGCGACCGCGAAAGCCTGTTGTCCCTGCAACGGGCCGCCGAGGCGGCCGGCAATGCTGCGCTGCTGGCGCGCCTGCGCTATGACAGCGGGCTGATCGACTTCCAGACCGTGCTCGATACCCAGCGCACCCAGCTCAACGCACAGGAAAGTGTGGCCATTTCCAGCGCCGGCCTCAGTACTGACCATGTGCGCCTGTACAAGGCACTGGGGGGCGGCTGGCGCCCCGATGACAGTGACGCAACAGCCACCTCCACCGAAGACGCAACCCGGACTGACCCGAAATGAGCATCGCAACGCCTTCACCTTCCACCATCGCCGCGCAGCCACCGGGCAGCGAAACCGACCTCGCCGCCCTGCTCGACGAGCCCACGTTGCACACCTGGTATCGTCGCCCCGCGCTGTGGGCCGGCGTCCTGCTGCTGGCGCTGGTCGTCGCCGGCCTGTGGATCTGGCAAGCTGGCCGAACCGCCAACGCGGCACCGAGCTACGCCACGCAGACCGTGGCGCGTGGCAACCTGACGCTGACCGTCACCGCCAACGGGACGCTGCAACCGACCCGCTCGATCGGCATTGGCAGCGAACTCTCGGGCACCGTGCTGAAGGTCAATGTCGACGTCAATGACCGCATCCACAAGGGCCAGGTGCTAGTCGAGCTCGACACCGCCAAGCTGCGCGACCAGATTCTGCGCTCGCGCGCAAGCATGGCCGCCGCGAATGCCAGGGTCGCGCAAACCGTCGCGACGGTGAAAGAAGCGAGGGCCGGCCTGGCACGCTTCGAAGAAGTCGCGCGCCTGTCGGGCGGCAAGGTGCCGTCCAAGGCCGAACTTGATGGCAGCCGCGCCACGCGCGCGCGCGCGATTGCCGACGAGGCCAGCGCCCGCGCCAGCGTGGCCGACGCGCAGGCGGCGCTGTCGACTGACCAGACCAACCTGTCCAAGGCCTCGATCGTCGCACCGACCGACGGCGTGGTGCTCACGCGCAACGTCGACCCCGGCAACGCGGTCGCGGCATCGTTGCAGGCGGTGACCCTGTTCACCGTGGCCGAAGACCTGACCCAGCTGCGCCTGTGGGTGTATGTGGACGAGGCCGACGTCGGCGCGGTCAAGGTGGGCCAGAACGCCACTTTCACCGTCAGCGCCTATCCCACCCGCCAGTTTCCTGCGCGCGTCACGCGCGTGGGCTTCGGCTCGACCATCACCGACAACGTCGTCACCTACCTGACCTACCTCGATGTCGACAACACAGACCTGAGCCTGCGCCCGGGCATGACCGCCACCGCTACCATCACCGCTATACAGCGCAAGGATGTGCTGCTGGTGCCCAATACCGCGCTGCGCTTCACGCCCACTGCGGCGGCAACCGGCGAATCAGACAAAAAAGGTATGGGCATCAGCCTGCTGCCGCGCATGCCGGGTAACACCACCCGCAAGTCGGCCGCGGCCAACGCCAGCACCGCAGCGGCCAAGCAAGTGTGGGTGCTGCGCGATGGCCAGGTGGTGTCCGTGTCCGTGATACCCGGCATCAGCGACGGCCACATGACCGAGATCACCGGCGGCGACCTGCAAGCCGGCATGCAGGTCATTACCGATCAAAAGGCGGCAGCAGCGAAATGAGCGACCCGCTGATCCAGCTGCGCGGCGTCACCAAACGCTACGGCAGCGGCGTGGCCGAGCTGATGGCGCTCAAGGGCATCGACCTCGACATCCACGCCGGCGAGTTCGTCTCCATCATGGGGCCCAGCGGCTCGGGCAAGTCCACCGCGATGAACATCCTCGGCTGCCTGGACACGCCCACCGCCGGGCAATATCTGTTCAAGGGCACGCACGTCGAGGCGCTGTCGCACGACCAGCGCGCTCGGCTGCGGCGGCGCTACCTCGGCTTTGTGTTCCAGGGCTTCAACCTGCTGGCGCGCACCTCGGCGCAGGAGAACGTGGAGCTGCCGCTGCTGTATCGCGGCGACAGCGCCAGCGTGCGCCGTGCGGCCGCCGCCAAGGCCTTGCAGGCCGTGGGCCTGGGCGGCTGGGAACACCACACGCCGGCTGAGCTCTCGGGCGGCCAGCAACAGCGCGTGGCGATCGCGCGCGCCATCGTCACCGAACCGGCCGTGGTGCTGGCCGACGAGCCCACCGGCAACCTGGACACGCAACGCAGCCACGAGATCATGGGCCTGCTGATGGCGCTGAATAAAGACCACGGCATCACCGTGCTGATGGTCACGCACGAGGCCGACATGGCAGCCTACGCACGACGCATGGTGCATTTCATCGACGGCCGCATCGCCGACGACGTGGCGAACCCACACCCGACCACTGCGGCACCCGGCGTGCCGTTGCCGGCGGAGACGCGCTGATGCTGTACAGCGTCTTCATGCTGGCCTTGCGCTCGATCCGCCGCAACCTGCTGCGCTCGTTCCTCACCATTCTCGGCATCGTCATCGGCGTCAGCGCGGTGATCACCATGGTCACGCTCGGCAACGGCGCTACCCAGTCGATCAAAACGCAGATTTCCGGCCTCGGCACCAATCTGCTGATGGTGCGGCCGGGCCAGCGCTCGGGACCGGGCGGGAGCGGCGGAGGCGGCGCAGGCGTGCCACAATTCAAGGAAGGCGATGCCGAGGCCATCGCGGCGCAGATCGGCGGCGTCGCAGCCGTCGCGCCCGAAGGCCGCGCCAGCGTCACCGTGGTGGCCAACGGCCGCAACTGGTCCACCAGCGTCATCGGCAGCAGCAACGCATGGTTCGACACCGGCAACTGGAAGCTCGCCAGCGGCCGCATCTTCGAAGCCGACGAGCAGCGCGCCGGCGCCGCCGTGTGCATCATCGGCGAAACGGTACGGCGCGAAATCTTCGATGGCACTGCCGGCCAGACCGGCCTTGGCGAGCAGCTGCGCGTGCGAAAATTCTCGTGCACCGTCATCGGCATCCTCGCCGCCAAGGGCCAGAGCGGCATGGGTGACCAGGACGACACCGTGGTGGTGCCGCTGCGCACGCTGCAGCGCCGCGTCACCGGCAGCCTCAAGGTGGCCACGCTGCTGGTGTCGATGCGCGACGGCAGCGACAGCACGCGCCTGAAGGCCAGCCTGATGCAACTGCTGCGCGAGCGCCGCAACCTGGCCGCAGGCGACGACGATGACTTCAACATCTTCGACACCCAGCAACTGGCCGAGACGCTGTCGAGTACCACCCAGGTGCTGACCACCCTGCTCGGCGCCGTGGCTGCGGTGAGCCTGCTGGTGGGTGGCATCGGCATCATGAACATCATGCTGGTCAGCGTGACCGAGCGCACCCGCGAGATCGGCCTGCGCCTCGCCGTCGGCGCACTGGAAAGAGAAGTGTTGCTACAGTTTCTGATCGAGGCGGTGGTGTTGTCCGCGATGGGCGGCGTGGTGGGTATCGTGATTGCCACCGCGGCGTCCTGGGGGCTGTCCAGCCTGATGGACGTGCCCTACGCGTTCGACCCCTTCATCAACCTGCTGTCGCTAGCCTTCTCGGCTGGCATTGGCGTACTGTTCGGTTATTTCCCCGCGCGGCGCGCCGCGCGCATGGACCCGATCGAAGCGCTGCGGCACGAGTGAACGCAATTGCTCCCTATCCCATGTCGATTTCACCAATCCGTTGCATCCACCGGTTGAATTCGCAACCCCATAGCAGATGCTGTTCAAACCCAACCCCTAGACCTCAATCCGGACAGCCACCCCTTATTCCATCCGATCCCAATAGGGTTCACCTGCCAGCCGTTCCACCAAAAAATCAATAAACACCCGCACCCGACTCGAGAGGTGGCGGGTGGGCGGATAGACCGCGTAGGCTGACAGTTCTGGCCAGGTGTGATCGGTAAGCACTGGCACCAATTGTCCCGCGCACAAGGCTTGATGAACGTAAAAGGTGGGAAGCAGCAGCAGGCCTTCGTTTGCAATGGCCGCACGCATCAGGAATTCGCCGCTGCTGGCGGCCAGGCGCACCGGTACGCGCACGCTGCCGGGCAGGCCGACTGGTCCGCGGTAGGTCCACAAGCCCGGATCCCGCACATTGCTGTAGGCCAGGCAAACATGGCGCGCCAGATCCGCCGCCGTTCCCGGGGCGCCGTGCTGCGCCAGATAACCCGGACTGGCGCACAGGATGTGGCGAATCGGTGCCAGGCGGCGCGCGATGAGGCTGGAGTCTTCCAGCGTGGCAATCCGGATCGCCAGATCGAAGCCTTCCTGCATCAGGTCGATCTGGCGATCGTTGAAGTCCAGATCGAAACGCACCTCGGGATGATGGGTCATGAATTCCTGAATCAGCGGCGCCAGGTGCAGCAGGCCAAACGACAGCGGCAGCGCCACCTTGAGCCCGCCCTTGAGCGAGCCGTGGGCCTGCGACACAGCGGAGTCCGCCTCATCCAGATCAGCCAGGATAGCAACGCTCCGTTCGTAATAGGCGCGCCCGCTGTCGGTCAGATTGAGCCGGCGCGTGGTGCGCTGGATCAGGGACGCGCCCAGGCGCTCCTCCAGTTCGGCCAACCGCCGGCTGACCGCGGATTTGGCCAGTCCAAGCCGCTCGGCGGCGCCACTGATACTGCCGGCCTCGACGATGCCGACGAATATCTGCATGTGCGCAAACTTGTCCATTGGTTGCGATTACAAGAACAATTAATTCAATAATTGTATCTTTATCCCGATCATTGCAAAGGCAACAATAGCTTCACGGTGCCAGTTCGGCCCACCCTCACAGGAGATCGTTGCCATGCAAACCACCCCTTCAACTCCCCAGACCCTGCGCGTGTTACGCGTCGATGCCAGCGCCCGTGTCGAGGGTTCGGTCACCCGCCAACTTGCCGACCTGCTGGTCCAGGGCATGCAGGAAAGCATTCCCGACCTGTCCCTCTCCCGACGCGATGCGGCGCAGGGTCTACCCTTTGTGGATGATGCCTGGGTGAACGCCAACCTCACCGACCCGGACGCGCGCAGCGAGGAACAGCGCCAGACCCTGGCCAGTTCCGATGCCCTGGTGGCCGAAGTGATGGATGCCGATGTGTGGGTGATTGCCACCCCCATCTACAACTTCGGCGTACCCGCCAGCCTCAAGGCCTGGATCGACCAGATCGCGCGCGCCCGTCTGACCTTCCGTTACACCGAGCAGGGTCCGCAGGGCCTGCTGTCCGGCAAGAAGGTCTATATTCTGACAGCGACCGGCGGCACCGAGGTCGGCAGCGCCATCGACTTCGCCACACCCTGGCTGAAATTCGTGCTGGGTTTTCTCGGCATCACCGACGTCGAGGTGATCGCCGCCGACCGCGGCATGATGCGCGGCGATGCCGCCCGTCAGCACGCAGCCGAGCGTATTGTCCAGGTGCTGGCGCGCGACTGGCCGGCCCTGGCCGCAGCGTAATGCCGGTGACCAGACCGGACACCCCGAGTTACCCAGAAAGGAATCTGCCATGAGCACACGAACCATCCGCCAACTTGTACCCGCCTACGAGGTGACCGAAGGCGCGGGAGTCACGGTTCACCGCAGCATCGGCACGCCGGCGTTGCGCAACCTGGACCCGTTCCTGCTGCTCGACCACTTCGGCAGCGATAACCCGGACGAGTACATCGCCGGTTTTCCGGACCACCCGCATCGTGGCTTCATCACCTTCACCTACATGCTCGACGGCCACATGGAACACCGTGACAGCATGGGCAACCGCGGCGACCTCAAGGCCGGCGGTGCGCAATGGATGAAGGCGGCCAGCGGCGTCATCCACTCCGAGATGCCGCAGCAGAGCAACGGCCTGATGCGCGGTTTCCAGCTGTGGATCAATCTGCCGGCCAGCGAAAAGATGTCCGCTCCGGCCTATCAGGAGTTTTCCGCTGCGGCCATCCCGGAGGTGGCACTGGACGGTGCCCGGGTGCGGGTGCTGGCGGGTGAATTTGCCGGCACGCGCGGCGTCATCGACGATCCCGCCACCGATGTCCGCTACCTCGATGTCACTTTGGCCGCCGATGCGCGCTTCAGTCTGCCCCTGGAAGAAACACACCATGCCTTCGTCTACGTCTTCGAGGGCAGCGCCCGCCTGGCCGGCAAGGCCTTGGCGAAGCACACCCTGGCGGTGCTGGGATCGGGTGACACGGTGGAAATCGTGGCCGGGTCAGCCGGGGCGCGCTTCATCCTGGTGGCCGGTCGGCCCATTGGCGAACCCGTGGTGCAGTATGGCCCCTTCGTCATGACCACCCGCGAGGAGATCGAACAGGCAATCGCCGACTACCGGGACGGCCGCCTGGTGCAAACCCGGGCAACGATGACCGGCAGCTAGTCCCGATACTGTTCGGTTTGCATCCGAATGGCATAAAGGCGTCTCCACTTCGTGCCGT
>Ga0315268_10000924_pt1 | contig 34206 bp, 35 predicted proteins | sample C1_top_MG_FD_204535 | JGI IMG/M metagenome (GOLD analysis project Ga0315268, IMG submission 204535) | Sediment microbial communities from Yellowstone Lake, YNP, Wyoming, USA - C1_top | ecosystem: Environmental > Aquatic > Freshwater > Lake > Sediment | place: USA: Wyoming | collected 2017-08-01
CTGACCAACCTGAAACCAGCATCACCCACAACCCCCCCCAAATTCTCAACCCTGCCCGAAACAAAATTGTCCAAAACAACCACAGAACACCCCCTGCCCAAAAGCTCACGCACCAAACGCGACCCAATAAAACCAGCCCCACCCGTCACAAGAACACTAGAAAACCTCACACCCAACAACCTCCCGAACAACAACCACCCGCATCAAGCCCCCACTCACAGAAACCCATAAGCCTGAAGAACCTCAACAAAAAACGCCACAAAGAAAAAACCCAAAAACACCAACCCAACACGCCTCAAACGCCTCACACTGAACAAGAAACTCCCCCGCCCCCTATAAGAATCCACCAACTCCGACGTACCCAAAACCACCACAGAAACAACACCAAAAACAAGAACCAAATCAGAAAGCGTCAAAGGAAACAACACACCAACCCCGCCCAACCAAAACCACACAAAACCCAAGGAAAACCCAACACGCCCAGCTCACGAACCAAACTTCTTCGCCACCCTAAAAACATCCAATATATTAACCAAACCGTTCCCGTCAAAGTCAGCATCAGGATTCCAGTTCCAATCCCCAGGCCTCGAGCCGAAAGCCTTAGCAACAATCACAATGTCCAATATGTTGATAACCCCGTCCCCGTTCACGTCCTCACGCATCCTAGCCGCCGCGCCAACACCCACGACGTACATCGGAAAAACACTGGACAACCCACCATCCGCCAGACGCACCCTCACAGCCTCAAAACTGCGCGTATGAAAAGCGTCCGAGATCGAAACATTCCAGACAGCCGCCGAAAGACACAGGTTCTGCAGACAACACCCAAAACCCAGGTTAATCCACCTCCCACCACTGTCAGCGTCCGAAGCATTAACCGCCCCGCCCTCGCTGTCCCAACAATAAATCAACAAAGCAGGCGCACCCTTCAAGTAGTCCGGCCCGCCAGCCCCCGCCACGATCCCCGACCTCTCATCAGTACCCCGCAACCGACTGAGCGAATGAACATCAGGCACGTACTCAAAAGTCCCAGAACCGTTAGCAACGAAAATTCGAAAAGGATAAACACCATAAGCACTAGGCACAGTCCTATGCCCCGTGCCCAACAACGAAAAACCGTAAGACGCCCACAAAAGACCAGACAACTTTTCATCAGACAAACCCAAACCAGCCCAACTCTCAACCAAACCCGGCTGCCCACCAAGAACCAACGCCACATCCACGCTCGACTCCAACGGTGAAAGAAGATTCCCCGAGGTATTTCCAAGCTCCCCATCCGGATAACTCTCCCACGGACTCAAATAACCCAACGGAAAAAGAATCACCGGCCTAAACCTCGCAGACAGCCCAAGGCGAGACTGCAAAGCCGACGATACCCCAGAACGGTAAACGCCATCCCCAACGCTTACCCCCCCTAAACCGTACCGCACAGCCGCCACATACAACGACTGAACAACAACCCCAGCCTTCCAGCTAGCCACAACCGCACTCGGCTCCACCTCCTCATCATAAACCACAACCAAAACAGCAGGAGCCGAAGAAATGAAAGTCTGATCAACAACCACCCCCAACTCCCCACGCACATCGCCCACAACACGTAATACAAACACACCGCTCTGACCATCATACCGATAAGTTCCCGTGCCATTACACAAGTACACCAGCATGCCGCTCAGATCAAAACTCGAAGACAACGCAACCCTACAAACCATCCTAGCAACACCATCTTCCAAGACGCGATCATCCCAAACTCGAACAGACATCCTCTGGCTCAACACATACTCCAAACTCAACGAACCCGCAACACCTGGCAACTCAACAGAAACAAGCCAAAACGCGGCCAGAATCACGACCAACAACAATTTCCCATACATACCAAACACACAACAAAACATCTCAAGTCAGATTTGCCCGAACATGCCTCGCAGACCGAGAACCTTCCCGCTTCCCCTCCCCAAGAATCACAAACTGAACAGACACCGTCCCACCGTCTTTAGAGCATTCTTCCCCGTCCACAACAACCGGCTGATCCATCGCCCTCACCAAAGCACACGCAACAGCACTGCACAACGGACAACCCATAGTGTTGCACAGACCAGAAGACTCCCTAACCTGCAAACACACATTCCTGAAAACCGAATTCTCAACAGCCACCCTGACAACATCACGAGAAAACTCATCCTTCCGCACCTCCAAGCTAAAACCATCAGCCAACCGCAAATCCTTAACGAGAAGCCTAGGCAACGTCCTCTCCAAATACTTCAAACCAGAACCCTCAAAACCTCTCCCAAGCTCCCTCTCGAAAGCATTCACAAGCCCCAAACCCACCGGTCTAACAAAAACACCCCCAGGACTCTTGACCGAAACCCCAGCACTCCGCCGTTCAACAACAGACAACCCAGACCGCCGGTTCTTTGAGACGAACACCAACCCAGACTTGTCATTCTCCAGAAGCTTCGGCGGCAAATAAGTCGCCTGACCCTCACACCCCAACCCAGCCATAGACTCCTCCAGATTCTTCAAAAGCGAAGACAACACAGCCTCAACCAAACTAGCCTTCACGTACCTCTCACGCCTCAGAAAAGCAAGTATGCCACCCCAGAAAACCAGAAGCAACCCAACCAACGCCAAAAGTGTCGAGGAAAAAAACATCGCAGCCGGAACCACGACGGCCCCGCATAACAGAACAACCCAACCAAAATAATCTGCCAAATATCGAAGTCTGCTGGGCACCGAAATCTTTCCAGGCTCGATCGTCCATGCTTTCTTCTCCACCTCTTTACGCAACTTACCGACTTCACTCTCAAGAACACCCACCCTCGAATCCGCGATCTTCTTCAGCCTCTCAAGGCTAACAATCAAACCTGCCCGCTCAGCCTCCAACGCCTTCATCTTCTCACGCACAGCCCGCAAATCCCGCAGAAGCTCTTCATCCATTACCGCGCTCACCCCACACAACACACACTTTCACGCCGGAGACGCCAAGCCAAGACGTTCCTGCGCCAGCTTGGGCACGTAATACTTCGCCAACAATTTGGCACGGCTCGCCAAACCTCTCCCAGGCGAGTCCCCCAACAACCTCGCCATTCTCTGAGCCAACGTATGATCATATATCTTCCTTGCCATCGAATACAATTCATCACTCGTGAGACCGTCTGCTTTCAAAACCACGTTAAAAGATGAATACCGGCCCCAATCATGCGTCAACAGCAAATCCTTGTCCAAAGCCTCCCGATACAAAGCCGTTCCAGGGTAAGGCGTTGCAAAATTGACAGAAACACTGTCCGGATCCAGTTCAAGAAGAAAATCGTGAGTCCTCTTCAAGCTCCCACAGTCTTCATCAGACAACCCCAAAATGATGTGAGCCTGCCTCCAAACACCGAACTTTCTAGCAACATCAAACGCCCTGCGAACAGTCTCCATCCTGACTCCCGGCTTAACAGTCGTAATCAACCTCGAATCGCCAGTCTCGACACCATAATGAATCCTCTTACACCCAGACCGGACCATAAGGGGCAAAAGGTCTTCCGTAGTGTGATCCGCTCGACTTTCACAAAACCAAGAAACATCAAGTCCTCTCTTGACGATATCACTGCAGACCCGTTCAGCCCACTTTCTGTTCAAACCAAAAGACTGGTTTCTGAAAAGGAAGCCTTCAACTCCAAGGCAAAGGCGCAAATACTCAATCTGGTCAACGACTTTCCGAGGATCCTCAAAAACGGCTTCCGCCCCGAAACCTACAACATAAGGACAATAGAAACAACGGCTCGGGCACCCCCTGCTTCCCAGTAGAGGAGCAAAAAGATGAGATTCACCCGCAAGATCGATAAAATGCTGATACCTTTTCAGAGGCAACGCGTCATACTTCGGAACATAATCTGTAAAATCTCTCCCAGACTCTTCCGCCGGGTTACTCCTGACCTCTGAGCCCTCAACATACGAAAACCCGGGCAAACGCTTGAGACTGCCCCCCTCGCTCGTCTTGAAACCAAGAAGCAAATTCCTAAGACCATTCACGTAAGGAAAGTAGTCGCGCATAGCCAGATCAATGCCACATTCCCGCAAAACCTCTTCAGGCATAACGTTGCACACTGACCCACAAGCAACCACAGTAGCATTCGGAAGCCCAGACTTAACATCACTCAGAACCTTCTTATCAAAGTACAAGGACGGAAGCGAAACCATCGAAACTGCAACATCCGGATCGAACTCTTCCACCTTCTGCACAGTCTTTTCAGATGAAAGACCCAGAGCCTGAGCATCGATAATCGAGTATTCACAGCCAACATCTTCTGCAACAGCCGCAAGATACGGCATGAAGAGATTAAGAACCGGCCTAGTCAAAGGACCCAACCTAAGCCGCTTTGAAACGCCGAACCCCCCGGCGTATTCTCGCTCAACGCTATGAAAAGGAGGATCAGGCAAATTCAGTACAAGCAGCTTCAAGTCAGTTGACATCGACATCTTGGCATGCCTCTCGTCTCACATCATGATCCTTTCGTTTCGAACCCGCGCAAGCTCAACCACAGCGAACGAGGAGTCGCAGAAACTGCTCCCGCAGACCTAGAGATTATCACAACTTGATGGATAAAGGGAAAAACCAAGAACCTCAGCTGTCTTGTGACCCTAAGAAACTTGACCGTTGCCCTGCTGTAAAAAAGCAGCCACGGAAGCCAGAAAACAAAGAGCAACAGCAACCAGACTGGTAGATTGCTCGTCCACATTCCAACCGAAAAGAGAAAGACACATGTAAGGAACCATCCCCAAGTCAGAGGCAACTCCTTCCTATCCTTGTTCTTCACCGACACGTTGGCCATAAACTGTCCGTAACGAAACCACTTCCTCACGAGCGACCCGAGCGAGTTTGGGTGAGGATGAAAATACCGTGCTGAAGGAACCAACAGAAGCTCATATCCGGCCCTCCTAATACGGACATTAAGGTCGAAATCTTCACCACCCCTAAGCTTCGGATCAAACCCGCCGACCTCATCAAACACTTTCCTAGGATAAGCCACGGCGCTCCCTCCCAAAGCGCCTATTTTACGCACTTTTCTCTCATCGAAAGGAAAGCAAGCAAAAAACCTGACACTAAAACTTTGGGATACAAGACCCTTTTCAAGAGGGCAGCAAAGGCCTCCAACGCACCCAATGTTGGGACTCTTGCTTAGGATGCTTGACAGCTCACGAAAGCAGTTTTCTTCAACTTCGCAATCCCCATCCACAAACGCGACAATTTTGCCCGATGCTCTGGCAACGCCTATGTTTCTCGCCACAGAAGCGCCCCGTCGTTCGGGGAGACCTATTAGCTTGGTTGGAAAAGAAGACACAACCCTCCGCGTTCCATCGGTTGAGCCATCGTCAACAACAATAATCTCGCTACCCTTCGGGGCTGCACGCAGAATAGAGGTTAAGCATTTCCCGATCGTCACTTCACAATTGTGCGCTGGCACTACTATTGAAAGCGATGACACAGTCTGAACTGACGCAGATGAACCGCCCTGCATGCACGCACGGTCGACGTAATAATCGGACAGATTTCCATTAAAGCTCGGCACCAAACTTGCCAACTCTTCCCTGATCGTTTGCAGCACACATTCTTTGGAAAAATTGCGTTCAGCAAAAGAGTGGGCGTTTTCCACGACGCCCAAGACATCCTGCTTGCTCTCCAGAACGGATTTGATCATTTGTGCAAGTTCTGTCGGCGAGGCATGACTGACAAGATAGCCCGTTTTCCCATTCTCAACAATATCATGGATACCCGGAACATCCGTTGCCACAATCGGAACTCTCAAAAACATCGCTTCAATCAACACCCGAGGGTTACCTTCAACCCGCGAGGGCAAAACTAGCACATCTGCCTGCTTCATCATTTCGAAGACTTTCTCTTGGTCAACAAAACCTGTAAAGACAACGTTACCGCCTAAGTGCAGGCGCTCAGCCATCGACTCGAGGCGACCTCGCTCTTCTCCATCGCCGACTATGCAAAGACGCGCGTCGGGAAAGAATTTTCGAAGGACAGAGAAAGCTTGAAGCAGCAAATCAACCCGCTTCACAACATGCAAACGTCCAACGAACAATATCTTGACTTCTCGGCCAACGTCAGCTGGATCCTTTTTTATTTTTGCAATGCTTGTTTCATTTAGGTCCAAGTAGTTAGGAACTAGCCGAATCCGCCTAGCCCCAAGGCTTTGCGCTTTTGCAACAAGACTTTTGGCTGTGACCCAGACTGAAGAGGCACGCTTGAAGCATAACTGCTCTAGGATTGATACAAGCGTCCCTTGAAAACGATGACGGTTCACCTCCCTGACCTGCATTGCAACGTCATAGTTGTAATGTATCACATACGGCACACGACACAGTGTGGAAAAAATCAACGGGGCAGGCGAGTCAACATTGACCCCGAGCACCAGAGCGACTCTCTCTCTTCGTTTGACAAACCAAGCAAGACTGGAAATAGAGAAAGCGAACCACCTGAGATACTTCAGTTCTGAGAATGCCCCCCTCAAAGATTCGAACCTCGGGTTTCCCAGAGGGACATGCAATATGCCGGAAGACTCCTCAACAAATTCCTGAGTATCTTGAGTCAAGAGAGCGACGTCATCAAAACATGTCAAGAGTTCGTACGGTTTTTTGACAGATCGAATATTACCCTGAGCCTTCGCCTGAGCCAAAGACGAGTCTAGGGGAAAAGAAACAACGATCATACTCTTGACACCCGTGTACAACGCATTCATATTGAGAGAAAAATCGGGTCAACCCGTATGTCAGTCGGACATGCCCTCAAATGGCCATCTGTACACAGTCAAATCCCTGCTTGAATAGACGATGTTCAGATTCGACGGCAAGAGCGAAAACGGGTCAGTCGGCTTTCTGAAAGTATCGCTGTAAGTAGTTGTGTCCCACGGAGAGAAAACCAAGAAAGTAAACCTCTTTATTATCGCATTGTCTTTCGTTTGATACCACATTTCGAAGGTGTACTGGTCGATGTCCTTTCGCCCCCATGATCCTACTGTATCGTGGGCCAAGTTATCCCCGAAAAACGTGCCAAGAGCATACTCTCTACACCATAATGCAGTGTTGACCATTGAATCAGAAACCATGTAGGATTCCATGTATTCGCGCGGCACATACCATTTCTTAATTCCGTATAGAGTGGACAAGTTCATAGAGACAAAGAGAAGCACTACGAGCAGGATCGAGATGACGGTCCTGTAGACGTTCTTAAGACGGCCTTTCCATATGAACCAACCAGTCAAGGTCACCATAGGGATGTATGCAAATGTCCATATTCTGTAAGTGCCGTTGGTGAAGGCTCCTGACGGGTATAGGGCCAGAGATGTGAACAACAGGATTCCTAGGAAAGCCATTAGGATTAGAAGCAACGAGCTCCTGATGGTTCGGATTTTTGGAAAGAAAACCATTGATGCGAATAGACCAACGACCAGCGGGCCGGCAAGCATGAAAGCCAGTTCGCTGGGAGCGTAGAAATAAGATGCTGCTGCAAAATTGGGGGTCTGCGGTATGCTAAGCGTGAGAACCATTCGAAGGGCGTTCAAGAACAACATCGAATATCCTAGAGCTACCGCAAACGAAGAGAACGCAATCCAAGAGAGAACTGTCGCAATCGGATAGGAAGGATGTATGAGTCCTTCTCTCTGCTCAGAAAAAGCATAAAACGCTATTACTATTCCCAGCAATATGTAAGCCGTGAAGTGATGAGCCATAGCGAGAGAGAACATGAACAGGAGCACCAAGGCTTTGAATCCCAGAGCATTCTTCCGACTCACCAATAGCCAAAGTACAGCCATGAAAAGAATTATAGCAAACGTTTCCCTGTGAGGGATAAGCCAAAGGTTGAAGCAACCTGTCAGCGCCAGAGAGGCAAAGAACACTGCAGTCTTATCGGCTAGGAAATGCCTTGCAAAAAGATAAAAGAACAGGGTCAAGCCTATTCCCTTAAGCCAAGGAATGAGGAATATGGCTTGATACGGCTCGATACCTCCTATCAACGATGTTGAAGCCAAGAGAAAATGCATAGCCGGATGGACACTCATTTCCGAAGCAAGCGATGTTCCCATCCCAGGCGTCCATCTTCCGTTCTCGCAAATCAGCTGGGTTATCTGAAGCTCGAACTGGCTGTCTCGGCTCGCAGAATACCATGTTTGGTTTTGCAGGACATATATCGAGTACACGGATGTTGAGACTATTAGCAGAAGAACAATGTTATGAACCTCATTATTGCTCCTCAGAAAAAAAGAAAGTACGGGTATAGCTAAGAAGAAAGCCCAGTAAATCGGCTGGGGAACCGTAATCCCACTTCTGAGGGCGAGACCACAGGCAAAATATCCTATCAGCGCACCTAAAAATGCGAAAATTGTTGCTAACCTTGAGAACTTCATCGCCATCACGTAAGCCAAAATGGCGCTACGAAATTGCTTGAAAAAAACAAATACCACTTATGAATCAGGCAATTATGCTTTGATAAATCCCTGCCATCTTTTGAGCGGATTTGCTCCATGAGAATTTCTCCGATACCGACTTTCGCGCGTTCTTCCCAAGTTTTTTCCTTAGATCTTCATCTTCCAACAGGACGAGCACGCTTTCCGAAAACTCTTTGTCGTTTCCAGGCTCGACGAGCATCCCATTTCGACCATTCTCAACAGCCTCGGAGACCGCACCAACATCAGATGCTACAACGGCACACTCGGAGGCCATTGCTTCAAGTATTCTTATAGGTAGGTTCTCATACAGGGATGGTGCCACAAATATGTCAGCTTCCGCGTATAGGGCCGGAAGCAACTCATAGTCTAACCATCCCAGAAAAGTATAGCGCCTCTCGTCGACACCTAGTTTGCCAAGCAACCTAGCCCAAGGTTTAGATTGACCAGCTCCAGAGAAGACAAAATGAACATCACGGTTCTGTCTAAGAATCATAGGCATAGCCTTCATCAGAATTTTGACTCCTTTTGCAGCAGTTAACCTTGAAGAAAATAGTATAACCGGGTCGGAGAATTGGAAAGGTGCGCCACGTCTCGCCTCAGGCGAAAATCTTGAAGTATCAACCCCATTGTACACGACGTGTAGATTTCTCACAAAGGGATATCTTTGCTGTATTTGCAGTTTCATCCAGTTTGAAACCGTTGCAAAGTTCTCTGAATTTCTTAGATAGAGTTCTTCAGCAATTCTGATAAGCGGGTACAGAAGAACGGTCCACTTCTCAGAATACTCATGTTCCATGAAGCTCGTCCTTGAAGAGACTGTGCCTTGCCTTTGCCCACTTATAGTAGTGTGGAGTGTTGTTATGGAAGGAAGCGCAACGTTTCTTACAACTCTCAATAGAATGTCTGACATATGAGGAAAGTTTGTATGTAGCACGTCCAAATGAAGTTCTCTCATCAGTTTTGGAAGTCTCTTCGCGACCGAAAGCTGCATCTTTGCGTTGTAAAGGAAAGTATCTTCCATGGACGAAGTCGCTAGGAAATTTACGCCTATCTTTTCACTAAAGAGGCTTCTTATGGCTTTTTCTGAATATACGAGCTGTCCCTTATTGACCCGGCCAACCGTGATCACATGTAAATCGACGAGGTTTGATAGAGCTTTAGCCATCTCTATGCAATAGGTTCCGACACCTCCCCAGTTTGGAAGAAACTCAGACGTTAGAAGCCCAACTTTTATGCTGTCCATTACAATGACCATTGCAGATTTGGTTAATTTCGCGTTAGCCTTACAGCTCAGAATTGGCAACAAAAGATTGCAGCAGCAAAATCGAAACGCTAGACATTCCCAGTCACATTAAGCCTAATGCCGACGAAGCGATCGTGAAACTGAAAGGCATCGGACTCAACACCGTAAATCCACAACTCTACAAAAAGCTCGTAGAAGTACCCTCTATTCTCATCGTCCCACGAAGTCCCCTTGTTAACGTTGAACGCAACACTGTTGATGCTCAAGCTTCCAACCAAGGACTGGTTCATCCCATACGAAACATTTGAGAATGAAAAGGTCAAAGGCACCTCCCAACTCTTCCCATCTTCGACAAACGCGTGATACTCATACAGCGGCACGAGCGGACTAGGCGCTCCGGCCGTGTCATTGGGCAACGGCTCCAACTGATTCCTAAACTTCAAATACACACCGTAATACATTGGAGAACCCATATGATTGCCGACCCCCAAATACACGAAATAATCTGCGTGTGCCGTCACATTATAGGGATAGTTTTTGGCCATGTGCTCAGGGCCCAAAAGCCACAACTCAGAAAACTTCTCGCCCTGAGGAAGATGCAAGAACAGACCGAACGAAGGTGAAGCAAACAGCAACACTCCCGCAAGGCCAAAAACTAAGAAAATAGCCCTGAAATCCCCAAGTTTAAGCATCAGACCCAACCTCCGGCTTCGATCCCAACAGCTTACGGGAATAAGACCGCCTAAACATGACCCAAACCAAAAACAACACCAGCGCAAAAGCCAACCCGCCAATTCCGGAGAACGCAAGCATCCTCCACTCACTATCTTGCGCCTCAGCCAGAGCCGAGCCTTTCAACAAAGAAGTCCCACTCACAATCTTATCAGCCAACGAAGAGCACTGATCAGCCGCGCCCGCAACTCCACTGAAATCCTCGCTCCTATAAGCATTCTGTGCCCAAGTCAAGTTCCCTCCAGCCAGATTCAACTCCAACATCAAACCGGAAACGTCTGCTCCGGCACGCTCAGCATCCAAAACAGCCACAAAAGCCCTCCGCAATGCACTCTCTGCTTCGCTGAGCTTCAGAGAAGCTTCATCACTAGTTGCAGTACAAAAGGCACTTCCTACGCTTGAAGTGAAGACAAGCAAAACCAAGAGCAACAAGAAAGAAACTTTAACTATGTTCTCATGTGAGTATTTCACTGATCTTCCTCCTCGAGTTGTTCGACCTAGACCTGTTGTGCCCCTCAGTGCACATTCGTTCCAGCACTTCCATCTCAAACTTCAAAGCTTCAAGATCATTGACAAGCTTCGAGTATTTACTAGAAAATTGTGTGTACTTTTCTAGAAAAAGTCTTCCCTTTCCCGTAGTCTTGTAGCCACTATCGTCCGCTTGTATAAACCCCACCTTAACCGTGTCCTCTAGATACTTCGTCAACAACTTATAACTGAGGTTGGCAAAATACATTATCCTAGTCTTCTTCGCACCGTTCTCAGCGGCACTTATGATTTCCGCTATAATCTGAAACCTACGCCTATACTTCATGCACAAAACACCAACCAGAAACAACGCAGACCGAAACGGAATTGCCAGAATCAGGGAGTTACTCTAGGTGGAGCCAGCCTCTTCCACCCTTCTTCTTCTGTCCCTTTCCACAATTAGGCTCAGACTGATCCTGCTTATACGCTCTCGCCCTCGAACTGCGACCCTTTCTCAGTTCCTTACGAATGAACATGCCCCAACCGCCCTCAGAAGGATCAGGAGAGTACACACGACCCTGAGAAGCCCAAACAGCCACTATCTCAGAAAAACAAGGCGCCTTCGCATCCCTACTCGCAAACACGACAAAACCCCGATCCACAAAAAGCAACGGATAATCCCTGACCGCGATGCCCTCAGCCTTGACTCTATCATCAAACCGTTCCCGCCAAACAAGAGTCCACTCCTCCTTGAGCATTCGCCGAAACTCGTCCTGCTCAGCACGACTCTCAACGCGACTCTTACCTTCCACTAACCCAATCCCTCCCTGACAGGAGCGGAAGAGAAAAAACAACCACCAAACCTCAACCTCGCAGTTCTTCCTCCATCTCCACCCATGTCTTCGAGCTTGAAGTATTTAAGCGCTATTCCATAAAACATCTAGCCAAGAGTTCTAGAACATAGCTCCACATGTTCTACACGTAGCACGCAACCGCGTTGGACTGTTACAGTCTGACCAAAAGACGCGAATCGCGCGCGCTGGTCAAGACAAATCTATTTGGAAAAAGACCGGACTATCTCGATCCTATCGTCTTCTTCGCCACGTCTATCCATGTTTTCACCTTCTCAAGCGGCGCATCAAGTATCGGGCCCGGATCCAACTCCATAGAGGTCCCCCTCCCACCCCTCAGAACTTCCTCAATCCTCAACCGCATAGTTCTAGCGTCACACAACGCCAAGTCATCAAGAGGACGCATCCTCTTCTGAAAAGCAAGCCTTCCTCCCAGCTTATGCACAGCTACCTCAAAATCAGTAGCCGGACTTATGTGAAGTCTTCTCAAGCCGCGAAGAGCCGCAATGGTCCCCAGAAAAGGTGTAATGTTCCCACAACTGTGGAAGTAAAAGATGCCCTTCGGATAGAAATTCGCGAGCTCCCTTTCGTACTGATGCGCAAAAGACTCGTACATCTGAGGCGAAAACAACTTTGCGTCAACCTCATCATCATACAGAAAACCTCTATCCGTCCTCGTTCCCAGAAACCTTTCCTTCTCTCTCTCTCTCCCACCTCATCCTAGACTCCGTAACGAATGCCAGAAGCCTGTGAACGAAGTCCGGTTTCCGAAGAATGTCCGTCAGAAGCTCAACCAAACCCCTCAAATGCACCGCTGTCCCCCACGGACTCCTATCCCAACGCTCAAAAAACACCGGAACCCTTCCCTTCACCATTCTCTCAGCAGTCTCATACACCTCGAGAACCTTTGGCATGAGAACACTCTCGTAGAAGTCTGGATAACTGAGGCTCTCAAGATCCTCCTCCGTCCTAATGACAGGTTCGCCCATCAACGGATCTGCTCTGAACTTGAAAACAGGTTTTGAACCAAACAAACTAGACTCAAAAACTTCCCCAAAATTCACAACTATTCCTTCTAGGACTCTGTCATCAAGAATTTCTTCATGTTGAAAACGCAATATCCTCAGGGAATCCTCAACATATTTCTCAGGTTTTCGATAATGATCAACCAGATCAATATTCAGATTCCTAGCAAAAAACTCCATGGTAATAGTAACTCTCATCGGCACTCTTTGCGCCTCTCTAAGTGCATAGAAATCGGTCCAGAATCTCCCAAGCTCCTGATACTTTGGATCGCTTAATATTCTCTCTGCTTCTTCTATCAAAGTGTCTAACTGCAATTGCCGGCCCTCTAAGAGTCGCGTTCAGATGTATTCATGCAAGTATTTCGCATTTTCCCATATATCGCTCTGAATTATTTATTGATTATGTTGTAAGAGTCGCGCGCTTGATCTTCTTATCCTGGCGGAATAATCGACGCAATACAAGACTCAACAAGGAAAGCAGTTCAAGAAACAGAAGAATATGTGAATTATCTTTCATTCCTGTTTTTTTCTTTTTTTTCAGTTCTTGGAATATCACACTAGCGCGCGCTAAGCAGTCAAATGACAAGAGAGGTTCCAGCTATAAAGGAATGTAATAGAAAGGGCGTTGCCAGCATGAAGTCTGATACTTTGAGCAAACCTGTCAAGAACAAAAAAACTGAACAGTCAATCTAGATCAAGAACGGGCGTATCCTTAGCCACCGACTAAGCTTAAAAAATAGATAATGATGGGGCTGCCCGGATTTGAACCGGGGTCACGAGCGCCCGAGGCTCATAGCCTAGACCAAGCTAGCCGACAGCCCCTTCAAGCCTCATCTCATCTCAAAGACCACAAAAATAAGTGTCCCCTAACACCTTTAAACCCTTACCCCCAAATAATACCCTCACCACTCTGAGGGAGAGGCCTGCACAACCTTGTCCGTTCCACACCGCGTCCGCGGAGTCAAAATACTCAAAGCCGTATCCTCACCCCTCAGACTCCAAATCCTGAACTTACTCTTTGACAAGGGCCCACTCAGCTACACGGAACTCATGAGCGCCCTCAAAATGAACCCAAGCCGGGACGCTGGAAGATTCGCCTACCACCTCAAATTCCTCCTCAAAGCCGACCTGATCGAGGCCGTCGTCGAAACAAGAAAATACTGTCTAACAGAGCTAGGCAAGATGGTCATAGACGTAGCAGACAGAATCGACAAGAAAGCCTTCACACCGAAAAGCATGCTCGTCCGCGAGTCACGCTCAGCAATAGAAGAGTTCGACGCCAACAAAATAGCGAGCTCACTCATAAAAGAGGCAAGAATGCCCGCCGAACTGGCCCAGAAAGTGGCAAAAGAAGCAGAAAAACAACTCCTCAAATCCAAGATCAAATACCTGACCGCCCCACTCGTCAGAGAAGTCGTCAACGCCATCCTGATTGAGAAAGGCCTCGAGGAATACCGCAACAAACTCACCCGCCTAGGCGTCCCCGTTCATGACGTGACCAGCCTTATAGAACAAGAAAACACCACACAACAACAAACACGATCAATACACCAAGCAACCGGAGAAACAGTCCTCAAAGAATACACCCTTCTAAACGTGTTCCCAAGAGACATCGCAGACGCCCACCTCTCAGGCTCACTACACATCAACGGCCTAAGCTCATGGATCCTGAGACCAACCGAAATAACCCACGACACACGCTTCTTCCTGCAGCACGGCCTAAACACAGAAAAAATCAACCCGCTCCAACCCTCAATCCCACCCCCAAAAAACCTCGAAACCGCACTTTCCCTAATCTTCAGCGCTCTTCTACACGTCAGCAAAGAAGTCGACACAACACAGACACTCGAATACTTCAACATCTTCCTAGCACCATACACAAAGAACATAGAACCCTCAAAAGTCAAAGAAGCACTACACACATTCATCGCAAACCTCGCCCAACACGCAGACACCTCCATAAGCCTAGAACTCACAGTCCCGGACCACACAGACGAAAAAACCGCTTTCCGACCATCAGGAAACGCGATCGGCAGATACGGAGACTTCAAAGAAGAAAGCCAAATATTAGCATCACTGCTCCTCGACACATTCCTTGAACAAAGCGCACAGAAGCCACTACTCAATCCAAAGCTCATCGTAAAAATACGTGAAGAAGCCTTCAGCGACGAACGGGCAAAGGCTCTGCTCCTAAAAGCCCACAAACTCGCATCAGACAACGGAACTCCATACTTCGCAAACCTTGCAGGCAAAAATCAGGGGCAATCGGTCTTCTCCTCGACTGGAACAAAACTCAACGCAGACCTGAGCGGCGACTGGGAAATCGACACCCTACGCACAGGCTGCCTAGGCGTCGTAACAGTCAACGTGCCACGAGCCGTTTATGAATGTGAAAAGGACCAGACAAGATTCAACGAAATCCTGAAAGAAAGACTCGAAATGGCAAGCCGAGCCTTAGAAATCAAGTACCGAGCCCTCAAACAGCACGGCAAAGGCCTACTCCCATTCGTCCTCCAAAGCAGCAACGGCGACCAATACCTCAGGCTGGATAACTGTTTGCGAATCATAAATCTGGCAGGACTGAAAGAGGCTGCAGAAACTTTCTGCACGAAGGATATCGGCAACGAGAAAACGTTGAATTTCGTTCAAGAAACAGCGCAGAACATCTCTGCCTTCATTCACAAGATCGGCAGAAGGCGAGGAAAACGCTTATGGGCTGCAGTTTTGCCGAGCTTCGAAGCCTCTGAAAGGCTGGCGCAGTTGGACGTTGAAAGATACGGCGTTGCGAAAACACGATTTTCAGGAACCAGAGACAAACCCTTCTACTCGACCGTTGACAGACTGACGCTTCAAAACGCCAAGATCCCACAAGAACTCATTGCCAAAAGAGGCAAACTTAGCGAGGTCCATGCGGGCGGAGGCTTGAGTGTGATTGAGCTTGGAGAGAGTGAGTACAAGGCGGATGAGCTTATGGCGGTGACGAAGCAGCTTGTGGAGGATGGCGGTGTGGAATTCTTTGCCTACAATCGAAGACTGACCTATTGTGTCAACTGCAAGAAAACCTGGCCCGGTTTATCGCACAAGTGTCTTTCTTGTGGGGCAGTGGGAACGCTAGTGTTCTTTGATAGGTTCGCAGGAGTATAAATCCTCGAAAGGCATCCTGGTCTATTTCACCGCACCCAAAATCAACGCGAGCAGTGCCATCCGAACCACTATGCCGTTTCGAACCTGCTGGAAATAACGCGCGTACGGCGTGTTGTCAACCTCAGCCGCGATCTCGTCGACCCTTGGCAGCGGATGGAGAATTATCAGGTCTTTCTTCGCTTCGCCTAGAGTCTGCAGGTCTATCCTGTAGCTGCCTTTCACCTTGGCGTACTCGGCCGGGTCTGGAAAGCGCTCCTTCTGTATCCTGGTGACGTACAAGACGTCGACGAGTGGAATGATCTTTTCGAGACTCGTCTTCTCAGTGACGGGTATCCTTTCCTTTATCGTTTGAAGGACCTCTCGCCTCATCCTTAAGGTTTCTGGCGAAACTAGGAACAGTTCAATGTTGTAGAGTGAAAGCGCGTACGCAAGCGAGTGCACGGTTCGTCCATACCTCAGGTCTCCGGCAAGAGCTATCTTCAGTCCGTCGATTTTGCCCTTCTCCTTTCCCATCGTGTAAAGGTCCAAAAGAGCCTGCGTTGGATGTTCCTCTGCCCCGCTGCCTCCGTTGAGTATGGGCACTTTTGAAAATTCTGCGGCCAACCTGGCGGCACCTTCGAGCGGATGGCGAAGCGCTATGACATCCGCGTAGTTCTCCACGGTGCGAATAGTGTCGGCGAGGTTCTCACCCTTCTTGACTGAGGCAATTTCCGCCTCTGCGAAACCTATCGTGGAGCCGCCGAGTTTGTGCATGGCCGACTCAAAGCTTAACCGTGTGCGCGTGCTTGCTTCAAAAAAAAGCGTTGCGAGGATCTTTCCCCTCAGCATTTCAGAGCCTTTCGAGGCTAGTGGTTCCATGTTTTTTGCGATCTTGAAGATGTAGTTTATTTCTTCGCGGGAGAAGTCTTTGATGGAGATTATGTCTCTGCCTTCAAACTCCAACCTCCCACCCACACCAACTCTACGCAACTACTAAATAACTTTTTACGGTTCCGGCAACGGCACTGGAAGCGTGACTGTGATTGAAGTGAAACCTGTGTCTTGCAGGCCCGTGCTGTATGTTACTGATAAAGGGTAGGGTAGGCTTTATAATTGGTAGCCCCCCCGTATTTTTTCAGAAGGCCATGTTGCCTGTATGTTTAGGGTTCTCGTGACGACGGTTGTGACGGGGTGAAAGTGCGGGCTTTTGCACGGGTCCATGGTCAATGTCTAATTTTGCTGGGTGGGAGAGCCCTGAAATGAAAACGCATCCGATAGAGTCAGAGAATTCTGCAGTTCTTCAAAGTGAATGTCGTAGCACGCGCCGTCTAGCATGAGACCTAGACCATTTTCCCGCAGTCTCTTGCCACTGCAAATACGTCCAAGATGTTTACGGCATCGTTATTGTCTAAGTCGGCTAAACCGTTCCATCCAGAATCTGTTGGTTTGGTGCCATAGGCCAATGCTACCAGAGTCATGTCGAGAATGTCAACGGTTCCATCCATGTTCAGGTCCGTCATTCTGGTTGCAACCACAATCCCATCAACTGTGACCTCAATGACCGGCTTGAGATTTCCTTCAAACACGCCGTTGCCATCGGAATCTGTCTTGACGGTGACGCCTTGTTTAGCCTGAGAGAGGGCAACCCAGTCAATTGCATATCGATGCACTTCACCGGGTAGTATCGGGAAGTCTTTGACGGTCACTGTGATGTCTCCTTGCTTTGTCACTGCGGTCACTGTCAAGCCGTACAACCCTTCTGTCACGCCGACCACATCATACAGATAGGAATCTCTTGGAAAGGACAATGTGATAGTGCCATCAGAATAAGCTGACACTGGAATCTCGTTCACCACCTTCCCGTCAACTAGACCGGTGACTCGTCCTAATGGATCAGAAACTCTGAGTTCCCCAGGGCTATGTAATGTTGTTTCAATCTCCGTTACGAAAGGACAATAAAACGCATCTGCTTGTAGAGCTAGCCCCAACATCATACTTGACAGTAGCATCAACAGAATTCCGTAAGCGAATCTTTTCAAAGTTCTCCTCTCTCCAAAACAAACTACTCAAATCGAACCAATAACGCTTTCGGAGCACGTGTTTCGTCAGCCTCTAATCTACCTTTCATTGAGAGCCAGACAAAATTGAACTCAACGAGTTTGAAAGTAAAAATCTTTTATTCTTGATCAGAGTATAAGCGTCTTTTTGGACGGAGATTTCAATGAGTGAGACGGAGCTGCGTGTTACTAAGATCAAGGATGGCACGGTTATTGATCACATTACAGGCGGTCACGCGTTGGACGTTGTAAAGATTTTGGGGATTAGTGGGCGAGATAGAGGACCTATAACGATTGCGATCAACGTGCCGAGCAAGCGTTTTAAGACCAAGGACATTATAAAGATCGAGGGCAGGGAGCTGAATCCCCAGGAAGTGCACAAAATCGCTTTGCTGGCTCCGCATGCAACGATCAACATCATTCGCAATTATAAGGTCGTGAAAAAGCAGGAGGTCAAGCTGCCCAAGGCTATTGAAAACATCATCAAGTGCGCCAATCCGGCCTGTATAAGCAACAGCAACGAGCCAGTTAAGGCTAGGTTTTATGTTGACTGTGAGGAGCCGTTGTTGTTGAAGTGCCACTATTGTAGTTACATCATTGAGAAAAAGGATGTGCTCCAACAGTTTTAGCTTGAGAATTGCTCGTTGTACGTTGGAAAACGGCGGAAGGTTTATATCGTAAGATAGCATATACTATATCAAGATATGTCTGAAAACAGACATATTGTATCCACGCACAACAAAAATACAGATAGGTGAAGAATATGATGGAGATATTCACGTCCAATCTGTACATAATCATGCCCGCTCTGTGGGGGTCTTTTACGACATACGTAGTGTGGTACGTCACAAGAGCGAAGCACTATTCGCCGATCACTCCGACCGAAGCAAGACAACTATGGGTGATACACAGGCAGACCTTCAACTGCAACGGCAAGAGATGGCGACAGATAAGACGCGGAGGCGCAACGATAGGCTTCCAGTGTGAGTGCGGACACAGGCACATACAAAAAAGGCCGATCGTCGGAAGCATGCCAATCGCCTCAATCGACACGGAAGTTTCGGCGTTCGACAGACTGCACACCACACACAAGTCAACCTAGCGTGTCCTTCCAGTTTCTGCTGGTCCTGAGCACAACGAAGTACTGGAGATTCGCTACACCAGAGAACACGAAGGCAGAGCTGAACAGTTAATCATGCTTGGCATCTTTCCGCTGTCAGCCGATCATATGCTTCTTCAAACAGGACTTCGAAATAGCTTCTTCTCAACTGTACGCCTTTTCCAACGCCTAGACATTCTTTAGTGTTGGAGAATGTGCCTTGTCCGGTTCTTGCTGTCTTAAGCTGGAAAGGATAGAACTTGCAAATCAGTGGCCTTGAACGGTAGATGATGCAGGTCTTGTCTTTGAGAAATTGACACTTTCCTTTGGTAGCAGTTTTTTTCATTTCATAGGCGTATGGCCTGCGCCCTGTGGTTTTTCTGGCGAACTCTTCTATAGGTTTGGAAGTGATTCTGGAAATCGTCTCAGCCTCGTGTTGTAATAGCAAAATGTGTCTGACTCTTGTATCCGTGTCGCCGCAGCAAAGGGCACACCTTGTGCATTCAAAGCGCACATCTTTGGGATAGTTAAAGCTCAAGTTGTCTCCCAACATCACGCATTATGGACGGCATCGGAGGTAAAAGCTCTTCTATCTTAACGCGTGACGAGGCATGTCGGTTTCGGCAGGTAGCTGAGCCTCTAAAAATGACAGGGCTCCTTATTTTCCCAGCGTATTTCCGAGAAGATAGCGTGCGCGGTTTACACATCTGACCTTGTCCATTTGCCCGCAGACAATAAAGAGGAAACGAGAGACGATCCGCTTCCAATTCGCAAGGAGCGTGAACTACCAATTGGCGTGAGCTTTTCTATAAGGCCCTCTAGCTCTTCGTCTTGCTTTCTTTCTCTTTTCTCCTGCTTTCAAGGCTTTGTCTTCTGCTTGTTCCTCCGTGTTCGTTTCTGTCTGTTCGTCGGGATCGGAGATCAACATTATCATCTTCCTGATTTCTTTCTTGTCTCCTAGGAATCTTTCGTATTCGCCGAAGTTCCTGAATGCGCGCATAAAGATAATCTCATTTTCTTGTCAACACAATAGACAAAGTGACCCCCTTCTTTTTTCGCTCTGAAGATCAGAGCTCCATCAACGTTTTCTTCAAATTTGTGCAGCTCTGTGAAATCAACATTGATGCAATCAAGTATGTCCTTAACTATTGATCTGGCCTCGTCCTCACTTTTCAAGTCTTTTAGAAAATGCTTGGAAATGACAACAGTCTTTATTAGAGGTCTTATCGCCACGAAATGACTGTGACAATTAACACAGAAGTCCTTTGTCGCAGCGCATGGGTTTTCCAGTTTTACACCGAGATCCGTATCCACCGTTTTTTCCTCAGCTTATGCGATTGATCGATTTCCCTTGACAGCTTCTGTACGATCTATAACAGTCTTAACCTAGTATGAAGGCCAATATTTCCCTTTTTTCTTTCAGGGAGTTCACTATCAAGTCTGGTTTTAGTTCCCTCAGTTCTTCTTTGGAATAGGTGCCACTTGGGATGGCAATACACTTCATCCTTGCAGCCTTGGCCGACTTCACACCAAATATAGAGTCTTCCATTGCCACACATTTTTCTGGAGGGCAGCCGAGCCCCAGCGCCGTTTTAAGGAAGATTTCAGGATCAGGTTTGGCTTTCACCACATCTTCTGCCGCCAGAACAATATCAAAATACCCTCTGACTCCTTTCTCGTCCAACAGTCTGTCGATTACTGCTCTGTTGTTCATCGACGCCAGCGCTGTCTTCATCTTGCCGCGCACAGAATTCAAAAGCTCGATGGCTCCGTCAAAAAGGTTCACCATTGACGTGAGTTCGATTTCCGCCTCAATTTTCCCGTTCAAAAGCGTGTTCAACAACTTATCATCGAAAGGCACATTTGACGCTTTCAAGGCGTCTATGATTAGGTTTCTTGAGCCGATCCCGATGCGTTTTTCGATGAATTCGTTGCTTACGACAATATTAGATTCTTGGAAGACTTTCTGAAACGACGCAACAACCGCGTTTTTCGAATCAGCTAGTGTTCCGTCCCAATCGAAGATGACCGCGCAGAACATTCGAGCGATACACCACCGCAACAAGAAGACAGGGGACTTCGGCTATTTCTGGATTTCAGGGCACATGAAAGAAAGGCTCGTAAAGATGCGAAGCTTGTCGATCAGCCTGAAAAGAGCCATCAGTCCGTGCGAATGGCTATTGCTTACAGGCATGTAGTACCGCATTTGGAATCGAAATCCGTGATATATTTTACAGGTCGAAATATCCTACTTATACCGAATCCTGCTTAGATTGTCCTGAAGAAAAACCAAAATGTTAAGACCGTATGACCATGAAAAGAGCAATGGTTAGGCCGCTGAGATTTGTCTTCGAGTTTCCCCCTATTCACGGGGTTTTCGACGCAGGCTACGGAGTTGTCTATATTTTTGGTGGGCTTCACGAGGGCGAGATTGAAGATATTATAGTGCACGAGACTCTGCATTACGTTTTGCTAAGAGTGGCCGGGAAAAGAGCAAGCCTGAAGTTGGATAGGATCTACACACAAGTAGACAATGAAGTATAAAGAGTCGCACGTGCTGGTAGAAAGCGCTAACGCCAGTGACTGCCCCAGTTATCGTTGATGGTTACGAACGCTGATTTGGTTGAGGACATTCATCATATCAAACTCGACCCATTCTTCGATGATCTTTCCAGCTCTGATGAGGGCGATATCTATGAAGGTGATGGCAATTCGCTTTCCAGTTGGAGGAATGCCCTGATACTCTCCTGTGTTACTGCAACGCATCATTACGCGACTCGCGACCTTGTCGCCTTCGGCGATCTGGTCTTCCGCAACGGCTTGGAATGATACAAGTACGAATTAAGCCTACGCTGGCGATTACCAGAGCGAGCTCAAACAGCGACTCATACGTAGACTACCTAGACTTGATAAATCAAAAAGCTTATTCCGAAAGATGGGCCTGCTATTAACATGCGGGCGCACAAGGAAAAATAGTGCAAAAAGAGGAGGCAATAATGGGATTTTTCAATTCTTATGAGGATGTTAAGCGTGCAGAAGCCTACGCCAAACTGGAGTTTCCAGGCACGTATTATCTAGCATATAGGGATTTGCCAGAAATCATCTCTGAACATGTCAAAGGAACAAAAGCTATAGATTTTGGGTGTGGCACGGGACGTTCCACAAGATTCCTGCAGAGACTTGGATTCAATACTGTCGGAGTGGACATAGCGGAGGATATGCTAAAGAAAGCAAGAGAACTAGACCCAAAAGGAGACTATCGTCTTATCGAAGATGGCGACCTCACCCAGTTTGAAGATAATACCTACGATCTTGTACTGTCGGCGTTCACTTTTGATAATATGCCGACGATGGAAAAGAAGGTCAAGAATTTTAGAGGACTTGGTCGCCTACTGAAAAGTGAAGGAAGGACAGTTAACCTAGTCTCGTCACCTGAAATATACACACACGAATGGGCATCATTTTCAACCAAGGACTTTCCCGAGAATAGACATGCAAAAAGCGGAGACAAAGTGAGAATAATTCAAACAGACTTAGAGGACAAACGGCCAGTAGAGGATGTTGTTTGGACGGATGAGTATTATCAAGAGACTTTTAATAGGGCTGGATTGGAACTAGTCAGAACCTACAAGCCATTAGCAAAAGAGAATGAGCCGCATAAATGGGTCAATGAAACAAAGATTGCACCATGGGTCATTTATGTACTGAAAAGAGGAAGAAAAGGGACTCTTGCAGATTCAGAAGTAGAGCTTGATTTCAAGAGTCGAGTCTTCTTTGGCTTTCTCTTTGTCGACAATAACTTCTTTGCGTCATCAGCATCTTATGTCGTATGGCGCCGCCGATAGGACTTGAACCTATGACCGACTGGTTAACAGCCAGCCGCTCTACCTAGCTGAGCTACGGCGGCTCATTCTTGGGGCTTCACACGTTTTGAGTTTTCTGGTGCTATTTAAGTTTAGTCATTTACCTTTGATGTTGATTCCGGCTTGTCTTGCCTTGTACTTGGCTATGACTGTGAACATCTTGTAGAAAGGTCTTATGAGGTATCCCCGTAAGCTTCCTGAAAAAGAGAGGCGTATCAGGTCGTCTACCCAGTAGAAATCGTGTTGTACACATTTTGTCAGAAGCTCTTCATGCAGCTTGGTCATCTGAGTTTCCTTGAACCAGTCCTCATCCTTCAGTCGGCCCATCGGGACGAAGAAGAGCGGCACTATCAGGCTTCTGCAGTGTTTGATGTCGTCCATCATCTCTATCGTCTTGACGAGATCATCTTCGGTCTCTTCAGGAACGCCCACGATCAACGTGCATGCTGGAACCAGCATGTTGTCGTGCATCAGCCCCATTCCGGTGCGCACAACTTCTGGCCATTGCTCAGGCTTGAAGGGATGAGCCTTTGCTGGCATGATCTTGGCTGCCAGTTCTGCCGAACCCGTTTCCAGCCCGATCTCGACGCCCCACCACGACTGTTTTTGGCGTATCATTTCACCGACTTGCGCAAGGAGTTTAGGTTTTGCGGCAACGGCTGCGAGTGAGCAATGGCTCCATGCTACGCCGTCAGCTTTCTTCGTGACGGTTTCGATCAATTCGATTAGTTTCTCATCGTTTGGCAGAGTGTTTTTCGAACCGTAAAGCATGACATCGTCCTCGTGGAGTATTGCCCCTTTCACCCCAGCCTTCAGGTTCACTTCCACTTCCCCAAGTATCTTCTCGATCGGAAACCACCGCAACGGCCTCAAGGTTACGCTGCAAAACTTGCAGCCCCGGCAGCAGCCGCGGCCGATTTCGACCAGACCATTGATTGAGCTGCCAACGATGTTTGGTATGTCATCCAAACTAGGCGCCTCTTCAACGCTGGCTTCATAATGTTCAGGAAGGGCCTCACCATTGATTGCGGCCCTGAAGATTCTTCCGACGACTTTCTCCGCTTCCCCTTCTAGTACGCAGTCTATCCCGTATTTTTCAACAAAGTTTGGTCTGTAACGGAGCTGCCAGACTCCCGGGCCACCGACAATGATCTTCAGACCCCGCTGTTTTGCTTTTCTGATCTCCGGACGCTCAAACAGCATGCGAAAGTGTTGCGCCAAGAATGGCTCCTTTTTAAGAATGGCAGCCAAGGTGCTTGAAGCTGGACCCAAGCCGAACGGATCCATAACGTGAACGCCGAGCACTTTTGCATGAGTGATGTATGGTTTGAGATGGTCTGGCGCAACGGTCAGAACGTCGAAGCCTTCATTCAGGAGCTGAGCTTCAATCTTTCTCAATCCATAAGGTGCCGCCGCCGGCCTCCCGCCTTCGGTCTTGATTGGAGGAAAGAAAAGTCGAGCGTAAAGAAAGTCTGGGACAAAGTTGGGCGGAGCGCACGTTCCAAAACCGAGAAACTCGTTCTGATGGTAATCACTCATCAACGTGCTGTCGGCAGTCAGGATCACTTTATCATCCAAAACACGGTCACCAGCATAAATAATCAAGCGCTTTCCATTAAAAGCGTTTGCTTTGACCTTCAGTTTTTCAATCCCAGCCTAGAAAAGTGTATATCCATGGTACTGCAATTATGGTGAAAGATCATTGGAGAGAAACATGTTGAAAAAAATCCTGGAGGTCAGATGGCATGGAAGAGGCGGTCAAGGAGCATGGACCGCAAGCGAACTCTTGGGACGAGCAGCCATCGCCGAGGGAAAGCACATTCAGTCCTTTCCGGAGTTCGGCCCGGAAAGAATGGGCGCGCCGGTGACTGCTTTTACGAGAATAAGCACTGAACCGATCCAGATTCACTGCGCAGTCTACAATCCTGACATAGTTGCCGTTCTTGATCCAACGCTAATTAAGACGGTCAGAGTTGCTGAAGGCTTGAACGAAGAGGGCGGGAACATCATTGTCAACTCCAAGGAAGAGCCCGCGGAAATAAGGAAAATGCTCAACACAGACAAGGGTAAGGTGTGGACGGTTCCGGCATCTGACATTTCAATGAGAATTCTTGGAATGTCAATAACGAACACGGCAATGTTGGGAGCTCTGGCACGTGTGAGTGGAATAGTAAGTTTGGAGACTATTGAGAAGATGATTAATGCACGTTTCAGACCGGATGTAGCCGCCAAGAACTTTGCGGTTGTGAAGGAAGCCTATGAGGAGGTAAAGAACGAATGACATCCAAAGAAAAAAGCTGGAAGGAAGCCTCTCAGGCGGGCGTGTGCTGGAGAGCAAGCACAACATATTTGACAGGTGACTGGAAAACGTACACACCGGTGAGAGACACCACCAAGTGCACAAAATGTCTAGTCTGTACCCTTTTCTGCCCAGACTCGGCGATACGTTGGAATCCTGAAAGAGGCGACATAGAATTTGATCTCAACTTCTGCAAGGGCTGTGGAATCTGCGCAAACGAATGCCCGACAAAGGCGATCGTGATGAAAATCGAGTAGGAGATGAGTGAAATGAAAAGTGTTGTTAAACAGGAAATTCACGGTCTGAACGGAGACGAAGCCGTTGCCTTGGCTGCCAAACAATCTGACGTCGATGTCGTCGCGGCTTATCCGATTACTCCTCAGACCATAATCGTTGAGAAATTCAGTGAGTACGTCGCTAACGGCGAGGTTGAAACAGAATATATATGCACTGAGTCCGAACACAGCGCCATGGCCGCGTGCCTCGCAGCGTCAGCCACCGGTGCACGAGTCTTCACGGCCACTGCGTCAGCCGGTCTGGCGTTGATGCATGAGATGCTCTTCGTGACTTCAGGGTGTCGAGCGCCCGTTGTGATGGCAGTTGCAAACCGAGCATTGTCGGCTCCCCTCAACATTCACGGGGATCATTCTGACGCTATGGCCGAGCGCGACAGCGGCTGGATACAGATCTACGCTGAAAACGCGCAGGAAGTTTACGATTCAATGCTGCAAGCGTTCAGGATCGCTGAACACTTGGACGTTCAATTGCCGGTAATGGTCGGCTTGGACGGGTTTACCTTGAGCCATACGCTTGAGAACGTGCGAATCCTTTCGGACGATGTTGTCAAAAAGTTCGTTGGAACCAGGGAGTTTCCGGTTGTTTTGACGCATGAAGGAAAGTCGGTTCCGTACAAGCTTGACCCAGAAAACCCCATGACAATGGGACCAATAGCGTTGCCAAACTATTATTTTGAGTTTAAACGGCAACAGGAGGAAGCCATGAAAAACGCCGTGAGAGTGATACAGGAAATGCACGAAGAATACTCGCAGATAACGGGCAGAGGCTACGGAGACGGACTTCTTGAACCGTACAAGCTGGATGGCGCTGAAGCCGTTGTCGTGTGCTTGGGCTCGACCGCCGGAACAGTGAAAACCGTTGTGGACGAGTTGAGAACAGAGGGCGCCAAGGTTGGATTGCTCAGGATTCGAACTTACAGACCGTTTCCGGCTGAAAGAATCGCCAAAGCACTTGGGAAAGTGAAAGCTGTGGCCGTGATGGACAAAAGCATGAGTTTCGGAGGAAACGGCGGAGCAGTCTTCCACGAAGTCCGCCATGCACTCTATGACGAGCCGACACATCCGTTCGTGGTGAACTACATTTACGGGTTGGGCGGAAGAGACATTAGCCCGAACCAGATACGCAAGATATTCCAAGACTTACAGAAAATACTTCAAACCAAACGCGTTGACGATATAGTGCGCTATGTTGGGTTGAGGGAGTAAGAAGGAGGAGAGATGAATGGCAATTTCTGAAGGAAAATTCACGGCAAAAGACATCGCGGAGAAACCAGAGTTGTTCCTGTCAGGACACAGAGCATGCGCTGGCTGCGCACCCGCAACCGTGTTGAGACTGATAATGAAAGCCACAAGAGGCCCGACGATAGTGACCGAAGCAACGGGCTGTATGGAAGTGGCATCAACGATCTATCCCTACACTTCTTGGGCTGCGCCATGGCTGCACACTGCCTTTGAGACCGCAGGCGCGAACGCTTCAGGAATCGAAGCAGCACTGAAGATCCTGAAGAAGAAAGGAAAGATCAAGAATGAACAGGTTGACGTCGTGGCTTTCGCCGGAGACGGCGGAACTTATGACATAGGCTTACAGGCACTCTCCGGAGCGGTTGAAAGAGGACATGACTTTCTCTTCGTACTTTACGATAATGAGGCTTACATGAACACGGGTATCCAAAGAAGCGGAGGCACGCCCTTCGGAGCTTCTACAACCACTTCGCAGGCTGGCACTGCCGTGCCTGGAAAGATGGAGCAGAAGAAGCCGATAGCAGACATCATGGTGGCTCACGACATGCCTTACGTAGCGACAGCCGCGCCATACTACTGGAAAGACCTGATCATGAAATCGAGAAGGGGCATTGAAGTGAACGGACCCGCGTTTCTACACGTGTTCGCCCCTTGTCCAAGGGGATGGCGAAGCGAACCGAGCAAGTCGATAGAGCTTTCACGGTTGGCAGTCGAAACGTGCATTTTCCCTCTATGGGAAGCCGTCAACGGCGAATATCAACTCTCAACGCCGAGCAAAGTCATAGCCCTAGCTCCGCAGAAAAAGAAGCCCGTTAGAGAATACTTACAGGTTCAAGGACGCTTCAGACACCTCTTCACTCCGAAAAACGAGAGGCTTATCGACGAAATCCAGCGCACAACAGACGAGAAATGGAACAAACTGCTCAAGAAATGCGGAATGGCATAACTCCAAAACTCTTTTCTGTCTTTTAACCAGTATTGGCCTTGTGAAAAACATGAAAGTTGTTTCTATCGATGAAGGCTTAGAGCAGACTTTCTGGAATTACGTTAACCACGATCCGTTGGACTACTACTTCTTCATTCTTGACCTCGAACAGCGCCGGGAAAAGACCAAGATTCTGTTGGCAACCGAAAAAGAGAGAGTTGAGGGGTTAATGCTCGTATATGCCGACTACATCGTCCAGCTGAGGGGAAGCAGGAAAGCCGTGGAAAAACTTCTTGATTCTCTTGATTTAGAACAGGTCGAGTTGCAGGCACCTCTCGGCTGTGAAGACATTGTGTACAGAGAGTATCGGCCGCTGATCAGGTATGAGTTGGTTTTGATGCATCTAAGGAAAGGCGAGGAAAACATCCAAGTCGGGCACCAGCCCGTTAGGCTTGGTGTCGAAGACGCTGAACAGGTTGCAGAGCTGATGAGAAAGGCTGATCCCGAATGGTGGGGCGACGTGACCGCTGAGCAACAGAAAGAATCATTGGAAAAAGCTTTTTGGCTTGGAACAAAACGTGACAACAAAATAGCTTCTTTAGGCAGCACGCGCTTTGTGGATTTCGGCAGCAACATAGGAGTGATAGCCACAGACGAACGTTACCGAAGACAGGGTCATGCGACATCCATAGTTTCCGCATTGGTCGAGGAAATTTTGAAACGGTCCCCGACCGCATTGATACATGTAGTGAACAGCAATGAAACTGCCAAGCACGTGTACTCAAAGGTCGGTTTCAAGCCTTTCAAGCATTATCTGCTGGTTAGAGCCGAGAAAAAAGAGTAAGACATGCCATGCGAAAAATGATTTAGGTCAAAGAGGCAACAGCTTCAGTTGATCCCCCCCGTTCAGGTCTAGGGAAATCGCGAGGGCTTTGAAGAATCCCTCTCATGTGAAACTTTAATTCCTCGACTTATCTCACCTAGTTTTAGACAGGTTGGGACGATGACTAGTCGCAGAAGTCGAAGAGGTCAAGCCATTATACTCATCTTGATCGTGGTGCTCGCAGTTGTTGTAGTCTTTGCACTGCTGTCTATGCGTTCTGTTCGAATCAGGTCTTCTCCCTCGGTACAAGAGGTGTTCTGGCAGGTCGGTGGTGCAAACGTCACAGAGGCAAGCCTCGGCGACGACGTCGAGGCACACGCGGTCGTCAAAGTCAACGAGGAATATGTGGGTTCAATAGTCGTGAAAATAAGAAAAGACGTTGCTTTCTGGCCTGACACTGACTACAGCACAAAAACTGTGCCAGTTGATCTCAGAGGTGATCAAGTGACTGAACTAGAATTGGCGTTTGTTCCCGATCAAGTCAGCGGAGGACGTTTGCGCGGCTACTTCGTGGAGATTGACTTTCAGGCTTTGCACACGAATTGGGTGATGGAGAACTCTTACCCTCCGAGACTGACGGTAAACGTGTCCACTTCCTCTTCAAAGTTTTGATTGCTGAAAAGACCTTGATTTGCTAATTGTCATCGCCGAGCCTACTGCGAGGAAAAGGACGCTGAGAGGCTGTAGTCTCGGTGACAAATATTTGAATGAGAGCTGGATTTCTGAGACAAGGCTTCTATGGATAGGTGTGGGCATCCACATCTATCGATTCTGCAAGTTTCCTTATTTTTATCTCAATGTTTCGAGGATTCTCGGTCGATTCTTTGAGAGTCTTCATGAAACCTATCATCATGTTTGCTAGGGTCTCTTGAACGAAGTGGTTTAATGGCAGTTTCAGACCGTTGACTCGGAACTCGGTTTCAAAATTCTTCTTGAAGGATTTGTGTTTTGAACTCAAAATCGTCACCAACGAAAATTATGCGCGTTGAGTTGATAACGATTTTGGTCATTCAATATCAGCCGTTCAATCATTACTTTCTTTCGATCAGCTCTATCAACGTGCCATCCGGGTCTTCGATGAAGGCTATCAAAGGTCCCTTGGGACCGAGCTTGAAGGGTTCGTCGGTGATCGTGACTTTCTCCTTTCGCACAGTGGAAATGGTCTGTTCCATGTTCTTAATGTCGAACGCGATGTGATCGAATACGCGGTTCTCGTACTCGGCCTGAATGAATTTCTTCTGTTTTCGGTAGAAAGTCAACTCAAGCCTTGCTCCTTTTCCTTCTGGATCTTGGAGGAACGCGATTTCAGCGTTGTTCTGAGGTATTTCCGTTCTGCTCAGAAGCTTGAGCCCCATCAATCTGGTGTAGAAGTCTATTGACCGATCCATATTGCTCGTTCTGATGCTCGTGTGACTGAACAACACATCTCACCTACACTCTTGTTTACAGTTTTCAGCTTGCCAGATATTTTTCTATCTCTTTTTCAGCGTTGTCGGCTCTTATGAATATCGGCACGTTCTCCATGCCGGTGGCTATGTAGCTTGACAGCAACCATTCGCCCGGAGCAAACTCTAGGGTTTTTTCGAGTATGCCCTTGTCGATCATGAACGTTTCGCTGACCAACTGGCGGTCGTAGGGACGCGGCAAGGTTCCCACGAAGTACGTGTGAACCTGCTGTAGTGCATTGGTGTTCAAGTATGCGATGCGCTGTGTGGCTATGCACACGCCCAAGCCGTATTTTCTTCCCTGCCTGAGCAACGTTTCGATGTGAACAGAGCACTTGGCCTCGATGCCGACTCCGCCACTTGGAATGAACTCTTGTGCTTCATCGAAAACTAGCAGGATGTAGGGTTTTACCGTGAATCGGCGTTTTCTGCGAACCAGCAGCTCCTGTGTGAGGTTTATCGCGAGATCCTTCATTGTGTAAGGGTCGGATATCGAGATGCAAACCAGATTTGTCGTTTCATCTTCTAACAGTTCGCGGATTTTTTCAACAGTCAATCCGCCTGTGTCCGTTTCTTCCTTCTTGTTTCCTTTCTTTATCCGGTCCAGTAGCGTGCTCCGCGTTGTTGCCCAAGCGAACAGTCCACTTTTCTCGTGGATCTTGAACTCTTCCATCGCGCCCAGAGCTACTGAGTCAATGTAGGTTACGAACTCTTCGTCTACTTCCTCGTTTTCGCTCAGGCCGTGCTCCTCTACATATTCCAGAACAGCGTCGTGAATCTTGTCGATGGCGTCGATGTAGTGCGGCTTTTCCACGTTGTCTTTTCTCTGAGCGGCTAGATCGTCCATGAATTGGGTGTATGTTGGTATCTTCTGTTTTGGTTTTGTGTAGTAGGCAAGCTTGCCCTGGGTCATTATGCTTCTTAGTCCTGTCTTGGTACGTTCGTCGGTTTCGTATTCTCTGTGCTTGACGACTGAGTCGAAGAACTGTTGCAGTGAGTCTATTTTGTGTTCGAGAATAACTTTTGCTCGAACATTATGGTCTGCAAGCAGGTCTAGCAGAAGGAACACATATTCGCAACTTATGTCGAATACTATGACCTTCGTGTTTTCTGTGTGGAGGAGAAGCCGTCGCAGGACGTTTGACATCAGATTGCTCTTTCCTCCGCCGGTGAAAGCGAATACTCCGAAGTGGTAGCGCACCAGTTTTTCAAAGTCAACGTATATTGGAACGGCAGTTTTGCTGGCTTCAAACATTTTTATTAAACCAAGCCTAGGATCTTCCCTAGCATCTTCAACCGTTCTAGCCGTGTCCACTCTCAGTTTTTCGGCGATCTTCTGGTTGTACATGCGATTAATCATTTCACTGTTCAAAACATAGCAAGCACTGCCCACAACCGGGTAGGAGAAGCCCTTTTCAAACTTGAAATCACACTTCCCGTTCAGGATCAGGTCATAATTGATCGGAATGGCGTCGATCTGAATCATCATCGTCGACTTGTCGTTCGTCTGCCAATCGTCCTCGGACTGTTCGATGATTTCAAACTGCATCGGATAATAGCCGTGATCTGAGAGGCCGCGAAGACCGAAATGCTCTGGCCAGACTCGGCTGACTTCCATGAGCGTGTACCTTTCCGAGCTGGGCTCTGTTTGTTTGAAGTTTTTGACAGCCAGAAGCATGCCTTCCTCCAAAAGCCCCATCAGGTTCTTCTGATATTCCACCTTTACGCGGCACTGGTAACGGGCGCTGGTTCCTGCAACCTTGGTTTCTTCGCCGCCAACGAAAAATCTGGGGATAACAGCAGCTAGTCTCGCGTTGAACCTGTCATCAAAGTTCGTGAAACACGAAATGTTAAATGCTTTCTCTTCTTGCGGCTTCAATTGAAGCCCTCCTTTCCCTAAACGTGCTCATGTAGAATATGAACCTTCTCAATTTATGGTTATTTAGTATCCAGCCCGCCGTCGTGTCCACTATGCACTTGAACTGGCCGTAGTTCCACTTTGCAATCTTGTCTGCGATGAACAGGGGCTTGTTGTGTCCGAATGCTTCGGGAATGCTGGACGGAGTCATGGCCACGAGCAGGTTCATGACAAGGTTTTGAAGCTTGTTCGGCACTGTTCTGTCTTTGAACAAGATGATCTCAACTGGTTCGACCGCCCCGCCAAACTCGTGTGAGAATCTTGCAACGTCTTCAGCTTTATAGTCGTATTCAGGATATACCAGTCTGTCGATGAGAAGGACGTTGCTTCGAAGCATGGGATCCGTCTTTGCTTGGGTGAGCTGCACGTATGTCTTGAGGAAAGTCCGTTCCAGAGCTATCCTGTTTTTTATTGCCCCTGAAACGTAGCCTTCCCGCTTTTGTCTGTCCGGAATCATCGCTCTGACGGCAGAATCGTACTCGATCAAACTCCACGGGGGTTTGATTTTTTCCGGATTGAATATGCTTGCTGACTGCAGTATCATGCGGTCGGTGTTTGGCAGTTTCGAAAACGTCTCTTGCGAAAGCGTGGCTTTCAACAAGCCTTCCTTGAGCATTATTGGAATCAGTTGTCTCTTGAAGTCTCGTGCAGCCGTGTCTTTCGTTATGCCAATGAGCAAGATGTGATTCTTCCAGCATTCCTCCATCAACATGTGCAAGGTGAAAAGAGTGATAAAAGCTATGTCAAGCGTAGTCAGCCAGTGTTCCTTGCCGTCTTTCAGGATTTTCATCGCGTTGTCAGCCTTTCCGAAGAAGAAGCGGTCGCCCAGAGTGACCACGAGTTTACTGATGCGCTCTCGCGTTGTCTGGTACTTTTGGTTCAGAGTGTAAGTTTCGTTTTGATCTTCGCTCAGAATGCCTCTCTTAACCAGAGTGTTGAGGCTTCTTTTCACTCGCTTCATTCTCTTCTCATCCGCTATTCCCAGCTCCGTCAGAACCTGTTTCTCAGTCAAGACTCGCTTCTGTTCGGCCAGATGGGTTATTGCGTGGATCAGGTAGTCTGCTCTTGGCGGTGGCAGCCCCAAGGCTTGATTGCACACGCATTGTCTCGCAATGGTCAGGTCATTGTCATCAATGGGTCCTCCGTCGATCTCGTAGCCTCTTATGTTGCTTTTTGCTTTCCAGAACTGATGTTTTGACGTGTCGTATAGCAGGCTGGCCCGCTCGATTGACAGGCTTCTGTCGAGAAGAAGAATGCGTATGTCCTGGGTTTTGTCTGTGGCAAGTTTGTAGGCGAGGTAGTACTCGGCGAAAGTCATTATCCAATTCGCAATCGTGGAGTTATCTATGATGGACTCGTCAGTAAGAACCTTATTCGGATTGACTTCCTCTGACGGTTCGTCTCCGTAGAAAGCCTGATCCACATCCACAATCTCGTTGACGTAGATGGGCACAACACTCGATACGCCCGCCCTCTGCTGCATAGTTCTCTCGTCATACTCAACAAGCGGCTTGTCTTTTTCCCTGAAGACAACGGTGCCCGTCGAAGTGTAGGCGCCGCCGAAGAAGATGACCATGTCAAACAGAGGTCTCGAATACATCGTGCCGTCTACGCCCGCGAAGCGGACCGTGGAAGCGCTGAAGAACTCTTTTGCAGTCTCATATGCCTCCTTTCTGTCAAAGTTCATTCTTATCAAGTCTGAAAGTAAGTCTTCATATAGGTTTTTGAGGGATGAAAAACGCTGCTCATAATCTGAAACCTGCGTCGAAGCTCCAAGCCTCAGAGCATCGCTGGTTCTTTTTATCACTCCGCTCAACGACGAAAGACTCAATGATCTTCACCGCTTTCATGTAATAGGCTTCTGACGGTAAAAAGATTGTCAACTCGCTTTTTCATTGCTCACTTTCGCAGATACTCGTGATTGAAACTGGTCAATTTTGAAAAGCTTGCATAAAAGACAAAAATAGCTCTTGTCACAATTTTATTAGGTACTCTCAACAAATCGAAACAAAGCGACATGACAGGTGCGGGGTTGCCCTAGCCTGGTAGGGGGCAGGCCTGCTAAGTCTGTGGTCAGAAATGGCCGCGTGGGTTCAAATCCCACACCCCGCGCCAATTCCGCGTGTTATCTCAAGATTTATATGTAGGCAACGTTAATCTATGGTTGGTGTTTGTTTTGGATGAGCGTAGAAAGGCTTGGTTTGAGAGGATATATAGGCCTAGTCACTCTGATAATAGTAGACACGCGGCGGAGATGGCTCTGCGGGCCTTTGACAGGGTTTTTGGCGAGTCCACT
>Ga0315268_10000925_pt1 | contig 34205 bp, 36 predicted proteins | sample C1_top_MG_FD_204535 | JGI IMG/M metagenome (GOLD analysis project Ga0315268, IMG submission 204535) | Sediment microbial communities from Yellowstone Lake, YNP, Wyoming, USA - C1_top | ecosystem: Environmental > Aquatic > Freshwater > Lake > Sediment | place: USA: Wyoming | collected 2017-08-01
AAAGCTCCCGGTTTTCCGGGGGATAGACCACGTCCAGGCCGCAGCCCAGGACCGCCAGGGTGCGGCCGCTGTTTTCCAGGGCCCCCAGGTGGGCGGCGGTGTCGATGCCCCGGGCCAGGCCGCTCACCACCGTCACCCCCCGGGCCGCCAGGGCCTCGCCCAGGCGGCGGCCCGTTTTCTGGCCGTAGTAGCTGGGGGTGCGGGTCCCCACCACCGCCACCGCCCGGGCGTCGCCGGGGGTGAGGCTGCCTTTGATGAACAAGAAGGCCGGGGCGTAAGGAATTTCCCGGAGCAGCACCGGAAAGTCGGGGTCCTCCCGGGTGAGCATGCGGGCGCCCAGGCCTTCCAGGCGGGCCAGCTGCGCCTCCAGGCGGTCCCAGTCCCGGAAGGAGACGATGGCCTGGGCGACCTGCGGGGTCAGGCCCCGGACCGTCAGAAGGTCCTTTTCCCGGGCCTGAAAGACTGCCGCCGGCGCGCCGAAGCGCTCCAACAGGCGGCTAAACAGCACCAGCCCCACCCCGGGGATCTCCCGGAGGGCCAGCCAGGGCAGTTTCTCGGTCATGGTTTCTCAGGGGAGGGGGCAGTCAAACGCGCCTCAATTTCTCTCACCCGGGGGAGCAACTCCTCCAGGCGGCGTTCTCGGGCGGCCCGCTCCTCCTCTTTCAGGTGCATGGCCCCCACCACGCCCTCCAGGTTGGCGCCCAGGGATCCCAGGGCATCCGCCAGGCTGGAAGACTGCTCCGCCAGCCAGCGGTCCGTCAGGGGGAGGAAATACTGGAATTTCAGGCGCTCCCCGTAGTCGATGAGCTGGGCCTTCACCTGCTGGACCAGCCAGGCCTTGATGGGCTTCAAGGCCCGGGCCAGGTCCTGCTGGAGGCGGCTGCCGGCTCCAGCTTCCCCGCCCCGGCCCAGGCGGCGGCGCAGCGCTTCCCAGGCCCTCCTCAGGAAGCCCATGCCGGAGCGCACCCAGACTTCCCCGGCCAGCCACCAGCCCGGGTCCAGCTGCAGGCTCAGCAAAGGGACCTCCAGGCCCGGAGGGCGGGGACTGACGGCGGGCTTGAGGTCCGGTGGCCGGGCTGCCAGCCCCAGGGCCGCAATCTCCCGGTAATAAAGGGTCAGGGCCTCTTGCAGGGAAGTGAGCAGGGGCGCGCCGGTGCGGGCCAACTCGGTGCGCAGCCACTCCTCCTGGGCGCGGATGAATTCCACCGCGGCCACGTTGGCTTCCTGGGTGACATGTTGCGTCAAATCCTTGACGAAGGCCTGGAAGAGCTGGTACAGGGCCGGCCGCAAGGAAGCGGGCGCCGCGCCTTCCGGGAGCAGCGCCTGCCAGTTGGGTTCCCAGTCCCGGATGAACTGGAGGACCCCGGAGCCCACCGGCCCGGCGTAAGGGTCCATCAGGTGGTCCACCCGGGCCCGCAGGGTCTTTTTCAGGCGGTGGCCGGCCCCCTCCAGGGTCTGGCTCAGGGACGCCAGGGCCGCGTCCAGGGGCAGGCGCCGCTCCTGGAGGCGGGCCTCCATCTGCTGGATGGCGCTGAGGTCCCGCTGGAGCAGGTCCCGGGTGAGCTCCCACTGCTCCCTGAGCCCCCGGGCCACCATCTGCACCTGGGAGAGGCTGCCCCCGGCCAGGCGCCGGGCCTGCACCTCCCGGACCGCGGCCTGCAGGTTCTCTGCAAAGCGGGCGGCCTCAGCCTCGGAGAAAGACGCGGCCGCGGGTAGGGTGGCCCAGACCTGGAGCAGGGCCGCCTCCCGCTGGTCCAGCGCCTGGCCCTGAGCCCGGCGGCGGTCCAGCAGCAGTTCCAGGGCCGAGAACGCAAAGACCCGGGGCTCCGGCTGCCAGCGGAAGAGCTCCTGGACTACCCGGGCCTGGAGGTCCTGGATTTCTTCCAAAGAGGTGTGCTCCCCCAGGTCCACGTTGAGGAGAGGCAGAAGGTGGGGGGCCAGGCCCATGCGCTGCAGTTCCGCCAGGAAGGTGAGGTCCGCCTGGCGCAGCCCCACCCGGGAACTGATGACGTAGAGCACCAGGTCGCTTTTCACCAGGTAGGCCAGGACCTGGGCCAGGTGCTGGGGGATGGGGGAGTCGCTGCCCTGGCAGTCCCCCAACTCCAAGGCGGCCGCGGCCCAGGGGATGGGGACGGTGAGGAGCACGTCCTGGAGGTAAACCGCGGTGGCCTCCCGGCTCACCAGGTCCCGGTGGCGGGCCAGGTCCGGGCCCGCCAGTTGCAGGACCCCCCCGGCAGGCATGAGGCCCTGGACCGCGGCAAAGCCCTCCAGGTAAGACTTGAGCAGGAGGTAATGCTCGTCCAGGCCGCCTTGGGCCCACCGGGCCGCCATCTGATTGTCAGCCAGGACCCGGCCCAGAAATTCCCGGTCCGGCCCCTCCCTCAGGTCCAGGGGCGCGGTGCGCTCCTTAAGATGGTTGGCCGGCAGCAACCCCAGGGCCCGGTTGACCTCGTCGTTGATCTGCTCCCAGTCCTTGAACTTAAGGACGGCCTTAAGTTGGCTGCCCGGCTGCACCCGGGTGATCATGGCGGTGAGGATGCCGGCGCCCCGGCGGAGCAGGTCCTGGCCCACCAGGGCGTTGATGACCGTGCTCTTCCCGGATTTCACCGTGCCCACCACGGCCAGGCGGCAGAGGTCTTCGGCCACGTGGCTCCGGACCTGGGAGAGGACCTTCAGCCAGTGCTCCCCCTGGGCCGCGGCCTGGGGGAAGAGGCGCAACCCTTCCCCGGCCAGCGCCTCCAGGCGGTCAATCTCCTGGACCAGGCCCTCCTGGGGCAGGGAGGGCGCGGTGGTGCCGGGCCCCGGCATCAGTCGCCTTTAGCTCCTTTTTTGGGGGCGAAGCCGGCGATATAGGCGCGGCCCACCTCCACCCGCACCTTGTCGGCCACTTCCAGGATCACCAGGCCTTCTTCAATATTGATGATGGTGCCGATGAGGCCGCCGTTGGTGAGGACCCGGTCGCCCCGCTTCAGGTTCTCCAAAAGTTGCCGGTGCTCCTTGGCTTTCCGCTGCTGCGGACGGATGAGCAGGAAATAGAAGATGGCCACCATGACGGCCATGGGCACGACAAAAGTCCACATGGGACTGGACTCGGGGGCGCCCCCCTGGGCGGCCGCAAAGGCCCAATTAATCACGCGCGTTACCTCCTTCGAGACGATTTTGGTAGAACTGCCGGCGGAAGGCGGCAAAGCGGCCCTGGGCCACCGCCTCCCGCACCCCGGACATTAAATTGAAATAGTAGTATAAATTATGCAAGGTTAAAAGACGATAAGCGAGAATTTCCCGGGCCGCCATGAGGTGGCGCAGGTAAGCCCGGGAAAAGTGGCGGCAGGTGTAGCAGCCGCAAGATTCGTCCAGGGGCCCGGGGTCCTGGGCGTGGGCCGCGTTTTTGATGACCACCCGGCCGAACGTGGTGAAGGCCATGCCGTTCCGGGCGTTCCGGGTAGGGAGCACGCAATCGAAGAGGTCCACGCCCCGGGCCACGCCCTCCACCAGGTCCTCGGGGGTGCCCAGGCCCATGAGGTAGCGGGGCTTGGCCGCGGGCAGCAGGGGCGCGGTGACATCCACCATGGCCCAGGTCAACTCCTTGTCCTCCCCCACGCTCAGGCCCCCCAGGCAGTAGCCGTCGAAGTCCAATTCCGACATGGCCTGGGCCTGCTCCCGGCGCAGCTCCGGCAGCATCCCCCCCTGGACCACGGCCAAGAGCGCGGCGTTGCTCTGCCGGGCCGCCAGGGACCGGCGCGCCCACTTCAGGGTCAACTCCGCGGCCCGGCGCACCTGAGTCTCCGGCGCGGGGTAGCCGGGGCATTCGTCCAGGACCACCATGAGGTCCACCCCCAGGGCCTCCTGCAGGCCCACCACGGCCTCGGGCGTGAGAAAGTTGAGGGACCCGTCCAGGTGCGAGCGGAAGGTCACCCCTTCCTCGGTGATGGTGCGGAAGGGGGCCAGGCTGAAGATCTGGTAGCCCCCGGAATCCGTGAGGATGGGGCCGTCCCAGTGCATGAAGCGGTTCAGGCCGCCCAACGCGGCGATGGCCTCCACCCCGGGGCGCAGATGCAGGTGGTAGACGTTACACAAGATGATCCGGGCCCCCAGGTCCCGCAACTCTTCCGGGGTCAGGGTCTTCACCGTGGCGTAAGTGCCCACGGGCATGAAGGCCGGGGTTTCCACCAGCCCCCGGGGGGTGCGCATCTCCCCCAGCCGCGGCCCGTCCGGACCGGAGGATTTTTTTAGAAGAAATTCAAACATTGATTCCCTTTTTCAGCCAGATACTTTTCCTCAGCAGAAGGTGGGGCGGGCCTCCGTGCCCGCCTTCTATGGGGCCGCCAGGGACGGCCGCACTTATCACCGGCCAATTTTCATCCTTCTTACCGGCCTCATGGGTATGATGTCATTATAGGATCAACATGCAGTCGCCATAGCTGTAGAAGCGGTAGCGCTCCCGGACGGCCGCCTCGTAAGCCCGCATAATCAAGTCCCGCCCGGCTAAGGCGCTCACCAGGAGGAGCAGGGTGGACTTGGGCAGGTGAAAGTTGGTGAGGAGGCGGTCCACGGCCTTAAAGGCATAGCCGGGGTAGATGTAGAGACCGCACCAGCCGCGCTGGGGGGAAAAACCTTCCGGGCCGCAGCAGTGCTCCAGCACCCGCACGCTGGTGGTGCCCACGGCCACGAGGCGCTGGGCCCCTCGGGTGGCGTTGAGGCGGGCCGCCGCGGCTTCGGACAGCTCGAAGTATTCCGGCTCCAGGCAGTGCCGGGTATAGTCCGCGTGGCGTACGGGCTGGAAAGTCCCGGGGCCCACGTGCAGGGTCAGGGGCACCGTCTCAATGCCCCGCCGGGCCAGGTCCGCCAGGACTTCCTCCGTGAAGTGCAGCCCGGCGGTGGGGCAGGCGATGGCGCCGGTGCTGGCGGCATAGACCGTCTGGTAGCACTCCGCATCCTCCGCCTCCGGGGCGCGGCGGATATAGGGCGGCAGGGGGACTTCCCCGGCAGCCAGCACCGCCTGGCCGACGTCGCCGTTCAGGGAGAAGAACTGCACCTCCGCCACCCCAGGTCGGGGCAGGCCGGTGACTTTTGCCTGCAAGACAGGGCCGAATTGCAGGGTCTGGCCCACTTTCAGGCGGCCCCGGTGGGTAACTCGGGCGCGGGCCGAGGGCACAGCCGGGGGCGGCTGTGCCACATTTTTGACCCCAACATTCTCTTCCTCAACCGGCAGGTGGTGCAGCAGCAGTTCCACCCGGCCGCCGCTGGCCTTGGCCCCCCGGAGGCGGGCCTGAAAGACCCGGGTGTCGTTAACCACCAGGAGGTCCTGGGGGTCTAACCACTCAGGCAGGTCCCGGAAGCGGGCGTGGTGCAGCTCCCCCGTGGCCCGCTCCAGCACCAGCAGGCGGGAGGCGTCCCGGGGCCTCACGGGGTGCTGAGCCACCAACTCCCCGGGCAGGAGGTAGTCGTAGTCCTCGATGCGGGTTGCCATGATTCCCCTGGAATAAATCTTAAAGTGGGGGCCTTGTCAATGGCGCAGGCCGGGACCCCGGCGTTCGAAGTCCTCCGCAATTGACGGCGTATGGTGCATCTGATAGTTTATCTGCACATCTCAGGGAAGCGCAAGGGAAGGAGGCGCGGTGGTTCGAAGGACCTTACTCTGTTTATTGGCGTTGATTCTTGCCGCGGGATTGACGCGGGGCGCCGGGGCCGCGACCCCGGATGAGGTCATGGCCCAGGTGCAGGGGGTCTACGATAAGGCCGGGGCCTTCAAGGCCTACTTCCGCCAGGAGTCCCGCCTCAAGGCCGCGCCCCAGGCGGAGACGGCCGAAGGCTGGATGTATTTTCAGAAACCCAGCCGCATGCGCTGGCAGTACGAAGCACCCCCGGACCAGAAGAAAGAGATCGTGGCCGACGGCCGCCAGGTCTGGATGTACATGCCCCAGGACAGCCTGGTGATGGTCTACAAGCTGGACCAGGTGCTGCGTTCGGACCTGGTGATGCGCTTCTTCTCCGGCATGGGGCAGTTTCAGAAGGACTTTGACATCGCCTTCCGGCGCCCCCCGGAGCAGGGGAGCCCTGATGTCATCGACCTGATGCCCAAGAACCCCCAGCCGGAGCTGAAACGCCTCACCCTGACCATCAACCCCCGCACCTACCAGGTGGAGAAGCTGGAGTTCGAGAACGCCCTGGGGGAGGAGACCCGGTTCAGCTTTTCCCGGGTGGAGCTGAACCTGCACCTGGAGCCGGGCTTCTTCACCTTCACGCCCCCGCCGGGGGTCCAGGTGGTGAAGGAATCCCCGGGATGAGCGGCGCGCCATTTTTGAAGTATAGACTTTGAAATCGTGATGGCATTGACGCCCAAGCAGCAGGAAGTACGCCGCTGGCTGAAGGAGCGGGACGCCATCCTCCTGGCCCATAACTACCAGCCCGGGGACATCCAGGACGCGGCGGATTTTGTGGGCGACTCCCTGGGACTGTCCCTGACCGCGGCCCGCACGCCGGCCCGGGTCATCGTCTTCTGCGGGGTACACTTCATGGCGGAGACCGCGGCCATCCTGTGCCCGGACCGGACCATTCTCCTCCCCCGCCTGGACGTGGGCTGCTACATGGCGGAGCGCATCACCGCGGCGGCCCTGAGGGCGCGCAAAGTCCAGCTCCCCGGGGTGCCGGTCGTCACCTACGTCAATTCCACCGCCGCGGTGAAGGCGGAGAGCGACATCTGCTGCACCTCCGCCAACGTGGTGAAGATCGTCAATTCTTTGACGGCCCCCCGGGTGCTGCTGGTGCCTGACCGCAACCTGGCCCTGTACGCGGCCCGCTTTACCGACAAGCAAGTGCTCTCCTGGGAAGGCTGCTGCAATATTCATGACGCCCTGACCCGGGAGGAGGTCCGGGCGGCCAAGGCCGCCCATCCCGGGGCGGTGTTCGTGGCCCATCCCGAGTGCCGGCCGGAGGTCCTGGACCTGGCGGAGGTGGTGCGCAGCACCACCGGAATGCTCAGCTACGTGCGCCAGGCCGAGGCCCGGGAGTTCATCATCGGCACGGAAATGGGCATCCTCCACACCCTGAAGAAGGAAAACCCCGGCAAGGTTTTTTACTCCCCCTCCCTCAACCTGGTGTGCCCGGACATGAAACGCATCTCCCTGGAAGACGTGGTGGCGGCCTTGGAGGGGCTGCGCCATGCCGTCACGGTGCCCGAAGAAGTGCGGGTCCCGGCCCTCAAAGCAGTGGAGCGCATGCTGGCTGTGCCCCGGGACTGAGAGCTCCCCAGGCCGCCCCAGCCGGTACCGGCGCCCCCTGCAACCCCTTTATCCCCGCCTGCCCTGGGGTTTGGCCTGTTTTTTGCTTCCAAGAAAGAAAACCAGGCCTTGGGGCTCAAGATGGAACCAGCCACTCCCCTGCTCAACATCCGCCGTTCTTTGCACGCCCTGGCCCAGCCCTTGGCCGCGGTGACCGGGATGGTGGACCTGCTGCTGTTGGAAATGGACGAGCAGGATGAGATTTTTGATGAGATCAAGATGATCAGCGAACAGCTGGAAAAGATGCTCAAGATCATCGAAGAGATGCGGCGCGTGGCCCGGGGCGCCAGCGTGGATCAAAGCGTGGCCGTATCGGCAGAGACTCTCTTCACCCAGACCACCTGAAGGCCTCCCTGCCAGGACCGGCAGCGGCCCCGGCCTCCCGCCTCTCCTTAATATTGCGACAGGGTGCCCAGGCGTTTGGCCTGGCGCACCGCAAAGGCAAACGCGGCCAGGCTCAGGGGCAGCAGCACCACGGCAAAGGCGCTCAGGATCACCACCTGGGTGCTGAGCTGGGCCAACCCCCGGCCGCTGAGCACCGCCTGACGCAGCCCCTCCAGGGCGTGGGTGAAAGGAATGAACTGGGCCGCGGACTGCAGCCAGGAAGGCAGCACCTGCAAAGGGAAATAGACGCCCCCCAGGAGGGCGGAGAGGCGGCCCAGGAGCAGGGTGACGGGGTCGCCCTGCTTGAAAATCAGGACGAAGGCCGCGGAGAGAATCCCCAGGGGCAGGTGGGACAGCAGGGTCAAGGCCAGCATTACCGCCGCGGCCCAGGGGTCAGCCTGGCCCAGGGGGACCCCGAAGAGCCAGAAACTGAAGCCCAGGTAAATGAGAATCTCCAGGAGCGCCGCCAGGAACTGGTAAAGCACCGAGGAGAAGATGATGGTGGGAAGCGACGTGGGGGTCACCAGCATGGCTTCCAGGGTGCCGGTGTACATGCCATACAGGACGGTGCGGGACACGGACATCAGGGCCACCCCCTGGAAGCTGGCCAGGGCCAGCCCCACCATGGCGAAGGGGAAGTACTGGCCGCCATAAGGCGTGAGCTGCGGCAGGACCGCGGCCCCCACCAGGCGCCCCACGAAATAAAAGGTGACCAGGTGGAACAAAATGCTGCCCACCCGCCAGAAAAAGCTCAGGGGGTAGCTCAAGTCCTCCAGGAAGTCCCGCACGACGAAGGCCCAGACCTTACGCAGGAACATGGCCCCCCTCCGCCACTGCCCGGCAGTACAGGTCCTCCATGGACTCTCCCGCGCCGGGCCGGAGTTCCTGGAAGCGGCCGTCCTGCATCAGGGCCACTCTCCCCCCCATTTTCTGCACCTCCTCCAGGCGGTGGGTCACCATGAGGATGGTCTTCCCCTGGCCCTGGATCTGGGCCAGCAATTGGCGCACCTCCAGGGCGCTGATGGGGTCCAGATTGGTGGTGGGCTCGTCCATGAGGAGGAGCTCCGGCTGGTGCAGCAGCCCCCGGGCCAGGTCGAAGCGCCTTTTAATGCCGGTGGAGTAAGAGAAAAAGCGGCGGTGAAGATAAGGCTCCAGCCCCAGGGTCTTAGCCACCGGGGGCAGGGCGGTGCGGGGATCCAGGTTCTGGAGCTGGGCAAAGAAGGCCAGGTTCTGCCAGCCGCTCAGGCGGCCGTAGAAGCTGGCTTCGTTGCTGGTGATGAAGCCCAGGCGCCGCCGGGCGGCCAGGGGGCTCTTCAAGGCGTCCTGGCCGTCCACCAGGATGCGTCCCCGGGTGGGCAGGAGCAGGGTGGCGATGAGTTTCAGCAGGGTGGTCTTGCCGGAGCCGTTGGGGCCCACGATGCTCAAGAGTTCGCCGGCTTGGAGCTCGAATTCCACCTCCTGCAGGGCCCACACCCCGGGAGGCCGCCTCAGGGTCAGGAGGTAGCGCAGCTCAATCTGGGGGAAATACTTGCTGAGGCGGCTTACGGCCACGGCCGGCGGCATGCCCTATCATACCGCAGAGGGTGGTGGTTCCGGAAGAAAATTAGCGCGGCGCGCCGGGCTTGCATAAGGGCCGCGGCTCTGGTAGGTATAGCGAGAGTCCAAGAAAGAGGAGGAGAGCCATGCAGCCCATCACCCGGGCCCTGATGAGCGTCACGGACAAAAGCGGCATCCTGGAGTTCGCCTGGTTCCTGGCCGGGCAAAACGTGGAAATCCTCTCCACCGGCGGCACCGCCAAGATGCTGCGGGAAGGCGGGGTCAAGGTGGTGGAGGTCTCGGAGTTCACCGGGTTTCCCGAGATGCTGGACGGCCGGGTAAAGACCCTGCACCCCAAGATCCACGGCGGCATCCTGGGGCGCCGGGACCTGGCCGCGCACCTAGAGCAGATGGCCCAGCACCAGATCAAGCCCATCGACCTGGTGGTGGTCAACCTCTACCAGTTCGAAAAGGCTGTGGCCCAACCCGGCTGCACCCTGGAGGACGCCATCGAAAACATCGACATCGGCGGCCCTACCCTGCTTCGGGCCGCGGCCAAGAACTACCAGAGCGTCACCGTGGTGGTGGACCCGGCAGACTATGAACTGGTGATGCACGAAATGAAAATGAACCAGGGCGCCACCAACCTGGCGACCCGCTTCAAGCTGGCCAAGAAGGTCTTCCAGACCACCAGCGCCTACGACACCGCCATTTACCGCTACCTGGAAGATAAGCTGGCCTGCTGATGGCGGAAGCCTTCACCGCCGTCACCATGAGCCGGGGGCGCCGGCTGGACGTGAGCGGTCCGGAGTTCTACCAGGACTTACTCACCGGCATCGCCCGGGAAATCTTGAGCGAGCTGGCGGAACTGGAGAAGGTGGACCTGGAGAGCCTGCCGCCGGAGGACTTTGACCAGGTGGTGGGGATCACCCAGATGCGCCTGCTGAACGAACTCTACTATTGCCTGGGGCAGCTCCGGGCCCAGAGGCAGGTCCTGGACGTGAAAAGGGCCATCCAGGACCTCAGGGACATCTGGAACCGCCTCATCGAGGGCACGGGACGCCCCCCGGCCCTGAAATTCCAGACGGAGGGGGAAGAGCAGGTGCAGTAGGGCAGGGGTCAGCAATGACTTCCGGCCACCCCTGAAAACCCCTGCGGGCAGCGCGGTCCGCTAGGCTTGCGCTGGAGGGTATGTCGGGCCACCCCTTTAATCAGACGAAGTCCAAATGAGGGCTGGGAAATGTAGGGGCGGGTTTGAAACCCGCCCCTACAAGATGGAGGGCTGAGGCCCGTAGGGGCGGGGTTCCCCCGCCCGCCCTGCCCTCTTCTCTCCACGCAATCCGAATAAAATGGTAGCGCCGGCGTCCCTGCCGGCCATGCAGGGCAAGCGACTCGCCTGCCCCTGGGCAAAAAATTTAATTGTTGGCTACCAACAACTCCGCCTTCTGGTAGTGGAGGCCGATGTCCCGGCGCACGGCCAGGCGGTTGCCGGCTTCGTTTTCCCGGGGGATGACCCGGATCTTCCCCAGGTCGAAGGCGTGGAGCATCCGCTGGCGCAGGGGTTCAACCACCTCCCGGCGCTTCTGGTTCTCCTTGACCGCGGCGTTGGCCACCAGGAAGGCCACCCGGGAGCCGTCGGACTTGAAGCCCCAGCCCTCCTCGTAGTCCATGGCCGAGGGCACCACGGTGATCTTCTTCTTGTCTAAGTAGTCGAAGTCGATACTAAGGGGCTCGCCCCGGGTCAGGGACCAGGGATAGCCCTTCTGCTGTTTGGGGCCGCCGGGGCCGGTGACCAGGGCGAGGCAGAGCGAAATCTGGTCGGCCCGCACCTCCGGGGCCACTTTATCCAGGTTCCCCGCCACCATGGCCTCCATCAGCGCCCCCAGGTTGCGCAGCCGCTTGACGATGGGCTGGAACTCCGGCTCGCCGGGGCGGATGTTGATTTCGCAGACCCGGATGGCGGTGGGCTGGAAGCCCTTGTCAAAGGAGACGAAGCAGCCGGGGTAGAGCACGCACGGCCGCAGGAGCCCCTTTTGCTTCAGGCTGGCGATGAGGGGCTGGGCGATGGTCTCCTCCGCCATCTGCATCAGGGCCGGGGACTCCATGGGGTGGGGGGAGATGGAGCCCATGCCGCCGGTGATGGGGTTCTCGATGCCCGGGGGGCCCTCGAAGCGCTCCGGGTAGTCCAGGGCCGTGGGCAGGAGCTGGTAGTGGCCCTTTTGGTCCACGAAGATGGTGAAGCTGATTTCCACCCCGGACATGCGGGCCTCGATGAGCAGGGGCCAAGGTTCTTTCTTGCCGCACAGTTGGGTGTAGGAGTCCTGGTAGTCCTTCAGCAGGAGGTCGTAGACGTCCCGGAGGTCCCAGGTGTTGAGGATGATGCGGGCCCCCTTGCCCCCGGCGCTGTAAGGGTATTTCAGGACCGCGCCGCCGTATTCGTGCAGGTATTTAAGGCAGGTGGCCAACACGAAGCCATAGTCTTTGGCGTCTCCGGCCGTCCACTGGGGAGCCACGGGGATGCCGGCTTCCCGGCAGAGCTCCTTGCAGGCGATCTTGTCCCCTTCGATGAAAGCCCCCGCTTCGTCCAGGCCGATGATTTGGCCGCCGAAGCCCGCGGCCGCCACCTTGTCCACCAGGCCGCCGAAAATCAGGGCTTCGGGCATGATGAGGGCCGCGTCCAGGTCGCGGTTCTCAAAGGCCCGGGTGAGGGCCGCGGCATAGGCCGCCACATTGTGGTCGGACACGGGCAGAAAGCCCACGGGCCAGTTCATCCGGGCGGCAAAGGGCCCCATGGCCGGGGTGCCCCGGACCACCACCCCCCGGTACTGGCCCGGATAAAGTTCGCTGGTGGCCCGGCTGGTCTCCAGGGCCGCCAGAAACGAGCGGCCGTCGGTGCCGACGTAGCCGATTTTTTTCTCTGCCATGGGGTCTCCCCTTCCCGCTTCCCGGCGCTATGGGCCACTTATAGCAATTCGCCGTGGGCAAATCCACCAAAATTACCCGGACCGCCTAAGGTCTTTGAGATGCGCCGCATAGAGGGTATAATCCTTGAAAACCCCTGGATAATCGCGTCCTTCCCCATGTCCCTGGCCCTGGAACTGACCATTTTTGCCAAGCTCTTTGCCGCGGTGGCCGAAGAGATGGGGATGGTGCTGCTCAGAAGCGCCTTTTCCCCCAACATCAAGGAGCGCCGGGACTATTCCTGCGCCATTTGCACCGCCGCGGGCGAGCTTCTGGCCCAGGCGGCCCACATCCCGGTGCACCTGGGGGCCCTGCCCCGGACCCTGGCCCTGGTGCTGCCGGAATTTCCCCTGGCCCCCGGGGACGTGCTGCTCCTCAACGACCCCTACCGGGGCGGCACCCACCTGCCGGATTTGACCCTCATCGCCCCGTTTTATGACAGGGACCGACTCCTCTTCCACCTGGTGAACCGGGCCCACCACGCGGACGTGGGCGGGGCCCGGCCCGGCTCCATGCCCCTGGCCCGGGACCTGCGGGAGGAAGGGGTGGTCATCCCGCCCACGTACCTTTACCGCCAGGGGCGCTTGCAAGAAGACGTCCTGGAGGGCCTCGTCCGGCAGATGCGGGTGCCCGGGGAGCGCCGGGGAGACCTGGCGGCGCAGGCCGCCGCCCTGAACCGGGGAGGCCAGCGCCTGGCGGCTCTGGCGGCCAAATTCGGGCGGGACAAACTCCTCACCATGAGCCAGGCTTTGCTGGCCTACTCCGAGCGGGCCATGCGGGCCCTGCTGGCCTCCCTGCCCGACGGCACCTATACTTTCACGGACTGCCTGGACGACGACGGCTGGGGCCGCCAGGACCTGGCCATCAGGGTGCGCCTAACCATTTCCGGGGACGAGGCCACCCTAAACTTCCGGGACACGGACGACCAGGTCCCGGGAGGGGTCAACGCGGTGCCCGGGGTGGTGGAAGCCGGGGTTTATTACGTCTTCCTGTGCCTGCTGACGGAGGAGTACCCCATCAACCAGGGGTGTTTCCGGCCGCTCACGGTGCTCACCCGGCCCGGCAGCCTGCTGAACCCGCACTTCCCCGCGGCGGTGGCCGCGGGCAACGTGGAGACCTCCCAGCGGGTGGTGGACGCGGTCCTGGGTGCCCTGGCCCAGGCCTGCCCGGAGGCCATCCCCGCGGCCAGCCAGGGGACCATGAATAATGTGGCCATCGGCGGCCGCCGGGGGGACGGCCGGGACTTCACCTATTACGAAACCATCGCCGGGGGCATGGGCGCGGGGCCGGGGGGGCCCGGCCTCTCCGGGGTCCACACCCACATGACCAACACCCGGAACACCCCGGTGGAGGTCCTGGAGCACGACTACCCGGTGCGGGTGACCCGCTACGCCCGCCGGTCCGGCTCCGGCGGGGCCGGGCAACACCCGGGCGGGGACGGCCTCATCCGGGACTTCCTGTTCCTCACGGAAGTTAAGGTGAGCCTGCTGAGCGACCGCCGGCGCCACGGGCCTTACGGCCTTAAGGGCGGCGCCCCCGGCGCGGCGGGAGAAAACGTGCTCATCAGCGGCGCCGGGGAGACGCTGCTTCCCGGGAAATGCAACCTCACCCTGCCCCCGGGCAGCCGCCTGTCCATCAGGACCCCGGGCGGCGGGGGGTGGGGGAAGGAATGACAAAAAGACAAACCACAAGAACACAGAGGTTCACCAAGCCTCTAATCTCTGTGCTTCTTGGTGCTCTTGGTATTTTTGTGGTTAAGAATTCCACCCTCAGGACAGAGAGATGCAACGGCGCATTTATCTACGCATGAAGTCGGTGGAGGAGGCCCGGGAGGTGTTCTTCTCCCGTTTTGATTTGCGGGCCTTGGGGGCGTCGGCAGAGGTGGCCACGGTGGCGGCCTTGGGAAGGGTGACGGCCGCGCCCGCGGTGGCCCGCTGGTCTTCCCCGGCCTCGCACCAGGCGGCCATGGACGGCTTTGCGGTGGCGGCCCAGGCCACCTTCGGGGCCACCCCGGATAACCCCAAGTCCCTGGCCATAGGCCGGGAGGCCTTTCCGGTGAACACCGGGCAACTCCTGCCGCCGGGCACCGACGCGGTGATCATGGTGGAGCAAATCCCCGACCCGGACGCGGACCCCATCGTGGTGGAGGCCCCGGTCTTCCCCTGGCAGCACGTACGCCGGGTGGGGGAGGACCTGGTGGCCGGGGAGATGGTGCTGCCGGAAGGGGTGGAGGTCACGCCCTGGGCCCAGGGGGCCTTGCTGGCCGCGGGGGTGACCCGGCTGACCGTCAGGGCCCGGCCCCGGGTGGCCATCATCCCCACCGGCTCCGAGCTGGTGGCCGCGGCGGAACTGGAGCGGGAGCCGGCCCCGGGGCGGCTGCTGGAGTTCAACTCCGTCATCCTGGCCGGGATGGTGGCGGAGGCCGGGGGCGCACCCGTGGTTTTACCCATCGTCCCGGACGACCCCGCTCTCCTCACGGAAGCCCTGAGGCAGGCCCTGCAGGAGGCGGACGTGGTCCTCATCAACGCCGGGTCTTCCGCGGGGACCGAGGACTACACCTTTCAGGCGGTGGCGGCCCTGGGGGAGGTGCTGGTGCATGGGGTGGCCATGATGCCGGGCAAACCCACGGTCCTGGGAGTGGCGGCGGGCAAGCCCGTCCTGGGCATTCCCGGCTATCCCGTGAGCGCAGTGCTGTCCTTTGAGAAGTTCGCGGCTCCCCTCATCGCCGGCCTGGCGGGGCAGCGCCTTAAGCCCCGGCCCACCCTCACGGTGCACCCGGCCCAGAACCTGCCCTCCAAGGCCGGGCTCACGGAATTCATCCGGGTGACCCTGGGCCGGGTGGGGGACAGGGTCATGGCCACGCCGCTGCCCCGGGGCGCGGGCACCATCACCTCCCTGGTGAAGGCCGACGGCCTGCTCACCGTGCCGGCCCTGAGCGAGGGTCTGGAGGAAGACCGGCCCGTGGCCGCGGAACTTCTGGTGGCCCCGGAGGACATTGAGGGGACCCTGGTGTGCCTGGGGAGCCACGACAACACCCTGGACGTGCTGGCCAGTCTCTTGCACCGCCGGGACCCGCGGCTCCGCCTCTCTTCCGGCCACGTGGGCAGCCTGGGGGGGCTCATGGCCCTGAGCCAGGGCCGGGCCCACCTGGGAGGGAGCCACCTTTACGACCCCGAGACTAACACCTATAACGTCCCTTATATTCAGCGCTACCTGGCGGGGGTGCCCCTGAAGCTGGTGCACCTGGCTTGGCGCCAGCAGGGCCTGATGGTGGCCCCGGGCAATCCCAAGGGCATCTTGACCATCGCCGACCTGACCCGGCCGGGGGTGAGCTTCATCAACCGGCAGCGGGGCGCGGGCACCCGGCTGCTGTTGGACTACCTGCTGCAGGAGCAGGGCCTCTCTCCTGGGGACGTCCAGGGCTACGACCGGGAGGAATACACCCACATGGCGGTGGCGGTGAACGTCTTCTCCGGCACCGCGGACTCCGGTCTAGGGATCCTGGCCGCGGCCCGGGCCCTGGGCCTGGACTTCATCCCCCTGCTGCCGGAGCGCTACGACCTGGTAGTGCCCGAGACCACCTTTGCCGCCCCTCGCTTTCAAACCCTGCTGGCCGTCGTCCGCTCCCCGGAATTTAAGGACGCGGCCCAGGCCCTGGGCGGCTACGACCTGAAGGACTGCGGCGAAATCCTCTGGGAGCAGTAAAAAATGGCTCCACAGGGTGGATATCGGCTCCGGAGGTGATTATTTAAACGCATATGATGAGTTTGCCGGAATCAGCTCGTGGGAGCATCGGGAGGGAGGCCATGGTGGAGAAGTTAAAGGTGTTTGCCTGGGCGGCATTCTTGATCTTGCTGGCGGTGGGCCTGGCTGCAGGCGGGGCGGGGCCGGCCCCGGCCCAGGGCGGCCGGGGGGAGGCGGTTTTGCAGCCGGTGCAGCATGAAGAGGAGCCGGAGGAAGAGCCGGGATTCATCGGCGCCCTGGACATCACCATCCAGTCGATGGACGGCAAGACCTACGCCCCGGGGGAAGTGCTGCTCAGCGACCCCTTCGGGGCCTTCGGGGGCTATGACCCCCGCAACGACTCTACCTATCAGGATATCCCCGGGTCCAGCTACGGCTGGCTGCCCATCCCCGGCGCAGCCGGACTCTACATGGGGGAATTGTACATCCGCAATGCGGTGAGCGGCGTTTACAGCCTCCGGGTCATCGGCTCGGACTACGGCAGGTACAAGCTGAACCTGAAGGGCTACGACGCCAGCATGAGCCGGGCGGAGGCGGAATTCATCGCCCTCATCGAGCCGGGGGCCATCCATCACTACGTGGTGAACTACTCCAACCGGGCCGGGGCCAGGCTGGAGGCGCGCCGCACCCGGATAACTTATTGAGGCGGGGACCGGGACTAGCCGCAGGCGTTAGCCCCCTTCCCCACCTCAGCTGGAGGCCTGCTTGAACAGAATCTCATTGGGGCGCATTGTTTTGGTTTTGCTGGCCGTCTTGGTGATGGGCTGGCCGGCTTCTCTGGGGGCAGAGAAAGGGAAGACCGCGGTTGCGGTCCCGGCCCAAGCCCAGGAAGAAGCCGGGGAAGAGGGGGCGGCACCCGGGTTCACCGGGGCTTTGGAGATCCGGCTCCAGACTGAGGAAGACCGGCTGACCCCGCCCGCGGAAATGGTCCTCACCGACCCGAGGCACCGCAGCACGGGATACGACCCCCGCACCGGCACCGCGTTTCAGGAAATCCCCGGCAGTTCCTACGACTGGCAAAGCTCCAGGGGCGTCCGGGGGCCCCGGGAAGTCGTCATCTACGTGCGCACCCCGGCCGACGGCCTTTATACCTTGCGGCTCATCGCCACCCGCACCGGCAAATACCGCCTGTATATGAGAGGCCTGGACCAGGAGCAAACGGCCGCGGACCTTCGCTTCACCGACGCCAAGATTCTTAAGGGCACCGTGCAGCACTACCTCATCAATTTCTCCCGGGAAGGCCCCCGCCTGGACGCCAGGCGCACCAAGACCCTGGAATGACCACCAGGAATCTGAAGCAGGGCCGGGGAAGGCTGCCGGGGGCCCCCCCCTGGCCCCTCCCCCGGGTTAAAGGAGGATTTTTATGGATTTAAAAGGCAGCCAGACGGAAAAGAATCTCCTTACCGCGTTTGCCGGCGAGTCCCAGGCGCGGAACCGCTACACATTTTATGCCTCCGAGGCCAAAAAGGCGGGTTATGAATATATCGCCGCCATCTTCCTGGAGACCGCGGAAAACGAACGGGAGCACGCCAAGATCTTTTTCCAGCACCTGGGGGAAGGGAGCGCGGAAATTTACGCCGGCTACCCCTTCCACCTGGGGGACACCCAGAGCAACCTGAGCGCCGCGGCGGAGGGGGAAAAGTTCGAGTGGACCACACTGTACCAGAATTTCGCCGAGGTGGCGGACAAGGAGGGGTTCAAGGAGATTGCCAGGTCCTTCCGGGAGATCGCCAAAGTGGAGAAGTTTCACGAGGCCCGGTACCGGGCCCTGGTGGAGCATCTGGCAAACAACACCCTGTGGCACCGGGCCGAGCCCACCCGCTGGCACTGCCGCAACTGCGGCTATGTGGTTCAGGGGCACCAGCCGCCGGAGGTCTGCCCCTCCTGCAAGCACCCCCGGGCCTACTACGAAGTCCTGGCGGAAAATTACCTTTAGAAGACTGTTGAAGAACTGGCACAAGTTAAAATCAAAAGCATCCTCAAAGATCAGGAGTGCCTCAAGTCCCCCTTTGAAAAAGGGGGATTTATGGGGATTTCGGACAGTTATAAAATCCCCCCGAACCCCCTTCAGAAAAGGGGGGAATAAAAATGGCTTTAATCAATTAAAAGTCGTTTTTCAATAACCTGCTAGGGCGCCGGGTGGCTCAGCGGGGACGCCCAAAGTCGCAGGCGAGGGCGCCTGCTCTCCAAGACCTTGGCATGGGAAGTCTTGGGGAGGTTAACTGGCGGGCGAATCATGGGCGGCTTAAGAGCTCTACCTATGGCCGCCCGCCATTTTTTTATCGACATTTGGCCGGGATTTTTTCAAAATTCCGGGAAAGGGCCGGGGTCAAAAGCCGGCCACGCGGGAGAGGCGGATGACGTGGCATTTTCCGGGGCTGGTGCTCTTTGCCTACCTGCTGGGCTCCGTCCCCGCCGGTCTGGTGGTGGCCCGGGCCCTGGGCGCCCCGGACCCCCGCCTGTGGGGCAGCGGCAACCTGGGGACCGCCAATGTGTACCGGGCCCTGGGCCTCCAGGCCGCGCTCCTGACCTTCCTGGGGGACGCGGGGAAGGGCACGGCGCCGGTGTTGCTGGCCCGCCACTGGCTGGCCCCCCACGGCGGGGCCTGGCCCGAGGCCGGGGTGGCCGTGGTGGCCGCGGCCGCAGTCCTGGGCCACGTCTTCCCCCTGTATCTCCGATTTGAGGGCGGCAAGGGCGTGGCCACCTCCTTCGGGGTGGTACTGGCCGTGGCCCCGGGCGCGGCTCTCAACCTGCTCCTGGTCTATTTCCTGGCCCTGGCCTGGACCCGTACCTTTTCCCTGAGCGCGCTCCTCTGCGCCTGGCTGCTGCCCGTGGCCGTGGGCCTGTTCTGTGACTCCAAGGTCTATCTCCTCCTGGCCGGCTTCCTGTCCGGCCTGATACTCATCTGCCACCGGGACAACCTGGAGCGCCTGTTTAAAGGAGAAGAACCCCGCCTCTAGACGGCGCCTGGTCCCCCAACTTTGCTGAACGGAGAGGAACCATGCTGATCAAAGACTGGATGACCAAAGACCCCATCACCATCAACGACGACACCTCCATGATCAAGGCCATCCACATCATGAAGGAGAAGCGCTTCCGGCGGCTGCCGGTGCTGCACCTGGGCCAGGTGGTGGGCATGATCACCGACCGGGACCTGAAGGAGGCCTCCCCTTCCAAGGCCACCACCCTGGACGTGCATGAGCTCTACTACCTGCTGGCGGAACTGCAGGTCAAGGAAATCATGACCCGGAACCCCCTCAGCGTCTTTGAGGACGACACCGTGGAGCATGCCGCCCAGCTGATGTTGGAGCACACCATCTCCGGGCTGCCGGTGCTGGACCGGGCCGGCAAGCTCACCGGCATCATCACCCAATCCGACGTCTTCCGGGCTTTCATGCACATCACCGGCATCCAGGCGGGAGGGGTGCAGTTCGCCCTGCGCCTGGAAGACCGCCCCGGGCTCATCAAGGAAGTGGTGGACCTGCTCCGGGCCCGGGGGGCCCGCTTTGTCAGCCTGCTGAGCTCCTACGCCACCACCCGGGAGGGCTTCCGGGAGGTCTACATCCGGGTGAAGAACCTGGACCCCGAGGCCGCGGCCCAGGCCCGCAAGGAGCTGGAGGACCGCTATGAAGTGCTCTACATGAAGGAAGGGAGTTAGGAGGAAGGCCCGGAAGCGCAGCCATGGCCAGGCCCCCGGAGTTGAGTCCCGGGCCGCCCCCGGAGGCCCCTCTGGCCTTCGGCCCCATTACCCTGGTGCCGGGCCGCCGGCGGGGCCGCTACCCCTACTGCCATTCCCTGGTGCTCACCGGGGCGGAGACCTGGGTGGTGGACCCTGCCTCCGACCAGGACCACCTCCGGAACCTGGCCCGGAGCCGGCGGGTGACCCGGGTCTTTATCAGCCACTTCCACGAAGACCATCTGAAGTATCACCATCTCTTCCCTGAAGCCACCTTTTATGTGCCCCAGGCCGAGGTGGCGGCCTTCACCTCGCTCCAGGCCGTCTTTGCCTTCATGGGCCTCACGGACCCCCGCTTCCGGGACTACTGGGGGCGGACCCTGGCCCGGGAGTTCCACTTTCCTCCCCTAAGCCCCCTCACCCCCTTCGCCCCCGGGGAACGCTTCGAGACGGGCGAAATCACCCTAAAGGTGGTGCCCGCGCCGGGCCACACCCCGGGGCACAGTTGCTTTCATTTCCCCCGGCAGGACCTGCTGTACCTGGCGGACGTGGACCTTACCCCCTTCGGGCCCTGGTACGGCGACCTCGCCAGCGACCTGGACGCGTTTGAGGAGACCCTGGTGCGCCTGGCGCAGATTAAAGCCTTAACCTACCTCACCGCCCACGAGCAGGGGGTCTTTGACTACCAGGGCTTTCAGGCCGGGCTGGCCTATTTCCAGGCCGTGATCCGCGATCGGGAGGAGCGCCTGCTGGCGGCCCTGGCCTTGCCCCAGACCCTGCCCCAACTGGTGGCCCGGCAGCTCATCTACCCCAAGGGGAAAGACCCCGCCTTCGTTTACGAACACATGGAAGCCCAGATGCTCATGAAACACCTAGCCCGGCTGCTCAAGAAGGGGGCCATCATGGAGACCCCCACCGGATACCGGGCGGTGTGAGTGTGGGGGCCAGGGGTCAGGGGCCAGGGAAACAGATGTGGCACCGGCGCCCTCGCCGGTGCCGGCACAGGCGGGGGCGGCTGTGCCACATTATTAAAGGCTTTTTGCATATTGGCTATGAGGGGCAGGGGGCCTTTAGACGGCCAAAGACGTCCCAAAAATGGGGGCCCACAATTTTAGCTGCAGAATAAATTTGACAAATATTATCACAATGCTACAAGGGAGAATCAATTTCATCAGAATCAATTATCATAGCAGGAGGTTTCTTATGAAAAGGAATTGGGAAATTCTAATTTTGCTAGTGATTCTCTCGATGGCTCTCACGGGCTGCGCCACCTACCAGGCCAAGACCATTTCCGTCAGCCCCATTGAAGGATATGCTTTTTCGGCGCAAAAGGAGGGGGTTCATTTTGCTGCTGAGCCTTTTGACACCTCTGAAAAGGCAAAGGATGCTTTCTATGCGGATGTCACCGGTCGGGGGTATTATCCGGTCCAATTAATCTTCAAAAATGATACCCCTGACAAAGTCATGGTGCTGCGGGAAACGGTGGAACTGGAGTCCGGCGGCACTGTTCACCGGCCGGTGCGCAGCAGCAACATGTTCAATGATTTTGAACACAACAAGATGGCTTACGCCTTATTGGGTTTTGGCATTTTCTCTTATATGTCGGCGGAGGAAGCAAACCGCAAGATGGAAGCGGACTGGCGGGAGAAGGAAATGCCGGAGCAATTCATCGTCCTTCCTGGACGCACCTCCCATGGCTTCGTCTATTTTAAGCTTACCCCAGGAACGAGCCTGCGGGGTGGCAAGGTCAAGGTCGAAGCGGAAAAAATGGGCGAAAAGAAGCTGCTTAAACTTGACGTGACTCTTTAGTTAAAGCCGGAGAAGATAGAGCTGGCCGGGGAAGGGGGGCTGAGAGCCCTCCTTCCCCGGTTTTATTATTCCCCTTAAGGGATTGGGGGGTAAGGGTTTCGACGGGCACGGAGGCCCGTCGCTACCGGCCCTTACCCCGAGCACTCACGCCATATTCTTAATCAACCCCTCGGCGAAGGCGGAGCAGGAGACTTCCCGGGTGTCCGGCAGCAGCCGGGCCAGGTCGTAAGTGGCAATGCCCGTGGCCAGGGTGCGGGGCAGGCTCTCGTGGATGAGTTGGGCGGCCTCGGTCCAGCCCAGGTATTCCAGGAGCATGGCCCCGGAGAGGATGAGGGAGCAGGGGTTGACCTTGTCCAGGCCCGCGTATTTGGGGGCGCTGCCGTGGGTGGCTTCGAAGATGGCGCAGTGGTCGCCGATGTTGGCCCCCGGGGCCATCCCTAAGCCCCCCACCTGGGCCGCCAGGGCGTCGGAGAGGTAGTCGCCGTTCAAATTGGACGTGGCGATGACCTGGTATTCCTGGGGCCTCAGCAGTACCTGCTGGAAGAGGTTGTCCGCCAGGCGGTCCTTCAAGAGGACCTTGCCGGCGGGGAGCTTGCCGTGGAAAAGGGTGGCCAGTTCCGCTTCGTTGGTGACCCGGTCGCCGAATTCCAGGGCCACTTCGTAGCCCCAGTTCTGGAAGGCCCCCTCGGTGTATTTCATGATGTTGCCTTTGTGCATCAGGGTGACGGAGGTCCTGCCCTGGTCCAGGGCGTATTTCAGGGCCATGCGAATCAACCTCTTGCTGCACCGCTCCGTCATGGGCTTGATGCCGATGGCCGCGGTGAGGTCTAGACTGCAGCCCAGTTCCTGGTTGAGGAAATGGATGAGGCGCTGGGCTTCGGGGCTGGCCGCGGGCCACTCCAGCCCGGCGTAAACGTCTTCGGTATTTTCCCGGAAGACCACCATGTCGATGTGCTCCGGCTGCTTCAGGGGGCTGGGCACGCCGGCGTAGTAGCGCACGGGGCGGATGCAGGCGTACAGGTCCAGGACCTGGCGCAGGGTGACGTTGAGGGAGCGGAAGCCGCCGCCGATGGGGGTGGTCAGCGGCCCCTTCAGGGCCACCCTGAATTCCCGGAGCGCGGTCAAGGTCTCCACCGGCAGGTAGCTGCGGGTGTGCTTGTGGGCCTTTTCCCCGGCCAGGATTTCCTGCCAGGCGAGGCGGCGGCGGCCCCCGTAAGCTCGGGCCACCGCGGCGTCCAGGACCGGCCGGGCGGCCCGGGAGATGTCCGGGCCGGTGCCGTCCCCGTCGATGAACAGGATGATGGGCCGCTCCGGGACCTGGAGCTCCCCGGCGGCGGTGACGGTGATCTTCTCGGCTGCTGGCGTGGCCATGACGTTCCTTTCTGACACTTTTAGGGCCGCGGCCGCCAGGGTATCAGCCAGATGGGGCGGCCCCGGTCGTCAAAGAAGGCCAGGGAGGCGGTGGGGCGGACCAGGGTGGATGGGGGGCCCAGGTTTTGGGGGCCGACGTTGCCCAGGGCCGTCCGCAGCACGCCTGCTTCATCCCGGAGGCCCAGGGTAGGTTCCCCTTGGGGGCCCAGGGCCAGCTCGGCCCGGGTCCGATGTTCCTGGTCATAGAGAGTGAGGCCCGGCGTGCCGCCCTGTTGCAACCCCAGGGTGGCCTGCACCTTACCGCTCGCGTCCAGGAGGTCCAGGCGGGGCCGGCCTTCGGGGGCGTTGAGGTGGGCCAGGGGCGGGCCTTCCGGCCCCTTGAGGACAAAGGCCGGCGCCTCCACCGCTGCGCCCCGCCACTGCACCCGGTTGAAGGAGAGGCCCAGGCCGGCCAGGGTGAGCAGCGCCAGGGCCAGGGCCGTAGCCCCGAACCATTGGCCGCGGCGCCCCTGCCTTTCCAGCCGCGCCAGGTTTGCCGGCAAGGGGAGAGAGGCGGCCGGCGAAGCCTCCGGTGGGGCCTGCTCCTGGCCCCGCACCAGCTGGCGCAGGTCGGCCAGGTCCAGGGCCACCTGGTCCAGGCGGGACGCGAGAGCCGGGTCTGGGGCCGGCTGGGCCCTCTGGGCTTCTGCCGGCGCCCGGGGGGTCCGGGGGCCGTCCGGCGCCTGGAAGATGATAGCCCCGAATTCGTCCCTTAAAGTGAGATAGGCCCCGCCCCGGTCATTGAGGCCCAGTTGGGCCCGGCTGCGGCCCTGGGGGTCGCTCAGGACTAGGGCGGCGCCGCCCTCTGCCGTGAGGTACCACTCCCCCCGGGCCCGGCCCGCCTCATCCTTGAGCAGGAACTTCTCCGCCTCCAGCACCGGGGCTGAGGCCGGGGCCGAACCCTGCACCAGTTGGGCCAACTCCCGCCAGTCCCGCTCCAGCCGGGACAGGACGGCGTCCAGGTCGCTTTTCTCAGGTTTGTCCGCCATGGCTGACCTTCCTCAGGGTTCTCCGGGGGCTCCCAGGCCCGCCTGGGTTATTCATAAGAAAATTTGAGGCCGAAGAGGCTGGCCAGGGAACTGCCGATGAGCAGGAGCCCGGCCCCGGCCAGCAGCAGGGCCAGGGGGTAGACCACCACCTTGAGCCGCGGCCGGAGCTGCAGGAGTTCCCTCAACCATTTTATACCCCGGGCGAACTCCTCTGAGAACAAAATAAAGATGAGAAAAAAGCCGGCGTAAAAAAGCGCGGTCTTGAGCACGGGCTTGGGCCCCGAGGGCCGGGGTAAAGGGCGCCTGCCCCGGCTCTTCTTCTGAACTATCTTAACCTGGAAAGGCCGGAAATCCAACTAACCATGTGATTTTGGAAGAACAATTAACAATCAGGGGGATAGGAATGCCCTTGGGCCAAGGGGTCTGCAAGTGTTGAGGGGAAAAAGGGCAAAAAAGACGGACGGGTGCCTCGCCCCGGGGGTGAGGGGCCTCAAGGACGGCCCCGGCGGTTATCTAAACCGGGGATTGGGGGCCAGGAAGCGCCACAGCATGAGGATAAACGCGGCGATGATCAAGGTTACGAGGGGGTATTCCCGGATTTCGCCGTTCATCCAGGACCACATCCCCCTGAAAGACCAGCTCGCCTGGCAAAAGATTTCGTGCAGATTCATGGCCCATACCTCCTTACAGGGGGACCAGGTCGAATTTCCCCACGGCCCCCAGTTTTTCTCCGACGATGACCACCGCGGCTAGGATTTCCGGGAGGGTAGCGGTCCATTTCAGGGCTCCGGCAATGGCCGCGGCGTCAGGGACGCGGTTCCCCAGGGCGGTGGCACAGGCGTCCGCCAGGGCGGCGCTCGCCGCCACCACGCAGGCGGCGTCGGCCCGGCCGAAGCTCAAAGAGTGGCCCACCGTGCCGGAGGAGGTGCACACCCCCAGGGGGCTCCGCTCCGGGTCGATTTTCAGGCCCACCCGGTAACTCAAGGGGGAGGCGCCGGCGAACAGGGCCACGGTGGCGGGCCGCTTCACCTTCAGGAAGAGGTCCCCGCCGTTCTCGACGATGACTTCGTCGCTCAGGGCCAACAAGGACCGGCCCACCCTTTCGGCCAGGGCCCCGGCCACCGCGGCCATGGGGCCCACTCCCGCCCGGGCCGCGGCGGCGACCATCTCCCGCACCACCTCCGGGGCAAAGGGGTCTTCGGGCCAGGGAGCCAGGGCCTCGAGAAACCCGGAGTGAGCGGCGATGTAAGCCTCCAACTGCTGCCTCTCCTGGACGACCGCCGCCCGCACCTCCCGGGAGAAGTCCTTCTCCGCCATGACCCAGAGGTCCGTCTGCTCCACCTTTACCCGGAAGCCCACCAGGCCCTCCCGGGCCATGCGGGTGCGGTAGGTGCGGGGCTCGGGCTGGGTGCTCAAGAGGCCCTCCTGATGCCATCAATAAGCCGGGATTTGTCTGTGGCCGCAATGATATCCACTTTTTCCGCCGGAGAAAAGACTCCTCCGCCTGATATCGTGGTGCCGGATCCCGAATTTTTCATTAAGGTAAAGGCCGGGAAAGGCGACTCCGGCTGCCGGGCGGGGGTTCTGCGCCGGCGGGGTGGAGGCTTCCTTAAACCTCGGAGGCGATAAGGATTACCCTGGCTCACATCCAGGCCCCGGGCCCGGGGCTAGGGAAGGAGCGCGGGTCCTTGAGCGACAGGCCATGCACTAGCACGCTCAGTAGCAGGGGATGTAACAAAAAGAAAATATCACACCTTTCCCAAGTCCCCAGATAAATAAGGAACTACTTTAATAAGTGATTGCATTTTATACGCATATTGAGGCTTTTTCCTTCTTCGATATAATATGTATGGTAACGTGAGGACAAACGTATCAGCCAGCATAGTATAAAAGAATAGATTGATGTCCTCATCAGTTATGGCACCACCTTCGTGTAGTTTTCCTAAGTGTTCATATTTATTCAATAATTCCTCAGTTAAATTTATTATGTCCATATCTATTCCTTCAATAGCTGAATCTTCCAGAATGTTGATAAAGTTAATGCCAGCTTTTCTACGCAGGTAATCTAATAGCTTGGTTTCTTGATGTTTAATCTTTTCTTTAAGAGCGTCATTCTTAAGTTTAAGAAGTCTTTTTATCTCATCATTACTAGCCATGTAACCAATTTCACTAACATTAATGGGAAGACATTTATCTGGTTCACGTTTTAAATATTTTACCCAACACTTCGCTATTTCGCCACGTTTTCTTATAACATCCATTCCTAGAAACTGTTCATAGAAATCATCCAGATAAGAGTGGCGTGCCCGGATAAAGGTATGCTGTAGCTTAGAAAGACCTATTTTTAAATTTTTCAGCCCAATTATTACGGTAATCGTCGCGCCTATGAGGGCAAGACACTTTATTAATATGTCAAGAATCTCATAAGGCTTCATATATAAAAGACTCCTTTATGATTTTCGCACATGACCAAGAGTAGTTTAATGATAACAGTTTTTTAATGATATTTGCAAGGGACTTGAATTCCATTTATCTTGTGATTAATCACAAAAAAGGTTAGCAAAAGGGTTCAAATTCCCTGTCAGCCGCTATAAGAATTATGTTGCATAAGGCCACGAACTCCGCCAGGCTCAGGGTTTCCCCCCGGCGGCCGGGGTCGATGCCCGCCGCGGCCAGGGCCTCGGCCATCTCCTCCCGGCTCAGACCGAAGGCCAGGGATTGGGCCACCAGGTTGTGCCGCAGGGTTTTGCGCCGGGGTTGAAACGCAGCCTTCACCAGCCGGCGCAGGAGGGCCTCGTCGCCGGCCCGGGCCTCAGGGCCTACCGGGGTCAGGGCCAGGACCATCGAGGCCACCTTGGGGCGCGGGTAAAAGTTTGCCGGACCCAGGCTGAACAGGCGCTTGAGGCGAAAGTGGTACTGCAGCAGCACCGTCAGCACCCCATAATCTTTGGTGCCCGGCGGGGCCAGGAGGCGCTCCCCCACTTCCTTTTGCACCATGAAGACGGCGCGGCTGAGGGCCGCCTCTTCGTCCACCAGTTTGAAGAGCAGGGGGGAGGTGATCTGGTAGGGGAGGTTCCCGGCCACCACCAGAGGCCCGCCCGCCTCCCGGCTAAGGGCCGGGAAGTCGAAGGCCAGCGCGTCCTGGCAGCGGACCTGGACCGGGGCGGGGGCGGGAAAAAGCTCTTCCTGAAGAAAATGGCACAGGCGGGGGTCCACCTCCAGGGCCACCACCCGGGCTGCGGCCGGGGCCAGGAAGACGGTGAGGGCCCCCAGGCCGGGGCCGATTTCCACCACCGTTTCCCGGCTCGTGAGTTCCAGGGCCGCGACGATGCGCCGGGCCTGGTGGGGATACAGGAGAAAATGCTGGCCCCAGGACTTCCTAGGCTTCAGGCCCAGTCGGCGCAGAAGGAGTTTGGGAGAGACGAGGGACACGGGCGATCTTTCGGGCCTTCCGCCGGCGGTAGCGCTGCACCACCCACAGGGTCAGGAAATAGGAGAGAATCGCCGGGGGCAGGGCGAGGATGAGCCCCCCCAACTGCAGAGCCAGGCCGTTGTGCCAGAGGATTTGCAGCCGTGCTTGAAAGTCAAGGACCTCCGGAATGACCGGCCGCGACTGCGACAGGAGATGTTTGCCCACCTTGTAGGCCGCCCAGTAGAGGGGCCCCATGGTCAGGGGGTTCATGACCCAGATGCCCAGGTAGGTGGTGACCATGGAGATACGCAGCAAGGGGGCCAGGGTCAGGGCCAGGATGGTGTGGAAAGGCACCGTGGGGGTAATGCCGATGAACACCCCCAGGGCCATGCCCCAGGCCAGTTTCCGGGGGTCCCCCTGGAGGCGTTTGAATTTCAGCCAGTGGTAGCGGATGGTGCGGCCTAAGGTCATGATGCGACTGTTTTTTTACCCTGTTTGGTCCGCGGTAGGCCCGCTTTCTTCCTTCAGCACCCGGCGCAGGACCTTGCCCACCAGGCTCTTGGGCAGCTCGGCCCGGAACTCCACGATTTTGGGAACCTTGTACACGGCCAGGTTATGTTGGCAGAACTCCAGGATTTCCTCTGCCGTGAGGTTGGCCCCTGCCTGGGGCACGATGACCACCTTCACCGTCTCCCCGCGGTAGGCGTCCGGTACGCCCAGGGCCACGGCCTCCTTGACTCCCGGGTGCTGGTAGAGGACCTCTTCCACCTCCCGGGGATAGATCTTGTAACCGCCGGCGATGATGAGGTCCTTCTTGCGCTCCACGATGTAGAAGAAGCCCTCTTCGTCCATGCGGGCCAGGTCGCCGGTGTAGAGCCAGCCGTCCCTGAGGACCAGGGCCGTTTCTTCGGGTTGTTGCCAGTAGCCCTGCATCACCTGGGGCCCCTGGATGATGAGCTCCCCCACTTCCCCCGGGGGCAGGTCCCGGGCGCCGGTTTCCTGGTCCACCACCCGGGCCCGGGTGCCGGGTAGCGGCAGGCCCATGCTTCCCGGCGGGCGTTTCCCCTGGATGGGGTTCAGGTGGGTCACGGGCGCGGCCTCGGTGAGCCCATAGCCCTCCAGGATGCGGCAGCCGCTCAGGGCCTCGAAGCGCTCCCGCACCTCCAGGGGCAAAGGCGCGGAGCCGCTGATGCAGGCCCACAGGGAGGACAGGTCCAGCCCGGGCAGGCGGCGGTCGTTGATGAGGGCCACGAACAGGGTGGGCACCCCGGGGAGCATGGTGGGCCGGTACTGGCGCAAGACCTTGAGAAAGCCGTCGATCTCAAAGCGGGGCAGGACGATGATGAGCGCGGCCTGGCTCATGGGCCAGTTGAGGCAGGCGGTGAGGCCGAAGGAGTGGGAGAAGGGCAGCAGCCCCACCACCCTTTCTTCGCCATAGCGCACCTGGGGCAGCCAGGCGTTGATTTGGGCCACGTTGGCCATGAGGTTGCCGTGGGTGAGCATGGCCGCCTTGGGCGTGCCGGTGGTGCCGCCGGTGTACTGCAGCACCGCCAGGTCCACAGGTTGGGGCTGGGACAGGCCCTCCAGGGGCGGGCTCTGAAGAAGCTCCCGCCAACTGAGATGTCCCGGGCCCGGGCGAAATCCCGTCACCAGCCCCTGGCGCCGGGCTTTGAAGGGGTAGAGCCAGCTCAGGGGCCAGGGGAGGTAGTCCTTCAGCCCGGTGATGATGAGGTGGCTCAAGTTCACCCGGTCCCAGACTTCCTCCACCCTGGGGAGAAAGTGGTCCAGGACCACCAGGCGCCGGGCCCCGGAGTCCTGAAGCTGGTAGGCCAGCTCCTTGGGGCTGAGCAGGGGGTTCAGGAGCACCGCCACCGCGCCCAGGCGCAGGGCGGCGTGGTAGGCGAGGACCAGTTGGGGGCAGTTGGGCAGATAGATGCCTAAGGGCTCCCCGGGACCCAACCCCAGGTCCTGGAAGGCCTGGGACAGACGGGCCGCCTGTTGGGAGAGGGCGCCGTAGGTGAGGTTTTGCCCGAAAAAGGCCAGGGCCGGGGACTGGGGAGACTTGGACGCGGCCTCCAGGAGCAGCCAGGGCACCGAGGATGGGGGCACCGCCACCGTCAGGGGAATGCCCGGGTCGTACTGGGAGGCCCAGACCGGCGTGGTCATGCTCAGTGCTGGTGAGGCTCTCCCTGGCACCCGCAACTGCAGGCGGAGGGCCGCAGGTCCTCCGGGGTGGTTTCCCGGACGCCCCGCACGGTGAAGTCCAGCTCCAACTCGTGGCCCGCCAGGGGATGGTTGAAATCAATGGTCACCGCCTCGGCGCCCACTTCCCGCACCAGGAAGAAGACGGGACGGCCCTCGTCGTTTTCCGTCTCGAAGACCATGCCCGGACGCACTTCCGTGCCCGTGGGGAAATCATCCCGGGGTACTTCCATGACCAGCTCCGGGTCCAGGCCCCCATAAGCCAGCTCCGGGGTCAGGTGCACCACCTGGTGGTCGTCCACCGTCAACCCCAGGAGGGCCTCCTCCAGGCCGGGAGGCATGATGCCCTGGCCCATGGGGAAGGAGACCCGCTCCGGCTGGCCGCCGGGAGGGTAGGTCTCCCCTTTTTTCAGGCGGATGAGATATTCCAGGGTGACAAAGGATTTTTCATTGATCTTCATGACTTCTCCTGAACGCTTAAGGGTGCGCCGCGCCCAGGAAGTTCTCCCTGGCGCGCATGATTGCTTGATTATATGAGAATCCTGACCGGGCCGCCAGGGGTCAGGGCAAGGCGGGCTAAAGGACGCCAGGGGCTAGGGGAACGTCTGCAGGAATGTCCCCGGTTATTTCTTGCTACCCATGATGATCCGGCCGGTGTTCAAGAGGTTGCAGCGCACGGTCTGGCCCACGCTGATGCCCACGTCCCGCATGACCTGGATGACGTCCAGGTCGGTGGTAAAACCGATGCGGACAAAGATGGGCGCCAGGGTGTCCTCGATGCGTCCCCAGAGACTGCCATTCTGAGTGCGGGTGTGGTTGACGGCAATGATGTGGCCCCCGGGCTTCACCACCCGGAGGATCTCCCGGCACACCTGGTGGGGGTTTTGCACCGTGGTGATGACGTACGCGGCCAGCACCGCGTCGAAGTGATTGTCGGGAAACTCCAGCCGGGAGGCGTCCATGACCCGGAGGTCGAAGTGGCAGCCGCTGTTGACCTGGGAGGCTTTTTTCCGGGCCTGGGCGATCATGGGCGCGGAGATGTCGATGCCCACCACCGTGGTCCGGGGGGGATAGAATTCCAGGGTGGAACCGGGCCCCACGCCGATCTCCAGGACCTTCTGGTGGGGCCGCCGGGGCAGATAGTGAAAGGCCTTGCGCCGGCCGGGCTCCAGGAGCTTGCCGAAAACATGATCATACCAGGGGGAATAGAATGAGTATAATTTCTCCATATAATGGGGATTAACGTGGCATTTCATGTGTTGCCCTCGCTTAAGGAGATGGGGATGACGGCCGAAGGATGGGCAGGCCTTTCGAAGTTTCCTATTTTATTCCAGGGATGCTCCAAAAGTAAACCGAAAACTTATCCTCCGGGCGGCAAAATCTTCATTCCCGCGCTCCTGCCGGGGCGGCCCACCAGGCATCCGGGCCCAAGTCGTACTTCAGAAGAAAAATGCGGCCGTCCGGGGTGGCCACCTCAAAGCAGAGATGCTGGGGGTCGCGCCAGCTGGCCAGGGTTTGGGCCACCTCCAGCCACCGGCCTTCCCAGGTGAAGCGCCGCACCCGCTCATGGAGGCGGGAGCCTGAGTAGGTTTCCACCTGGCAGCTCTGGAGAGGGACAGTGGTCGGCAATTTTCGGCGAGAAATCAATCCGGGCCGCGCCGGGGCGCCTGGGGCCTAATCCAGGCGGCGGAAGGTTTCCTGCTTCAGGCGGCGCAGCTCCTCCTCCGCCTGGCGCAGGTTTTTCTGGTGAATGGCGTACCTGATCTTGCGGATGATTTCATCCATGCTCAGGGGCTTGTAAACGATGTCCACCTGCTCCAGATAGACTATCTGCTCCCGGTAGACCCGTTGCTGCATCATGAGGATGAAGCGGGTGGCGGGGTTGCGGTGGCGGGCGTCCTCCAGGAGGCGGCGGTAGTCGGGGAATTTCAGGTCCGCGATGAGGAGGTCGAAGGCGCACTCCTGCATGGCTTCCAGGGCCTCGGCCACCGAGTCCACCAGCCGGAAGTCCTCAAAGCCCAGGAGCTTGATCACGGAAGAAAGGAACTGGCGGCACCAGTCGTCCCGGTCCACCACCAGGATGCGCGCCTTGCAGGCGCTGTCCTTGCCTTTCATCCCCAGGTCTCCTTGGAGCAAGCTCCCTTTATGTTTACTACGAAATTCCTCTCCTGGCAAGGGGGCCGGTCGTGGCCTCAGGGGTCGGGAACCACTATTTCCTCGTCGGGGGAAACGGGATTGAGGATCAGCCCGCTCATTACCTTGGGATAGAAGTAGGTGGACTTCCGGGGCATGATGAGGCCGGCGCTGGCCACGTCCCGCACCTGGTCGATGCGGGTGGGGTTGAGGATAAAGGCCAGGCGGGCCTCCCCCTGGCTCACCGCAGTGACGGCCTCGGCCACCTTGCTGGTGTACTTGCAGGTCTCCTGGTCGTCCTGGGCCTGCCCGTCCAGGCCCAGGACCTTCTCGAAGATGAGGTAGTTCAAGACGGCCACGTCCAGTTGGGCCAGGGCCGGGTGCATCTGCCGGGCCAGGAGGTTTTGCCGGGCCCCGGGGCGGAGCTTCAGCAGCCAGGCCCGGGACTTGAACCCCAGGACGATGAACGCGGTGTCCGTGGCCGGGACCTCCGAGAGCTTTTGCTGGAGAAATTCCTCATAAGGGTTGCCCCCAGCCTCCGGGGGAGGCAGGGGGGCCACCTCAAAGTATTCGCTCAAGCGCTGGACAAAGGCGCCCTCGTCCAGGCGCTTCAGGCGGGGGCCGCCCAGGAGCCGGTGGGCCATGAGGATCACCAGGCTCGGGTCGTGCATGTTGGCCAGGTACATCAGGGTGTAGTTGAAGGCCGCCTGGGGCCGGGCCAGCAGGGGGTAGCGCGCCCGCAAGAGCTTCTGGTAGGCCAGGGCGGTCTCGTAGCGGTGGTGGCCGTCGGCGATGAACAGGGGCACCGGGGTTAGGGCCTGGTGCACGCCCTTGAGCGCGCCGGCATCCGTCACCTTGAAGAGGCGGTGGCTGTAGCCCAGGACGTCCCGGAAATCCTCCAGGGGCGCCGGGGGCGCCGCGGCCTTAAGCCGGGTGAGCACCGCATCTTCCGGGTCGGGAAAGAGGGAAAAGATGGGGGAAAAATTGGCCTGCGCGTGTTTCAAGAGCTCCAGGCGGTCGGCCTTGGCCGCGGAAAAGGTCTGCTCGTGGGGGCGGATCACCCCGGCGCTCAGGGGCTCCAACCGCACCACCCCGGCCAGGCCCCGGCGGGTCACGGTGGCGCCGGCGTGCTCAAAATCCGTTTCCCAGTAATAAAAAGCCGGCTCGGGGTCCCGGATCAGGACCTGCTCCCGCTGCCACTGGCGGAACAGGGCCGCGGCCCGGGTGTAGCGGTTGTGCAAGAGGTCGTCCCCCGGCCGCGGCTGGGGGAGGATCAGGTGCACCATGTTGTAAGGGTGCCGGGCGGCCAGGACCTCCCGCTCCGCGGGTTTGATCACGTCGTAGGGGGGGGTGACCACCTCCCCTAAATCCGGGACCTGGACCGGGTTGTAATGCAGCCCCGGGAAGGGGGCAACCTGGGCCACCTTAAGCTGCGCCTCCTTTTTTGTAACGGGTTAACTTTACCATCGATGGCCCGTGCGTCAATAGGGAGTTGGCGCCAGCATGCTCAATTCCCCGGGTCAATCCCCTCAAGAGGCACCAAAAAAATCTTGACCGCGGTGGAGCGTCAGGATATATAAGTTTGGATTAACGACATCAGTAAAGGAAGGCATTATGCAGCAGCCCCCTCCCGGCAAGGTGGGGAGGGCGGCAAAGGTTTGGGTCCAACAATCTGGGGCCGCGTCCCCTTCCTCGGGTCTCCCCAACGGGGGCCGGGGCCCAATTAGAGTTCCACCCCGGAAGGCCACCAGCGGTCCGGGAGCGCGCTTATTAAGGCGCCATTGGGTTACCTTGCCGGGCTCAAACCCCGGTGATGCCTAAACCTGGTGCGAGGAGGGCGGAGACTTGAAAAAACCGGCGCTTGGCTTCGGGCTGCATCTCACCCTGGACGGCTACGGATGCAGTTATGAACGACTGACGAACCTGGACGCCATCTACGAGTTTCTGGATCGCTGCCCGGACTTGATCCAGATGACCAAGATCATGCCCCCTTACGTCTTCAAGTACCACGGCAAGGTGCCGGAAGACTGGGGCCTCTCCGGTTTTGTGCTCATCGCCGAATCCCACATCAGTATCCATACCTTTCCCGAGCGGGGCTACCTGAGCCTGGACATCTTCTCCTGCAAGGACTTTGACTACCAGCAGGCCGTGGCCTATGTCTCGGAGCTCTTCGGCATTGCCCGCCACGAGGTCAACCTCCTCGACCGGGGCCTGGAATTCCCCCGGGAAGTCAGGACCGTGGAACGCCTCATGCGCCAGGAGCGGGAACAGATGCGAGGCTGAGCATGGATGAGGCCGAAAGTCCAGGTCCTCGCCCCGGTATCCTCAAGCGCCTCCGGCAGCGCTGGTCAAGCCGCAGGACTATCAAAGAGCCGGAAGACCTCGAACGCGAAATCGCCAACATCATCGACGTGGGCGAAGAACGGGGTTTCATCAGCCGCCGGGAAGGCGAGCTGATTGAAAGCATCTTCGAGTTCAAGGACACCCTGGTCCGGGAAATCATGGTCCCCCGCCTGGAGATGGTGGCCGTGGACCGGGACACCCCCCTGAACCAGATCATCCCCCTGGTCCTGGAAAAGGGCCACTCCCGCCTGCCGGTCTTTGAAGGCAACATCGACCACATCGTCGGCATCCTCCTGGCCAAGGACCTGCTGGCCTTCTGGCAGACC
>Ga0315268_10000926_pt1 | contig 34186 bp, 33 predicted proteins | sample C1_top_MG_FD_204535 | JGI IMG/M metagenome (GOLD analysis project Ga0315268, IMG submission 204535) | Sediment microbial communities from Yellowstone Lake, YNP, Wyoming, USA - C1_top | ecosystem: Environmental > Aquatic > Freshwater > Lake > Sediment | place: USA: Wyoming | collected 2017-08-01
AGCGCACGGCGCGGCCTACCCATCCACCTGGCGCTCGATGAGGCGGCCCATCACCTTTTGCGCGCGCAGTGCAACGATGCCTACTGGCACGGCGTTTTCGGAGGCATCTACGCGCCGCATCTCCGCACGGCGCTCTGGCACGAGCTCGTCCGCGCGGAAAAACTCCTCGACGCTGCCGAACAGGGCCACACAACCTACGCCGAACTTTCACGCCTGGATTTCGACGCCGATGGCCGCGAAGAGCTCTACCTGACCACAGAGACTTGCGCCGCGCTGCTGAAGCCTTCCGACGGCGGTACCATCTCCGCGCTCGACTTCCGCCCTTCCGAGGTCACCCTGATCAATTCGATGCAGCGCCGCCCTGAGCCCTATCATGCGCGCCTTGCGGAAGCGGCCCACGGCAACGCCGGTGCCGCCGTTTCGATCCACGACCGCGTCCGCGTCAAGGAGCCTGGCCTGGAAAAGAAGTTGCGCTACGATCGCTGGCCGCGCCATGCGTTCCGGCTGTTACTTTTCGACGCTGCGAAGACCTGGGACGATTATGGTCAGATCGCGCTCGAAGAATGTGCAACCTTTGCCGGCGGTGCCTATTGCGTGGGGAAGGCATCCGGCTCCGCCATCGAACTCACACACGAGGGGACGCTTGATTCAAGTCGCCTGCCCGCTGCGCTCGCCCGCGTCGCGAAGAATTTCCGCTATGCGAAATCCACCGGTGGCTTTGAGATTGCCTGCGACGTGCGATTTTCTTCCCAACACGCGGAGCCTCTACAGTTTCAAGCAGGCCTCGAGGTTGTGCTCGACTTGCTCGCACCGGATCAGCCCGACCGCTTTTTTGACATCGCTGGCGAGCGCCGCCCGCTTTCTTGGGGTGGGCCGGTGCCCGCCTCGAGCCTTCGCGCCGTGGACGAATGGCAAAACGTCGCCATCACACTTGAGGCTCCGGAGGCCCGCGAGTTCTGGATTTCTCCCATCGAAACTGTCTCTGAGTCTGAGGGTGGCTTTGAGCGTGTCTATCAGGGCTCGCAATTCTTGGCCGTTTGGCCTGTCGAACTGCAACCCGGCGCCGAGTGGGCCGCTCGCCTCATCCTCCGCGTCTCCACCGCGCGCTGACGTACCCAGAACCCAGCCGCGCCGACGAATTCTGTGGTAGTTGTAGGGGGCTGCTTGCTGTGCCCTTCGCTCTCTGCTACAGTTTCTCCCCACGGAGGCTTCGGATGGCCGTCAGCAAAGAGCTACTCGATATTCTCGTCTGCCCACTCTGCAAGACACCGGTCCAGCTTACGCCCGACCAGCAGGGTCTGAAGTGCTCCACCTGCCGTCGTGTCTATCCCATCCGCGACGACATCCCCGTCATGCTGGTTGACGAAGCGCGAATTGAGTCAGCCTGACCCCTCCTCGGTTCTTCCCGCTCTTCCGCACGGGGCGGAAATTCTGATTATTCGCCTGCGTTCGCTCGGCGATGTCGTGCTGCTTACGCCGCCCCTTGCCGCACTGCACGCCTGGCGCCCTGACTTGAGGCTGTGCGTGCTGATCGCGCCCGCAATTGCTCCTGTGCTCGAAGGCAATCCGGCGGTCAGCGAGATTTTAACGACCCGCCGCTTTCTCTCCACCGCGCGAGAACTTCGCCGCCGCCGCTTTCCCGTCACCTACAACCAACACGGTGGCCCCACGAGCGCCCTGTTGACACTCGCAGTCGGCTCGCCCGTACGCGTCTGTTGGGCAAGGCTTCAATTTCAATCCTTTTACAACGTGCGCGTTCCCGACCCCGCCGAAATTTTCGGCCGCCAGGAAATTCACACGGTCGAAGACCGCATCGCCCATTTCTATTTCACCGGCCTGCCCCGCGGTCCCATCCCGCGCGCTCAGGTCTTCCCGCAGCCCGACGCCATCGCTGCGGTGCGGAAACTGCTCGCTGAGCAAGGAATTTCCGCTGGCCAGCCGTATGTCGTGCTTCGTCCCGGGGCGGCCACCCTCACCAAGCAGTGGCCCCTGGATCGGTTTCTCGAGCTGGCTCACTGGTTGCGCGATACCTACGGCCTGGCCAGCGTACTCGACTTCGGTCCGGACGAAGCGGCGTCGGCAGCGGCGGCAAGGGGACATGCGGGTTTCGGTGTCGTGGTCCTCGCATCGCTTGGAGTCCGCGAGCTCATCGCCCTGATTTCTGGCGCGCGCCTCTTCGTTGGCAACGACACCGGCCCGACACACATCGCTGCGGCTGTCGGCTGTCCCGCCGTTGCCATTTTCTCCGCTACTGACCCGACCATCTGGGGACCCTGGCAGGTCGCGCACCGCGTGGTCGAAGCCGATGCCCGATGCGACACCTGTCCGCCCGGCCGCTGCTATGCTTCCGAGCGCGACCGCTGTATCCTCTCCGTCGGCACTTCCCGGGTGCAGCAGGCTTGCGCGGCACTGCTCGAGTCGCCGCCCGCAGCCGGCCGGAGCTGACCCGGTCAAGGGAACGCTTTCCGATGAAAACCCCGACAGCAAAACTCGCGCGTATCGTTCAGGCGATGCGCGGCCGCCGCATCAGCGTGGTCGGCGACCTCATGCTCGACCGCTACATCTGGGGCACCGCTTCGCGACTCTCCCCGGAAGCGGCCGTGCCCATTGTGGAATTTGGCGAGGAATCCTGTTGCCCCGGCGGCGCCGGCAACGTCGCCGCAACCCTCGCCGCGCTTGGGGCAAAGGTCACGCCCTTTGGCGTCGTCGGTGACGACGAATTCGCGCCGATGCTGCGCACCGCCTTTCGCTCTGCCGGGCTGGCGGAGAAGGGAATTGTCGCCGACGGCTCCCGCAAGACGACGGTGAAGACGCGAGTGATCGCGCGTCATCAGCAGGTGGTCCGTGTAGACCGCGAGACTCGCAGGTCGCTCTCCGCCTCCGTTGAAGAACAACTCATTCGCCGCATCGCTGCTTCGTTGCGCGCTGCGCACGCACTCGTGATCTCCGATTACGACAAGGGTGTGGTCACCGAAGACTTAGCCACGCGCGTTCTCAGCGTGTGCGGGCGCATGGGTGTCCCCGCCTTCGTCAAGCCGAAATGGTCGCGGCTCGCAAAATATCCGGGTGCCACCACTGTCGTCCTGAACCGTGCCGAGGCAGGATTTCTTGTGACCAGCCCCCTGGATGACGAGGAATCCTTCGAGCAGGCCGGCCGCAAGCTGCTCGAGCACTTCGGAAGCCCCGCTGTCCTCATCACCCGCGGCGAAAAGGGGATGAGCCTTTTCGAGCAAGATGCCTCGCGGGGTTTCTCGATCGCTGCGATCAGCCGCGAAAGGCCGTTCGGACGTTCTGCGCACGCCGATTCTCCACAGCGCTTCGAAGGTCGCCAGGTCTTCGATGTCACCGGTGCCGGAGACACCGTTCTTGCCACGCTCGCCCTTGCAGTGGCCGCTGGCGCTTCCGTCCGCGATGCCGCTGTGCTTGCCAATGTCGCGGCCGGAGTCGTCGTCAGCAAACTCGGCACCTCCACGCTTTCACCCGCTGAGCTCCTCTCCGCGATTCGCGACCTCTGACATCTCCATCCAGGTTGTCATCTCGAGGAGTCCCGACGCCTTCGATTGGGACGACGAGGAATCTCACGGTTGGGGTAAATCAGAGGAGCGCAGTCCGCGTGCAAGTTGACTATCGAACAAACGCGACCTGCGAGCGGCTGACTGAAATCGCCGCAATACCCACACCTCTCGGTCAAGCTAGGGTGCGTAACTGATGGACTGGTCGCGTCGCTCCACCCAAAGTCGTACTTCCTTCAGGCGGGTGAGTTTCTGCGTATCTCTGTTGTCCGGGAATTTTTCGAAGGGGCTCAACTCGACGACGACAATCACGCCCGAGGCGCGGGCGGGCTGCTGCGCCGTCTCGATTCGATAGCTTTTCACTGGCCCATTAATGCCCTGGGGGCCCCAGTCTGCAAGGAAGTCCTGATAACTGTAGCTGGGCTGCGGTCGCCAGATTTGGTAGGCGCGTTGCGTGTCGCCCGCAACGAGCGCATTCAGAAAGCTCTCCACCGTCTCTTTTTCTGTGTGAAAACGCAGCGCCCACCACGCACCCAGCCACACTAGCAGCGCGAAGACCATCCCGCTGACGATGTACCGCCGCAGCTTCGAATTCGGCTCTTCCGCGCCGCCGTCCAGCAGACCCATCTCTGCCTCGCTTCGGGGCTCAGTGCCCAACAGCTATTTTACGCCTCGAGCGCCCCACCGCTTCCCGCCGGCAGCTCGATCGAATACTTCGTCCGCATCTTCTCGCGATGTTGGGCCAGTGCGAGTTCAATCAGCCGGCCAATCAATTCGCGGTAGGGGATACCGCTCGCTTCCCACATCTTCGGGTACATGCTGATCGAGGTGAAACCCGGAATCGTATTAATCTCGTTCACGTAAATCTTGTTCGTCCGCCGTTCCAGGAAGAAATCCACCCGCGCCATTCCGCCGCAGTCGGTCGCGCGGAACGCCCGCACGGCGTACTCCTGGAATCTCTTCACTTGCGCCGGCTTCAGTTTCGCGGGGATCAGGAGCCGCGTGCCCTCTTCCAGGTATTTGGCCATGTAATCGTAGTATTCGCGGTGCGGCACGATTTCGCCGGGCACCGACGCTTTCGGGTCTTCGTTTCCCAGCACAGCGACTTCGATTTCGCGCCCGCTGATCGCCCGCTCCACCAGAATCTTCTGCGCGAAATCCGCAGCCAAATCCAGGGCCGCGGGCAACTCGCTGCGCTTGTGCACCTTCGTCATTCCCACCGACGAGCCGAGCGTCGCCGGCTTGGTGAACACTGGGAAGCGGAATTTGCGCAGGACTTGCGCGACGACTTTTTCTCGTCCGCGTTCCCAATCCCTTCGCTGGATGGCCAGAAAGTCCGTCACCGGCAAGCGGTCATGCAGAAACAACCGCTTCTGTAGGTCCTTGTCCATGCCGACCGCGGAGCCCAGCACGCCCGCGCCAATGTACGGCAATCCTGCCAGGTCGAGCAGTCCTTGCACGGTGCCATCTTCGCCGAATGTTCCGTGCAGTACCGGGAACACCACGTCCACGCGCAGCGCGCCACCGCTATTTTCATCCAGCGGCACCAGCGCCGCCGCGTTGGGGTCGGCTGGAAGCACTACCCGCAGGCCGCTCTTCAGCACTTCCGGCAGCAATTTCTGAGCGCCTGCGCCCACTAGCCACCGCCCGTCTTTGGTGATGCCGATGGGCACCGCTTCGTATTTTTCGGGGTCGAGTGCTCGGATTACCGATGTCGCCGAGGCCAGCGACACTTCATGTTCCCCGGACCGCCCGCCGAACAATACCCCTACCCTCAACCGTTTCGTCTCGGCAGTCATTTCGTTGTCTTAGACTCCAATCCCCGCCGCCGTTTCGTCCGCTCCCTATCCTGCCCACTACAGAATCTTCTTCCCTAGTCCAGACAGAAGCAATTCCACGCCCAAAATTGCCGTTTTGTTGTGCAGATCAATCACCGGATTGATCTCTACCACCTCAATCGAGACTGTCGCCTCGCTATCAGCGATCATCTCCATGGCTAGGTGCGCTTCCCGGTAGGTTACCCCGCCACGCACCGGCGTCCCCACACCGGGTGCATCTGAAGGGTCCACCATGTCCAAGTCGAGGCTCACCGCGATCCCATCGGTTTCGTCCGAGGCGAAGCGCAGCGCCCCCGACATCACCTCGCGCATCCCGCGTTCATCGATATCCCGCATGGTAAGAACGTGCACGCCGGATTCCTTCACCAGCTGCCGTTCCTTTGCATCCAGGTCGCGCACCCCCACGATTGCCACATTTCGCGGCTGCACCATCGGTTTGAAGCCCGCGAGCTCCGCGAGCTCTGGCGGCCCATAGCCGATGATTGCCGCCAGGGGCATGCCGTGGACGTTTCCGGAGGGCGACGATTCAGGCGTGTTCATATCGCCGTGCGCATCCAGCCACAGCACGCCGATACGCTTGTTCTGTTTCTGAAAATGACTGGCCACGCCCGCAACAGTGCCCAGCGCAATCGAGTGGTCGCCGCCGAGTACCAGCGGCGTCGCGCCCTCTTCCAGGGTGCGCTGCACGATTTCGGCCAGACCCCTGCATGTCTCTGCAATCTCGTGCAGATACTTGGCACGCTTCTCGCCGTAGTGCTGTTCCTCCGGCTGTCTGACGGGCACATTGCCGATGTCTTCTACCGTCAGCCCGAGCTGCTTGATCCTCGTCTGCAGCCCCGCAACGCGCAGCGCGGACGGACCCATGTCCACGCCGCGGCGGCTCTGGCCGAGGTCCATCGGCACTCCGATGATGCGGATTTTTGCCGGCATCGTTGTGGTTCCCGTCTGCTGCTGGCGAGCTAACCTGCCTCGTTGTCATTCTGAGGCCCGATGGATTGATCGGGCCGAAGAATCTCAACGATCATGCGCATGCTCGACTCACGCATGCCGGGCTACGCCCGCGCATCGCCAAACTCTTAAGGATAGATGCGGTATAGCATTCGTGGGAAGGGGATGACCTCCCGGATGTGCTCAGTCCCGCAAATCCACGTGATCGTCCGTTCGATCCCCAGCCCGAATCCCGCGTGCGGCACGCTGCCATAACGCCGCAGGTCTAGGTACCACTGGAAGGCCTCTTCAGGCAGGTTGTTTTCGCGAATGCGCTTCAGCAGCAATTCGTAGCTGGACAGGCGCTCGCCGCCGCCGATGATTTCGCCGTAGCCTTCCGACGCCAGCATGTCGAACCCCAGCGCCAGCTCTGGTCGGTTGGGGTCAGGCTCCATGTAAAATGGCTTGATCGCCGCAGGGTAGCGGTGGATCATCACCGGCCGGTCGAATTCGCTGGAAAGAATCGTTTCCTCGTCCCCGCCGAAGTCGTCGCCCCACTTGGCCGGGTTGCCGTGCTTCTGGAGGATTTTCACCGCTTCGTCGTAGGTGATCCGCGGAAACGGCGGCTTGATGTTTTCGAGTTTTGCGACCTCCCGCTTCAGCGTGTCCAGTTCGGGCCTCCGATTTTTCAGCACCGACTGCACGATGTGACTCACCAGCCCTTCCCCCAGCGCCAACATGTCGTCCAGCCGCGTGTAGGCCGCCTCCGGCTCGAGCATCCAGAATTCTCGCAAATGCCGCCGCGTTTTTGATTTTTCCGCGCGGAACGTCGGCCCGAACGTGTACACCTTGCCCAACGCCATCGCCGTCGCTTCGGCGTAGAGCTGCCCCGATTGCGTTAGGTAGGCTTTCTCTTCGTCCGTGTATGACACTTCAAACAGAGTTGTCGTGCCCTCGCACGCCGCCGGCGTGAAAATCGGCGCGTCGGTCAGGATGTACCCCTGGCTGTCCATGTACTCCCGCGCCGCGCGGATCACTTCGGCGCGGATGCGCAGGATAGCCGCCTGCCGCGGCGTGCGGATCCACAGGTGACGCCGGTCGAGCAGAAAGTCCACGCCGTGCTCTTTCAATTGAATCGGGTAGGGATCGCTCTCCGGGACGCGGTGGACGACTTGGACGCCACGAATGGAAATCTCATAGCCTCCCGGCGCGCGCTTGTCGGCGCGGATCGTGCCGGTGACCACCACGCTCGATTCTTGGGTCAGCCCCTTCAGCGCTTCGAATGCTGCGGGATTCTCCTTCTGCGACGCGACGCCTTGGATCAAGCCGGTGCCGTCACGGAAAATGGGGAACAGTAGTTTGCCCGATTCGCGCAGGTTGTAGAGCCACCCGCGGATCGTGACCTCCTGCCCTTCGTATTTCCCGACACTTTCCACGCTAACGACCGGCATGATCTCCAGGTTTTCCTTTCTTCGATGCACCTTGCGCGAGGGAACTTGCTTCGGGCTCAGGCTTTTGTTGCCCGGATCTGCTCTAACTTCCAGAAGGCCGCGCTCGCTTGCTCCAAAATCTTGGCATAGTCGGCGGCAGCGTGCGCCCCGGCTACGGGCTCCTTCAATTCCAGTACCGCGGGCAAATTGGCCGCGTCCGGCGCGGTGCTGAGAGCCTTGAGCGTCGCCGCCCAGTCCACCGTGCCTTCGAAGGGGAGCAGATGCTCGTCCCGCTCGCCGTGGTTGTCGTGGAGATGCGCAGTCACCACCATTTCACGCATCGTTTCAAAGCTGCGCTCCACGCCGTCTTCCATGTGCGCGTGCCCCACGTCGAAGCACAGCCGCAAATCTGTCAGCCGCGTCTGCTGAATGAAATGCCGCAGGAACGAGGGCGTGGCCAGCCCGCCCGGTGTGTTCTCGAGCGCGATCGTCACCCCGCGCTGTTTGGCGAAAATAGCGAGATGCTCGAGCGAGTTGAACGCCGCGTCCACCCTCCTCGGGTCCGGTTCCGTGTCGCCGGCGCGTCCGCTGCCCAGGTGCTGAACCATGATGCCAAAGGGAATTTTCTCGGCGACGTCAAGCGCCCGTTTCACTTCGTCCACTGCGTCCAGCCGCCGCACGCGTTCCGGGTCGGCAATGGAGATCGGAGCGGTACTTTCGCGTCCGGGTGCCAGGTCACGGCTGGTCGGTGAGTGCAGGGCGTGCAGTTTCAGGGAATGGTCCGCGAACCAGTCGGCCAGTTCGCGAACCGCTTCGTCGTCCCGGTAATCGAAGTGCGAACGCAGGCAGAAGATCTCCACCGAGGGGATGCGCGCGCGTTCGATTTCATGCAGCAGCTCGACGGAGAGCCGGTAGCCCGCGAAGTAGTAGGTTGAAATTCCGTGCTGCATCAATGTCCGCCCTTTAGTAGCCGATCGCTGCGCCGGACCGCCGCGGGTCTGCCGCGCCCAACCGCTCGCTGGTTTTCGGGTTGATCCCGATGGCTTCTACCTGCCCGATCCATCGCCACGGCACGCTTTTCACCTTGTGCCCGCGCCGCTCGAGTTCCGCCCGAACCGCCTCCGGGAGCGTGAATTCGGCCACGAGTTCGTCCGGCATCCACTGGTGGTGGAAGCGCGGAGCATTGATGTCCGCCTGCGGTTCCATCCCGAAATACATCCAGTTGATCAGGCTCAGCAGAACCGCGGAAATAATCGTCGGGCCGCCCGGAGACCCCGTGACAAAACTCAACTGCCCGTCGCGTAACACAATCGTCGGCGTCATCGAGCTCAGCGGGCGCTTGCCCGGTGCAATTGTGTTCGCATCCGATTGCACCAGCCCGAAGAGTTTGTTGGGCACGCCGGGCTGCGTCGTGAAGTCGTCCATCGTGTCGTTCAGCAGGAATCCCCCCGGCACGGTGGCGCCGGAGCCATAGCCGTTGTTGATGGTGTAAGTATTCGCCACTGCGTTCCCTGCTGCGTCCACCACTGAGAAATGCGTAGTCTGTCCATCGCGTAGGGGTTCCGGTGCGCCAGTGGACGTTTCGAGTTCCCCTCCGGCGTTCGATTCGTAAGCCGCTGGGTTCCCGGCGCGGATCTGTTCACTCGACGACGCCCGCTGTGGGTCAATCGTTGCGCGCCGCTCGGCGGCGTACCGCGGATCTGTCAGACCCCGCACCGGCACGTGCGAGAAATCAGCATCGGCCAGGTACGCGGAGCGGTCCGCAAAGACGCGGCGCATCGTTTCCGCCACCCAGTGCACCGTCTGCGTATCCTCCAGCGATTTCAAATCCACTCCTTGGAGGATGTTCAGCGCTTCGATCACCGCCACTCCCCCTGAACTCGGCGGCGGCGCAGAGATCACTTCCCACTCCTCGCCGCGGATTCGGAACTTCGCGCGCAGCGGCTCGCGGAGTTTCGCCTGGTAGCCTGCCAGATCCTCTAGGGTGATGAATCCGCTCATCCGCGCCATTTCGTCAGCCAGCCCGCGCGCTGTCTCGCCACGGTAAAATTCAGCGGCGCCATATTTGGCAATGCGTCGCAGCGTCGTGGCCAGTTCCGGTTGGCGCAACGTCTCGCCGGGCTGATAGAGTGCGCCGTCCTTCAGGAAGATCCGTCGGCTGGTCGAAAACCGCTGCAGCAGAGGGCGACTGGCTCGAAGCGACCTCGCTAGCTTTTCACTGACGGGGAAGCCTTCCTCGGCCAGCCGGATGGCCGGCGCCATCACATCGGCCAATTTCATCGTCCCGTACGTTTTGAGCGCCAGTTCCATCCCCGCGGCCGTGCCGGGGACGCCCACCGAGAGATACCCCACGGTCGCAGCGGCGGAATCGAGCGAGCCGTCCGCTCGGATGTACATATCCCGCGAACCGCGTGCGGGAGCTGTCTCCCGATAATCCACAAAGCCCGTGCGCCCATCGGCCATGCGCACCAGCAGGAATCCGCCGCCGCCGATGTTGCCCGCCGCAGGCTCCACCACGGCCAATGCAAAGCCCACCGCCACGGCCGCATCCACCGCGTTCCCGCCCTTTTTCAGGATTTCGATCCCCGCCTGTGAAGCCAGCTCCTCGTCGCTGACCACCATCGCCTTCGACCCGCGCACCGCCTCTTTGGGCCACTTTTGTACTTCCTCGGCCGGGCTGGAGGCTCGTGCCTGTTGTTGGGCCTTTGCGGGCAGGGTGAGAAGCAGGACTGCCGTGACTACGGCAATGAATCGCGGTCTCATAGCAAACAAACGACTTTATGCGAATCCCCGGAGCAGGTCAAGGCGCGCCGAGCCGCGGCGCTTCACCGTAGGGGCGCTGCTTGCCGCGCCCCCTTTGTGGCATGAGACCTGAATTCGTTCGTCCTGAATCTAAAGGGAGGCTACTTCCGCAGCATTCGCGCGGCTTCGGCGCACACGCTCAGCTTGGCATAAGCGCGGTCGCGGGGCAGAAACTCCAGCCCGCACGACGGCCCCAGATACGCTTCTTCGCCGGTTATCTTTGGGAGGATTTTCTCGGCCTGGCGCGCGACACCGGCAGGCTCTTCCAATTGTGGATTGAGCCCACTGACCAATCCGAGACCCAGCGGCACCGGCGAACCGATTTCTGCCACCGCTTCCGCGGCCTTCGGCCCGCAGGTGAAGTCAATTCCCAGCGCATCCACAGAAAGCTGCGCCAACTTTTCATAGAGTGCTGCGCAGTCGTGGAAGTACACATACAGTGCCAGCCGCGTCAGCTTCCCGCGTGGATTCCGCTCTTGTCGCAACTGCGCCAGCTGATCCCACGTCCGGGCGAATACGTCCCAGTCCTCCGGGTACTTCACAATCGCAGGTTCGTCCACCTGGACGAAGTCTGCCCCGGCCGCCACCAGCGCGCGGAGTTCGGCCAGCAGCGCTTCGGCATACGCTTCCGACCGCGCTTCGAGCGGCTCCATCGCTGCGTCCGAGGAAAGCGAAAGCTTCGCCATCGTGTACGGCCCGGTGACCACCGGCTTCATCTTCAGTCTGCCGGCGCGTTCCGGTGCGGTGGGCATCAGCCCCAACGCGTTCTGCGCAAACAGATATTCGTTCACCAGCGGCGAGCCTCTTCCTCGTTTCGGCCGTCCGATCAGCACTGGCTGACGATACTGAAAGCCGGTGTCGAAGTACGGTTGGGGCCCGCCGATGTGCACGCCTTCCAGCTTGCCTGCGAAGTGGGAGATGGGGTCATTCCAGCAGGTTTGGCCGTCGGTCAACACCTCCAGGCCCGCGCGCACTTGATCTTCGATGGCGCGGCGCGTCATTTCGCGTTCCGCGTCGGCCAAGTCGGCTGCCGTGCGCTCTCCGCGTGCAACCGCCGCAATCGTCTGCGGCAGGATTTGCAGGTCCGGCGTGTCTCCGGCACGCGGGTAGCTGCCGGTGCTCGAAGCGAGCAACTTCACGATGACTCCTCGCCGAGGAATTCCGCTGTGACGCCTTCCGGGATCAAGTTTGCTTTCGCGCCGCGCTCCAGCAGTTCGCGCACCGCGCGTCGGCCATCTTCCCCGTAACCCAACGTCCATTTGTTCACGTACATCCCCACGAACTTGTCGGTGAGTTCCGCTTCCATGTCGCGCGCGAACTGCATTGCGTAATTCAACGCGGCCTCGCGGTGTTCCAGCGCGTATTCCACACTCCGTCGGATCACCCGCGCCACTTGGCGTCCCACCTCCGGGCCCAGGGCGCGCCGCACGGCGTTGCCGCCCAAGGGCAGAGCTAGGCCGGTTTCTTCGTGCCACCATTGGCCGAGGTCCACCACGCGCTGCAAACCCACCTGGGAATACAGCAACTGCCCTTCGTGGATGAGCAGGCCCGCATCCACGCCGGATTTGTCGGCTCCTGCCGCCACCGCCTCGATGATTTTGTCGAAGGGCATGGGCACCGCTTCGATGCGCGGCTCAAACAGCTTCAGCACCAGGTAGGCTGTGGTCAGCATCCCCGGCACGGCCACTTTCCGCCCGGCCAAGCCTGTGCGCTTCAACGGCCGCAGCGACACCACCAGCGGCCCGTAGCCGTCCCCGAAACTCGCCCCGCAGTCGAGCAGGACGTACTTGTCCGCCAGATACGGGTAGGCGTGGAAGCTCAGCGCGGTCACGTCGTAGACTTCCTGCCGCGCCAGTTGGTTCAGTGACTCAATGTCCGCCAGCACGTGGGTGAATTTCAGGCCCGGCGCGCGCACCTTATTCGTCGCCAGCGCGTAGAACATGAACGCGTCGTCGGAATCGGGCGAATGTGCCAGCTTCAGCTCCTGAGTTTTCGCCGGTGTGGGTCTCGCTGACATCAGTCTCGTTCGCCTCGTCTGCGCTGGGTCGCGTCGGTTTCAAGACGCAGAATTGCGCCTTTGACTTCCGCCATCGCCGCGGGAAGCACGCCGCGAACTTTACGATGCAGATGAGCGCGCACTCTTCCGTCGCAAGAGTTCGCGCCTATTTTACGCGGGTAGCTCGCAGGGGACGTGGCTGGGCTATTCCCGGAGGACGCAGCTTAGCATAGCTCTGTCGCGCCCTCAATCCGGTCCCTGCCACGAACTCCGCAGTCTGTGCTCGCCCGACGCCTCTACTTTTTGGCGCCCCGGCCGCGAATCCAGTCCGCAATGTCTTTAATGACTTCTTCGGCCACATGGCCCGCTTGCGAATACTCGCGCGGTGTGGAGGGTCCCGTCCCGGCCATAAACAGGTGGTTCAGTTCCGGATAGGATTTCAACGTGACATTGCGCTTGTTGTCGAGCGCTTTCTTCCAGCCTGCGAAGTCGGTCATCCGCACCTGGTAGTCCCGTTCGCCCTGGAGCACGAGCATCGGCAGCTTCAACTTTGCCGCTTCCTCCGCCGGGTGATAGTCACGCAAATCCAGGAAGTACGATCCGGGTATCGGGATTCCCAGCATCCGCAAGGTTGCGTCGGGCTTCAATTCCGGACTGCGGACTGCGCGCGCGAACTCTTCCGCGTCTGCGATTTGCTTCTGTTCGTCATCGCTGATCTTGCCATCCAGTCCCCCCAGGTAGCGCACCTGCTCGACGACGATCTCCTCCAGGGGCCTCGTGGTTCCAGCCATCAGGATCAAGCCCGCGAGAGGATTCGCAGCCGCGTTCTTCATCGCGTGTTCCGCGATGCGCGGCGCCATCATGGCGCCGAGGCTGTGCCCGAGAACATAGATGTGCTTCCGGTCGATCTCCGGCATCGCTGCCAACTGCCCCACAGCCGTGACCGCGTCGTCCACCGTTTCCTCGTTGACAGTAATGCCGCCCGGCTGGGCCATCATTTCTGCGCCGTGTACTTTCGTGCGTTTGTCGTACCGGAGCACTGCGACATTGCGGCTGGCCAGGCCCCACGCCAAGTCCTTGAACACTTTGTTTGCACCGATTGATTCGTCCTGGTCGTTCGGGCCCGAGCCGTGTACCAGCACCACCGCCGCGAAAGGCCCTTTGCCTTTGGGCAGCGTCAGCGTCCCCGGCAATTGCCATTTCCCATTCCCGACAGTGAAGGCGCGCTCTTCAAATGACGCGGGTGTGGCGTACGCGGGCGGGGCCCAGGGCACTGCCGAGGTTGCCGGAGCGAGCGACAGGCCGGCCACGCGCCCATCCGCAGCCAGCACCCAGCGCACATCCACATTGATGTCTTGCCCGAAGACACACGTCACGATGGCCCTGCGGTAACTTTGCACCGTGTCGTGCCGCGTTCCTGTAATCTTCTGGAACTTGCCCGTCTGTTTTTGTACCGTGTCCCACAGTTCCGCAAGTCTTGGGGCGGGCATCCTTTCCGTCATCGTCGCGTCAAATCGCGAGACAACTTTCTCGAATTCCCCCGCCGCCATCCATTCGACCAGCGCCCGCCCCACCGCCTCCACGTCCTCCCCCTGCTGCTGCCCGGTGGAGGTTCCCGTGGGTTGTGCGGCCGCAAAAAAGAGGCCGGTCACACGGCCGTCAGCGGCGAGCACAATTCGCACGTCCAGGTTCATCTGCGCGAAGGCGCAGGTCACAATGACCCGGCGGTAGCCGTTCACTGTGTCGGTTCGTGTGCCGGTGATTTTCTGGAAGTCGCCCACCTGCTTTTGCACCGTGTCCCACACTTCGGCCAACTTGGGAGCCGGCATCACCCGGGTCATCGTTTCATCGAATCGCGAGACAACCTTGTCGAATTCCCGCGCAGCCATTTGCTGCGCCAGCGTCCGCCCTAGCGTCTCCAGATCTTCCTGTTGCTGCCCACCGGCCTCCGTTCGCGCCGGTAGGGAGGTCGCGAGAAGGGCCAAAAGCACGCCCGCAATTACGAGGTCTAGGAATAACTGTTTGCTTCGCATCGTGACGTCACTCCTTCCGGCCGGGTAGCGCCCGCGCGTCATAGCGCTGCCACCAGCCGGGCCAGGGCGCTGTCGAATTCGACTTTGCCGTCGAGATACGGCTGCCAGTATCGTTCCAGCAGCCGCTGAAAATTCTGCCAGCCGCGTGTGTAGAGCCCATAACGCTGCGCGTACGGCGTATAGGAATCACCCAGTTTGCCGCCGCAGGTTTCCGGCAATTTCACCGCCCGCTTCACCACATCGCCGGTGGTGTAGAAAAGCAGCGCGTGCCACAAGTCCCGCGGAATGGGCTTATTACGCAGGCGGCATTCGCGCGCAATCGCCTCGCTGACGCTTGTGGCGATCCCGTGCGACGCTTCATGGAAGAGGACTTCGAGCGCGGCCATTCCCTGGTTACGCGGGTCCGTGCTCGATACGGTCACGCGCAGCGGGTCGAGGGTCGTGTACGCGCCGGCCCAGTTTGCTTGCACAGTCACGTCGACGCGGATCCGCTCGCTCGGCCACGAGGCTTGGTAGACGGCGGCGAGCTGCCGCGAGAGGTCGACCCCATACTCCCGAACCAGCGGCGCTGCCGCCGCAATCCACGTCCGGTTTGCACGGTCATGCTCTGGCCACCAGCGAGCCCGGTAGATGGGCGCCGCCTGCTCGAGTGCCTGAATGACTGCGGGCCGCAATCCCGAAGTCGCTAGTGTTGGCTCCGTCTCCCATTCCTCCAGCCGGTTCTTGAGAATCACTAGGTCGCTGTTGAACTGCAGGTCGCGCTCTGCAAATTCCCGGCCGTAGAACCCCACGGCTTGGTTCCACGCCGCGGCCTCACTGGGCGAAAGCTTCTCGATGCCTTCCAACCGGAAGTCGTCTCCTGGCACAGCCTCCTGCCGTGCGCTGACGAGCTTCAGGCGCTCGCGTGCCTGCTGATAGAGCACGTGGTGCAGGTTGATCCACAAACCGCTGTGGAATTCAAAAACGGGCAGGTTTGTCGCGCCGGCTTCTTGGCTGGGACGTGTCGGTGTCGTTCCTTTCACGGGTTGCGGAATCTGCGCCGCGCTCGTGGTCGGGAGCAGCAGGCTCCCGGCGCAAATCGCCGCAAAGACTCTCCCTTTCCACATCCTTTGCCGGATGACGCTGCGTCTCATCCTCACGATGCTATCCGATGCGTCGGCAATCGGCAATTTTGGTCCCCGCTTCAGATCGCTTTTCCCGGGCTTGATCACCACTGTGGTGACGGAGGAACTCGGCCCGCGGTTGCATTTAAGCCAGCAAAACAAAAAAGGGCTTCACCTTCGGAAGCCCCATCCGCTGAACCACTGTCGCCGAGCTTTTCGGCGCCCCTACTTTTTCTCCACCACTCGCTCCGTTCCCCTCACAATCGCTGCAACCCCCGATACCTTAATCAGCTCCCCGGCGAGAAAAGGCGTCACCCCGGCGGCGAGCGCCGCACTGGTCCCCATCCCATACACCTTCGCCAGCCACGCCCAGCCGCAAACGAAGATGACTGTTTCGCCGGCCAGCAGCGCAACCACCAGTCCGGCGAGCCATCCGCCATCTTTCATTTGCCGAGCACGTTCCACAATCCAACCGGTCATTCCGGCAGCGGCAGGGCAGGCGATGAGATATCCCGCCGTCGGCCCGGCCAGTCGCAACGCTCCCGGAAGGCCATAGGGCTGGAAGACTGGCAATCCTAGGAGTCCCTCAATCAGGTAAAGACCCGTCACCACAGCTCCGCGGCGCGCCCCCAACAGAGCAGCCACCAGCAGCACGCCGAACGTCTGCCCGGTGATCGGCACCGGCGTCCACGGCAGCGGCACCGCGAGTTGCGCGCACACAATCAGCAGCAGATTGCCCACGCCGATGCGGGCCACATCCCAGGCCAGCCCCTCGCCCGGGATGATTCGATCTGCCAGCACTCTCGCCTGTGTCATTGGGTTTCCTTCGGTTGCCGATGCAACCGCGGCATTATACCCTACGGCTCGTCTCCGCGTGGCACCCGCGCTACGGCTGCGCGCCCGGCACCAGTCGCAATATCATCACTTGTGGCCCGATTTTCGCTTGCTGTGGGCTGGCGGTGACCGTCTCGAGCCGATCCGCCGCGATCATCTCTTCTTCTACTAACGTTTTCCGAATTTGCGCGATCCGCCGCGTTTCCAGAGCCTCTTGCGGGCTGGCTTTGGGTGCCGCCGCCAGGATGGTGACTTTCGCGGACGGAAATCGCCGCAGCGTCACGGCTATTCCCTTCAGAGCTGATTGCCCAGCGGATGTCAGAGTGTCGCTCGCCGGCCGGAAGGCGACCTCCGCGTCAGCGGCGAAGCGCTCGAATGCAGCCTCTAATGACTGGGTTCCCAGTCGATCGCGGAGCACCTGCACGATGGCTTGCTGGCCGAGCAAACCCAGGTCCTGTTCGGCAAGATAGGCCAGGTGGAGCCGCAGCGAAGGTGTTGCGCCGTCGGTCGTCAGATCATAATCCAGCAGCGGCGCCTGCCCGGATGGCCACGCAATGGCCAGCGCGGGCCGAACGCGCGCCCACAGCTTCGCGCGCAACTCCTCCACGCTTTCGATTTCCCTTCGGACAGGCTCCGCCGTCTTGGCTGTCAATTCGTTCAGTTCTTCGCGCGTGGTGACGTCCAACACGGTCACCTGCGCGGACCTTCCGGCGCGGGCCTCAATGCGGTCCTGTAAATGCCGCCTCTCGTCGCCGGACAAACCTGCTGGCAGCACGGCCACTACGCGCAGCCGTATGCGCCCCCCGCCCAGGTCCAGGTCTTCCCGCACGATTGCGTCGGGCGGAATTATCTTGTGCAATTCATCCATGGTCATTCGGCGTATTTGGGCCTCCACCCGCAAACGGGTCAGGGTGTCTCCAAGTGGCCACGACACGCTACCCAGGAAAAGCAGCAGGATAAGCACTCGCTGTGGCAGCGAGCCCACGCGTCCCAGCAAACGACGCAGCGGCGTGCGCTGGATCGCGTCGTAGAACGCCTCAGTCTTCTCGTGCTCCTCCAGCCATTCGTTGATCTCCTTGCGGGTTTCCCGCGTGTCCATCCGCACCGCGAAAAACACCACGAACGAGCTCAGGATAATGGCCACCGGGTTGGTCAAGAACAGTAGCCCGCCGCCGCGGATGATGGGCCAATCCCAGCCCGCGCCGACGCCGAAACCCACAACCCCCAGCGGTGGCATCAACGCCACTGCTACCGCAACGCCCGGCAGGGCCGTGATTCCTCCGCCTCGCCCTCCTCGACACATCACCACTGCTCCAGCCATTCCCGACAGCACCGCCACTCCCAGATCGAGCAGCGTCGGCTGCGTGCGTGCCAGGATTTCTGAAGTCGGCGAATGGAAGGGAAGAATCCAGGTGATGAAAGCAGCCAACAGGATGGATCCGACCGTGCTCAGAAAAATATTCACCACCGATTTCAGGCCCAGGTAGAAGTCGCCGAGGGCTATCGCCAGCCCCGAGGCGATAATGGGCCCCATCAGCGGTGAAATGAGCATCGCCCCGATCACCACTGCCGGGCTGTTGATAATCAGGCCCAGCGTGGCAATGCCAATGGAGAAGATAATTTCCAACCAGTAGTTCAAACTGGCGAATTCTGCGTTTGGAAAAACCGAGGCGTAAATCTTCGGCTTGTCTGCCTCGTTGACTTGCAGCAGGCGGGCAATCAACGAGCGCAACAGGTTGGCGAACCGCCGCGCCAGCCGCCAGACTCGTTCAACTTCCTTGGCAGTGACTTGAGGTTTTGGCTCGGACTCGGGCGTCATCTTGCTGCTCCTCGTTTTGTGGCGAGGGGGTCGCTAGGTTTCCGTTTTTTCAGTTCACCCGGCCGTCTGCGCCGCGTTGACCCCCGCCAGGGGCCTTTCAATCACATGTGGTGAAGGATATTGCCCCAGGGAGGGTCAGAGGGCAAGCGAGCGGGCGCCTGTCAGCTTCGCAATTCGCGCAATAGCTCCTTGCCTTCCTCTTCGCTGATATGGCCGTATCGGATCAACAGGGCGATCAACTTGGCGAGTACGGGATCGCGGGGCGGCGACTCCACGATTGAAGCCTCCGGCTCAACCGGCAGCTTAACCTCTGCCGTGGGCGCTCCGCTGGCTTGGGCGATCCAGTAATCCAGCACGGCGCGCTGTTCGTCCTGGAGCCCGGTGAACGCGATGCCCATGCCCACGCCGGGCTGCGAATAATTGACCCGGGCCTGCGACTCGAAGTTGACCCCCTCACGGCTCAGCTTGATGGAAACCCGCGTCCCCAGGGCGAACGGGTTCATGGAATCCACGTAACAGCCGCCGGCGCTCAGATCCGAGGTGCGCGCGTCGATTTTGACTTGCGTGCCCTGATCTACGATTTCTGCCGATGCCGTGAACGCATAACGCGTCCCGCCGCGTCGGTTCTCGATTGACTTTTTCGCCTTCTGTTGTTTCTCCCACTCCGCGACCGGGTCGTAGTGCTGCGCCGCGGGCTTTTTTGTCTTGGTACGGCTGTTGGCCATCATCTCCCTCAATCAATCCGCAGATTCGCAGCTTTGTCTCAGCGGGAACCGCTTCGAACTTGTCGATGCCAGATTATCTGTGACTTGCTGGGCCATCGCAACTGGAAACGAACACAGTCAGGGTCGTTCGATGATTGGATCTTCCGCGGTGGCGACCGCACCTTGCTTGTCCGCCCCGTGGAGCCTGCCCGATTGGTCCAGAAAAAATGAGCGTTTTCCCGTTTCCCCGTACGTGCGCGGCACTGCCGCCAGTTCGAATGTCGGCTCGCGGCCTTGTTCTTTCGGCGGCACGATCCGGTAGCGGAATCGGTAGCCCGCCTTCTCTCCCGCCGCGAGTTCTTCGTCGACAAGTGACGCCGCTTCCGGCGAAACTCCTTCCTTCGGTGCCGGCCCCAATTGCCTCAGGTTTTCCGGCAAGGTTCCGAATGCGCGCCGGTAGGTCTTGACCGCGTCAGCGAGGCCTCGCAGCACCTCGATCGCAGCCGCCTCTTTGTCTTGCAGTTCCTGTTCCGCCCACTGTTTTTTCAGCTCGGTCAGGTTGAGCAGCAGCAGCCCCACTGATAGGATGCGCCAGCCGCTTCCTTCGCGGACCATTCCGATTTCAGTTCGCCGTCCGCCGCTGACTTCCAGCGGAATGAACGCTAGGTTTTCGCTCACGCGCTCCTGCGCAAAACGTATTTCCGCCGTAGCCCCCGGACTTTCGCAACGCAGCACCGTGCGCCCGCGCGAATCGCTGGAAAGCAGCGGTCGCCCCGGCGCATCCAGCAGCACGAACCTCCGCAGGACGTCGCGCCGCTGCGTCGGCGCCAGATCGTTGAAGACTTTTGCGTTTTCTGCAGTCAGGTAGTTGGCGAACTGCGTGCCATTTTGCCGGCACGCGCCGACCAGGGCAGACGTCAGCGCCGCCACCGGATTCACTTCCTGACCGTCTTGCGCCCGCGCCAGCGGAACGGTCAGCGCCCCCGCTGCCATCAACACCAGCGCTGGAATTTGTCTCCTCAGTATCATGGCTGTTCTGATTTCGCCTTTTCCAGGCTGGTTGCCAGTTCCCGCACGAATTTCGACCGCGGCAGCACCTGGGTGCAGCCTGCCGCTCGTGCGCGTTCCTCCAATTCCGTCTGCACGTGTGAAAGAAATGCGACGACGCGGATCGGCTCTCCCGCCCCGCGCAGTTTCTCCAGCGCCTCCACCGGCTCGCGACGCGCGTTCAGATCCACAACCACCAGCGCTGGCCGTCCCGCTTGCACTTCCGCTGCCAGCGCGTCGTCGCTTGTCACCATTTTCAATTCCACTCCGACTTGCCGCGCGGTTTCCGCCAGCTTGGCTTGGAAAATCAGATCAGCCACCAACGCGAGCACTCGGGCCATCGATAGACTCCAATCTGTTCCGCCGCTCAGGATGTACCACGCGTCGCCCCTCGGCCACAAGTCGCCCCAACTTTCGACATTTCGGCGCATCTGGGGTATAAAAATCTGCTTACTCTCTTAGGAGACTTTCATGGCGCAGCCGGCCGAAAGAAAAGAATCGTTGCCGACCCTCGAACTTCTTGAGCAAACACCCATCGTCATCGAGAAGATTCTTTACATCGCCACCCAGGAACAACTTCACTGGAAACCGGCGATGGATCGCTGGTCCATCAGCGAAGTCCTGGCTCACTTGGTTGAAGTGGAGCGCGTCTTCCGGGAACGCGCGCGCAAAATGGTCGAGGAGGAAAATCCCGTCCTTGAGTCGTACGACCAGAATGCCGCTTACCAGGCGGGGAAATACTCTGTCGGCAAAGCCAGCGAACATCTCCGCGATTTCTGCCACGAGCGCGATCGCAGCGTCTCTTGGCTGCGTTATTTGCCAGCCAAAGCGGCCGCGCGCACCGCGCGCCATTCTAAGATCGGCGCCATCACGCTCAATCAACTCCTCCACGAATGGGCCTTCCACGATCTCGGCCACATCCGCCAGATTTCCGAGCTTCTTCGAGCGCGCGCTTTTTATCCCAAGATGGGCGGCTTCCAGCGTTACTACACCGTGAAACCCTAGCCACAGAAACTCTTGCTTATGGACCCGATGTCCCTTCGCGTCCTGCGGGCCTTTGACGAACTTTCCAGCAACGCGCTCGACCTTGCTTCTCTCGCCCGGCATCTCGATCAGCCCGATTCCGTAGCGCGTGCTGTGGTCGACCGAATGCTCCGGGAAGGCCTGCTCCGGTTCGCGGGTGGTCCCAATCAGTTTTTCCGCACTGAGGCAGGCATCCTCGCTGTCGCTGGGCCGCGCGACGCCACGCTCTTCACGCGCAACAGCTGCCATCTCTGCGACGAAGCCAAGCGTATCATCCTGCCCCTCCTCCGTGAATTCGGTGGAATACTCCGCGAAGTCGATATCGACCGTAATTCCGAGCTCCGCGCGAAATATTCAAACGAGGTGCCGGTGATTTTTCTCGGCGCTCGCAAAGCCGCCAAACATCGCGTGGATCCCGAGCAGTTCCGCCGCCAACTTGCTTCTGCTGGCCGCTAGGCGGTCGCTGCTCCTCCTCGCTTCGCGGCCCGAAGTCCGGCCTGAGATTCCCTGCATTGCTTGTTTGCGAGGGGGGACTGCGTTAAGCTGGAATGCGACTAGTTCTTAGGAATTCTCTGCTTCATTCAAAGGAAGAATGCGATGAGACAAACCCGCCTGACTCCCTACCGCGCTGCGGTGCTCGAAGCGTTGCGGGGCAGTTGCAATCACCCCACGGCCGCCGAGCTCTATCGCAAGGTGCGTCGCACGCGCCCCGGCGTGGCCTACGCGACCATCTACAACGCGCTCAACTGGCTCACCCGCAAGGGCATGATCCTCGAGCTCAAGTACGGCGACGAAGCCGCCCGCTACGATCCCACCACGATGCGCCACGACCATCTGGTCTGCACCCGCTGTGGCGCGCTTGCGGATTCTTCAGTCGAAATCCCGCGCAAGCTGTGGATGCGCGCGGGGAGTCATGCCGGCTACCGCGTGCACGACTACCGGCTTGAATTGTTGGGCTTGTGTCCCGCCTGCGCGGGCAAACGCCATCGCGCATCTGCCGCCTGAGCGTTCCGCTGCGGGTGTCTGTTCGCCCAGGCGTGCCGGGTCCAATTGCAATTGAGCGCAGAATCTTGCTCAGGCCTGCACAAAATCGCTGAGCAGCACTTCTTCTTCGCGAATATTCGGGAATCCCTCGCAGTAGCTCAGGATCCGCGAGAGCGCCTGATATAGAAACAGATTCTTCTCGCTAGCTTTGATGTCCTCGAGCGAGCTGTATACGGCGATCACCATGGCCTCAGGTGATTTGCCTCCGTTTGTACGCAGCACTAGGGCTGCGCGAAATCCCGGTTGTTTACGGGCCGCTGGCAGAAGCGAGTCCAATGCGCTTATGAATTCTTCTGTCCGACCGGCCTGGATACGAACGTGCCAGACGCGTGCATGCATGGCAGCCTCCTGAGATCCGGCAGGAAGAGGTGGATTTTCGCGGATACTACTCCACTCGGAGGTCGGTGTAAATCAACCTTGGGCCCGCGCCAAGCGCGTCAGCGTTTCATCGCCGCCCGCTGTTCCGCATCTTTGCGCCGTGCTCGCTCCGCTGCCTGCAATTCGCGCACGGGCCCGACAACGTGAGCAGGGCACAGCGCTTCCACCCAGCGTGCCTCGAGCCACTGTGGCAGGTCCTTTGCGATGCGCTCGAACGCTTCCTGCGCGCGTTTACGTTCGGTGGGACCCATCCGCCAGAGCGCGATGGTGCTACCGACAGCAGGATTGAACGCAGGCGGCAGCCGCGGGTCATCTGCCCCCGCTCTGAGGAATGCTTCATAGGCGCGCCGCGGGTTGTTCCGTTCCAGTTCGAGCCACGCCACGGCGTTGGCGATCAATGTGATTTCGGGCGCCTGCCCGGTCTCGGCGCGCTGCTGTGCTGCGCGCAACTGGTTCTCCACCGCCGCTGGCGTCGACCCGGTGCGGAAACACCACCATGCAATCCGCACCAGCGATCTCGCGTCGAGCCGCTGTGCTCCCGGCCTTGTTGCCGCTTGCACAACCGCCTTCGCTGCGCTGGCATCGCCCGCCAGCAACTTCAACCCTGCCAGATCGAGCTGCACTTGTTGTGCGACCTCTGAAGATGCGGGCTTAATCCGTTCGAGAAATGCCTGATACTCCCCGACGCTTTTCTGCGGTTGCCCCATCCCGCTGAGCGCGTCCGCGTATCGGCGGAATAGCCCCGCATCTCCGGAGTGTTTCTCCAGCAGAGCGCGGTAGCGTGCACTGGCGGCGCTGAAATCGGCGCGATTGAACTGAGCCGCGGCCTCCCGTGCGCTGTGCACCTCTGCCACGACTTCCGCCGTGCGCGCGGAAAAGACCGCACGCACCCACGCGAGGTTCAACCACGTCGGGAATCCCTCGGACGCCGCGGCGAAGTTTTCAAGTGCGGCGTCGCTCTGCCCGAGCAGCCATTCGGCCAAAGCGCGTCCCATCTGCGGCGTGTCGCCTAATTGTTCTCCCGCTTCCTGCCCCGAGGGTGTTCGTGCAAAGCGTTCCAGCCCTTGCTCCGGCTGGTTGGCCTCCCATTCAGCCCAGGCAAGTGCGGTCTGCAGTTCGGCATTTCCGGGCCGTATCTCCACCGCCCTTCGGAGAAACTCCAAGGCTCGCTTCCCGCGGTTCGCTTTCCGGTACCACCAACTCAGCCGCCCCAATTGTTCTGGCGCGATGCCGGGCTGCGCGGAGGTGGCCTGCGCAATCACTGTTTCCGCCTGTGAACCGTTGCCCGCCAGCAGGCTCAATCCGGCCGATTCAACGCGCGTAATTGCCACCCACGCAGCGTCCGGGTATCGCACGCTTGCCGCCCAGGCCTGAAACTCCGCAGCCGCCGCGACTGCCCGACCCTGGGCCCCGAGCGCCTCGGCATATCGCAAAATCAACTCGGCTGGCGCACCCCTCTCGGTCAACAGTGAGCGATACCCGCCGGCCGCGCCTGCAAAGTCTCCCGCATCGAATCGCGCGTCGCCCAGTTCGCGACGCATCGCGGTATTGGGAAAAAGCTCCACGGCGAGACTCAGCAGACGTACCGCGTCCGACAGCCGAGCATCACGCGAAGCGAGCGACGCCTGCTTCGCCAGTTCTCCCGCCAACTCGCGGCCCGCGCCCGGATACAACTTGCCGATCTTGCGGCTGGTCTGTTCCGCCGCGGCGAGCTCACCCAATCCCACCTGCGCCAGCGCCAATGTCCTCAGGGCAGGGGGCTGATTCGGCTGCAAGCCCAGAGAAAACTCCGCTAGTCCTGCGGCGTTTTTGTATTCCTTGGCGCCCAGGGCCCGCGCGGCGAGCTCGTCTCCAAATTTTCTGATCTCATCCGCACCCTCGGGGTCCTGCGGAACCAGTTGCCGGTAGGCCGCGGTCGCGGCCCCGTAGTTATTCAGGCCGAGTTGGGCGAATGCCAGAATTCGCAGTGCCAGCGGCTCGTTTGCTTTCAATTGCAGCGACCTCAAAGCCAGTTCGGCTGCTTCCCGGTACAACTCCTCCGCACGCTTCCGCCGGGATTCCTGTTGGGCCTGCGCCAGGCGCCCTGCGGCGCGGATGCGGACGTATACATACGCAAACTCAAGCGGGCGCATCGGCGCCGTGGATTCGAGTTCACGCCCATAGATTCTCTTGATTTGTTCGATGCGGTCGTTCGGCGGCGGATGCGACTGGAAATATCCGCGCAGAATGTCGCGTGCCACTTGTGAGATTTCCTGCTGCGGCGTGGGAGGTCTCTCGGTTACCGCTCCCCTCAGCCGATCGAATTCCTCAAACATGCGGACGGCGCCTCGGGGCGAATAGCCCGCTGCCAGCGCCAGCGCAGTGCCTTCGCGGTCAGCTTCGAATTCTTGCTCTTTCGTGTAGCCTGCCTGGAACACGAACGCCGGGATGGCGAGCGCGCTTCCCAAGGGGAGCTTCCGCAGCGCGAGTTCCCACTGTAGCCGCTCGCCGCAATGATAATGGTCCACGTGCTCGATTTCGTGCCCCAGGACATTCGCAAGTTCGTCCTCAGTTTCCATGCGCGCGATCAGTCCAGCCCCGATGAACACTTGTCCGCCGGGCAGGGCGAACGCATTAATGAGATCCATGTTCGGCACGTAGTGGAATTCGTAGGGCAGCTTGCGCTTGGCATGTGCGGCCAACTGGGCCCCGACCCTCCAAGCATAATTCTCGATCGCTGTGTCCTCCGGCGTTGCCGGAGTTGACAGCCTCGCGGCATACAGTCTCGCCAGTCTCGCCATTTGTTGGCCCGCGGCGATCTCCTGTGCATCAGGGATCCGCGTGTACGCCATCGGAATGCGGGTCAGTTCGCGTTCGCTGTCGCCGAACCAGTAGAGCAGCGCCATGGGACTGGCCGGTGCCTCCACGCTCTGCCACTGGCTGAGCGCCAGCCCGCCAAGCAGTAAGAGAACCACCAACGCGAGATAGAGTTTCTGTTTCACAGAAATCGCTGGAACAATTCGCGCTTTCGCGTGTACAGAATGGAGACCAACGTAATTGCGCCTCCGAGCACCAGGAAGGTGATGGCACGGTCGCGCATTCCCAGTTGCCAAAAGTCCACCACGGCAATTTTCCCTAGGCACAGCATCAGCAGCCCCAGACCCGAAAGCCGGTAACTTCGTTCGCCCACCCACAACGCAAACACGAAAATCGCCACTGCTTCCAAGCCCCATGCGACGGTAATCATTCCGCCGTCGAACTCCGAGCCCAGCAGAGCCGTCAGCAGCACGAGCGCGCAGAAGAAAAACACCTGCTCCGGACGGCGAGCCACGAAGCGCACCGCGCGGCGCAACCGGCCCCCTGTGACTTCCCCCGCCGGCGCCTCGCGCACGCGGAATGCAAATGCCAGCCCTGCAAACGACAGCGCCACCGTCGTTCCCACAGTCAAGGCGCGCGAATAGCCCGCCGGCGAAAGAAAATAACTGCGCTCGTAGAAGTTGTGAGTCCCCGCGCGGAACAGCACGACGAAACTCAGCACAACTGACTGTTGTACAAACACTCGCTGGCCGCTCCGCCAGGCGATCGCCGCCAGCGCCACCACTAGCAGCGCCCACGTCGGCGCCACCCAGTCGAGCTGCACCTGCGAGCGGATCATTCCCGCAACCGTCAGCGTGCCACACCACGCCGCGAGCTCCGGCGCACGGTAACGCACGTCGAGTTCAAGGCTTCGGGGCGAGTTCGCGAAGGCGTCCATAGACATAGAAGAAAGCCAGCGCCAGCGGCGCGGCCGTATAGACACGGGGGTCGAGCGCCCCCGGTACCTCGGCGGCGTTGAAATTGACGAAGAACACGCGCAAAAACGCGCACGTTAACGCGACGTACGCTTGCGCTCGCAAGTGCTTCGACTCTTTCCTGATCCCGATCTCAAACAGCATCACGCCCAGCAGCGCCCATGCAAGCGCTACGCTCGCCGAACGCAGCTCGTACCACATTAGCAGCGACACCAGAGTTGACCCGGCCCAGAGGAACGCCGGCGGCGCATACCTCGTCAGGTCAGCCAGCTTGGTCGAAGTCCCGCGCGAGACGAGATACAGACACGCCGCCACCAGCGCCACCGTTAGCAATCGCGCTGTCAACGCCTTGCCGCCGATTTCAAGCGGCGCCGCGCTCGGCAGGTTGATTATCAGCACTCGCAGCACGGCAACTGCAGCCAGTAAATTGGCTTGCCGCGTGACATCGGCCAGCTCGAGCCACCGTGCCAGTGGAATCGCAATCGCCACGATGGCCATCCACCCCATCGCCGTCCATTCTTTCGGGAATGCCACCCACGCCCCGAAGAGGACCACGATTCCCGCGAGGTAAGAAATCACTCGGCGTCCCGTCATTTCCAGCCGCGCCTTAAACGCTTCGGGCCAGCGCAGGGACACCCAGTACGCATTCGCGTACCACAGCAGAGCGCCAAGCCCGAACACCAGCCCCAGCGCAAAGTGGAATTCCACCCGCGCACCGTCCATCCGCTCCCCGAACGTGCGCGCGCCGTGCACCGCGATCAGGTTGATGAAAATCGGCACCGTCGCCAGTAAGCCGAGCCGCCGGAACGTGGCTTCGCGGAGGACAATCCCGACGATGAAAAGCACCTCTGCTTCGGCCAACCAGATCAGCACCACGTTCTGCGCCGAATAGCGGAAGGGAAAGGCGGCGAAGAGCAACGCAGCGCCCAGCGCCGTCAGCACGACGAACGCGGTCCTCCGGCGTCGCGTGATCGGCAACTGGCCCAGCCCCAGCTCGGCGGCGCCCAGCGTCAGCAGGCACCAGAACGCCATCTCGGGATAAACCGACTGATACTTCAGCACCGCGAGCAGCAGCAACGGATTCAGTAGTCCGGCGATAGTTGAAACTCTCTCTTCACCATCGGTTTTTCGCAGAATGTAGGTCGTTCTGAAGATCAACCAGTAGAGCAGGAGGATCGCGATATTGGCGCGGAACCCCGGGAATTCGTGGCGGACGTTCATCGGCTCGATGATCAGCCACAGCCAGTAGAAGTGATTCAGGTAGATGGCCAGGATGCCGAAGACTTCTAGCTCGTACCAATGCATCCGCAGCGTGATGACGGCGAGTCCCGCGGCCAGGATGGCGCCCGCAATCAGGCTGTAGACATCTGCGCGATTCAGTGCCAGCGTGGCAAACGCCAGCAGGAACGCCAGGCCGGTGACCACCTGCGACCGGTAGCGCAGCGTGTGCACCACCATTGGCACTGCCACCGCCAGCATTACCCCAAGGCATTGCAGCGGCGAATTGAGCACACGCGCCGCAGGCACGTGGTACATCGCATACGCTGTGAAAAACAGAACTGCCCAGCCTCCCGCCACCCCCGCGCGCGCAAGGTTGCGGTACACCTCAGATCGTTCGAAGTAGATTCCCAGGCCGAGCAGCACCAAGCCTGTCGTCCACCCCACCACAACTTTCCCGCGCGGTCCCAACTCCAGCATCTGCCACGCCAGGAAAAACGCCACGCCGAGCACCAGGACGCCGATTCCCAATTTGCCTAGCCAGTTTGTCCCCAGGCGCTCCTCGATGTCCCACCACTTGCGCGCGGGCGCAACCGCCGGCGCGCCTTCGGCGTCTGGCTTGGTAGAGAGTGTCGCGGACGCCGGTTTCGGCGGTGGGATTTCCGTGATCGGCGGTGGCAAAGGAGCCTGCGGCGGAACCGGGGTGGGTGGCAGGAGCCCTTTTCGGGCGGGCGGAACTGGCGGCGGCGGTGGCGGCGGAACGACAAGCGGTTTTTCCGGAGGTTGCTCCGCAATTGGAGGAGGAGGCTCGACGCCGATGCGCGCGCGTTCACCAGGTGCCGGAGCGGGCTCGGGCTTTGCTTCGGGCGCAGTCGGGTGGGCTGCTTGCAGTTCTTTCTGCAGCTCTTCGACCTTCTTCTCGAGCGAATATAATCGGCCGACGACCGCGGCGTGTTCATCTTTGGTGGCCGATTTGCGTTTGAGAGAAAAGGTGCGTGCCAATGCCCAGAGCGGCACGACCAGGAACAGGAACACCGCGATGAGTACGATCAGAAATTCCATAACCCCGTCAGTTGCGCGCCAACTCGGCGGGTCCCGATGGGGTTGCACCCCACTCCATTCTCCCGACCACTTGCTGACCACAGGTCAGGTGCAGCCCCGCTGCATTCTACTCCGACTCCTCCTGGTTTCGGCAAGCACGAACCAGGGTCCCGGCTTGACTTCACTTCGCGCGGAGGCTAGCGTTCAATGAAGATGAGATTCCGCCTCTTTCTCAGCTTTCTCTTGCTCGGCACCGCTATCCTTGCTGCTGCGCCCGGCGCCCTCGCGCAGGGCGAGTTTTCTCTGAACGGCCGCGTTTCCATCTCCCTTTCGCCGGGATGGACGGAGCGCCGTGACGTTCTTCCGCCTCCGCCGGCTCCGCTGACTGCATCGGCGCCGCGCCTGCGCTTTTCCGATATTCTCGTCCTCGAAAACCGCACCTCGCCCGGCATCATCGAGATCGCATTCTCCGACAATCCCTACATCGGCTCCGACAGTGCCACGCTCGCCAATCGTCTTCAGATCGGTGCCGGCGCCCTGCAACATCTCTTCTATTTCTTTTTTCCGCCTCCCCGCGCGTGCCTCGCCAGGTTCAGCGCTGCGTTCGAGGCGGCTAAGAAAAAAGCCGATGAGGAGCATGATCGCGACGACCGCGACTCCAAGCGCTCTCGGCCCTCATCCCTGCCCGACGTCAATATTTCAGGCCGTTGCGATTTCGGTCCCGAGACGCGGGAATTTTTCGCCGAGCAAATCAGCCGCAGCCTGACGTTCCGCCGTTCCGGTTCCACCGAGCGTGTGGAAAGCCAGATCCCGCGCTTCTACTTGCCGCCGATGGAGCAGCACGAAATCGGCGATATGACATTCCTGGTTTTTGAAGCGCAGGCGGAGCGCCTGGTCACTCGCGACGACGTCGAAAAGTACGGTTTCGCCGACGAGTTCAATGGTGCCCGGGTCCACTACTTCTGGGCCATCGGTGCGCGCACGCCGTTTCCGTTTATCCGCGATCCACTGCGCAAGGACCTGCAACTCGTCCACATCGTTTATTCGACTCTCTCCACCACCGGCGATGCCCGCACCCGCTTCTTCTCTCTTCTCCGCGACCTACGCTTCCAAATGTAGCGCCGGGCCGTTCCGCTATGCGGAACGTGCCCGGCATCTTGGTTCCCGATTGTATTTGTGGGTGTAGGGGCGCTGCTTGCCCGTCCTGAGCTTGTCGAACGGGCTGCGCCCATCTATGTCTAATGCCCGCTCGTTGTCTTCGCCCCGACACTCTGGTCGGGGACGTCACCCGGGCGGCCCTTCACGCGGTCGTACGTGGAAACGTGGCACGTCGAGCCGAGCGCCTCGTTGTAGTAGGTGGGGACGCCCAGCGCCGCGCGCAGTTCTTCGTTGAATCGTCGCAACTTCCGCAACTGTTCCGGCAGGGCGGGGAACTTGCGCCCGTCTTCCGCGAGCAGGAATTTCTGGTAGCCCGCGTCCCACAGTCGCGTGAAACCGCCGTGGAGCATCACCGCCGGCAGTTGCGTCATCTGCAGCTTGCCCTCTGGCGTGCGCCGCAACTCGGCGCCACAGTCGTACTTTTCGACGCGCGTAACTCCGCCGGTACTGCTCACCGTGAAACCCGACGCGGGCAGCTTTTCGATTAGGGCGGCTCCAAAGCGTTCTTCTACGTGCCACATGTTCTCCGTAGGGTATGCGCTTTGGCGCCATCAGACAAGCGGCTTTCGTGCCCTCTACTTGCTCCTGTCGACTGGCGCCCCTGCAATCCATGGAATGAAGCGATTTCATCTTTCTCGCATCTAAAGTAGGTAGGAATCGCCTCGGGCTTACTTCAGGCTTCCTTACGTCAGAGGGGAGAAGCGACCCATGGACGTTGCCAGGGATGTGGCAGTGGCATTTCCGGATCCTCGCGCCCCGATCGCCCCGCGTGAATCTCTCCTTGACCTGATCGGCAATACTCCCCTGCTGCGTGTCAGGCGCATTGGTGCCGCGTTTCCGAACATCGAGTTCTATGCCAAAGCTGAGTGGCTCAACCCGGGTGGCTCGGTCAAAGACCGCCCAGCTCTTCAGATCATCCGTGAAGCCGAGCGCTCCGGGCAATTGCGTCCGACCAGGTGGACCCCTCCGTCCCCAAGTACTGAGTTGAAGTGGCGCAGGCACTCCTGCCTGCGCTCTGTACCGATTTTCGTTTTTCGGTTTTCGCTTTTCTCTGTGTTCTCTGTGTCGACGTTTACCTCGACTTCGTCGGGGTGACCCTTGTGTTAAGCTTTTAGTTCGACCTGCAATCTCTGGAGGACTCAAATGGCTGCGACGAAGGTCACTGTGAACAACAACGGCCCGTTGCGCGTCGAAGGCGACTTCGAAATTGTCGACCCGCAGGGCAAGGCCTTCGGACTCGCCGGCCGCACAACGGTTTCGCTTTGCCGCTGCGGCCATTCCGCGAACAAACCCTTCTGATACGGCTCACCATCTTGCAGAATCCTCTTCGGACTCCTCGGGCCTCATCTACCTACCCCTCGTAACACACTGAAAATTCAACAGGAACCCCGCTGCAAAGGGGTTCTTGTTCGTGTCTACACCGAGGAGAAACATGAGGAAAAGGCCGCCCCTACCTGAAGTGCAAGTCAAGCCTGCTTTGCCGTCCCCGCGTTTCACCGCCTGGGTGTTGCAGGTCGGCGTTACCCGGCTGAGCCGCCGCTTGGAGAAGCATCCCACGACGATCTACGCCTGGATCGGCAAGCAAAAGTTCCGCAGACCCGAGTACGGCGCGGTGCACCTCATCATTGCGCTCAGTAGCAAAGAGAAGCCCGCGGACGGCAGGCCTCTGACTTACGAGGACATCTTGGGCCGCGTGGAGACCCACGCATGAGAGAATCCCCGGCTCTACATACGCCCATCGCGCGGCGAAACGACCCAGGAAGTTCCAAGGTTGCTGCGCGAGAAATCACGGAATCCGGACTTCGGGCACGGCAGCAGGCCGAAGTGCTGCGCCTGGTCCGCGCCTATCCGAAGCACACCTCGCTGGAACTAGCACAACACGGTTCCTTGGACAGATACGTGATAGCGCGCCGGTTGCCCGAGCTTGAGCGCGCTGGGCTGGTGCGGCGTGGCGAGATTCGGCGCTGTGCCGTCGGTGCAAGGCCAGCACTCACGTGGGAGTCCTGCGATGGCCATTAGTGAGCACAGGGAAGAGTGGCTCGCGCAGCGCAAGGGCGGGATCGGCGGCACGGACATCAGCGCCATCGTCGGCAAGAACCCGTGGAAGAGCCCGCTGGACGTTTGGCTGGGCAAGCTGGGCCTTTCCCAGCGTGAACCGCCGACAGAGGCGATGTGGTTCGGCACAAACATGGAGCCTGTGATTGCGCAGCGTTACGCAGAGGTCACGGGCTTCGAGCTTCTGCGTGGCCCGCAAATCGCGGAGTTTTGGAAGGCCAGCCCTTGTCACTTGTGGCATGGGCAGACCCTGATTGAGCACCCCAAGATTCCGGTGGTGATCGGCACGCCCGATGCCCTGGTCCTGAATGCGCCCCGTGGCCTGGAAGTGAAGCTGTCTGCATGGAAGGGGAAGGAGTGGGGGCGCGCTGGAACCGATGAAGTTCCTGATCACTACTGGCTTCAGTGCGCTTGGTACGTTGCCATCACCGGCGCTGAAGCCTGGGACGTGGCCGTGTGTTTCGGCGGCACGCGCATGGAGGTCTTCACCGTAAGACGCGACCCCGAGGTTGAGAGAGTTCTGCTCGATGCGGGCGCTGAATTTTGGGAAAAGTACGTCCTTCGCAGGGAGCCCCCGCCGATTGATCACAGCCAAACCTGGGCGCGCTACCTCGCGAAGAAGTTTGCCGTGGGCAGTCAGGTGGTGATCGAAAGCACGCCTGAGATCGAGAAGTGGGCACGAGACTTGGCCGAGGCCCAGGAGCGTCGAGATCGGGCAGAGCTCGAGGAGCGGGAAGCCAAGAACAACCTGATGGCACTCATTGGGGAGAACAAGGGCGCGAAAGGTGCATTCGGCAGAGCCACGTGGGTACGCCCGAGGCCAGCGGCCGTCGTGGATTGGGAAGCCCTGGCGCTTGAGCTTGGTGCGACTGAGGAGCTTGTCGCGAAGTACAGCAGTGAACAGTCGAAATTCGCATACCTGAAGGTCACGTTTGCGGGGAAGAGAGAGGAAAAGTGAGCACTACACCGCACGCGCAGATAGTTCCCGCTGAAAAGGCCCTGTCGCCAGGCACGGTGACGGAGGGTTTCGGCGCGCTGGAAAGACGACCACAGCACGAGACAGCCAGCGAAGTGCTGGCAGCCCAAGCGCGGGCAGCAGTCCAGGCTCGCTACATCATGGCGCGGCAGAACCCGCGCGATTGGGACGTAGTGCGGCAACGTCTACTGAAGCACTGTGACCGTACCACGTTCGCCCAGGTAGCCCGTTACAGCAAGCCCGTAGGCAACACCACAATCACCGGTCCCGGCGTGCGCTTCGTTCGCGCGGCGCTGGGAGAGATGGAAAACGTCAGCACCGAGCACACCGTGATCTATGACGACGCAAGCAAGCGCATCGTCCGCATCACGGTGATCGACCTTGAGAAGAACATCCCCCACACAAAGGAACTGCTGATCGAAAAGACCGTGGAGCGGAAACAACTCCGGCAGGGCCAAGTGCCGATCAGCAGCCGTGCCAACAGCCGTGGGGAACGCGTGTACTTGGTGGAAGCAACTGAGGACGAGTTGCTGAACAAAGAGGCCGCGCTCGCAGCCAAGGCGCTGCGACAGCTGGGGCTGAACGTCATTCCCGCCGACCTTGTGGACGAGTGCATGGAGACGGTCGAGATCACCATGCGGCGTCGTGCTGAGCAAGACCCCGATGCCGAGCGCAAGGCCATTATTGACGCCTTCTACGAGCTGGGCGTACGCGTCGGGCACCTGAAGGAGTACTTGGGTGTGGACTTCGATCAGCTCACGCCCAAGGACCTGGTGAGCCTGCGCGCCGTGTACCAAGCGTTGAAGGATGGCGAGACAACGTGGCGTGAAGTGATGGAGCAGCGCGATGCTGTGCTCGGCAGGGATGGCCAGACTCAGGCTGAGCAGGGTAGCAGCAAGGCCGGGGCCATGCTCGATGCCCTCAGAGCGAAGCAGGCCGCTGGCGGCCCGCCGCAGCCCGAACAGGGGCAGGACGAAAAGGCCGCTCACGGCAATTCTGACGTTGCCGTACCCGCCGAGGCCACACAAGGGCTTACCAAGCCGGACAGCAGCGCACAGGAACACCACCAGGAGCACCAGGCGGCGGCTGATCAACCCCAGGACGGTGCTGACCTCTTTCGAGGCGCGCAACAGCAACAAGGCAAGAGCAAGCGGGGGCGTTAGTGGAGGTCAGCTTCACGGTGCCCCTTGTGCCGCCCAGCGTGAACCACTACTGGAAGCACACGCGCTCGGGGCGGCATTACGTCACCGCTGAGGGCAGGGCCTACAAGGAAGCGGTTGCTCTGTTTGCCCGTGGTCAGTCACTGGCGTCCAAGCGGTACGAGCTCGAGGCCGTGATCTACCTGGGCTATGGGCAGCGTGGCGACGGAGACAACTTCTGGAAGGCGATTGCAGATGGCTTGGTTGAAGCCGGCGTGATTCACAGCGACGCCGCTGTTACGGATTGGATTCTGCGCAAGCGGCGTGATCGAGGGAACC